>JACCEA010706394.1_pt1 | contig 39825 bp, 35 predicted proteins | sample 7449851 | NCBI WGS metagenome assembly JACCEA01 (sample SAMN15323453, study PRJNA562643) | freshwater metagenome | isolation source: river surface water | place: USA:Blue River Watershed | collected 2017-08-18 | reverse complement strand
CTTTGGTTTACTCACCGCAACTGCAACAATAGATTTACCACCTGGTAGACCTTTACTGAATTCAACTGTAACAGTGTTATCGGTTTTATCTTTGTACATGTCAACCAGCTTACTGTCTGGGGAACTCATTTTACCCAGTGGTGCAATTTTGATAACACCTGCCTTATCAAGTTCTGCACTAATTGAGGTTTTGCCACCACTTGCTAAACCAAAACCCTTACCGCCGCCTTTGACATCATCAATAAGGTCTTTAACTGATTTTTCAATTTGACCTTGAGTTTTTTCAATGATGTTTTCATAATCTTCAGATTTTTTAACTGTAAAATTACCTTTCATCCATTGATAAATTTCATTTAAACCGCTAGTTAAATCACTTGGGTTATTATACTTACCGTCGACTGCAATGGCTTTAGTTTGGCTAAAGCTAAAGCTTTTATCTTCGATAGAACCTACAGTAGAATTTGCTTTGTTTTGAAGCGCTTCAGCACGAGCTTGAAGTTTTTTAGCAGCAGAGAAAGTTTTGATCATCCAGTCCTTGACTTTTTGATAAACTTTCTTAAATTGCGCTTTGATTGCTTCCCAGAATTGTTTTAAGGTATCTTTAATACCTTCAAGGGCAATACGGGTTGCTTCACGACCAGCTTGACGACCACCAGAATATGATTCAGTTGCAGGTAAAGTTTTTTTGGCGTGCGCTTTACCAACAATGTTGCTCAATGCAACTTTCAAAAGACGAGCAGAGGTGGCATCCAACGCACCTTCTTGGGCAACAGTATCTTCAACTTCTTCAGCTAAGTCTTCTGCCTGTTCTTGTTCATCTTCAAGTTTGTCAGCTACTTGATCTTCATCAGCAGCTTCTTGAGCCAAGTCCTGTGCTTCTGCAATCGCGTTGGCAACAGTATGGGTTTCTTCACCGTTTGCTAGCGGTGCTTCGTTGAATTCAGCATTGTCAGCTGATTCGATTGCAAATTGAAATGCGCTCATGAGAGTTTCCTTCTTAAATTTCGCGAAATAAGAAATTAAAATTTTCAGTACAGTTTTACTTTAGTAACGACCAAAGATAATACGCATACTGTAGGTTAGATCGGCTAAGCCGTTATCCTGAGTTAACCATTTCTGGATTGTTGCTCCAGAATATTCGCTAGGATTCATAGAATATGTAGTCTTAGGCGAGTGAGTTTTACTTAACTTACCGTTGGGTAAAACAAGTAAACTTTGCCATGTACTCATACTCATACTTCGTTTTCCAGTCTTAATGAACTGAATTGTGTCTTTTAAGAACTCCCAATGCAGATCAGATTTGAACCGGTTATAAAGTAAATTGGCTTGCACAAAGCTATAAAGATTGTTGTTTCCAAATAGCTGAACTGCCTTTTTGGCAATTTCAAGAATAAGTTCAGGATGAGTTTTGTCAATGATTTCAAGACTTGGCGTGATGGCAAAATCATTAACTTGCTCATCACCACTACGCCAATCATGATAATCTACATACCCCGGGCGAAGGGAGGTGTCAAATGTCGTATAACCCCCTGATGCCCAAACAATCAGGTTAGGCATAGCTATTCTCCATTTTTGAAATTTTTTGATACAGAGGTTTTAAACGCTCGTTTTCGATGTACTTGATTTTTTGCTGCAACTTAGCATCATTCTTACCATCAAGTAAGAGCTTCAAGTTCATGACTTGAACTTCTAATACATCACGTTCTGCTTTTGCAGTATGTAAACGAGAAACTTGCCATTCTGCTACAATCATACCGATGTGATAAGCGGGATTTAAAACGACTGGAATAAAACCAAAACCATGTGGGTCAAGATTACGGTTCACTGCTTCAACCGCTTTAATGTTAGTTTGGTTAACATTAATGTCAGGCAGGGCTTCGACTGTCTTTTCAAGATCACCTTTACCGTTGTAGAAAATATCTAAAACAGTAAACCAAGAATCACGACGTTGTTTTAACCAATCCAGGTTGAATGGTAAAATATCATCTAATTCACTGGAGACATCATCAGACTGTGTGTTGATTTCAATTGACATTACAACGTTAAGTAAACGACGCGCATAAATGGAAAAAAATGAACATGCTTCAAGGTAGGCAAGGATGTTAATGCGTTTAACGTTCATAGCGTTGATCAACACATCATCATTGAAATTTTCATCAACTAACTTTTCAATTGAATCTAAACGTTCGATGATTTTGTCTATCGCTTTTAAAGTCGGCGCAATAAAGTTTTTGGAGTTGATTTTACTCACACTACTTTTTAATTGAGCATGGAAATTTTCATACCATTTACTTTTAAAAGCAATAGTACCAAAGTTCTTATTTGCGAGTTCAAAATTCGGCTTGGTATAGCTGAGTAAGTCTTCACGCAGAACATTAATGTCTTCGATGATTTGCTTCTTTGGAAAGCTTTCATTCATCGTTTTGAGATATGTAAGAAAACTCATGTTTTACTTCCCTTTTAAAATTTAGGAGCATCGCCAATTTTGTAAGCTTCAAGCACTTGACTTACTTCATCACCAGAACCAGATTTACCAATCGCTTTCATATCTTTAAATGAAACGGTGGTGTGGCGATTGATTGAGTGGTGATAGATGGTAATTTGTTGCCACTGTGGTTCTACAACAGCAATCATCATGGCAAAAGTTTTACCAAAGATTTTTTCACGCTGATCATAGCGATCAAGTTTATAACCTGTTTCACGTTCTAAACGATTTACCGTTTCTTGAGAAATGATAAAGATAGAAGAGTAATTAGCAACCGATGGATTCTGTGAAAGAATTGCTGAGATCTTGTTGGCTTTATTTGCAGCGCGTGCTGCAGCGTAGTAACCTGTGTTATCCGCAATGAGTGCTTTACGGTGATTGACATAAATGTCACGACAAAGGATTAAATCCTTCACCATGTCCGCGTCTCCGGCACGCCATTTGTGATAGCGTTCTTTTATCGAATTGTCAACCGAACCAATTGCTAAAATGTTACCTAAAGCAGCAGAAGTAGCAAGTTGGACATTTAAACGTGTGTTAACAAAGATAGTACGTGTTTCACCCTGGCTATTGAACTGTACTTCAAGGGTTTTACCCACCGATAATTGATCTGCAGCTTTAATTAAATCAATGGTGTTTCGACCAGATGTAGTACCACCCGAATTATCTGAGTCCGCTGATTCTAACACCAACTTACGTGATTTGATTGGGTCAGGTAAACCATTTTCATACGCCTCCATCGCAATCAAAGTATCCACAGGGGAACCTAAAGAATTTGTAATACGGCGATTTGGGTTGACTTTATCCAATTGTTTGATGATGTTAATATCACCAACGTTAGTGCTGATTGATACGCTCGCTAGATAATACCCAGAGAAAATCGTGAGCATTGTTCGAGCAATATCTTGCATCTCGGGTAAATGAGAAATCTCATTTTCAATCAAGCAGGTCGGTTCCGCACGAGTATGAGATGCATACTCCACCAACGAATTGGCTTTTGCACTACGAAATAATTCCGTAATACTCATCGCGTTTGTAAGAAACGGCTGTAAAATTTTACTAAGCATATTACCACCATGAGGTTTTCAATGACTAATCCAAATGATTTGTCTTTTAATCCGTTGAAAGCACTTGCAAACTTTACGTTAAAGGATACACCTTTAGCAAGTCCTGAAGCTATTATTGAAAGAATAGACTTACCGAAAACCATGATCAACCTAGAGAACTTGGATGATTTACTCTCTGTCTCTGGTATGGGTCCTTTAGATTCGGCGGTTACTGCCAATTTCTGGGGGACGAGACGTTCAGGAAACCCTGGACTTTTACCAGTACCGAAAGAAAATACAGGATTGACGTTTTTTACACGCCCAAGATTAAATCTAAGTGATTCAAATATTGCAGCAAATATTCTGTCTCTATTGGCAAATGAAAACCCTCGCTCAATTGCGAGGGCTATTCGTGCGTTTTTAGACCCTTATACTGGGGGGACTCCAGTTGCTCCAACGGCTACGACATTAAAAGGTCTTAACCCGACTATCTATAAGTCAGATCTTGTAGATCCGTTAAACCCATTCATAACAATACTTGGAAACAATGTTGCCTCATCTAGTGGTTATCCTGATACTGATTTGAACCAATATACTTCGCCTGAAGGGGTTATGAAAGAACAGTGGGGAATGATCGATGACGTCTGTACATTGTTTGGTAAATATGAATTAAATTTTACATTCAAGAACATGTATGGCGACCCTTTAGGGACGATGTTATACCTATGGTTGTTCTATATGTCCTCTGTTTACATGGGGGATATTTACCCTCACATTGACTCAATTGTGGATAATGAAATTGATTACCAAACCAGGATTTATCGTTTCGTGTTAGACCCAACACGAACTCGAGTATTAAAAATGTTCTGCACCGGCGCATCGTACCCCACTGCAACCAATACAGGTGCTAGTTTTAATCAGAGTGAGGGTAAACCTTACACAGATGAAATGAATTTACAAAGCGTTTCTTTCTCATGCTTTGGTGCGGTCTACTATGATCCTAGAATTATTTTCTGGTTTAATAAAACAGTAGAGCAGTTTAATCCGAATATGGTTGATGGGAAACGACAAGCAACTTATGTTCAAATCCCATTTTCAAAATATGTATCGATGGACAATATTGGATACCCACGGATCAATCCTGAGAACATGGATATGGAGTGGTGGATTTCTCCACAAATTTACCAAGAGTTATTAGCACGAGGTTACTAATGTTAAATACTGATTTTAAAAAAGCAATTGATCAACTGCAAGGAAATCCAGCAGCTATCGCTTCTTTGGCTTTACGGGCTTTGGAAGTTTTATCGAATGGTCAATCGAAAGTAGTTGATCCAAGTATCCCTTTCGTTTATGGTATGGAAACTGCAGTTTGTCTTTATTGTAACTCTTTGGATAAATCGTTGGGGCGATTAAACTATCTTTATCCGGAGAATGCAGCGCAATGGGATCATCTCTACCGCCATATGAGTGATTATGACTATGATGGTCAATTCTCAGCACCGGGTAGCGCTAAGATCATGTTCTTACTCGCAACAGATGAAATCATTCAACGTGCTGTAGATGTAGGCGATGGTTCAGGAAATCGTCGCTTAACTATTTCTCGTAACTCCCAAATCACGCCAGTAGATATCCCACTTACACTGTTATACCCAATTGATATTGTCGTGACCAAAGCAGGTGGTATTTCTGTTAAGTATAACTTAACAAAGAAAAACCCATTGCAAAATATTAGCACACCAGACATTGAGTTTGAATTTCGTAAACAAGGTAAGATTACTTATTTATATTTTGAAATTCCAATGTTGCAGTTGGAAGTTTCATCATCAGTCAGTGCGGTAACAGGAACACAGGGTTTAAAACGCTCTTTATCCTTTAAAGATAAATTCTATTACCTTCGTGCGTTTATGCGTAACGATGAGGAAGATTGGCAGGAGATGTCAGTTCGTCATAACCCAATTGTTATTGATAACGCTGTTCCAACGGTAATTGCAAGAGTTAAAGAAGGTGTGGTGGATATTGAAATCCCTCAGGTTTACAAAAATACGAATCTATTAAAAGATAACGTTCGTATTGATGTCTACACCACAAAAGGTGAAATCAATGTTCCAATATTTAATATCAACAACACACTGTTTAAAGCCAGCTGGGTTGATCATGATGTGCGGGAGAAAGAACTCTACTCTTCACAAATGAGCGTATTTACAAATTACATTATTGCATCTGAAGGTTATATCACAGGTGGAACAAATGGGCAAACATTTGAACAAATGCGCCAACGGGTGGTCAATCGCTCTAACAAGACTGAAGGTATTGCGATTACTCCAAATCAGTTAGAAACGCAATTACAGGATGACGGCTTTGCAACATTACTTGCACTGGACAATATCACTGACCGTGTATTCCTTGCAACTAAGCAACTAACAACGCCTGATATGAACACTTCGTCCTCGATGGGTGCGTTAATGATGCCACATTCGATCACATTGAACGAATTGACATTAAACACAGATTCCACACGGAATAATCAAAATCAGGTTACAGTGCTTCCTAATGCGTTATACGAGTTGGTCAATGGTAAACTACTTTTAGTTGAACAACAGCGCTTGAGGAATTTATTAAATCAAAGCATCACAGGGATTGACGATCTGATTAATATCGTGAATGATTCTAGATTCTATTATTGTCCATATTTCATGATACATGATGTTTCTAAAAATATTTATGATGTTAAACCTTATCGCCTTGATCGACCTCGAATTATTTCGAAGAGCATTGAGACTGAAAATACTTTGATCGGATTCTCATCCAGTATTCTTTCGTATAAGATTCAGATTGATGCGAACTACGGCGGGTATTCAATCTATGTTCAGTTATCGCCATCTGCTGAACTTCAAGATGAGCCGACTGAAAATCTTTCAGTACAGTTACGCATTAGTGATGAAAACAATCGCTACTTCTATTGGTTCACAGGTGTGTTGGTTACACCACTGGATCCTAATTCAGGCAAACCATTAAATGATGAATACATCTATCGTTTCAGCTTACCAACCAATTGGGAGATTACTGATAACGAAGAGATTCTCATTGGACCACGTAAAATTCCATTTAAGCTAGATGGTTATGCTGATATTTTCACTGTTGTTTATAAAGAAGGTTTATCTCAAGCTTTAAAAACACAGATGGATGATATGATTGATGTAGAAACTCTACCAGGTTATACATTAATGAATTCAGCAAATTACTTTGCAGTGGTGCAGGAGAAAGTACGCATTATTCTTGGAAATGAACTCAAGCATCTTTGGCGACGAGCAAGAACTTCAGTTGAAGAAACTCGTTTTCAGAAATACACACAAGAGGTGTATGAAGTTTATGAAGAGAACGAGTACGCTGTCGATGCGTTTGGGGCGCCAGAATTCACCTGGGTAAACAATCAGTTGGTATATACTGTACTGCATCATAAGGGTGAAGTTAAACTGGATGGTGATGGTAATCCACGGGTGAAGTTCGTACCTGGGGATACGGTTGTTGATGAAAAAGGGAATCCAATTCCAATTGGTGGTGATCGCGGGTTCATGCGTCAGTATGATCTAATGCTACTGGATGGGAAATATTTCTTTGCAACTCACCAACCAACGGTAGATTATCGTGAAGCAATCAAAAATGAGATTGACGGTTGGTTAGATGTAATTGGTAATTACTCTAAAGAGTTATTAGAACGTACCTCAGTATATTTCCATCCGAAGATCACAGAAGGTGATATCAAGATCATGGTGGACAATAACGAACAGATTTATACTCCTGCTTCTCAAAAGCTCCACATTGTCTACACAGTTGATGAGCGTATTTCATCAAACGAATCCATCGTCTCGGCAATTCGTAAAACAACTGCCGAGAAACTGGTGAGTTTCTTTGAATCCAATTTAACCATTTCCAAATCTGACATTATCGCAATGTTAAAAGAAGAAATGGGTGAGTGGGTCATCGGGGTTAAATTGAATGGTTGGTTGTTGGATAAATTTGAAACTGCAACTGTACTTGACAATTCAATTTCATTCTCTGTACCAAAACGTTTGGATGTTACATCTAATCTTGAACTCATTGTGGTCGATGAGGTACGGATTGAATTCGTAGAACACTCAATGGCGGCAAAATAAAAAGAGGGAGCCTAGGCTCCCTCTTTTCTTTATTTGGTTTTATTGCCACCAGCAAGACCTTCTTTAACATCAGAAATTGCGGTTGTAACTGCGTCTGTACCTGCTTTAGCTGTTGAACCTATACCACGGAAGAATTTACGAATAATACCTAGCGCGTTTTCACTAATTTCACCCAATGCATACGCCAATGTACCTAGCTGGTTACGAATTCGAATTACGAAGCGAAGAAGATTAGAAATCAGTTTAAATTCTTTAACCAATAACTTAACCCGATTACGTTTATTCGCCACTTCTACTTTATCAGTCTTATCCTTAATCTCTTGTTCACCGTGTGTCTTTTTAGCAAGTTCTTCAATATGCTTGGCATTTTCAATTAACTTGTTAATATACTCATCCGTAAAGTTGTTAAAAGGTTCAACGTTAATTTCAGCCAAACTGTTTGTTTTGGCTAGATCTTCATTGAATTCTGCTTCACCATTTGCATTCATGAGGAGTTGAGAATCACAGATTGAGATAAAACTATTTACACATTCTTCATAGTTCCCGCCTGGAAGATTATCAGCATTTGCTTGAGCCGGGTTATACTTGATGAAACCATTAGGACCAGTTGTTAAACCAAGGGGTGTGGTTAACTTCTCAAGCGTTGCTAGGAATTTAAAATCAACTGGTTGTGGTTTATCAGTTTCAATACGACGATCACCACGTAAGATAAATTCAATCGCGCTACCGACAGTGGTTTGGGCATCAATCGCGTCTTTCGTCAATGTATTTAGATTACCCCACCAATCTTTTGCTACCTTTCCTTCAATGAGCATCTTAATGAACGGAGTGTATTTTCCTTTCATCTTTGCTTTCATTTCAGCTGAAGTTAAAATATTAAATGCTGTCTCCGGACTATCGTTAGCTAGCGCTGCTTTTAGCTTAGCGGGCGCATCTCCAATATTAGGAATACGAGTTTGATAATCCTTCATCAATTTATCAACGGTATCATTAATTGTTTCCTTAGCAATTGCTAGTTCAGGCTTCACATTTCTTAACATTTCCTTACGTTCAAAATAAGCTGAAAAGTTTTGACCAATTGAAGCGGTTGCCATGGTGTTCTTATTCAACGCACGTGCAAACCATTGAATCATTTTGTAAACAAGACCCACACCAATAATTGCACCACCGGCAGCTAATGCCAATTGTTGCTGTGTCATCTCTTCCATCGCGATTTTGTAGTTTGTACCAGTGAGTTCGCTTGTGAAGGATTCCATGCGAACGTTCTGTAACGGATGACCCATTACAACAGCATAGCCTTTAGCGAAGTCTTTATTCACTAACCCTGAATCAAGATGAGGACGATGGGAGCGAACAAACGAACTCAACATTCCTTCTTTGGTATTTACACGATCAAACATCTTTTGTAAATATCGCTCACCAGGACAACGGAAGTCTTCTAACGCAACAACGTGTTCTGGTTGCCCAAAAGCAAAACAGACCATACCATCATCCCATTTTTTCAAATCATAGGCTGAGCCTTTAACGAATGGTTCGTTTGTTTCAGGATCAATTTCATACAACGATTGGAATAAAGATTTCATCTCTTCCTCTTGTTGTAATTCTTCCTGTTCACTTTCTTCTTCATCCCCGTCTACCCCTGTGACTTCATCAAGGATAGATTGTTCAGCTTTATCAATTGAAAGTGCAGTCGTAAGACCTTTATAAGCTTCCGGGGTAAGCTCTGCAATCTTTTCAATCTCTTGATCTTCTTCTTGATCCAGATATGCGGCAATGGTCATGGTGTAGCCTCGTTAATTCTAATTAAATTTTGAGTTAAATCGAAATAATGTTTATTCATTTCATTTAACTTTCCAATTACTTTGTTTACTTTCGCAACTTCAAATTTTTGTATCTGTGCACCCATTGTAGCAACACCAGCGAAACAAGAACTCAAAGCAATCAATGCGTTGTAAGTCAAATCCAAGCAAGTACGAAAAGCAACTGCACGTTTAAGCTGTGAATCGCCCTCACGACGCACTTCGTCATCATCTTCCTTAGGATGAAGTTGTTCAATCACTTCTTTAAGATCAGCATTTGAACGAATGAAGTCCTGGATAAGATCTTGCAACTCTTCAAAGTTTTTATACCCTGACTCAAGTGCTTCATTGTATTCTTCGATGATAGGGATGAACTGACTCATCTTGGTGATCTTGTCTACATCTTCTGCTTTACCCGCCGCAATCGAATCAAAATAAGCGCGAGTCATTTTGTCCAATTCACTGTCATTTGTTTTCACTTCTAGTCGTGTTTGACCTTCTGACACCTCACCAGAGGTGAGTGTTTTGATCATCTGCTTAACACGCCCTGCGATTGCAGCAGTGTCAAGATATTGGGTATTTTCAACAGTAATACGATGCTCAATTTGAAATTCTTCCATTGAAGGAACTTGGATTGAACATACTGCTACTAAAAACAAACCAATATCAGCGCCAGTGTAATCAGCAGTTGCAGTTTTATTACTAACGATGAAATGATCACCCACCCACTGAAAAATAGTTTCTACACCCGCACCCATCTCTTGATGAATGGATGCTTTAAGCTTATTAATGAATTGTCTAACATCCGTTTCGATCTGTTGTAAAGACTTTGCTGAAGACTTAGTCAGATTAATAAACTCAAGCGCTGATTTATGAAATTCTTCATGCAGCACAAATTTCGGAAAGTTAAAACGATTCTCTGAGACGTTCACGGTGAATACACTTTTAGGTGTGTAGTAGCGAGTGATGTCTTCGAGTACTTTTCCAAGTTGGGAAAGGTTATTCCCTTCCATCCCCTTACCTGAAGCGTATAATGAAAATGCGGTATTCTTCTCTCCTTCTGAAAAGAAGTAACCATTACCGTGTTCATCTTGATAGACATTGCGGTTAAGAATATCTTTAAGTGTGACTTCAATTAACTGCTTAAATGATTTATTATCCTTTAATGCTTTTAAATGCCCAACATTACTTGCCCATGGTTTAAACTTGTCAAACTGTTCCATGAATTTTTCATGATTGGTTTTAAAGTCTTCAATCAATAAGTTCTGATGATCTGCAACATCTTGAGAAAATTGTGCGGATGCTGGCTTTGCATTGGTCTTAAATGTACTTGGTGCAGAACCACCCCAACCACCTCCAGAACCACCTCCAAAAGAATAACCCGCTGAGTTATGTAACGAACTAATGTAACGAAGAATGAACGCAATAACAGCAACAATAAATGCAATCTTTACTTTATCTAAACCTGCAAGTGCTGCCTCTAATGCAATTTTGGATCCATGACTTGATGGATCTAAATCAAAGATAATATTTGGGTCAAGATTAGCAATCTCTCCTGGGACTAAGCTTTCTAATTGATCGGCTTCTTCCATGGAAATCATGCCAGAGGTGACTAATCCTCGTACTACATTTTCAATCTGCGCTTGTTTATCAGCGTACAGTTGATATAATTCAGCCATGATAACCTCGATAAAAGAAGGAGGGGGTAACCCTCCTTTTATTAATTAAGTGGAGAACCGAGTAAGGATGAAAGCACAGTCACCAGCTCACGGCTGAAACCATGTTTTTGTTCTTCGCTCATTGAACCGAACAACTCGTATACCTTCGCTGGCATTTTTGAGACATGTTCAGGAAGAAGCAATGCTAGTTCTGAAACGATCAACTGGGCATCATACACGCGGCGGTAGCGTGCAAGATAAACCTGGCGAGCAATGGTAGATGCCATTTTGATATCCAGCACATAACGTTCATTCAACTCTGAGAGCAAAGCTTTTAAAGTTGACTCATGTTGCAGGATCCAGTGGTTTGTAGGGTTATTAACTGCCGAAGTAGGTAATGGTAAAACTGATGCGGCAATTGCTCCTACTGCAATCGCTACGTATTCTGATCGACTCACCGCTGTAGTTGAACCGAAGTTTGTTTCAATATTTTTAACGACCTGATATAAGTCATTGATATTAATGTCGCTCATTTAATCATCTCCAATTCAGCGGCTTTTAAGAAAATATCATTGTTTAATGCGTTTTCAATTCCTTTACGGAATGCTTCTTCCTTGTACATACGACGACCAACAGGGTTGAGATAGTTACAATAGAATTCAAAGATTGTATTTCGCTTTGTAAATTCTTCGAGTAAATCCTCAACCGCTTTAATATCATCCACAAGCTTAGCTTTGATAAACTTATCACTTGAAGATTTCAAATGAGAGATCATCTGGCGTTTAAGGAATAGAATACGCTCTTTAGGTTTGTCATAGATTTGACTCATTGGTACGAAAGTCAAACCATAAATCAAAACAAAGAACGGATTGAAGAAAGAAACCACCAAGAACAAAGTTAACTTGATAATTTCAACAACAAAGAATTCCAATGCGGTAACTGCTTCTGGGTCACGATAATGTTTGTATAGTTTAGAAAGTGCTTCAGATTGCCACTTACCCATTCCATGGACTACACAGAATTGATCAGCCAGTTGTTCAACATTACGCGCATCGTAAAAGGGGGTAGATGATTCCGTACGAGTATGATTAAATACATCGTCTGTGATCAACACTTGTTCTACATTATGTTTACCTTTAATCCCGTGGAGATTAATTGCTTTTTCTGCAGCAAGTGGTTCAATACCAAGTTGTTTTTCAACTTCGGTAATGAGCTTCTTTTTCTCTTCTGAATTATACTTCTGATCCATTACTGCCTTTGACGCTTGGTCAATAAGCAATGAACGACGAACAATGTTACCGAAGTATTCAAAATAAGTAAACGCATGCCCGAGTTCATGACCAAAGATACCCACGATGTCTGTGGTCTTCCACTGCTTATTAGTGAAGAAGTTATGCGCAAGCACAATGGTAACCTTCACTTCTTTGAAATAACCTTTCACACGACCCGTACGAAGATCAACACCTGCTTCTTTACACTTGCCAGCTGCTTCACGAATCGACTGCAGCGTAGTAGAAGATGATGCCCATTCAGATGAGAATCCCATTTGTTTAAAGAATGGGTGATTCTTGTCCATATGCGGGAGGATAAAGTAGGCATTATTGGACACTTGATCTGAAACAACAAACTGTAAACTGATATCTGTATATAGTTTTGTAATTGCTGATACCTTACATTTTTTCATTGCTGCTTGACTGAAATCACCGACGTCTCTTAATCGTTGGAATTCGCTTAAGAGTTCCTCGGCAAAATCGGTATCAAGGAACTGAGCGGACTCTAGTGAGAGTGCTCCTTTAAATAAATCCATGACGACCTCGACGAAAACTTGACTCATAAAATGATTGAATATAGTTAAAGGTAAAAAAAAAAATAAGGGACCGAAGTCCCTTATTTTTAATTGAACATTGAGAATGCAAAAGTAAATGCATGTTTCTCAACTTCTTTTTTGTCTTCTGTTACAACTTGATTGATACTTAGTGAAAGTGTGGTAGACTGACGTTTGATAATTTTAGTTCCACGTTGACGCCATTTGCCTGGATATTCATTCAATGTAGCAATGCGATAACATTTGTCTGACTCATTGAATTCCTCTATCTGTCTTAATGTTTCTCGAGAAAGATTGACTGTTTGATATACGATCCCAAGATTCTGACCTACATCGATTGTTTTACTATCACAAACTAATAGTAAACGATCATCCTTAACTTCTACATGCTGGATGTTTAAACCTTCAAATTTCATTTTTTAAACTCTCGTGTAAGATTAAATAATTTACTCAACCCACCTTTGACCATGTATTATTAAAATAAACATGATAAGATTGGGTTGATTACATCATGTTGATAATATATATTTGTTTTATTTTTAATAAAAACAGAAACAGGGTATATGTGAAGAGAGCGGAGAATTTGGAATGAGTACAACAGTAGATAGTTTATCAGGAAAACCTGAATATGAATATATTCATTCTTGCTACACAATAAATAAAGAAGATGAGCAAGGTGATGCAGTATTTGTTAAACGCAATAAATTTATTAAGGATAAGGATGGGGTAGAGAAATGTATCCCTGAATTTGTATTTCACAAAAATGTCGAGCGAGATTTTTGGATTACAAAGAAGGTAAATCAGAAACATCGCTATAAACTAGAAACGGAATATCTAGGTAACCTAAATCACTATCGATCAACACAACGAGACTTAGCTAGACAAATTCAATATAAGCTGGGAAAACCTTATCAACATGGAATGCGTTTGGTTGAATGTTTTCGCAGTCCGTTTGTTTATGGTTGTGATTTAGATATCAACTCAGTTGTTAAATTGAATTATGAAAAGAAATGGAAGCGTGAAGCAACCTCTCGTTTAACGGTGGCAATTCAAGATACCGAATTCGATATGAATGGTAATCTAGGAATGATCATCTTCAGCATGAGTTTTAAAGATAAGGCTTATCAAGTTGTTTTACGACAATGGGTCAATCCTGGAGAAACTGCTGAAGAATATCGTAAGTTCATTGAAAACGAGTTACCTGAAATTAAAGATCGTAATATTAAACTAGAATTGGATTTCGTCGACAACATGGTTGAGGGAATTCAAAAGATGTATCAAAAAGCCAATGAATGGATGCCAGATGTTATTGGGTTTTGGAACATTAATTACGATATGAGCGTTATTTTGGATATCCTTAAAGACGCAAATGTGGATCCAAAATATATCTTCTCTCATCCATCTGTACCTCCTGAGTATCGCCACTTTGAATTTAAACGAGGTCCATTGGTAAAACGTAAAGATGATGGATCATCTCGCCCATTGGCTGTTTCAGAACAATGGCATACTGTCTATACCACTGCCCCATTTTACTTTATTGATCCGGCGTCTTTATTCCGTGGTCTTCGTAAGATGAAAGCAGAGCCTTCCTATTCATTGGATTATCTCACCACGAAGTATCTAGGTCATGGTAAGTATCACGTTGAACATGAGCTTCTCAACGGTATTCCAATGGGAACGGGTCGCTGGCACATGGTTATGCAAAAGCACTTTAAAAAAGAATACTGTGCTTATGGTTTAATTGACTGTATCCGTGTTGAAGAATTCGATGAGAAGTTCGAAGACATTTGTGTGAAGTTACCGCTACTCCTTGGTAACTCTCAAATTAAAGACTTCAACTCTAACCCACGTAAGTTGTGTGACGCACTTCATACTTTCTGCTTGGATAATGGTCAAGTCATTTCAACTACTTCTGATCGAATGAAGGAAGAGATCGATAAATTAGTTGTAGGTAAAGAACTCTGGATTAATATCGTCGAAGCAACGCATCTGGAGGATATTGGGATACAATTGGTGCAAGATGATGGTACCTTCTTAAGATCAAGGGTTACACTTCACAACTTTGATTTAGATCTTATCTCTGCTTATCCAAGGATTGGGATTCTGCTTGGTCTATGTAGGAGGAACACGGTCTTTGAGATATGTAAGATCCAAGGGATCGACTCATTTCAACATCGTTATACTTGTGTTAATCTAACTGGTGGTTATGCAAATGCAATTACCAGTTGTCGAGATCTGTATAAATTAGATACGTTGCAAGAACTTCACAAGAAGTTCGCAGCAGCACATAAACTTCCAGTTGCTGTTTACAAAGAAACAATTGAGAAATAAAACAAAAAAATAAAGGGAGCCTAGGCTCCCTTTATTTAACTATATGCATGTGGTACTGATAATTTAATGACACCATCAGCTAAAGTTTTTAGATCAGTCTCTGTTTCCATTAACTTCATAATGTCAAGCTTGAACTTTTCCATTGGTGTTGCTGGTGCTGGTTCAATCGATTTATAATCGAACTGTTCCCAACTCAGTTGAGCAGTCATAAACCAGTAGAAAATAAGTTCTAGGTTTTGACGATCTTCGCCGAAACAATATCTTGTGTTCGGTAAAAGTTCTAACAATAAATCTTTATCTAATTTATTTTCCCAAACCCATCCATAAGTTTCACTATCATCAAAGAAATAATTTAGTTCGGTAAAGAACTTATCGATTTTCTGAGACGTTGTTAACTGATAGTGATGTAGCGCTGGTTTCAATTTATAAACAGTTCTTAAAGAACAAAAATAACCCATTGCATAATTAATAACTGGTACTGGGTATCCAGTACGATCATAAATTGATACACTAGGATCATCCAATTGTGTTAAGACCAATTCTCTCAACTCAGTTTCTAAAATCTCTTGAACTTCAAAAAGACTTTTATCCTTAATTAACATTACCGAGATTAAAGTATCTAAACTGAAATCATCACACATATAGCCTCTACCTGGTTCAAAGGTAAAGCCTAATCTATCTAGAACCTTATTAAGCACTTTATCAACTGTTGAAAATGTAAGTTGAATAAACGTATTTTCGATACCGCGATAACCAATAATGTTTATAAATTTTACTTTAGTAACATTACCGAAAGCGGTATTAATCTTCTCTGTACCTTTGGTTATCTTGTATGCCTTTGATGATAAGAATTTTTCATCAATTGGTAGTATTGGGTTTTCAATGAGATGCTTGTAAATACTCTCTCTTTCTGCTGCGGTTGCCATGTTTAATTACCTTTGAGAATTAAAGTTAAGAACGATTGTTCATGTAGATAGTATATATCTAAAAAGATTTATATTGCATAAAGAAAATAAAGGAGCAATTGCTCCTTTATTTTATCGCGGTTTCATGTTGGTAAAACCTTCAACCTGCTCACCCATCTTCTCGATTTCTTTTTGCAAGTTCTTTCCATCATGACGAGTTTCCTTACTGTGTTGCCTTAAAGTAGAAAGCATAAACTCAACCCAATAAGTGGGCATCTTTATAAATTCATTAAAAGACATTCCAGTTTTCGTTGCACCGTCATACAGCAAGAACTCTGCACTTCTCGAATAAAGTAAATGAGTAGAAGCATAACGTTCCTTCTGACTCATCATAATCGTTGAATATGGATGTTCTGGTTCACGCAAGAAGACTTGATCATATACATCCTGTCTTACTGCACCATGTTCAAAACCCCTGATAGTGTTTACGCCCAGTGATTCTCGATATTCATCAGCCGCCTTCATGATTCGAGGAACAATCTTATCCTCTTCCCATTTTTCATCCTCAATACCATAGTTGATATTGAGGACATGACGACCTTCAGGTGGAAGAGTTCGATTGAACTCTTCGTTCCCTACGATAGTCGTTGGCGGGCGAGGGTAAAAAAACGACTGGTTGCATCTTGAGGAATCAGATAAGTACTGATGTCAATATCTGTTTTATCAGTCTGCTGACATGTCGGACATTGAACACGAGGGATAGCAACCATGGCAATCAAAGATTGACGCTGGAATTCAGCTAAGGTTTCACTTACACGATTCACCACTTTTGGATTACGGCTTAAGCGAGAAAGCAACGCTTCAATTTTGTCACGATCAGTCAAAGACAAACCATCAACAATGATATCTTCTACCCAATGCGTGAACTCACGAATACGTGTAATATTGACACGCTGATCAATCATGACATTACGTTCAGTTTCATCTTGCTTGAAGGCGATTAAACGATCAACAACTTTAGAGATTTCAGTAATCCACTTTTCACCTGCTTCAATTGATTTTGCAGCAGTACTGGCTTTATACTTAAACTCAACCCCTTCAGTAATCTCATATGGTTTTGACCAGCCGAGATAATGTTGAGCTTGGTAATCTTCAATTTCTTTTAACGAACGTTTTGTCAAACCACCAGTTGCAATAATACGTTGGTATTCATTTAAACGTGAATTATCCACAAACACCATACGCTTTAAATCAACCAGGAATTCTTGACTACCTTGACAGGTTTGATTCGGTTTATTTGCTAACTCTAAACCACATACTTGATGATAGTCATAACCATCTGGACTAATTGACGCCTGTAACGCAGCGGACATGATATCGACGTCACGGTCGTCAAGCAATTCGTAAATGGTCTCACGATTAAATGCGGTTAATGAACAATCAGTAATGCTATCTAGGAACAAATTGATGACTTGTTTATTGAGATAGTAATTACTGTTACCTAACAAAATACCAGATGAAGAACGTAGGCTATCAATACGTTGAGCATTAATGATAGACAAGGTGTTCATTAACTCTTCATCACTTGGTGAAATGATCAAGAAGTAAAGTCCAGTGTGTGGAAGGAACACACCCACTGTCACACCAATCTTCATACGGTTTGCGATTAGTGAAACTGCATCATCACCTACATAACGATGATCACCGTACTTTGGATTCTTTACGATGGTGATAATTGGAATTGCATTGGTTTCTGTACGTAAAGCTTGTGACCACTTAGAACCTTCAACAAACATACGTTCCATTGTGACTGGAGAACCGATACGGTCATCCATACAACCTAGTGCCAACACTTCGTGTTCAGTCAAATTAGGACGACGTTTATAACGTTCAGACTCTTCGATCTTATTATCAATTATTTCTAAGATTTCGTTAAGTCGGTTTGGATGACCTGCCCAATCAAAGAATTTACCTGGTGCTTCTTCAGGGTCGAACTCTTTTAAAGTCAAAGGATGAGTCAAGATTTCCACAGTGGTGTTCACTTTTGGGTAATCAGGAAGCTTACCAATATAAACCTCTGGTACTGCTTCTTCCTTTTTCTTTTCTTCTTTAGGAAGTTCTTCACCTGCTTCGATTGCTTTGGAAACTTCTACTGAATTTTTAAAAGCAGCTAAAGGATCAAAGTCATCGAATTGAGTACTCGTCGTTTCAGCCTTTTCCACTTGAGAATCAACTGGTTGTTTAAGTACCGGCTGTTCAAAGAAAGTCTCATCCGACAATGCATCAGTCTGAGTACCAGTAACTTCAGACTCTTTCGATTGCACTGGATCTACAGCAACTTCAGACACTGTTTCTAATTCACCTTGGAGTTCTTGCTGTTCGGCAATAGGTGCAAGAAAATCAATCTTTGCTGAATCAGTTTCGACCTTTACTTCATCGACACGATGATACGGTGTTTCTGCTGTAGGGGCAGAGGAAGGGGAATCTGATAAATCCTTTTTCACTTCTTCCGGTTCAGCAGTTGGTTTTGGTGCTTCTTCTGTCTCAACTACTGCAGGTTGATCAGAAACTGTGACTTCTTTATCGGTTGTATTTCCGTCATCAATCTTAGCCAGAAGCTCAGGAATATCTTGAGTAATAGCTTGTTTAGTTGTAGCAGCAATTTGTTCTTCCTGTTCTGCTCGTTCAAACCATTCTTTGATTGCCACATCTTCACCAAAATCATGTTGAATACCAGTTGTAATTACAAACTGATTATTTAATTTTGCCAATTGATTGGCAAACCCAACCCCTGCAAAAGCGACTGATGAAGTACGGGACACTGCTGACGCATCCACTTTCTCATCTGACATTAATTCAGATACATGAGCACCAATGTCGGTATGTGCATGGGATTGAACGAGAATATCTTTCTGGTCAAGTAATCTATCTAATGTTTCACCAGACAGTTGACGGGATAAGTTTAAGTCATATGGTGTAATAACAACATCTTCTTCAGAGAACGGGTCAGTGGATACCACAATCTCTTTGCCAGCCCATTTACTTTGTAAAACTTCTTTAACCTTATTTGGATCAGTTAAAGGGGAAACAATAATAATTAATTTAGACATCATTCACGTCCTTTGTTAAGTTATGTGTGATTTGAAGGAAATTGATACATAGAGTTGAAAGGGTGAACAAACTATCAACCAGATCCTGTAACTTAGTCATGTACTCATGACCACGACGACTATAACGAGTTTGAATTACCTTCTCTTTAATCCAACCCGCTTTAAGTTGATCAACTTGACCTGCAATAGGTAACCATAAAACTTCCATCTGTTTGAGCAGCTCTTCATTATCAGCACCACTACTAACAAATACTTTATAAGTTTCAGTCTGTAACCAGGTACCGTCTTCTTGCTTAACGATAAGCTCGTTCATCGTGATTGCGCATTCGTCCTCCATCTTCTTAACGGATAAATAGAGTGGATACAAACGGTAATCTGTTTTCTTTTTTACGCCATAACCAAAACGACGAAGCTGCTCAGCACGTTCTTCATCGCTCTCCAACTTAAGATTATTGTTCAGAGCATCAACAGCTTCTTGACGCATTTGTTGTGCTGATTTACCATCTAGCAACGAAATACTTTCGTTAAATTGACCTTGCATTGTAATTTCCTGACGATCATGTTCATATGTATTGATATCTAATATTATTTTTACAGAGGTTCTACATGGACATCATTCTCAAATTTCTCGCTAACACCTGTACCCAAGAACAACAAACGTTAATTAGTGATGCAATCCATACCCTTGAAAACTTTGGCATGGTAGACATTAATATTAATCTAGAAGAACTTGGACATTTACTTGAAAACAATGAAACGTTTGAAATTGTTCAAAGTTGTTATACTTATATTCGTCGTTATCAAGAACGAATATTCGATTCAATGGGAATTAAAATCGATTGTGAAAACATTGCTGCCTCTAATGCACTTCTCAATTACCTTTCCATTATTGAAGAATCTAATGAACACGTACTCATTACTGAAATCTTAGACAATGCTGAAACACCAACGGATGGTTTCTTTGAATTGGTCGAAAAGATTTGTTATGCAGATCTTACTTTAGTTGAAGATATTATTCATCATATCCCAACTGAATTTATTGAACGAATTTACAATTTACATTTTAGCCCCATGCGAATCATGCAAGCTGAAGGTACAATTACCATTCCTAAAGTTGACGAACGTAAGAAGACTTTACTCTTTAAACTTTGGAACGTAAAACAAATTAATTCAATCAAAAACTTTGTCTACATTGATGAATTAGATTTACCAATCAGTGAACATGTTATCTTTGCTAAATTTAGAAATGAACTGAAAACAATGAAAACGGTAAGTAACAAAATTCATGTCGTTAATAAACTTCTTGAAATTGCATTGATTAGTAAAACTGAATGGAAAGACATCAAACAAAAAATCCGTTCACTTGCAAAAGAGCTTTATGGGGATGACCCTATGTATATTGCTGAACTCAGTTATCAGATTGATAATGTCTGTATGCAGGAGAAGATAAATGGATCGTTCTAATTTTTTCTTTAACGGAATTAAAGCAGGTCGACATAAAGAAACAAAGTGGTTACTTACAGTATTTACATTAGGTGAATACCCGTATAGTGATGAAATTAGGGATTGGCAACCTTATGATGTTGCGACTAATCGGGACAGCAACACCCGAGTTTTTTATAATCCCGAAACTCAAAGCTTTGAAGCCATCATGGGGATTAAACCCTTAGAACCTATCATTCTTTACAAAGAACCTTATATCATTAAAGCAGGTGACTTGGTGAATATTCATCAGGATACCAAAAGCACAGGTGGGACTATCCTGTGTAACCTTATTTGTTTGATTATTCCGTTTGGTGACAAGGCACCTTATTTAAATAAGAAATTGAAACCAGATGACATTAATGATGTGGTAGAGGGGTTAATTGCCGAGAAGAAAATCTCAGCAGATGAATTCTATTACTGGTGTGAATGTGTGAATATGTTCAATGGGTTATGGGGTATCTCTACACCCACTGGTTCAGCCAAAACAATGGTAATTGATAAGAAGGTTACTGAACGTCGGGATGAGTTGTTAAAACAACATGCAAATGAATTAGACAATACCGTTGTCATCGCAGAGATTGAAAAAGAACTCGTCGGGATGGATAAAGCTTCTTTTAAAGGAGACGTTGCTGAAGACTTCTTTATCTCCAATAAGTCTTTTGAAACCTCCAGAAAGAAAGCCCACATTATGTACGGGTTGGATGATGGTTTAGGAGGCTCTAGACCTGCGATTATTACCAAACCTTTATCAGATGGTATGGATGTTGAATATATTCCTGCCAATGCCGATACGGCACGAGCAGCTTCATATTCTCGTGGTTTCTTAACTGCGCAAGGTGGTGAACTTGTAAACTACCTTTATCGTATCTTCATGAACAGCAAAATTGCTGAAGACGACTGTGGAACAAAGACAGGTGTATCTATCTTACTGACTGAAGATAATATGAAGCGTTACTACGGTCGTTATGCAATCGATCCAAATGCAGGGAAAACAATTGATATTACACCAGAGTTCACTAAGACCTGGTTAAACAAAACGATCAATGTTCGTACCCCTGCACGTTGTAAAACTAAACCACCTAACTTCTGTGGTCATTGTACAGATACTTTCTTCTTTAAATCAAGAGAAACTGTACACATTGAAACATCATTACCAGGCTCGATCATTATGAATGACACCATGAAAGCAATGCATGGTCGTTCATTTAAAATTGCAATGTTCGATCCACAAATTCATTACACGTAAGGAGCTATCAATGGCTAGTCAAACTCAGAAACAAAAAGCAGCAGCCGCTGCTCGTGCAGCTAAAGCAGCAAAAGTAGCAGAACAAGAAGCAGAGAAACAGGAAGAGGAGACTCAATCAGATCCTACTGCTATTCAAGGTGAAAACGAATCTGTTATTGATCCAGAAACGGAACAAGATGTTGATGAAACTCAGGCGGATAGCGGCAAAGAAGAAGTATCTGAAACTGAGCAACCAGCAGCCGAAGTAGAAGCAACCGCACCTTCCGCAAACGAAGAATCAATTGCTTCTAAAAGTGAAGAAACTGATATTGCCGAAGAACTCGCTAAACAACCTTCTCCAGAAGTTTCTGTTCAGCCAGCATCAGGTGAGCAGGTTGAAGTTGCACCAGTTGACACTCAACCTAAAGAAACACCAAAAGCTGAATCTATAGCAGTCGCCAAAGCAACTCCTCGAATGAAACGGGTAGATGTTAAACCTGCTGACGTAAATATCAATACCATTTCTACCGCTGATTATTTCCAAATGAAACATAACTATGTTTTAGGAACAGGTTCAGTTGACCTTCAAGAAATCATTGCTTTCCTTGATCGTTATGAAGATGAAATGGCACGTGGTAAAGTGGTTCAGGAACAAAAAGGTGCAAGCCTACAACAACAATTGTTCCGTACCTACTTACGTGCACTCATGCTACCGCCACTTGATCGTACTATTGCGATGGATTATATCCTGTGGAAATTCTTCAAGAATGAAAAGAGTGCGTATCGCGTTACAAATGTTGCGCGTTTCACTCGTTCAGCACGTTGGGATATTCCTGAACTTCAAATGTATAACACCATGAATACAATCTTCCAAGCAGTTGCTGACCCGACAGATCGTATTTTGAAGTTACGTGAATACAAATTGGGTGCTATTGTATCTAAGTTCCCTCAGGACAAAGCTCGTTACACTGAGTCATTCTTAAACTGGACTCAAACCCTTCGCTAACATAAAAAAAAATAGAGAGCCTAGGCTCTCTATTTTTCTATTTGTGTTTTTTAGACAACGGAAGTTTTCCTCGACTTAGCCACGTTAAATCTGGAATAGTATTCCAGCGATCACATTCTTCCATCGTTTTTGGTTCACCATAGTTAAACGCCCAAATCTCTTGATCCTCACCTTCTAGTAAAGATGTCTTTGAAAATTCAACACCTTCCTCTTCCAGCATTTTCCTTTCGTTCTTAAATAACTTTCTCACCATAACTGTACAAGTCCAATCCTTACCAGTGTCATCAGAGGGATTGTATTGTGGGTAGTAATGTTTCATGTAGTCTGTAACGACATTGGGAATGTATCGGTCAAGTAACCCATAGAGTACAGGACGAGTATCAATCCATTCAAGTTCTACTTTTTCACTATCTTTCTTAAAATAAAGGAAGATGGTTGTGACAAAGTATTCAGGAGTCTGATGGAGTTGTTCATATCCATTATAGTCGATAACAAAACGTTTACCAGTTAAGGTGTACAACGTAGCAATTCCTACTTTAGGATCCTTGCGGGTGCGGTTTAATGTAAAATCCTGATTCATGATTGTTCACTCAAGTTGATAAAATAAATAACCGTCCCTAGGGACGGTTACTTTCTATACACTAAAATCGTCGTCATCATCAAAATCATACTCATCTTGATCCTTTTCAATATCCAATGGACGACCACGTTGGATATGTTCGAGATTAGATTTAACACCTAAATAGATAGGGTCATTCTCTTGTACCCCGAAACCGGGTTGAAAAGTTGTTTGTTGATCTTGTTGAGTAGTTTTTCTAAATGGCATAAACACCTCCCATTAGAGTTTATAAGCCGTATCGTAAGTTTGTAGTGATTTTACAAAGCCTCGGAGTTTCGACTGTTTCTCATAATGATACTTCACATGTTGTGGGATTTGTGCACAGGTTGTATAGTAGTATTTAGGAACGATAGGATTCCCGTCATCATCAGTCAGCGTAGGTTTACGCAAACGTCCGATCTTCTGGATGTTCGCTTGCGTTGATGAGGTATTTACAGTATCAATTACTCGAACTAATCCTGGAATATCAACACCTGTCCCTGCAGACTTTGGCGTACTTACTACAATATCACCTGTTAACAGCTCTTCATACTCATCTTCTCCTATATAACGATGGACAAACAGGTTAGGGAACTCTTCTGCTAAATGCGCAGAGAGCAGCGTACACATTTCCTTTGTGCTTGCGTAGATTAGACAACGTTGCCCCTCTTTATAATCTTCCACAAAGAGTTCACGTGTTAACCCCGTCACCATTTTCATGAAGTTATTTTTGTGGATCGGAATCTTCAAAATTGATTTTTCGAGTTCATTGTGATTGTAAGGACCATTCCAACCCATTTGCCAACGAAGTTTAGTCGGCATGTTAATTCGATAAATTGTCGCATACACTTCTGTATACGTATCCCAGCGACCCTGGTTAAACCGATCAGCAATCGGAGAGATTAACTGACTGATTCTTTCTAACCCAGGATCATCGTAAATAATAGTTGCTGATAAATCCAGCGCTTTACTTACGTGGGTAAACGTGTCGAACTTACAATTGAAATGAATGTCCTCATGAAACTCATCACGAATCCTAAAACCAAGTTCAAACAGACTATAGAGATCTTGAGGAACCTTTAACCCATATTCCTTCCACTCCTCTGGGTGATCAGTAAAATCCTTATAAAACATGTAAAGAGTTGTATTTGAAATCAGCATTACTTTAAAATCAGGCAGCTGTTTCGTCTTGGCAAGTAAGACATACTTCTTTAACTGGATTAAACCCTTCACCACCAATACATCGCTTTCCTCTAAATCAACAACTGCCTTTTCACCTGTTAAATCTTGAACCCAACGAGGAATATATTTTGCATTCATTGTAATTAGAGTACGGCGACCGTATTCACACATAAAGTAAAGCCCAAGTGCAGTTTTACCTTTACCCGTTTGCAAAGGCGCAATCGCAGTAATGCGATCATCTCGAATAAAATCAAGACAACGGTTTTGGAGTTCTGACATTGCGTAAGGGGCGATGAATTTGACTTCAATCTTCTTCCCCTTCTTGGGTTTCTTATAAACAATCTCATACTCGTCCGTTCTTACACCTTGAGAGAGCAGCATTTGTTTAAACTGCTCAAACAAGTTAATGTGGAAGAAAATCTGAGTACGGGTTGGGTTAGAAGCTGCGAACACCTTCTTCCCCGGGTCACCTTTACCAATTTTAAACTTCTCTACGGTCAGTCTGTTTCTGATAAAAGCAGCAAGAATTTGTTTAAATCGTCGTTCAACTGTGCTTACCACGAAACTATGGCTATACACGTAGATAGTCATCTTCATTTACTTATCCCATGATAATAGAATCATAAATGTGCGGTGGTCTACGATCTACCAGGTAGGTTACTGGATTTAAGAAGAACGCGTTTTGTTCTTCATATGCCAATGCACCGCCGGCTGAACGATAGAACATAATGTCATCTAACTTCGCAGTCCGAGATGTTTCCCGCGGATACGGTAAACGATAATCGTACTCCTTCGGATTCTGAGCAGACATCGCCAGAATAATGAACATTAAGTGAACCGAATGCAACTTTAAATGATCCTTGATTAAATCATAGAAAGAAGCATAAGCATCATCCACATTTAAACAGTTGGATAAACTAGGCGTTTTGAATGCACTATTTTTACCCTTGTTACCACTGAAGATAAAACCACTAATAGACGAGATTAGATCTGGTGGTGTGAACTCAATCTGAGGAATTGTCAAGAATTCGGATTGGTTATCCCATCCTTCTAAATCCAACTGATAAAGATTACCATCAATAAACGTCCAACCTTTTTCCTTGTAAAAGCGCAGCATTTCCTTAGTTAGAAATCCTGCACGTTGTCCAAGACCAATTGGCATGAGTAACGTATCTAATCCATCTTTAGATTGAAGGTGAAGCATTTCAATCTTTGTGGTTTGACTTGGGATCAATCCATCACCATATTCACTATTCACCTCTTTAAGATGTGCGGCAGATTCTGGTGTTAGGACAATTGACCATTTCGAGAAGTCAAAGTTCTTGGCAAAAACAAGCCCATTACCTACTTCATTTACTTCGAAGTATTTTTGGTAAATCGAATCAATGGTTAACCCACTTGCCTTACTTGTTAAGTTTTGATGCTTACGTTGTAAAACAGATGTAGATAATGCCGCACCCATTTGTGTGCCTGAGGTATGACCAACCACACAACCATTCGGGAAGGAATAATGCATCAAGCCAACACAGGTCGAACAAACCTCGTTACGAACCTTATGTCGACAATAGTTCAATGAACGAATGAAAATACTTTGACCAATTAAATCAGTATCCGTATTGTCGATATATTTGACGATTTTTCCACGACGACCATCAGTTAGACTAAATCCAGCCAAGGTTTTCAGATGTGCCTTATCCACTACGTAGATACGTTCGGAATCAGCACCACAATCTTTATACACAATCGTCTGAACATTCTCACAAGGGAGTTGGGTTCTTCGGTTTGTATACTCAGACAATGGCATAATCACAATATTGAATAGCGCAGCAATTGAAGCGTTGCGAGACTCGTACAACATATCGTCAAGCTTCGACATTCCACGGAAGAAACCAACTCGAATAGCACAGTCGATAATTCGTGAGTTAATGTCTGTACAATATCCAATTGGACCAATCACCATAGACAACTGAGTTAGTTTAATGACACCACAACGCGCAGCAATACATAAAGGGTTATTACTTAGGCTTGACTCATTCAGCGTTACCCGGGTAATTGTCTCGTAGACATGTTGAATATCTTCGTGACTAACCGTAACCGCATTCTGTATTGCAAGGTTTGCTTTTAGCACGTCTTCGTGCTGATAAATCTCATTTAGATGATCGAAACAGATGTCAGTTGTTTCATCGTCCAATTCATTGTCAACGAAATTATAAAGCAGATTTGTAAGTTCGTAGACTTTCTTTTTAATATCATCTAGATTCTGAATAATACCCCGATGCTCAGACCAGTAAACATAGTCTTTTAAAATCCAGCTACAGATATCCAGATGGGTTCTGGTGGTGATATGATCAACAAGCGTTACGCTATAACGCACTGACGAGGGAAATTCCTCATCTAACTCGTGATACATCTGCCAACAAATCCAGTTAAACAGAAAATCCTCCGATGGGGAAACAAGATCCCCATCATCACAACGAACGGTTACCCGTTCGTTTTCATCCACCAATCGTTGGATTTCTCGAAACTTTGAGTGAATGATATCTTTAAAATCAACAATAAGCATTAGTATCCATCATCCCCTGGCAGAACACTATTTCCATCGCGACCTTCTACTAAACGCATTCCACCCACCAACAACATATTGTCACGAATCGCAATGATTCTATTTCCTTTACGTGGGAACAAATCACGAGGAACAGCGTCGTCTATTAGTGCTGGGTTTGGACTACGGATTAAAGACTGAAGTAGTCTCCAATGGGACACTGGATTCAAACTTCGATCGATCATCTCTGGAATCCCTTCATTGTTAATGTGGGATTGGATTGATTTGGTATCCGCTTCTGATGGGAAACGGGTTGAAGAAATCTTCACTGGAAAGCTATTCTTATCAACTTTAGATGCTTTGGTTGGAATACCAAACGGTTGTCGCTTTGCTGAGTTAACAGCGGCAAAGCTATTTCCTACGCGTTCTAATTGCTGATAATGAAGAACGATGATCTCACCTTTTTCTTTGGTTTGAACTTTTCGTCCATCATTGGTGGTTAGCTCAATGTAATCTCGACATGGGGGATACTTCTCAGTTAACTCCTCCATAATCTCGATCATGTGTGCACCAAGTGAAGGTGGTACACAAGCTTCAATTCCTTCTTGCATTACCTCCTGTATTTCAAGCTCACGATCAATGTTCGGGTTCAATAACTCATGATAAGTCATTGGTGATACAATTTTCACAAACCCCACATAGTAGTCATAGATCTCATCCAGTGGAACGCCTGAACGATACATCTCCTTAATACGTTTACGCGTTGCTAATTCGCAAGAACCTAAACGACCTTCGAACCCAACACCTGGATTCATCCGGTTGATCTGAGAAATGTCTTCTACAACTACGTCAGCATAATTACCATCTTTATCTTTTGGCATCATGTGGCGAGGTGTCTTCTTCACGATAACAGTTTTACCTGCATGAATGTTTGTAATCTTTGCCCCAATGGTTGGAACAAAGGTATAACGATATTTAACTTTGACATACCACTGTGCTAACGGTTTGTTCTTGAATGTTTCAGAACGTACACCATTAGGTTGACTCGTATAAAAGTACGCGTCATCCACATAACGTTGCCAAGATGGATCAAGCTTATAACCTGGAATAAGGCGTTCTAAGTGCTCATGAGTTTTACGAATTTGCTCATGAAACCGTAACGTTCTTTCCCAATACTTGTTTAACTGGATTTCCGTGCCAGTAATTGGTGCTTTATTTGAACCACCTTTAATAACTTCGATGTCAATGACCCGAGGACGAAGTAATAACTCTTCACCAGGAGGTAATTCAAATCCCAGGAATTGTTGTACGTCTGGGAAAGGTTCACCATAACGTAAATTGTCTAACTGAGAATGTTGACGCAAGGCGTGCTTATTATACAAAGACATTGGGAAATCTTTGTACAAATCCCGCCATGCCATTACAAGACCATCATCCCGTAGGTAATCTCCAATGTCAGGTAACGGTTTAAAGTTATTCTCATCCCCGTTCATGTTAAGTAGAACATGACTCTTATCTAAAGTCATTTCTAACTCACCAAAGGCATCAGCCCGCAGCGCATAAGCACCTTCATCTGAAATCCAGGCACCGTCTTCAACACCTGCTGATGTGTTACCGATAAATGTATTTAACTCCTTACCATATTTGTAATCCCCGTCATCGGTAATTGTTGGGGGTTTTGCTAATATTGTTCCAGCACTAAAAGCACGATGCTTTAAAGTACTTCGTCCTTCTTTGGTTCGTTGATAAGTGAAACCAAAAGTAGGATGTTCACAACGGGTACTCGCTAACTCCAGTACAGCGATTTTATGATCATCTCTACGCTCATAAATGATCAATGTTAATGGTGATTCCATGTCTGAAGGGATTATCCCTGCATACTTGGTGATAACCTCGAATACCTGCATACAGTCGACAGGAAACTCAACTTTGTATGCTCGCTTCGCGTATTCACGTTCTACGCCTGTAAACCATCTCTTTCTATCCCCGTCGATAAGTGTGAGGTGTTGTTTGAGATGTGAGGCATCCATGTGAAGCCGTTGAGAAGAGGTATTACTGGCGGCAAAATTCAATCCTGCTGAACCTAAAGCACGGATGTCAATCTCACTTCCTTTATACCCTAACTGCATGATAACTCCTTTGTTTATCTAACTACCTTCAATCTAATAATGTGTATTTAAAAAATTATTAGGTGGGTTTATGAGTCAAACGTCTTTAGCAGATCTTGACATTGATCAAGGAGATGCAACATATCACAGCGAAGATTTTAAATGTATTATTGAACAGAATCTAACTTACATTAAAAATTACGCAGCAAATGTTGCCAACGCCCGAAACATTGCCAATCTACCTCCGGCAGAAGCTGCTGCTTGCCATGGTGATTTTAGAAAAGTAGCAGCGTTTCTTAATATCCCTTTACATATGGTCTGGGTGGTTATGCGGGTTAATAACTTAAATGGTTATGAGGATTATAGTAAAGAAATGTTAAACATTATTTTACCAGACTTTGAACTCATCTACCGTCTTAAACAGAACGACGCAGTCATCCAGAAAAATATCTAGGTTAGTTAACTTTTAAACTTCACACAAAATAAAAAGAGGGGCAATTGCCCCTCTTTTCTTTATCGGCGTCCGCGACGAACGTCATCACGACCAAAACGATCACGTTCACGATCTCGACCATCACGACGAGATCGAATTGTTTCAGTCACAGCACGTGGTACTGGGCGACCACGGCTGCTTCCGCGACGCGACGAATAACCACGATCGTCTTCGTAATCGTCATCATAGTCATCACGACGTGAGTACCCGCGGCGTTTACTACTACGTAACTCATCTTCTAGATCCTGTGCTCGCTCAAGCGCTCTCTCAAGTTGTAGTTCAAGATCATAAACACGAGGTTGACCACCATAAGGGTTTGCGCCCGCATTTTGAGTTGGGTGAGAGAAACCACGAACAGCTGGCTCATAAGAGCGCTGAAAACCACCACGGCGACGATCTTCTGGCTGGGTACGGTATTCTTCTTCAGGAACATCCACCAATGGTTGACGGGTACCTGGGATACGAACCACCGGATTCAACACAACTTTTGGTGATTGTGCCATAGGTTCTTGCTCCACATAGGTTGTTTGAGGAGCTGTGCTTTGCCTACCGCTGAAGCTCATTTCTGGTGACTTAGGTTGATGATGAACTGGTTGATCTGATAATTCATTACGCACCACTTCACCAACAAAACCATGACCGTCATTGAACGAAGTAATAATTACCCCATTCTTTAACATCGCATAGTCATCCATATCATGAAATACATCATCATTCACGAGTAGATAATCGACTGCACTTTTACATGGCTCTACATAAGCAAGATGCGTGGTCGCATAACGGATGTCTTTGTTTAAGATCTGAACAGATTGAAATAATGCATCACAATACGGTGCCTGCTTATCATTACTTCCTGTGGTGTAACCTTCAGTCTCAATCAATGGAAATACTGTTTTGATAACACGTAACAGTACACCCACATCCATCTTACGTTTTGGGACAATACCCCAAACATCAATTGCTCCAGATTTAGCAGCACCGCGAACCTGGGCTTCTTCCAGTGCTTTTACCAATGGAGAGGTGATAGAACAAATACGTAGATATTTTTCACCTTTAATCTGCCCGCCATGTTTTAGATACACATTGAACAAACTACGACTTGAATCTTTGGCATTCATTTTATCAGCTAAGGCTGAGAAGAATTTACCAGTCTCATCAGCCACATCTTCTAAACCGACCATAAACTTCAACAAGTCAGGTGCAGTACTTTTGAGTGTACCATTCTTTTGACTCGCTGCTGCATTGAGCAACGTTGAAATCAAAAGGAAACCTACTGTGAACAAACGAGTCTGTAAACTCGCTTGAATTGCAGTAAGCATGTGGGAACGTTTCTTAAGAACGTTCTCAGCCAGGGGATTAAAAGCAACCTTTTCTTTAAAGGTTGCATCCTTCAATGCTTCATCAGTTGGAAGATAGACTTCTCTACCCTCCACCATAAAGTCGTGAAGTTTACCCATTTCACCACCGCCCATGCGAATGATATTATCATCGCCTACATAAAGCCCCAGTGAGGGTAACATGTCTTTATAATGCTGTACGACTGCTTTCATTATTTAACCTTATTCCTTAACTGCACGATAAACTTGTTTGTAAAGCTCAGCCACACCTTCACCTAATTTCAAACCAGTGCGTTGTTTATTGGTTACAACTGAAGAGCTCAATGAATCACAGAAGATCGGGGTACAAAAATCCATTGCTTCATCTGAGTCAATTGCGACTCGAATAAACAATTCACGGTTCATGTTATACTGTACCGAGATGAAGATTTCATAACCGAAATTCTTATACGCGTTTAACACACTATCAATAAGTGTGTTACCCAATTTATCAATCAACTCCTCTTCTAGCTCCTCATCCACATCTTCTAAGAATAGAATAGAACCTTCTTGTTCTCCTCGATCATCTTCGTAACCGATAGAGAAGTCCCAGCTCACATCATCCATATCGTCCTCATTAAGCGTGAACATAATGTCGACATTGGCAATAAATGTTGATAATGCGATTGTTGAAAATGCATTGGCAACTTCGGTTGCGATAAGTTCTTCTTGGGTAGAATAGCCCCAATCTTCACCATCCAAATCACCCATTCGATCATTGTTATCACCGTTACGACCACGAATAGAAGTCATGTCCTTACGAATCAGGTTCAGCGTGATTACATCCTCAACATCAGGAACTAACTTACGAAGCTGACGAAAGGTAAATGCACCTACACGATGAGTATTACGTGCCTCATCCTTTAACATCTGGATGAACTCGTACTCTTCTGCATACTGATCATTTACTGCTGTACGTGCTGCTTCGTATTCCGCTTCAATTTCACTACCACGCCCTGAGCGATTATTACGCCCAGATTGCATAAAGTGATTGATGTAACTTTCACCTTCGCTATCATCAATCACTCGACTTGTATCTGCTTCCATACGAGTCTTTTGTAAACCGGTAAGCGTCTTCGCAAGATAGTTAGAAGCAATATTGTTCTGGCGAGAGCTGGCACGGAACGTTTTACCTGTTACACGATCACCGTGATAAGACCCGCGATTACCAGTACCAGTACTAAGATTGATAAAGGAATGTTTAGCAATGACATCCGATGGTCGTAACAGGTACAAATCTTTAGACGAACTCTGAACATTCATCTCAGCGAAGATTTGAAGATTGTTTTTACGTGTACCGTTGACTTCCAGAATTGAGTTAACATAAAACTCTAACTCATCAGGAATAGATTTAGAAAACTTAGAGAATTCTAAACGATCAGTATATCCTAAAACCGTATAACGTTTTGGTTTATGCCCAGCAGCTGCGGATTCTTCTTCGATCCGTAGAATCCAGCAGAAACGTTTTGTTTCAAATCCGCGTGCAAGTTCTAAACGATCGTCTTCACGATTGACCTCTGGATCAAGGGTAATCGGTGGACTGGTTAGATTAGCAATAACACCAGGACGAAACATGCGTCCATTTGTTGTCAACAGCTCTTCTGATAAACGATCGACCGTTTCATAGGTGATCTTACCTAACTTTAATGAACGTAAGAAACGTTCATTATAACGACCACTTTCTAGCATGATTAAATCCGTAACAACGAATCCACCATTATTTGATTCTGTACCACGTTTACGCATGATGTTTATCTCCATAAATGTCTAAAGTGATTTTGGCAAGAAGAATTGGAGTTTCTGGACGGAGGTAATGATTGCCCTCTCTATCTTCTAGAGATTCTACAAACGGTTTGAAAAATGGTGTGTAGATTGAGCGATAACTTCGTCCTGAATAAGCATTAAAATATCTGCTTATTGCTTCTTTTGTCATGTTAATACTATCCTTACCACCCGATACACGTACCGGGTATAAGTCATCCAACGCTGCATCTAAATCTGCAGGAATTTGTTTACGAGAATTTCCAATTGAAGTATCAATCTCCTCATCTGAAATCTCAGCTGTTACCATCAGGGCAATCTGCGGATATCCCATATACACAATCGCAGTAAACAGAACTGCAAGTAAAGATTCAATGGGATGTAAACGATATTGCTCTGGATCTTTTACACCGATATGACGCATGAGATCATAAATGTCACTAGAACCCAAGCGAGGGATAAGGTGCGGTGGAGCACCAGGTACAAACCATTGGATTAAACGCAGGTTCATGATCGATGTTCTAAAACCTCTACTGATCAGTAAGTCTCGTAACTTCTCTGCTTCTACAATGTAGTGGTCAGGAATATCCTTAACAATACTACGCAGATTAATTTCCAGAAACTCACAACAATAGCTAATGAAAGCAATATCACCAGCTGAGATAGACTCTTTGGTTTTAAACGCTTCTAATAATGCTTGCTCTTCAATTTCCCCCACACCCCCTCGTTCTGGCTTCTTCGCTCGGATATGCGGATGCTTACGTTCATGGGATGGACCATCATTCACCACGTAGTTATAAGCTTCAGTCACTGCCGATTTAGATTTCAGATTAGGGGCAACTGCAATCTTTCTGAATAAACAAGCCGCTGGTAATAGAGTTGCTTGTTCTTCAGTACCAACACCCGTTAAGATTGTGTCAATCTTAGATTTACCCACTTCGTAAGTCGATACAATAAAGTTATTAAATTCATTGTACTGTCTTGAATCTACGATCGTAGACTTTGATAACAGCTGTACACAATGAATCTCTTTACGACCAACACCTGTACCTTTGGTGATATACTTTACGTAAGCACCCCAGATAGGTACCGCAAGTTTAAGTGCAACTGATAATGCAATCAAACCACGATATTTGTCAGGGGTATAAGTGCGTTCAGACTTGTAATGACTAAATTCATTCTCTTCAATTGAAGTTGGAATATGAACAAGTTTATTTTTGTTCATCCATTCTTCAATTCCATCTACAGTTACGATGTCAAATATCTTCGTAAATGCATCTTGAAGTTTTGTCTTTAATTCATCCAAAGGTAGAATGTCAATGAAACTATCCCCAACATCACAATAGACGTCAAATAGCTCCTGTTGTTTCTTTCTCCCTAAAGTCTGAATATAATCATTTACGTTGGCAAAGGGATCGTACGGCATCCCCTCATCATCTTCAATGATTTTAGTTAACTTCGTATTTTCGTAGCTATTTGTTCCTGAAATAGGAAACACTTGCCGATCTAACCCATGACTAACTACAATGGCTGAATCGTTTTCAAGTGAAAGTTTCATTTAAAAACTCCATGATAATTCACGTTAATAATGTATATCTTAAAAAAAATAGAAAAGAGGGGACGAATCCCCTCAATCTAATATATTGTTTTATTAACCAAATACACCATCTAAATCATCATCAAACCCTTGGTTACTTGATTTGTTGTAATTGCCACCGTTGTTGTTTCCACCATTCCAGCCACCACCATTTTGATTACTATTGGTGTTAGTTGCTACCCAAGGCTTCCAGTGTTTTTGGAACATACCCACATTCAATGCAGTTTGAACATCAACCCAGGCTTCTGCACGGATAGAAGACCAATCCGCAAAAGTGAAACCTTTCCCTTCTTGTAAAACAAATTCAAACATTTCTGTTGAACCAAAGAAGAAACGAATCCGAGGAACTTCAGAATTCCAACTGATCAATGAAAGATAAACACCCTGGTCAGATTTACCGACCACAACTTTTACATCATCTCGCATACCTGCAGCACGATTACGATAGTCTTTAGGCACACGAGTCTGCACTGCCACTGCTTCGAAATTTTCTTTGGCAGCAGCTGCACGAGCAACCAAACGAACCACGCTTTGTAAATCAAGTAATTCAAGTTTGGTTTCAATTTTTTGTTTCTTTGGATCACTTTCTGGTGTTTGGGTAAAGACCACAATACGACCATTGGTGTTGCTTGGAGTTTTTTCGTTCGGATGAACATACATCATTAAACTCGGTGCACGTTCTGCACCCTGGATTTTAGGCGCGGTCAATTTCAATGACGGATTGTCTTGAATTGTTTTAGTACGTGGCGTGCCTTTAAAATCAGTCATTTCTTTTATCCTCAAGTTATTTCAAGTCATAATAGAGAGAGTCTGGTATTTATTTAACCAAACATCTTCCGAACGTTTTGTTCAATCACACCCTGTCCACCGAGTTTAAGATTAAGAATAATCTTGTCCCTCGTGGTTTGGTAGTTCCATTTATACTTCTCTGCAACTGCAAGCAGTGCATCACGAGCTTTATGGTGTTGGGGTTTGAACATTCCCCCCGAATCACCAAAGAAGATCAACATAGCTTTATTAAATGGAATCCGTTCACTCGCCACGGCAGAGAACTTAGTATACCATTCATTTTCACCTTTAATCTGTCCAGTGTGTGATTCTAAAAGCAAGAGTTTTGAAAATCCTTTGGAATAAAGCAAGTCAACTGGATAGTGGGTGAGTAACAAACCGATTTCTCGTTCTGCTGCATCTACCCCCATATCGGTAATATTGACATAACGTTTATCCTTATCTAGACTCAAAAGCTCTTGTTCGAGTTTCCCAAAAACTGCTTTCTCAATCTCAAGCTTTGATTTTTGTAAATCTGTTCTTGGTTCACGAAGTTCAGCAGTACTGCCAAACTCCTTATGTAGGGATTTATAAGTTGGAAGATAGTAATACACTTTCAACTTGGATTCTTCTTGACTACTAATATAGTCTTTAATTTCAGTAAGTTCTGATTTTAAAGCACGTAGATAGTCATCTGGTTTAACCAGGGTAACCTTGGCACTCTCCGTTGCATTAAACATGTTACGCAACAAAGTTCTGACATTAATATAAATTCCATCTGCTCGTGCGGCGGGTAAATATTTTTCAGGCTTCTTATCAGGGTGTTTATTGAATAAACTCTGAATTGCAAAGCTCGTTCCGATTGAGACAGGAATATCCCCCATGTCTCTTACATTAACTGCGTTCGCCATGTTTACCTCTAAAGTCAGTTAACATATCCTTAAACAGGTAAGTTAACTTGCTAATTTTTTCTGGATATTTCTCAGCAAGTCGATTCAACATTAAAGTTTCTAATGTATCAAAGTCCAAATTGATTTTTGAAAATACCAATTGGTCATCAACTAACTGAGTAACTGGTTTAATACCTTTCTTTGATAAATCTTTTGATTTCCACTTCACCTCAGTATAAATGTACTTATACTTGTCAATAAACTCATTCACAACTTCAATACCAGAAGTTGTGGTAAGCCGAATATTAATTGGAGAGTGCAGGTCTACATCGAACTTCTTGATTTTACTTAAGATTTCATTAGAAGTCAAACCATCAACAATGACGTCCATGTAAACTTGCGCACACGGGTTACGAATGAACTCAACATAAGTTTCCCCATTCATAAGTTCTTCTACAAAGAAAGCACCTTTCTCACTCTCCTGCCCAAAGCTCCAACGTTCAAGAGAACCTGCGCAATGAATTTTCTTGTATTCGGAAAAATTATGATGATGACCAATAAAGATTCCCTTGTTTACAATTTTGCAATAGTCTTCTTCATCATGTAAATCTAAACGATGCTGTAAGAAGTTTGGCATTTGGTATTTAAAACAACCATGCATAAAAGCCCAATCCACTTTCTCTAATCCCTTCTCCTTTAAAAGAACAAGAACTTCGTTATAAGTGTCTACTGCTTTTGTACGCCATTCATCAGGTACGATGAGAACATTTCCAAACATCGGTAAGTTAATAATAGTCAATTTACTCACATACAGTAATTTGGTTTCTAATTTCTGTGATGCTTTAATTTCCTCAAACAACATAAATTGTTTATAGTCATGGGAAGGTGTACCCTCAATTCCGAGAATCTCAATGCCATTTGCATATGCATCCTTTAATAACCAATCAATGAAGTGAATGTATTCGACAGCACCATCAGTCCAAAGGGGTAATTCTCTATCGGTTGTATCACCACCAAACACAACTGCTTTGATTCCTTTGCGTTTGGCAACATTGTAAACGTACATAAAAGATTGGGTTACCGCATTAAACGGTAACCCATTTGCTCCAAAATGTACGTCTTGAACCCAAAGGAAACTTACACGTTCCCGTTTAGATTCAGAAACTGAAGTCAAGGAGGTCATTGTCGATCTTACCTGCGGTGTTACTATCTACAGTATTAGAGACTTCTGTCTTTTTCTCACTATCTCGAAAGGTAGTGCGTTTAATACCGAAATGTTCAAAGATGTCATTCATCTTTTCAAACAGCAGAGGATCAACCGGAACCGTAATCTTAACCCCATTAATCATTTCATCTTTGTAGTATTGTTCTCCAGCTGCAAAGAAACCTTCTCGTCTCTTTTGCGACTCGATTACAACATTATCCAATACTCGTCCAGATTCAAGTGAGATCTCTACTGCACGGTTTAAAATAGGTGGCACGGTAAACATCACCTCTCCACCAACCACTGTGCTGTACGGAGGATACATTTCATCTGGAACGGTACGACCACCTTTAACGATGTCTACTTCCATGAAACTATTACCACGACCCACTGCTTGCACCCACTCACCAAGTGGAGCAAAACCATCATTGGAATCTTTATTAAACAAAGGTAACCAACGATCACGAAACTCGTAATAATCAAGTCGTGGTCGATCGTAAAGATTTGGACTTTCTTTGATAAGATCAGTTATCAGTTTCGTGTACGGGTGCATTTTGACTCTCCTGTTCCTCTAACTCTGGTTCTGGTTTGAATTTTGCTTGAGTCTCAATGGCAAAACCACAAGGAAGAACATGTAAAGGATTAAGATGTTTAAAATCGACAGGGAATGAAATATCGGCTTGCATTTCATCAAAACTATGATAAATGTCTTGCTGCATTCCAGGGAAGCATTGAACTAAATAAACCGAGTAGATCCCATCATCATTTTCATGGACAGCGCACAAAATACGATTCGAGTTGTTAAAGTTCAAGGGAAAATCAGCTGTCGGAGATTTCGTTACTTGAGTCGCCAGATTGATCGTTGTGTTGGTCTTCTGTTGTGACTTCGTCTTTGCCATGTTCTTCGTCCTCTTCGATAACAATTTTACAAGGGAATACTGCTGGGTTGATATAAGGGATTGCATTAAGTGGTGCTGGAAGTTCCGCAAGTAAATCTTTATGCGTTAGAAAAACTTTCTCTTCAGCAACGACTTCCTTTCCTGCTTCCTCGTTTGCAACTTCTTTGTCCATATCCACAACAGCGGCGGGGACAAGGATATATTTATACCCGATTTCATTGACAACAACAGTGCCAATATAAGTACCATTAACCATAGAATGCATTTCCTATTGAGAAATCTGTTACGCTTGAAACCTTTGTGTGGTTCACGTAAAGCTCTTTCGACAATTGATAACTTACCCCATCTTGACGAACAATACCTTCAATAATTAACTTAAAGGTATTGGTATCATCTTCCATTGATGTTTCATCAATGTCAGCTGAGATTTCGGTTTGATCAAAGTAAGCAGTGAATAAACGAGATAAACTATTTTCAACCAACTCAGGAAGTTTCTCCCATTGTTGAGCTGCGAGTTGAATATCTTTACTAAAACTTGAAATTAAATTTCGATAAAAGATTGTTTGTGAATATTGTGTTGAACAATAACACGCCATAATGTAATCAATTTTCAAAGATGGATCAGTGATATAACCTGATCCATCTAGAGATGGAATTGGATTAGCCATTGGAGTAAATCCTCAAAAAAAGAAAGGGCGAACCCTTTCTTTTTATTATAACTGACCACCATTAAGTGAAGTTGGATCTTCACCACCTGAGCGAATTAGGAATTTAATCCGATCAATCGTTCGCAACGCATCTAGTTTCTCGGTGAGCGTTAATTCATCCGCTCCCTGGTCTTCATAATAATAACTAGAGGTATGTATACCCTCATCAGTTTTCTTATAAATGCCTTTGTTAAGTCTTCGATAGTCACGATGACGCCAGCCGCTCTTTCCTTCATCAGGGTCGACATATAACTCTGCCCACCCTTCAATTTGATTACTTCTTGCTTTGTCTTGGATTTCTAAATCAGCCATAACCAAACGACGCATGGTATAATTCATGTGTTGAATATCCTGCACATCTTCAATATACTGAATATGCCCATCATCAAACAAATTACGCTCACGACGTTTTGCAATACGAATTTCATCCTTTAACTCGCCAATATTTAATCGACGAGAACTGGACTCGAAAGCATCTACCAAGTTAGCAATACGAGAACTGGTAATTCGGCTTTTGAAAACATCTCTTCTATCTTTAATATAGTTGATTGTCTTCTTACTCGCCAAACGACCAAAAGTAGCGTAGCCTGATAAGCTACCACCCTCCACAATATTCATCTTTAACCTCTATGACGATTTAAAAACCGTTCGAGCTTAACCGCGTGGGCTTT
>JACCEA010364214.1_pt1 | contig 39835 bp, 33 predicted proteins | sample 7449851 | NCBI WGS metagenome assembly JACCEA01 (sample SAMN15323453, study PRJNA562643) | freshwater metagenome | isolation source: river surface water | place: USA:Blue River Watershed | collected 2017-08-18 | reverse complement strand
CAGGGTTTGAGCACCCAATTCGATTGGGGCGACACCGAAAAACACACCAAAATCGAGGCTGCAGTTGGTTTAGTTCGAGGACAATATGCCAGAAGTGCGTTTACGGGTCAAGAAGGCAATCAAGGGCCTTATAAACTCAAAGGCAATAATGAAGAAGCTTACGTGTTGATCGTTTCGGGTTCAGAGCGCGTGTATGTGAATGGCAATTTGCTAAAACGTGGAGAAAACAACGATTATGTGATGGATTACAACGCGGGAGAGTTGGTCTTTACGCCTTTATTCACCATCACTTCCGAAATGCGAATTGTAGTCGAATACCAATTTACTGACCAAAACTACACCCGAATTGTTGCTTATGGAGGCGGAATGCACCAAAACAAAAACTGGCGTTTTGGTAGTTATTTGTATTCCGAAAGCGACTTGAAAAACCAACCCGTACAACAAAGTTTGTCCAAAGAACAAGTCGCCATTTTACAAAATGCAGGCAACGACCCAAGCAAAATGAATGCGCCATCGGCCTATGAAGATTCCTATTCTGAAAACAAAATCTTGTACGAGAAAAAAAACGCCAATGGCATTGAATACTTTGAATTTTCGACCAATGACCAAGCCGTTTTGTACAATGTTCGCTTCAGCAAAATAGGGCCAAATCAAGGAAATTATCTCTTAAAAAACACTGGAGCCATTGGCAGAATTTACGAATATATAGCACCCATAAACGGGATTTTACAAGGAGAATATGAGCCTACAATTCCGCTCATTGCTCCCAAAAAAATACAAATCGCTACTTTTTTAGGGCAATACCAGCCGAATGAAAAAAGCAGTACTGATTTTGAAATTGGTGTGAGCAACAACGACCAAAACTTGTTCTCGAGTCTTGATGACAATCAAAACAAAGGATTAGCCGCAAAACTCAACACCAAGCAACGCTTGTTTACCGGAAAATGGAATTTAGATTTCATAGGCAATTACCAATACATAGCCGAAAGTTTCAAAACCGTAGAACGCTTGTTCAACATCGAATTCAATCGAGATTGGAATTTGGGCACCACAACCACTGGTAACCAAAGTTTCTGGACGGCGGGCATCCAAAGCGAATGGAACCCAAACTACAAAGGAGCGTTAAAAGGCAATGCGTCTTATCAAATAGAAAAATTAGATTTTACCGATTCTTTTTCTGGGCAAAAACACCGTATAATGGCGCACTTGCAGCTTCCGAATTGGCGTTTTCAAAATCAGACTAGCGTACTCAAAAGCGACAATTTGTTGAGCACTTCAAATTTTGTACGCCAACAAACCCAAGTCCGTTTTTACAAAAAGAAAAATTGGGTGGGTGCTACTTTCCGTTTAGAAGACAACCAAGAAAAAATAAAAAGCACACAAACGTTCACACCCATCAGCCAGCGTTTTTCAGAGATAGGAGGATTTGCGGGTCGCGGCGATAGTACCAAAGTTTTCGTGGCTTTGGGCTATTTACAAAGAGTCAACGATAGTATCCAAAATGGCGTGTTACAACGCGTCAACCATTCGCAAACCTTTAGCTTAAAATCAAAAGTCTTCCAAACTGCCAAAAGCGATTTATCTGTTTTTGCTAATTATCGTGTGCTAGAATACACCAATAACTCAGCACAAAAAGAGCCTTCACTCAATTCGAGAGTGGTCTACAACGACCGTTTTTGGAAACAATTGGTACAAAGCACCACTGCTTATGAAACCAATTCGGGCTCGATTGCCCAACAAGAATTCACCTTTTTAGAAGTCAATGCGGGGCAAGGAGTGTACGCTTGGAACGATTACAACGGCAACGGCATTCAAGAATTACAAGAATTCGAAATCGCGCCTTATCCCGATTTGGCCAAGTACATTCGCGTGTTTTTGCCCAACCAAATCTTTATCAAAACCCATCAAAATAAGTTTTCGCAATCCCTAATCATTAACCCAAACCAATGGCAAAACGAAAAAGGGTTCAAAAAAATAGCCTCCTATTTTTACAACCAAACCTCGTTTATTATGGACCGAAAAATTAAAAACGAAGGCGGCAACTTCGATTTGAATCCGTTTGGAAGCCCTAAAGACGATGTTTTGGGACTCAACTCTGTATTTAGAAACAGCTTATTTTTCAATCGAGGCAAGCAAAAACACTCGGTCACTTACACCTATTTGCAAAACAAATCCAAGAGCTTGTTGTCCAATGGCTCACAGGAAAACAGCAATGCCTCGCACCAGTTGCAATACCAACATTTGTTTCAAAAAAGTTGGTTGCTGAACTTCTTTACCAAAACATTGGCGACCGCCGTGGTTTCCGAAAATTATGCCGAGAAAAACTTCGACATCAAAGGCTATCAAATCGCCCCAAAAATCAGCTATTTGTTTTCTAAAAACGCCAGCTGGGAATTGTTTTATGAATTTCAACACAAAGAAAACCAACTCGCACAAGCCGAAACCTTGCAACAAAACCGATTGGGAACCGCCTTCAGTTATGCGCGCAATGCCAAATTCACCCTCAACGGTGAACTCTCTTTTTATCAAAATCAATTCGATGGCAATGCACAATCGGCCGTAGGTTTCCAAATGCTCGAAGGCCTACAAACCGGTCAAAACCTTACTTGGCGCGTGTTATTGCAAAAAAACATCACCCAATTTCTCGACATTAATTTCAACTACCAAGGTCGCAAAAGCGAAACCAGCGCCGCCATTCACACTGGCAATGTGCAGTTACGAGCTTATTTTTAGGACAGCTATAAATTGTTATAACATATAAGTCATTCAAGTTTTTTATTGACTTTTTTGAACCATATAAGGAATTTAAGGGCATATAAGACCCCAAATTACGCAATGTTCGCAAAGAATAATTGGCTGTTTAAATGATTAAACTTATCTGACTTATATGTTAAAAAATTAAATAGAAGGAGAGCCAACAAAAGGCTTTTTCAGCCAGCAGGGCTTCCTGCTATCCACTATATCTCTTGTCTTGTTGTAAGGACAAGACAAGAGGATGCCGTTCCTATCAGGACTAAAAGGAAAATTGAAGCATTCTTGCTAACAGTAAAACTAAGATTTTTAGAACTTTATACCCTTTTACCAAAAATAATTAGTAGCTTTAGTGTTCCATTAATTTAAAACCCTAAAACTATGAAAAGAATACTGATTTTATGTTTCTTGTTTATCGCGTCCAACACCATTTTCGCTCAAGAAACAGCCACAAAAAAGAAAACTACCAAAGCTAAAACAGAACTTTCGGCTGCCGAAAAAGAAGCCAAACAAAAAGCTGCCAACGAAAAACGAAAAGCAACCATAGCCGCCAAAAAAGAAGCCGAAGCCCAAGCAGCCGAAGCTAAAGCAGCCAAACAACAAGCCGCTAACGAGAAAAGAAAAGCAACTATAGCTGCCAAAAAAGCCGCCGCCGAAAAAGAAACCGCTGAAAAAGAAGCCAAAAAAGCCACTGCAGCAGCCAAAGCCGAAAAAAGTAAGGCCGAAAAAGCAGTAACCGAAAAAACTACAAAAGCTAAAAAGGAAACTACTGCCGCCAAAAAAACAGCCGAAGTTAAACTCAAAGAAACTACCGAAAAAGCACCAAAAACTCCAGACAAAGTAACAGGTGAATACAACGGGAAAAAAGTATATACTGGCCCAAGAGGTGGTAGATACTATATCAATAAAAACGGGAACAAAACCTATATCGAAAACTAGTTTTGATGTAAAACACAGGATTTCAAAGGCTTTCTTTTTACAGAAAGCCTTTTTTTACGCAAACAGTTGTTAAATTAAACTTTTAGTAATGTTGTCTAAACTTAAAAAAATAGGAGTATTGCTACCTTGCCTTGGTATAAATTCTTAATTTTGATTGCGAAATGACTTTGGATTCTAGCTCAAAAACGATACTCATCGCTCCATTAAACTGGGGCTTAGGCCACGCCACTCGCTGTATCCCAATTATAAAGGCGCTGCAAGAAAACAATTTTACGCCTATCATCGCTTCTGATGGTATAGCACTCGAATTGTTGAAAAAAGAATTCCCTTATATTCAAACCCTACAACTTCCCTCCTACCAAATAGAATATGCCAAGAATGGTAAAAACTTCAAATGGAAACTCATTCAAAGTTTGCCCAGAATGCTCGAAGCCATCAGAGAAGAGAAAAAATTGGTGCAAAAATGGGTCGCCAAATACGAAATAGATGGCATCATTTCGGATAATCGCTTAGGTGTGTTTAGCGCCAAAATACCTTCTGTTTTTATCACCCATCAATTGAACGTAATGACAGGAAACACTACTTGGTTTACTAGCAAATTACATCAAATCATCATAAAAAAATACAAACAATGTTGGGTCCCCGATGTGTCTGGAACACCTAACCTAACAGGAGATTTGGGCCACTTAAACGGAAAACATTTTCCAGTGCGTTACATTGGTCCTCTAAGCCGATTACATAAAAAAGACAGCCCAAAACTATACGATTTGATGATTATTCTTTCGGGGCCTGAACCCCAAAGAGGCATTCTAGAAGACAAATTAACCGAAGAGGTAAAACGCTTCCAAGGAAAAGTCGTTTTCATCAAAGGAATTATCGAAAAGACACAAGTGAAGGAAACAGTAGGCGACGTAACTTTTTACAATTTTATGAGTACCCGTCAATTAGTGCAAACCTTCAACGAAAGTGAATACGTTCTTTGTCGCTCAGGCTATACTACCATTATGGATTTGGTAAAACTAGGCAAAAAAGCCTTTTTTATTCCCACTCCCGGACAATACGAACAAGAGTATTTGGCAGTCAAACTAGACCAAGAACGCATCGTGCCTTTTGCCAATCAAGAAGATTTTACCATTGAAATGCTATCAAAAATTGCCGATTACAAAGGCCTTTCAGAAATGGATACCACAATAGATTGGGAGGAACTCTTCGAGGTTTTTCAACCCATTAAAAACGAATAAGGCACATAAGAAGAATCCATTTTGTAGTAGCAATTTTCTTTTTTTTACAGGCCCTTTTTAAAACAATATGACTATCCGTGACTAGTACCATTTCACAGAATAAATTAGTTGTTGAATGTTTTTCACAAATATAATCCTTTCTGATCTTTGCGCCTTCGCGACTTTGCGAGCCCAATTTCACGCAAAGGCGCAGAGACGCAAAGTATATTATCATTATTTAGACTGTTGGTATGAGTTACGGACAGTCATGCAATACAATCCTAAAAACTACTCTTCTCCTTGAAGATCAAATTTCTCGTGTTTGATAATCTTAGCGTGAACCATAAAATAAACCGATTCGGCTACATTGGTACAATGCTCAGAAATACGTTCTAAATGTTTCAACACCATTACCAAATTGGTTCCAGAAACCACCACTTTCGAATTGGATTTCATTTCACTAATAATCTCGTGAATGGTATCATCGGTTTTGTTTTTAATAGCTTTATTCAAAACAAAAATTTCTCCAATGGTATTTTCGTCTTTAGAAGTAAAACAAGCATTGGTTTTTGCCATTACCAATTCGATTTCGCGAGCCAATCCTTCAACTTCAAACTTAGCAATCAAATCGTGTTTGTCTTTAATACTTTTCGTCTTTTTGATGATACTTATCGACAAATCACCAATTCGCTCAATCTCATTACTAATTTGCATTGCCGACATAATGAATCGCAAATCAGAAGCTACAGGTTGCTGCAACGCAAAAATATTTTGACAAATCTCATCGATTTTTACATCCAATTTGTCAATCTTATGTTCCGTTTTTTTAACCTCTTTACCTTCGATGGGTTCAGACAAAATAGCTTTTACTGCTTCACCAACTTGCACCTCTGCCAAAACACCTATTTTGGTGATAATGTCTTTTAATTTTTCTAGTTCTATTTCAAAATGTGTCATCCTCTATTTTTTTTAGTTAAAACGTTAATCGGTCAAACAAATTGCCGATTAAATAATTAAACAATTAACCAAATCTACCTGTAATATAATCTTCCGTTTGTTTCTTCTCTGGTTTAGTAAAAATATCTTTGGTTTTACCCATTTCTATCAATTCTCCCATATAGAAAAACGCGGTATGATCACTAGTTCTTGCCGCTTGTTGCATATTGTGCGTCACAATAATAATCGTGTATTGCTCTTTCAATTCGTGAACCAATTCTTCAATTTTTGAAGTAGAAATAGGGTCTAAAGCACTAGCAGGCTCATCCATCAAAATAATATCTGGACTTACTGCCAAAGTTCTAGCAATACAAAGTCGTTGTTGTTGTCCTCCAGAAAGTCCCATAGCCGAATCATCCAAACGGTCTTTCAACTCTTCCCAAATAGCGGCTTGTCGCAAAGAAGTTTCAACAATCTCGTCTAACTGTGTTTTATCTTTAATCCCATTAATCTTAGGACCATAAGCAATGTTTTCGTAGATAGATTTCGGAAATGGATTCGATTTTTGAAAAACCATTCCAATCTTCTTCCTGATATTAACCACATCTACATTTTTATCATAAATATCCACTCCTTCAACGAGCATTTGTCCCGAAATTTTCACATCCGGAATCAAATCATTCATTCTATTAATACATCTCAAAAAAGTAGATTTCCCGCAACCCGATGGTCCAATCAAAGCCGTCACCTTATTCGCCGGTACTTGCATCGAAATCTCCTTTAATGCCTTTTTTTCGCCATAATATAACGACAAATCATTAACGTGTATTTTTATATCCTTCATAATAGTATCTAAATCAAATTTTTAAAATATAAGTTGGGCGTGACCCCATTTGCAAAAGGCTTCCTTCAGCAACCCGTTAGTTTGCGCCTTTCGCAACTGCGGTCGGGCTATACGCTGTACTTCGGTACATTGCTTCTATCCCTCACGCAAAAAACATTACCCTTTTGCTCTTCTTCTAATTCTAGATCTTATCAATACCGCAACTAAATTCAACGACAAAGTAAGAATTAATAAAACCAAAGTGGTGGCAAACTGAATCGGCATCGTTTTCTCCACATCCGAAGATTGCGTAGACATAATATAAATGTGATACCCTAAATTCATAAACTGATCACTCAATGAACCTGGTAGCGATGCTAAGTAGTAGGCTGCACCGGTAAACAAAATCGGCGCCACCTCTCCTGCACCACGACTCACCGCCAAAATAGTACCGGTCATAATTCCAGAAACAGAACCTGGCAACACCACATTTTTGATGGTTTCCCATTTCGTAGCGCCCAAAGCCAAACTCGCTTCACGCAATTCTCTTGGTATGGTTTTTAACGCTTCTTCCACCGACACAATGATTACCGGAAGGGTTAATAAGGACATTGTCAAACTCGCCCATAGAATGTTAGGTTGTCCCCAACGTAATTCTCCTCCGTTAAAAACGGTATCAGCACCTGTACCCACAAACTGAATAAAAAAGCCCAATCCAAAAAGCCCAAAAATAATCGAAGGTACTACCGCTAAGGTACGAATTGAGAAGCGAACCGCAGCAGCAAATTTTGATTTTTCGCTGGCATATTCGGTAAGGTATAAAGCTGTAATAGTTCCAAATGGTACCGCAGCAATCGACATCACTACCACTAGAATAAAAGTACCAATCAAGGCAGGAAATATACCTCCATCAGTCATTCCGTTTGTAGGAAAAGAAGAAATAAACTCCCAAGAAAACTTAGATCTTCCTTGATATATTATAATTCCTAAAATGATAAATAAAATAGCAATGATTAGAAGAACCGCTAATTGAGTAATTCCAACAATAGCTTTTCCTTTCAAATCCTCTTTTTTGTTTTCTGTTTTAAAAAAAGGATGTTGCATTTCGGTTGTAGATGTTTCCATAATTTATTTTCCTTGAAATTTTTTGATCAACTTTCCTTTTACATAAAACTCTGCAATGGCATTCAATGCAAAAGAAAAAATAAAAAGTAAGGATCCTATAAAAAACAAAACACTATAATGTGTTTCTCCAAACACCGTTTCGGCCATTTCAGAACCAATAGTAGCGGCAAAAGTACGCACACTCTCAAACGGATTGGCAGATAGTAAAGCGGCATTACCCGTGGCCATCAAAGCAATCATAGTCTCTCCAAATACACGACCAATACCCAATAACAAGGCGGCAAAAATACCTGGCGTAGCAGCAGGCAAAGTCACCAAAAAGGCCGTTTGCGATTTGCTTGCACCTAGAGCCAAACTCGCTTCGGTATACGTTTTAGGCACAGCCGAAAGCGCATCTTCTGCAATAGTATAAATAATTGGAATAGCGGCCAATGCCATCGCCACTCCACCAATAAAGGCGTTTAAACGAGAATCATACCCAAAAACATCTTGAAAAAAAGTAGCCAACACCATCAAAGCAAAAAAACCAATCACTACCGATGGAAAAGCAGCTAGCATTTCTATAATAGGTTTAATGATTTCTTTTCTTCGTTTAGAAGCAAAACAAGAAGTGTAAATTGCCGCCAAAATGGCTAAAGGTCCTGCAATAAGCATTGCAATTATAGTGACTTTTAGTGTTCCAACTAATAAGGCTATCAATCCAAAACGAGGATTATCCGAAACGGGAACCCATTCTGTAGATACAAAAGTGCTCCAAGTTTTATCCGCTCCTTCTTGATTCGGTGCTGCGGTTTTAGTCACTTCTTCAGTGCCAACTGCTAATTCTTCCACAGGCTCACCATAGGTTTCAGGAGCTAAATCTTCAACTGCTGCTGCTTCAGGTGCTTCCAGGTCTTCTACTGGTGCTCCATAGGTTTCGGGCTCTAAATCCTCAGTGGCTCCGCCGTAGGTTTCGGGTTGTGCTGTAGTAGTAGCTTGTACTTCCGTTTTAGCAGCTTCTTTACTCGAACTAAAAAGCGGTAAAGATTCTTTGAAAACAAAAATAAAGATTAAGAAAATAATAGCGATGGATAAGAAAGCTACAGTAGAAATTACCTTTTCGGCTAAAAACTCAGACCAACGGAATTGTTTTTTTAGACTGTCTTTGGTAAACTTAGAATTCGAGGGGAAAGAAGAATTCATGATAGGATTTTAGAAATTCAAATTAAAAAAAACTTCCTTCTATGATTTACATGAGAAGGAAGTTTAGTATTTTGTTATTTTACTGGATAATATCCAACTTCAACAATCACCTTCTGTCCTTCGGCACTCAAAATCCAGTCGATGAACTTCTTGGTTTCTCCTGTTGGTTTTTCTTTCAAGTACATAAACAAGTACCTAGAGATTGGATATGTTTTATTTTTGATAGTTGCTGCAGTTGGTAAAACCCCTTTGCTTTTAGCGTCTTTTTTAACTTTACAATCTTTAACTCCTTCTGCGTATGCCGCTCCACCATATCCAATTCCTAATTTGTCTTTTTTCACAGCATTGATAATAGCTGCTGTACCTGGCAAGGTTTGACAAGTAGGCGCGAAGTCCGTTTTTACTACATGCTCTTTAAAGAATTCAAAAGTTCCTGAACTACTTTCTCTTCCGTATAATTGAATTTTTGCATCTGGTCCACCAACTTGTTTCCAATTTGTAATTTTTCCAGAAAAAATAGCTCCTAATTGATCAATTGTTAATTCATTTACTGGATTTGCTTTGTTTAAGAAAACAGACAAACCATCTTTTGCGCAAGCAATTTGAATACTACTTTTATTGTATTTAGCTTTTACTTTTTCTAATTCAGCTGGTTTTATAGGACGGCTTGAGTTGGCAATATCTGTAGAACCATTGATCAAAGCTGCGATTCCTACACCTGATCCACCACCAGTAACTTGAATGGTAGTTCCAGGATTTTTCTTCATATATATTTCAGCCCACTTTTGAGACAGAATAACCATAGTATCCGATCCTTTTACTGTGATTTTTGTTGCCATAGTAAAAGAAAATCCGATTACCATAACAATTGCTAATGCAGCGGCTAATTTTAATTTTGTTTTATACATTTTTTAAAGTTTATTTAATTTTGAGGCAAAAATAAGGGGTCAATATTAAGTGTGTGTTAAGTGAATATTATTCAATCTTTATACTTTGATTGAAATTGTCACTATAATGTAAAATAAAAAGAGACCAATAATTCTGGTCTCTTTTTTCATCTATCTCTTTCCGTTTTTTAGAAATTGAACTGCGCTTGTAAACGCAATAAATTCCCTCTTTGTCTGTTGTTTTTTAAAGCACTATCCTCGAAAGTTCTATCGGCAATAACCCATTCAGCAACTAATTCGAAAGCTTTGAAAGGTTGCCATTCTAGTCCTAGCTCATAATCTCTTACAACATAACTACGTGCGTCTTTTTCGAATTTCTTCCCTCCATCATAATATTGAAATTTAGCAAAAGGAAACAAGTATTGTTTTTTAGGCAAATCCCATTTGTAATTCAAAGTAATATACCCTCCTTCTAAGTCAGATACTTGAACTGTATTTGTCACTTTATCGTAACGCGGTCCTCTACCGATATTGTACTCTGTTTGGATTCCGAATGGTTTTGGATACAAAACAAAAGTAGCCCCAATACGTTGGTCTGTAGTTTGTAATCTGTTTGGAGTAGTCACCCCAGTTGATAATTCTGATGTAAATGCCCATTTTCCAGTATATGCCTGTAATCCTGGTTCGATAATTTGATTACCAATTACAAATGGATAAGTAATTCTAGTAATCACATGTAAGTTTCTATTACCTTCAGATCTGTTAGCCGTTTGTCCATTGTATGCTCCAAAAGCAAATACTCCATAATCTCCAGAACCTTTATAACCATCTCGTACCAACATCGCAAAACGTTCTCTAATTTCTTCAGGTGCCCAATAGAAAAACACTCCCAAATCACGCTCATTGGCCGCCGCACTATTGATAGCGTCATTACGGTCTAGTGTTAAACGATTTTGACTCGATTGCAAATTCTCAAAACCAAATGGGATTTTACTTTGCCCCACTCTAAAACGATACTCTCTTTTCTTATCAATAGACAAATCAAAATAAGCATCACGCAACTGTCCAAAATTATTCACTCCTGAACTAGGTGAACTAGCAAAATCAGGTTGTATGTAGAAATATACATTAGGATGAACTTGACCTGAAAATATAATACGCGCACGTCTTATGAAGAAACCATTATTTGCTTTTGCATCAGGCGCAGTAGAGGTAGTTCCCCATGATCTGTCACACTGCTCGCACGAAACTTTATCATTAGTAGAAAGCAAGCCATTGTAACGTACTTGTACATAACCTCTTATCCCGATGTTATCGTACCAATGTTCTTTCTTAGGTTTTTCTTTGTCTTCAGCGATTTTTGCTTTGTTTATAGAATCTAAAACATGCATTACCGCTTTTGTAATTTCGTCTTTCTTTACTTCTTGAGCACTTGTTACAAAATAACCTAATGATAACATTGCCACTAAAATTTTTCTCATTTCTTTTTGTATGATTTATTTGCGTGCAAATGTCTAGGTGCAATGTTAAGATAACGTTAACACAATATTATCAAGATAATAAATTATCATTAAATATGCGAAAGAGGCTTTTTAAAATTGGTTTTACATACTAATTTGGACTATTTTTTGTTTTTTACTCTCTTATTAATTAATTGTAAATTAATTGTTTACAAATGAATTTCAATTCTAAACAATGAATAATAAAAACAACGCTATTTGGAGATATATCACAAGGAAAAGCACTAGCCAAATAGACTAAAATAAGTCTACTTTAACTATTTTATTAGGTATTTTATTAAACTTTGAAAAATTAGGTAACACAACAGCATTACCATTTTAGAGAACAAAACGTTTTATTTATCCTCTTCAGAAGTTTTTTGAAAGGCTTTTTTATTCTTTGCCTTTTCTAATGTAAAAGAAAATTCTGAGCCAATGCCAAATTCACTTTCAACGTAAATTTTTTCTTTATGAGCTTCGATAATGTGCTTTACTATAGAAAGCCCCAAACCTGAGCCTCCTTCGGAACGAGCGCCACTTTTGTCAACACGATAAAAACGCTCAAAAAGTCGGGGTATGTTTTGCTGCTCGATTCCTTCGCCATTATCTGTAACGCGAATCAAGACTTTCTTGTTCGTCAAATTAACAATGGTAACTTCAGTAGTTCCACCAACTTTACCATATTTAATCGAGTTCACGATAAGATTTTCAACGACTTGCTGAATTTTGTCTTTATCTCCGTGAACATAAACCGGCTGAATATGATAATTTTCAAAAGCAAGAGTAATTTTCTTTTTATCTGCTTTCATCTCAAGCAAATCAAAAACGTTCTGAACCAAATCTACTATATCAAAATTTGAAAACTCCAAATTCAAATCTCCCGACTCCAACTTGGTAATCATATCCAAATCTTCAACAATATAAATCAATCGCTCTACTCCTTTTTCGGCACGTTTTAAATACTTCTTTCGAATAGATTTGTCATCCATAGCACCATCTAATAGTGTTTCTATGTATCCTTGTACAGTAAACAATGGCGTTTTCAGTTCGTGTGAAACATTGCCCAAAAATTCACGACGATACGCCTCACGAACTTGTAGCATTTCAATTTCTAATTTTTTATCCGTAGCAAACTTTTTAACTTCACGTGTAAGCGTTTCCATATCCGTGGTAATCGGCTGATTAATAAACGAACTCGATTCCAACAAGGCTACATCGTCGTATATTTTTTTTACTCTTCGATAAATAAAACGTTCTACACGATACTGAATAACTAAAAAAGAAAAAACATAAGTTCCTACAAAAGCAATCATTGCAAAAGAAAAAATAATTCTAGAAGCCGGTCTAAAAAAAGCCTGAAGCAATATCGCAGAAGCAATAGCAACAAAAATACTGACATACAATGCCGATTTTATAGCAAATTTATACGTCTTCTTAAAATTGATTTTTACCATAGTATTTAGTTCCAATGTTATGCTTTTTTAGTGTTAAAAGTAGCTACAAGCAAATAAAGGTACTTGTATTAGCGCAAAATTCACAAATTACAACCAAAAATAGATTGTCATTTGTGAATTTTTTACTCTTTATTATTTTACAAATAGGAGAAAACGGAGAGATAACGAATTATACTTCGAACTTATATCCTACTCCTTTGATGGTTTTAAACAAATCTTCTCCAATTTTTTCTCTTAGTTTTCGTATGTGAACATCAATCGTTCTACCACCAACTACCACCTCATTTCCCCAAACTTTGTCCAAAATCTCGTCACGTTTGAATACCTTACCTGGTTTTGAAGCTAACAAATAGAATAATTCAAACTCTTTTCTTGGTAACGCAATTTCAATATTGTCTTTTATGATTTTGTATTCTTCACGGTTAATTTCGATACCTCCTACATTTAGTGTTTCACTATTTTGTGATTCTTCTTTCAATCTGCGTAACAAGGCTTTTACTTTACTCACCAAGAGTTTCGGCTTAATAGGCTTAGTAATGTAATCATCCGCACCTGCATCAAAACCTGCTACTTGTGAGTAATCTTCGCTTCTGGCTGTCAAGAAGGTAATGATTACATTATTTAATTCTGGGATTTTACGAATATGTTCACAGGCTTCCATTCCGTCCATTTCTGGCATCATGACATCCATAATAATCAAATCTGGCAATTCTTTTTTGGCTTTGGTAACCGCTTCTTTTCCATTGCTTGCAGTTACAATTTGATAGCCTTCCTGCGAAAGATTGTACCCAACAATTTCCAAAATATCTGGTTCATCATCAACCAATAAAATCTTTGTGCTTCTTTTTTTCATAAAAGTAATATTATTTCAAATAGGTCTTTTATGCTATTGCTGTTTCCGTTTTTTGTCGATATAATAAAGATATAGCAATCTCATAAAAAAATAGTCCAAAAACTATTAAAACAAATCAAATTTAGGCTTTTAAATCTATCAAAATCGAAAAACCTATGTAAATGTAGCGATAAACAATCCATTTCTAAAAACGCTATTCGAGGACTTAACCTTAATTTAATATGTTAACATTTGCATAATGGTAATAAAATACAATGTTAATATTTGAGTAACATCGAATTTACAGCTTGGTCTTTATTTTGCACCAACAAACAAAGACAACAAATGAAATTACAACTTTTAATCCTAACCTTATTTATAAGTGTACTTGGATTTTCTCAAAACAAAGGAACAATTACTGGTATCATTACTGACAAAGATGCTAACAATCAATCCCTACCTTTTGCAAATGTGACTTTAAAAGGAACAAAAATTGGAGTAAACACAGACATCGATGGAAAATACTCCATTAGTACTACTCCAGGAAATTATGTTATACAATTTAGTTTCGTAGGTTACGAAACTGTAGAAGTTCCGGTTACCGTTAAAGCAAATGAAACAGTAACCATAAACAAATCTATTGGTTCAGGAAGTTACAAACTAGAAGATGTAGTAGTAAAAGCAACTGCACCGAATAGAGAAAAAGAAACTGCTATTTTATTAGATCAAAAAAATGCAGTGGTTTTTAAACAAAGTATAGGAGCTCAAGAACTAGCCCGAAAAGGAGTTAGTGATGTAGAAGAAGGATTGACCAAAATTACTGGTATTACCAAAGTAGAATCTAGAGGTTTATTCGTTAGAGGTTTGGAAGATCGTTACAACAATTTATTGATTAATGAATTACAAGCTCCATCCAACAGTCCTTTTACTAAAATCATTCCATTAGATTTATTCCCAACAGATATCGTAGGTGTTTTGAATGTTTACAAAACATTCAATCCAAATATCGCGGGTGATTTTGCTGGAGCAACAGTAAACATTGAAACTGTTCAAGCCAAAAGTATCACTAAACTTTCTATTGGCGCTGGCTTTACTACTGAGAATAATGGTTCTGACTTTTTAATTCACAGTGATGCCAACAATACGCAAGGATTCTTTGGATTAAACGGTAGAGACCGTCAACTAAGTCCAGCTTTTGGTAGTGTTCCAACAGGTAAAAAACTTACTCCAGATGAGTATAATGCTACATACAAAAACAACACTTGGAATGTTGACAAAACCTCAAGTCCTTTGAATACAAGTGTAGGTTTTATTCACTCCGAAAAATTCAGCCTAGATAATGGTGACAAAATCAACTATACTTTTTCTATCAATGGCGATAACAAATTTGTTATCAGAAAAGGGGTTGATCGTACTTTCATTTTAGGCGCTGGTGACTATGATAATAATTTACAGAGAGAAAGCTACAGTTACCAAACGAATGCCTCTGCTTTGGCAGCCGTAAACTATAAAGCGAAACGTTTTGATATTGGGTTGAATTCTTTTTACTTACGTGCAACCGACAGTAAAATTATTGATCAATTAGGATATACCAACAACCAATCAAGTAATCCGAACATCTTGATTCGCACGAACCAATTTGATCAATCAGATTACCTAAATACACAATTATTAGGAAATGTAAAACTTACTTCAGACGAAAAACATACGTTGAAATTAGGAGGGTCATTTGTGAGAACTGCCTATGAACAACCTGACCGTAAATTTATCATTGGTGAAAAAGTATCTCCAACAGAAATCAATACTTCTTATGGTGGAAATCATTTAAACAGACAGTATTTAGACATCAACGGAAACTACTATTTCTCTGGATTACTAGAATACAATTATAAATTTAATGAAGAAGAAAACGGAAAAGCCAATCGTTTGACCGTAGGTTATAATGGTTTTGCTAACGACTTAAAATCAACCTATCGTATCTTCTCAGGTTTACGCTCAGTGAATAAAAACTATACTGCTCCTGTAAATACTATCGATTCTTTTATTGTTGACGATATTAACAACGGTATTATTGCAGTGCGCGAAGAATCGAATGCCGATTATAAAGTAAAATTAAACCAAATGGTGAATGCTGGGTACATTAACTACTTGCACCATTTTGGCGAAAAATTAGAAGTAAACGCAGGTCTTCGATTAGAAAACTCAGACAGAACTATAAAATACAGAAGTATTGGTCAACTCATTAACGGCCCTTATCAAAACATAAATGATCAAAAATTAGATTTCTTGCCAGTAGTGAATGCAAAATACGAACTTACTGAAAACAGCAATTTGCGTTTTAACGGTTCGAAAACCATCACTAGACCTGTGACTATGGAATTATTACCATTACAATACATTAGCCCTGATGGTAAATCGATATTAGGGAATCCAAATATGAAAAATAGCGACAATTACAATATTGACTTCAAATATGAATTGTTCCCTAAGAATAACGAACTTATAGCAGCTGGCTTGTTTGCTAAGCAAATTCAAAACCCAATAGAAAGAATTTTTATTGCTGGTGCTGGAGGTAGCGGACAATTGATGACCTACCAAAACTCTAAAGAAGCGTTATTATATGGTGCAGAAATTGAAATGTTATTGCAATTAGAAAGAATTTCTCCTGCTTTAGCTAATTTTTCATTCGGATTAAACACTTCATTAATGAAAACGGATGTAAAAGTAAACTTTGGAAACACTTCTTTAGAAAACAATCCAAGTAGAAAATTACAAGGTGCCTCAGAATGGATTATCAATTCTGATTTAAAATATGATTTTGAATTTAATGAAGTAATGAAGAACTCAATTTCATTAGTGTATGGTGTTTTTGGACCAAGAATCTTCGCTGTGGGTTCTGCTGGAATGGACAACATCTACGAACAACCATTTCATAAACTAGACTTTGTTTGGTCTAGTAAGTTAACGAAAAACATAGATGTTAAATTTGCTATCGACAACCTTTTAAATCCATTATACAAAATGGAACTAGGTAATGAGAATCGATTTACCATAAACGAGAACTCATTGCTACTAGAGAGTTTCAAAAAAGGAAGAGGATTTTCATTGAATCTTTCTTACACATTCTAAAAAAAAAAGCTACCTAAAACAGGTAGCTTTTTTTTTGGAAAACAGTAACACAAAAAACAAAAAAAGACTTTACATAAAATTTACCTAAAGTTCAAATTTTAGCAATGGTATTATAATGTTACGTTAACTTTCTTCTTAGAAGTCGTAGCTACATTTGTATCAAATAATCACAACAAACAAATAGTAAAAAAATGAAAAAATTAGTTTTAAGCTTATCAATCGTAGCTTTATTTTTAGGTAGTTGTTCATCTGATAACGAAGAGATCACAACACAACCAATCCCTACAGGAACTATTACTGGAGACATCACAACTGCAAAAAATTATCCGTTAGGTAACTACACTATACAAGGAACTGTAAAAATCAAAAGTGGTGGTTCTTTGACTATTGAAGCAGGTTCAACAATCACTGCTACTTTGGCTGACGGAACTGCTGATGCTCTTTTAGTAGAAAATGGAGGTAAATTATTCTTGAACGGAACAGCTGCTTTACCAATCGTATTTACTGAAGCTTCTAAAACTCCAGGATCTTGGGGAGGAATCATCATGTTTGGAGATGCTCCAATCGTTGGTGCAAATGGAGTAACAACTGCTACATCTGAAGACGGAAACAACTTACCTTACGGTGGAACAAATGCTACACATAATGGTGGTACTTTAAAATATGTAAGAGTAGAATATGCTGGAAAAAAATTAACGGATAATACTAGTGAAATGAACGGATTCTCATTCTATTCTGTAGGATCAGGAACAGTATTAGAAAACTTAGTTGCTTACAAAGGAGCTGATGATGGTTTTGAATTTTATGGTGGAACTGTTAGTGCTAAAAACTTGATTTCTTATGGTAATTTCGATGATTCTTTTGACTGGCAAGATGGTTGGAGAGGTGATGCAAATACAAACTGGTTGGCTTACCAAGTTGCTACTGGAAACTATGGAATGGAAATTGAAGCAAAATCTGTAAACAATGCTTTCGGTCCTAAAATTAGTAACATTACATTAACAAGAGCAGCTGGTACTGTAACTGAAGGAGGTTCTTCTGCTGCTGAATACGATGCTATCCAATTCAAAAAAGAAGGAAACGGTGAATATACAAACGTTGTAATCTCAGGATATACTACTGGTACTACAGCTCTTCCTGCTACAGCTGTTAGAATTCAAGATAAAGCAACATTTGACAACCAAGTAATTGGTGGAAAAATCAAAATGTTAAATGTAAAAATTAACGACGGGACTTCACAATTTGGAGGAGTAGGAACTACTTTCACAGTAGCTTTCCCAACAGGAAACTATACAACAAGTACTACAGCTACTGGAGCTACATTAACTGCTGGTGCTTGGGCAATTGTTGACGGAGTTAGCCTAATCAAATAATTTTAAGTACTTTATTCATACTTCTAAAAATGCCTTTCAAAATTGAAAGGCATTTTTTTATTTATTTAAAATGAATTTTATATCTTTACTATTAAATCTAAGCTAATGGTAAAAAACTACTTTTATACAACACTCTTATTGGTCTTGTTATTTTCTGTGGGTGTTTCAGCTCAAGATGTAAAACAACAACCAAAATTACAAGAAAACACTCCGATCGAAGGGTTGAGCTTGTATCCAAATCCTGTGGTTAATGGTAAAGTATACATTTCTACCAAGGAGGATTTAGAAAAAGAAATCACCATTTTTGATGTCTTAGGAAAAAAAGTACTTCAAACGCAATTGAGTTCAAGAGAACTTAATGTTTCCTCGCTTTCTCCTGGAGTGTACATCATAAAAATCAATGAAAATCAAGCCACAGCAACACGCAAACTAATCATCAGATAACTATAATTAACCACCCAAAAAAAGCTCCAACAAAATTGGAGCTTTTTTTTGTCTACTCCACTTTGATTATAAACTCAAAAAAGAGCAAAAAAGTATACCTTTGCTAAAAAAATACTGCATTGGTCTCAAATTCTGATCTTTTTTCGATTTCCAACCAAAAGCAATTTGAAAAAATCGCTTTAAAAACGTTTCGTTACCAGTACGAAAACAACTTGGTTTATCAAGAATTTTGTGATTTACTACATACTAATGTGCAAAAGGTAAAAACATTGCAACAAATTCCGTTTTTACCCATTCAGTTTTTCAAAAGTCATACAGTTGTGAGCAATAACGAAGCTCCTCAAGCTATTTTTACAAGCAGTGGAACTACAGGTATGACCACCAGCCAACACCTTGTTACTGAGGTTTCCCTTTATGAAGAAAGTTATCGTAGAGGATTTTCTCAATTTTATGGCAACATTGAAAATTATGTCGTTTTAGCGCTTTTACCTTCTTATTTAGAACGCGAAGGCTCCTCTTTGATTTATATGGTCGAAGATTTGATTCAGTTATCCAATCAACCCGAAAGTGGTTTTTACCTCAACAATCACGACGAATTAATAGAAAAATTAATCGAACTGGATAGTCAGGGACAAAATGTGATTTTGATTGGTGTTACCTATGCCTTATTGGACTTGATTGAAAAAAGAAAATTCCAGCTCCAAAACACCATCATTATGGAAACGGGCGGTATGAAAGGCAAGCGCAAAGAAATGATACGCGAAGAATTACACCAACAATTATGCGCTGGTTTTGGTGTTGCTAGCATTCATTCAGAATACGGGATGACCGAATTGCTCTCACAGGCGTATTCGCTTGGAGAAGGTATATTTGAATGCCCTTCTTGGATGCAAATCCTCATTCGAGATACCGAAGATGCTTTAAGCTATATAACCGACGGAAAGACTGGAGGAATCAACGTGATTGATTTAGCCAATCGTAATTCCTGCTCCTTTATTGCCACTCAAGATTTGGGTAAAAAATACGCTAATGGCACTTTTGAAGTGTTAGGTCGTTTTGACAATTCGGATATTCGTGGGTGTAATTTGATGGTGGTTTAACTCTATTTTTTATGAAAAAGATATTGTTGCTGTTTTTTTATTTTCCTTTATTAGCTGCTGCTCAATTACAAATAAAAATCAACACAATTACTATTGATAACAGTGATAAAAACCATAGAAAATTCAACATTGAATATACATTAGAAAACACTAGTGATAAAGAAATTGCCTTTTTCTTCACTCCAAATCATTTCAATTCTGCTCACCGTGGATCCCTGCAAACAGCAATGTTATTTAAAATATTTGAAAATGACACATTAATTCCTGCCGACGGAATTCTCTCAAATTCAAAAAATAACTATTCCAAACTCTCAAACATATTAGATATTGAGGAGAAAATGAAAACTTTGGACAAAATTAAAGCAGATGAGCTAAACATCACTATAGACTCACTCCGTTCTTATCGAAAGAAAATAACAAGTGATCCTGATTTTTTTCAAAAAGAATCTAGCAAAAGGCTCATGAATAGTATCATTAGGTTACCTCCAAAATCAAGCAAATCCTACCATCAAATTCTTTATTGGAACAAAAAAAGATACTTTAAAACCGATGATAACGAATATTATTTAGGAGAAACAAGTCCCTTTTTTATTGAACTTTCCATAGTTGCTCTTAAAGAAGAATTGAGTTTTAAATTAAGTTCCGAAGACTTCAAAATCATAAAAAGCGATACTTCTTTTATTAAAGGCTATTTTACATCTAACAAAACTCTTATCGATTTGTCAAAATAAAAAAGTCCGCAATAAAAATTGCAGACTTTTAAATGTATAAATTGAGGTTGTTACACTACTCTAATCACAAAATAATTTTTCTTACCACTTTGTAACAAGACAAATCGGTCATTGATTAAATCGTTGGTAGTCAACACAAAATCTTCTTTTACTTTTTCTCTATTAACCGAAATAGAATTGGCCGTCAAAGCTCTTCTCGCTTCTCCATTCGATTTAAAGAAACCTGTTTTTTCATTTAAAACTGTAATGATATCCAAGCCAGTTTCTACTTCACTTTTTGTAATCTCAGCTTGAGGAACACCATCAAAAACTTCTAAAAATGTGGCTTCATCTAATTGTTTCAAATCATCAGCAGTAGCATTTCCAAACAAAATTCCAGATGCTTTAATCGCATTTTCTAAATCTTCCTTAGAATGCACCATAATTGTGATTTCTTCGGCTAATTTCTTTTGTAACAAACGCAAATGTGGTGCTTCTCGGTGTTGCAACGTCAACTCCTCGATGGCTTCTTTGGTCAAGAACGTAAAAATCTTGATATATTTCTCAGCGTCAACATCAGAAGTATTCAACCAATATTGGTAAAATTTATATGGAGAAGTTCTAGCCGCATCCAACCAAATATTCCCTCCTTCGGATTTTCCAAACTTAGTTCCATCGGCTTTGGTAATCAAAGGACAAGTTAAAGCATAGGCTTTTCCCCCTTCTTTTCTTCGAACCAACTCAGTTCCAGTGGTAATATTTCCCCATTGGTCGCTTCCTCCCATTTGCAGCGTACAACCTATGGCTTTGTATAAATGCAAGAAATCATAGCCTTGCACCAACTGATAGGTAAACTCCGTAAAAGACATTCCCTCGGCTGCTTCCGAAGACAAACGTTTCTTTACCGAATCTTTCGCCATCATATAATTCACTGTAATGTGCTTTCCGATATCGCGAATGAAATCCAGAAACGAAAATTCTTTCATCCAGTCATAGTTGTTCACCAATTCGGCAGCATTGTCAGCATTCGAAGTGAAATCTAAGAAACGAGCCAATTGACCTTTTATCGCTTCTTGATTATGACGTAAAGTAGCTTCGTCTAATAAATTTCTCTCATTTGATTTCCCAGATGGGTCTCCAATCATTCCAGTGGCACCACCAACCAAAGCCAATGGTTTATGTCCAGCTAACTGAAAATGTTTCAATAGCATCACGCCTACCAAATGACCAATATGCAATGAATCGGCAGTTGGGTCAATACCCACATATGCCACACGCATTTGCTCCAACAAATGTTCTTCGGTGCCTGGCATAACATCGTGGAGCATTCCTCTCCAAGTCACTTCTTCAATAAAATTCTTCATTTTTTTTTCAATTTTGACAAAGATAACAATTTCGATGGCAATGGCAATTTGAGTTATGAGTCAAAATAGTATATTTGCCCATATGATATTAGTAACAGGAGGAACTGGCTTAGTTGGCGCACATTTATTACTTCATTTGATAGAAAATGGAGAACAAGTTCGAGCAATCTATCGAACAGAAGCAAATTGTGTTAAAACCAAAGCGCTATTTAGCCATTACCATAAAGAGCATTTGTTTGGTGCAATTGAATGGATACCGGGAGATATTTTGGACATTCCCTCACTTGAAATGGCATTCCAAGACATTAAACAAGTCTATCATTGTGCTGCCTTGATTTCGTTTGACCCCAAAGACGAAGACGCCATCCGAAAAACGAATATCGAAGGAACCGCCAATATTGTCAATTTTTGTTTGGCAAAAAAGACTGAAAAATTATGTTTTGTGAGTTCGATTGCCGCATTGGGCGACTTAGCCCCTCACGAATCAGAAATCACCGAAACCACCGAATGGAATCCAGAAAAACCGCATAGCGATTATGCTATTTCAAAATACGGTGCCGAAATGGAAGTTTGGCGTGGTCAGCAAGAAGGACTGAAGGTCATTATTGTAAATCCGGGTGTGATTTTGGGTCCAGGTTTTCCATCGCAAGGAAGCGGAACTTTATTTTCGACTATAAAAAAAGGATTGTCTTACCATACTTTAGGAACTACGGCTTTCATCGCTATTCCAGATGTCATAACTACTATGTACCGCTTAATGAAAAGCGATTGTTGTAACGAAAGATTCACTTTGATTGCCGAAAATTTAGTCTTCAAAGATGTTTTTTTTACTATCGCTGATGCCTTAAAAGTAAAAAGACCGACACGTTATGCCAGTCCTTTATTTACTACTATTGCTTGGAAAATAGATGCGCTTTTAGCATTCTTATCCATCAAAAAACGTACTTTTAGTCGTGTTACTGCTAAAGCCTCGCATTCTGCAATACCTTACAGCAACCAGAAAATCGTTTCCCAATTAGAACCTACTTTTAAGAACATAAAAGCTTACATTCAAGAGATTGCGCCTACGTTTTAAGTTATTGTGCTAATTTTTCTGCTCTACTTTCTGGAGATACTGGAGTTACTTTTTTTAACTTTTTCTGTTTCTGCTTGATGATGGTATCCATTTTATCACTATTGGTTTGCAGTCGCTTCTGCACCTGCTCAAACATAGCTTTATACTCCTCAATAGAAGACGCATAATAAATATTACTTTGCGAAAACTGAGCACTATCGATTTTGTATTTTTTAAAAATGAATTCTTTAGGCGAAATTTTTTGGTACTCCGTTTTAGACATCATTTGGTATTTTGAAGCTTCTAGCAAGGCCAAATCATAAAAAACATTGACCATAACCGCTTTGTCAATCAACTTTTTTGGAGCTTTGACTGTTTCTTCTTTTCGACATCCAACGAATGAAACTAAGAGTGCAAAAAATAGGATTCCTTTTTTCATTTTTATCTATCAAATAATAATCGTTTACCAGCTTTTTTTGGACTTACTTTGAATCCTTGGTACACCAATTGTCCGTTAACAAAAGTATGCGTAATTCTAGATTTGAAAGTATAACCTTCAAAAGGGGACCAACCACATTTGGCTAAAATATTTTCTTTTTTAACACTCCAAGGCAAGCCTGCATTCACAATGGCCAAATCGGCATAATACCCCACTTTAATAAAACCTCTTTTCTCAATTTTGAAAAGGGATGCAGGATTGTGGCACATTTTCTCCACAATTTTTTCGATAGTGATTTTTCCTTGATGATAGGCTTCAAACATAGCCACTACTGCATGTTGTACCAACGGTCCGCCAGAAGGGGCTTTGGTATACACTTGGCTTTTTTCCTCTAATGTATGAGGAGCGTGATCTGTAGCAATTACATCAATTCTTCCATCATTTACCGCTTTCCATAAAGCTTCGCGGTCATTGGCTGTTTTAACTGCTGGATTCCATTTGATAAAGTTTCCTTTAGTTTTATAATCTTCGTCCGAAAACCATAAATGGTGAATACATACTTCAGCAGTAATCATTTTCTCAGACAATGGAATTTTATTGGTAAACAAATCCAACTCCTTAGCAGTAGAGATGTGAAAAACGTGTAATCTTGCTCCAGTTTTCTTGGCCAATTCTACAGTTCGAGATGACGATAAATAACAAGCCTCTTCAGAACGAATTAACGGATGGCACTCCACTGGAATATCATCACCGTATTGTTCTTTATATTTGGCTAAATTCGATTTCACTGTACTTTCATCTTCACAATGTACAGCAATTAACAATTTGGTACTTGAGAAGATTTTCTCTAATGAAGCGGTACTATCTACCAACATATCTCCAGTAGAAGAACCCAAAAAGAGCTTAAGTCCAGCAACATTTCGCGGATTTGTCTTTAAGATTTCCTCCAAATTATCGTTGGTTCCACCCATCATAAATGAATAGTTGGCAAAAGAAGAGTCCGCTGCAATTTGGTATTTTTGTTCTAATAATTCTTGTGTTACAGCATTTGGAACGGTGTTGGGTTGCTCAATAAACGAGGTTATCCCTCCCGCTACAGCCGCTCTAGATTCAGATTCAATATCCCCTTTATGGGTTAGACCTGGCTCTCTAAAGTGCACCTGATCATCGATAGCACCAGGAATCAAATAGTTTCCTTCGGCATCAATAATTTTACAATCGGATGACTTTGGACTAATTGTTTCAGCAATTTCTACAATCAAATCATTTTCAATTAATAAATCGCCTTCAAAAATGGTCCCCTCATTTACAATCTTAGCATTCTTTATTAAAATCTTATTCATCTTTTATGTTTTTAAAGTCTTTTGATTAATTGACGGAGTCGGAGTGAAATTACTCCAAAAACAGCTTCTATAATAATGGAGTTACTCATTTTGGAAACCCCTTTGGTTCGATCCGTAAAAATAATTGGAACTTCGGTGATTTCAAATTTATTGCAGTACGTTCTATATTTCATTTCAATTTGAAAAGCATAGCCTACAAACTTTATTCTATCAATATCAATGCATTCTAAAACTTCTCTTTTGTAACAAACAAAACCCGCTGTAGCATCGTGAATTTTCATTCCAGTGATCATTCTAACGTAAACAGAAGCAAAATACGACATCAAAACACGACTCAAAGGCCAGTTGACTACATTTACTCCCGTTACATATCGAGAACCAATGGCTAAATCTGCTCCGCCAAAATGACAAGCATCGTATAGTTTTTCTAAATCATTTGGATTATGAGAGAAATCAGCATCCATTTCAAAAATGAACTGATACTTGTGTTGTAACGCCCACTTGAATCCGTGAACATATGCCGTTCCAAGACCAGATTTTTCTTTTCTTTTTTCTAAAAATAATCTTCCTGGATATTCTTCTTGAAGCAAAGCCACCTTGTCAGCAGTGTGATCGGGTGAATTATCATCTATAATTAGAATATGAAAAGATTTGTGTTGAGAAAGTGTAGCTCGAATGATTTTTTCGACATTCTCAATTTCGTTATAGGTTGGAATTATAACAATACTATCGTTCATATTTGTAGCAATTTCACGGCAAAAGTAAACTTTTTATAGCATTTGATTCATAATAAATCTATAATAAAAAGATTCAAACAAAAAATTAGTAATTTTGTTGGCTATGATGGATCCTGTACTTCACCCGAGAATAATAGAGAACAAAGACTGGGCAACAGCACTTTTTGTCCTTTCCTTAATATTAATTGCTTTGACCAAATCGGTCTTTGAAAATCGATTTAATGATTTTACCAAATTAATTTATTCGGACAAGTACATCAAAATGTATCGCGATAGTAGCCATTTAATGAGTGGCTTCACCATAGCGCTTTTTGTGGTCCAAATCATTTCATTCTCTTTTTTTCTGCAACTATTTTTGAGCTATTATGGTCGTGCTTCAAAATCGGATTGGATGCTGTTCATCCAATTATTTACTTTTATCACCTATTTTATTTTGGCTAAATTCTTGATTGAGAAGATTATTGCTACCGCATTCAAAATCGAAGAATTTATGGAGCAGTTCAATCTTAAAAAAGTTACCTATCGTACTTACATTGGGCTAATTATCTTACCTATCGATTTAATTCTATATTATTTTGACACCTTTTCAAAAAACATTTTTTTACCAATCTTCACTATCGCATTGATAATAAACATCTTCACTTATTTGCTCACAATAAAAAACTACCAAAGTTTAATTATGGGTAAATTGTTTTATTTTATTTTATATCTTTGCGCACTTGAAATAGCACCCTATTATTTTATGTATTATTGGTTTACAAAAGGGAATACTTAGACAATATCAACTATGAAAGTGAAAACAATTTTGGTGTCACAACCAGAACCTAAAGTAGAGAACTCTCCTTACTTTGAGTTGCAACAAAAGCATAAAGTAAAAATTGATTTCAGGCCTTTTATTCATGTAGAAGGAGTCAGCGCAAAAGAAATTCGATTGCAAAAAATCGACCTACACAATTACAGCGCCATTATTTTAACCAGCCGTAATGCGGTAGATCACTTTTTTAGAGTGGCCGAAGAAATGCGATACAAAGTCCCCGAAGATTTAAAATATTTTTGTCAATCAGAAGCTATTGCTTTTTACCTTCAAAAATATGTAGTGTATAGAAAACGTAAAATCTACGTTGGACCAAAAGATTTCGCCGATTTATCTCCGCTAATCAAAAAATACAAAGACGAAAAATTCTTATTACCCGCATCAGATCAATTGAATGCAGATATTCTTGTAACATTGAACGCACTGAAAGTAGATTGGACTCCAGCTACTTTTTACAAAACTGTAATGAGTGACTTATCTGATTTGGCCGATGTTTATTATGATGTTTTGGCTTTTTTCAGTCCAACTGGAATCAAATCATTGTACAAAAACTTCCCAGATTTTGAGCAAAACAATACAAGAATTGCTGTTTTCGGAAGCACTACTCAAAAAGAAGCTTTAGATTGTGGTTTACGAGTTGACATTATGGCGCCAACTCCTGGAACACCTTCAATGACTATGGCTTTAGAAAAATACATCGCCGAAGTTAACAAAGGAAAATAATACATTCAACTTTCAAAATATAAAATCCAAATTCCAATTACTAAATGGAATTTGGATTTTTTATATCCTCAAATTTGATTTTAACTTCAAATCTAAACTAAAATCATTATTTTAGTTAAAAATTATAACATGAAAATCAATTCCCTTATAGTTGAAATTGACGGAATCGACAAAGAAATTTTGCGCTACCTAATGGAAGATGCTAGAAAACCCATTTTGCAAATCGCCAACAAAATTGGAATTTCGGGAGCTGCTATCCATCAACGCCTGCGTAAACTTGAACAATCTGGAGTGATTTCTGGCTCTAAGTTCACTGTCAGCCACAAAGTACTAGGCTACAATACGATGGCTTTTGTAGGCGTTTATCTCGATAAAGCCGCCCGAAATTCAGAAGCTGTAAAAGATTTAAAAAAAATTCCAGAAGTACTCGAATGCCATTACACCACAGGGAACTGGTCAATTTTGATTAAAATCATTTGCCGAGATAACGAACACTTAATGCAGCTTTTGAATTCAAAAATCCAGACTATAGAAGGTGTTTCTAGAACCGAAACGTTTATTTCGCTAGAGCAGCAAATAGAACGACAAATACAGCTTTAGAAAATTTCAAATCCCAAATTTCAAATCCCAAATTTCAAATTCTAAATTCTAAATTCTAAATTCCAAATAAAATAAAAATTCCAACCTCATGACTTCGAGATTGGAATTTTAATGTTCTGTTTTAGAATTTTTCTTTTACTCCCTTCTACCACCTAAATAAATGGAAACATAGTACAACAAAGTCGCAATAGAACCTAAAGCAGCTACTACATAAGTTCTAGCTGCCCATTTTAAGGAATCTTCGGCTCCATCATACTCGGCACGATTGAGCATGTTTTTGTTTTTCAACCAAGCCAAGGCGCGATTGCTAGCATCATATTCTACGGGTAAAGTAACAATGGAAAACAAAGTGGTCGCTGCAAAAATCACAATCCCAATCAGCAACAAGCTCGGAAAGGTTTTAATCATAAGAATTCCTGCTAACAAAATCCATTGTACAAATCCAGAAGCAACACTTACAACAGGTACCAACTTAGAACGCATTTGTAACCATTCGTACCCCACAGCATGTTGTACAGCATGACCACATTCGTGCGCCGCAACAGCTGCCGCTGCTGCATTACGCTGATTGTATACTGCCTCACTCAAATTGACCGTTTTATCTACAGGATTATAATGATCTGTTAATTGTCCTGGAGTCGAAATGACACGAACATCATAAATTCCATTATCTGCGAGCATTTTTTGAGCAATCTCCGCACCCGACATACCATTTTGCAATTGCAATTTAGAATAGTGCGCAAATTTACTCTTCAATCTTGAACTTACTAACCAGCTGAAAAGCATAATGGCTCCAGCCAAAATCAAATAACCACTTCCCATATTTTTGTTTTTTAGTTTATATTTTTTGTCTCAGTTGTTGACAACAATTTACGAACCAAACTCCAAAAATGCCATTTTGACACGAGTTAAATATTCCATAAAATCGAATTCTAATTGTTTGCTCCATTTTCATTTAAAACAAAATAATACAACCCAAATAAATTCTTTTATCTCTGTACTAAAACCATAACTCACCATGAGATCTTTGTTCGAAAAGGAATACTATCGATTCTTTTTTTGAAGTTTTTCACTTTTTTTAAAATTGAAATCGATGTAGTTTGTCTGGCATTTTTTTATGTAACATTTATCACTTTCCTCCATTATAGGTTCCGTTAAATTTGAACAAAAAACACATACAATGAAAGTTATAATAATAGGAGGAGTTGCTGGTGGCGCTACCTCTGCAGCACGCCTTAGAAGATTAAATGAAGAGAACCATATAGTAGTTTTTGAAAAAGGTCCTTATATTTCCTACGCTAATTGCGGATTACCTTATTATATCGGGGGAACCATCGAAGAAAGAGACAATCTATTTGTACAAACTCCAGAAGAATTTGGAAGACGATACAATTTGGATGTACGCGTGAGCACAGAAGTGTTAAGCATTGACAAAACTGCCAAAAAAGTCAAAGTGAAAAATTGGGTTACTGGAGACATCTATGAAGAAACCTATGATAAATTAATTTTATCTCCAGGTGCCTCTCCAATAGTACCACCATTACCTGGTATTGATCTCCCGTCAATTTTCACTATTCGAAATGTGATGGACACTGATAAGATCAAAGATTTCATTACTACTCAAAAACCTAAAAAAGCAATAGTAGTAGGTGCTGGATTTATTGGTTTAGAAATGGCTGAAAACCTTCACCAATTAGGAATCCAAGTATCAATAGTTGAAATGTCTGATCAAATGATGAATCCAATAGATTATTCTATGGCAGCCATTGTGCATCAACATTTAAAAACAAAAGATGTAGAATTCTACTTAAACGATGGTGTGGCCTCTTTCAGTCAATTGGAGAATAACCGATTAGAAGTTACTTTAAAAAGTGGTCGTAAGTTAGTAGAAGATATGGTGATACTTTCCATTGGAGTTAGACCAGATAATCAATTAGCTAAAAATGCAGATTTGGTAATTGGTGAAATGGGTGGAATTAAAGTAAATGAATTTTTACAAACTTCAGATGAAGATATTTACGCCGTTGGAGATGCGATTGAATTTGAAAGCCCTATAACTAAAAAACCATTTTTAGCCTATTTAGCTGGACCAGCCAATCGTCAAGGGAGAATATGTGCTGACAATATCATTAATGGAAACACTACAAAATACAAAGGATCCATAAGTACCGCCATTGCCAAAGTTTTCGACATTACTGTTGCTTCTACAGGAATTGCTGGAAAAAACTTAACTAGAGCCGGTATCGAACATATCGATTCTATAACGCACTCTTCTTCTCATGCAGGATACTATCCAGGTGCAATTCCTATGACAATCAAAATCATTTTTACTCCTGTAACTGGAAAATTATTAGGTGCTCAAATTGTTGGCTATGACGGAGTCGACAAAAGAATTGACATGATCGCTACGGTTTTAAAAAACAACGGAACCATTCATGATCTAATTGATATCGAACATGCGTATGCGCCACCGTATTCTTCAGCCAAAGACCCTGTAAACATGGCCGGCTATGTTGCTGAAAACATGCTAAACGGAAACTTAAAAGTAAAATACTGGAGAGATATCAATTCTAAATCCTCAAAAAATTGGTACTTAATTGATACGCGTACCAGCAACGAATTTGAATTAGGATCAATTCCTGGAGCAGTTAATATTCCATTAGATGACATTAGAGAACGTGTAAACGAAATTCCAAAAGATAAAGAAATTGTAGTTTTTTGCGCCGTTGGTCTTAGAGGATATGTTGCTGCACGCTCCTTAAAACTACTCGGTTATGACAATGTTTTCAATCTCTCTGGAGGTTACAAAACTTGGGAATACGCTGCAAAAAAACAAAGCAATGAAGACATTTATGACAATTTGATTGTAAAAAAAGACGATCAAATTTACCAGCATGCAACGTATACTGCACAACAAGACATTACAGCAATCAAAGTGGATGCTTGTGGATTGCAATGTCCTGGTCCAATATTGAAATTGAAAAAGGTTTTTGAAACCGCTCCCAATGGACAAGTATTCGAAATTACGGCTACCGATCCCGCTTTTGCAAAAGATGTAGATTCTTGGTGCAAAATTACAGGGAATACATTACAGAGTGTGAAGCATGAAAACGGTAAAGTAATTGCTGTTGCTCAAAAAGCAAAACCTATTCAAAAAACCGGAAACGTAAGTGTATCAGATGAAAAAACATTTGTTGTCTTTAGTGATGATTTAGATCGTGCCTTGGCCTCTTTTGTAATTGCAAATGGCGCTGCAAGTACTGGTAAAAAAGTAACCATGTTCTTTACATTTTGGGGTTTGAATGTCATCAAGAAAACCAACAAGCCTGCTGTGAAAAAAGATTTTATGGGTAAAATGTTCAGCATGATGATGCCTTCAGATTCAAAAAAACTGAAACTTTCCAAAATGAATATGTTGGGAATGGGAACTTGGATGATGCGAAAAAGAATGGAAAAACTAGGGGTAGATTCTTTAGAAAAAATGATTCAAACCGCTATCGATAATGGTGTTGAAATGATTGCTTGTCAAATGTCATTGGATGTAATGGGAGTTAAAAAAGAAGAACTTTTCGACAACGTGCAAATTGGTGGTGTGGCTGCTTTCTTAGAAAGCGCTGAAGAATCAAATATGAGTCTTTTTGTATAGCTTTTTAGAATTCCATCCAAAATGTATTTTCTTCAATTTACAAAACAATAAAATTGTAAACCAAGTAAAGCCCTAAAATTAACTTTAGGGCTTTACTATTTGCAACTAGTTATCAATTCATTTTTAATTATTCAGAAGTAATTAAAAATTCATGACCGTTTAAAGATCTTAAAAAAAGCTATTTTGTTAAAATTCAATTCATAAAAACACAAACTGCAAATTATAAAAAATTCAAATCCCAAAAAATTGGGACTTGGAATGTCAGCGAATCTAAAATTTACAACAGTTGTTTGTCTACTTCTTCAAATTTTTCAATTAGACTATTTATCTTATCTTCTTGTTTTTTAATTTGTTTCGGACGAATATAAAACCAGTTAAATCCTATCCAAAGCAATGTAACACCATAAGTAACCACAGCATAAAAAACAGTCATTCTTGAAACGTATTCATACATATACAAACATATACCCACAAAAAGCAAAACAAAATAACAGGTCAATATTGTAGACTGCATGAATTGTTGTTTCTTTTTAATTGCTATAAGTTGCTGCAAATAGTCGTGATTCGTATGAGTGGTATCACTATTTTTAAAATCGTTTAGCGAGCGATTATAAACTAAAACATACATAGCCATAGCGGCAATTGCCAGAACGATTCCAAGTTTACTTGAAACGAATTGTGGTTGATAATAGTACCACACAAACAGAATAAAAGCGATTGTCGCAAAAAGGAGAATGTTCGTTATCCATAAACTTCTCAAATTTGTTCTTTTAAACTTCTTCAACCTCAACATTAAATCTTCCATATTAGGCTGACTTACGGCTTGTTTTTTCCATAAATCTTTAAAATCTATATTATTGCTGTCCATTTTCTTTAAATTTTTGAGTCAATTTTTCTTTTATTCTGTGAATTTTCACTCTAACATTCGCTTCAGAAAGCCCAACGATTTTGGCAATCTCTGCTTGCTTTACCTCTTCTAATTCTAATGAAATAATAATACGTTCTGTTTCTGGCAACTCGGCAATACACTTGTACAAAAACTGAATTTGCGGCTCTAGGGACTGTTGTTTTTCATCTGTCAAATGAATTGGCAAATCTGATTTTTGAAAACGTTTTTCTTTTTCAAGCTGCCTTAAACAATTATTAGAAGCAATTCTAAAAATCCATGTCCCGATGCTCGATTCTTTTCTAAATGTTTCTAGCTTTTGCCAAACAATTATAAAAGTTTCTTGGGCTAAATCTTGTGCGATATCATAATCATTGACAAAACCCATACAAAGCCTGAATATTCTGTCCCAATACGTCTTATAGACTTCTTCAAACTCCATTATTACGATTTTATAAAATTGTTTAATTGCACCAAATACCAGTCTTTATCGTCGTACATAATAAAATGCAATCCTTTATTGGCATATTGAAAATTGGCTGTTTTCAAGTTTTTATATTGTTCTTCGATTGCAGGTTTTAAATTTATAAAATTAGATTCTAATAAAATTAGCGATGGACATTTTACAGTCGAAATTCTTTCTCTCAAATCGGTATTAAAGAAATCGCAATACATTTGAGCAAAGGTTTTTCTATCTGATTTTACACTCCAATCTACAACCATTTCTAATTTTGAAGCATCTTGCAAAAGTCTCGGCATCGTTTGTTTCTGCATTTCATAAAACTGTGTTTCGTTCATTGCTGTCATTTGAGCAACCATTGGCGAACAATCATTATTTTCTTTTGATATAAAAGAAACATTGCTCAAAGCTGCCAAACACGGAAGTGCATCTACGACCACAATTTTCCCAATTAAATCTGGATAATCTGCTGCTAAAGCCAGAGCCAATCCTCCACCCATACTGTGACCAATTACAATTGGTTTTTCAATTTTATTTGTTTTAATGTAAGTCGCGATTCCTGCTTTCCAATTTTCAAAAGAAGGACTTGGATATGGTTTTGCGCCAGCAAAACCAGCCATTGTAAGCGTGTAACAAGTGAAATCTTTTTCGAAAGCTGTTTTGGTTTCATTCCATACTTCTCCAGAAGAAGCAAATCCAGGAATAAATAGAATAGCTTGTTTTCCTTTTCCAGTTTTAATTACTTCGAAAGGATATGATTTTGTCTGAGCAAAAACATTTACACATAAGGCAGAAAATAAAAGGGCGATAATTACAATATACTTTTTCATTTTAAATAGTTTTAAGTTGTTCATTTAATCGGATCCGCCCTTTGGATACGTGAACTATTAAAATGTTACAAATTTTTAAAAAAAAGCAATAAAAAAATTTCAAATCCCAGTGTTTGCAAGCGTTTTGAACACAAAAAAAATCCAAACTCCAATCGCGAAATTGAAATTTGGATTTTTTAAAGTTAGAATTTAATAATTTACCCTACCAAGTTGATGATTTTTCCTGGCACAATAATCACTTTATTTGGCGTTCTGCCGTCTAATTGTTTTTGGGTTCTTTCGTCTTGCATTACGATTTCTTCAATTTGTTCTTTCGTTAAATCCAAAGGCAATTTGATGGTGAAACGCATTTTACCGTTGAAAGAAACTGGATATTCTTTTTCACTTTCAACCAAATGTTGTGGGTCAAAAACTGGAAACGGAACAGTCGCAATAGACCCTTCGTGCCCTAATAACGACCATAATTCTTCTGCGATATGAGGCGCATAAGGCGAAATCACAACCGCCAACGGTTCTAAAATGGAACGAGAATGACAGTTTTGTGATGACAATTCGTTGACACAAATCATAAATTGTGACACCGAAGTATTGAAAGAGAATCCTTCAATGTCTTCTGCCACTTTTTTGATGGTTTTGTGCAATGATTTCAAGTTGTCTTTGGAAGGTTCATCGTTGTTTACAATCAAACCGTTTTCATCAAAATACAAACGCCATAATTTTTTCAAGAAACCAAAAACTCCCGAAATTCCTGCTGTATTCCAAGGTTTTGCTTGTTCCAATGGCCCTAAGAACATTTCATACAAACGCAACGTATCTGCACCGTATTCTGCACAAATATCATCAGGTGTAACTACATTGTATTTCGATTTTGACATTTTTTCAACTTCGCGACCTACTATGTATTTGCCGTTTTCATCTAAGATGAACTCTGCTCCAGCGTAATCCTCTCTCCAAGCTTTGAATTTTTCAACATCCAATTCATCAGAGCTATTCACTATTGAAACGTCGGCGTGAATAGGTTGTACTTTTTTATCTCCTATTTTATTTTTTGAAACAAAAGTATTCGTTCCTTCAATTCTATACACAAACGCACTCGTCCCCAAAATCATCCCTTGATTAATCAATTTCTTGAAAGGCTCTTCTGTCGGCGCAAAACCTTTGTCTTTTAAAAATTTGTTCCAAAAACGAGAATACAACAAGTGACCTGTCGCGTGTTCGCTTCCACCGATGTATAAATCTACGCTTTCCCAATATTTCAAAGCTTCGGCAGAAGCAAATTCGGTTTCGTTTTGCGCATCCATATAACGCATCCAATACCAAGAACTTCCTGCCCATCCTGGCATCGTATTCAATTCTAAAGGAAAAATGGTAGCCTCCCCCGACCCCTCCGAAAGAGGGGAGATAAGCTCATTAGAAACTACTTTGTTATTTACAGTATCCCAAGCCCAAGTCATTGCATTTCCTAACGGAGGCAATCCGTCTTCGGTTGGTAAATACTTCTCTACTTCTGGCAAAACGATTGGCAAATGTTTGGCATCAATCATTTGTGGCAATCCGTTCACATAATATACAGGGAAAGGCTCACCCCAATAGCGTTGACGCGAGAAAACCGCATCACGCAAACGGTAATTGATTTTCCCTTTACCTTGACCTATTGCTTCAAGTTCTGCAATAACTTTCTGAGTTGCTTCTTTGTAACCTAAGCCGTTTAAGAAATCAGAATCGATTAATTGAAACCCTTCTTTGGCACCATAAGCCGCTTCTGAAATGTCTTGGTCAAAGATATTTTTGATGGTTGGCATTCCATTTTGGCCTTTGAAGAAATTCGCAAAAGCATAATCTCTTTCGTCTCCACAAGGTACCGCCATCACGGCTCCAGTTCCATAACCTGCCAACACATAATCGCCAATCCAAACCGGAATGGATTCTTTGGTAAACGGATGTTCTGCATAAGCACCCGTGAATACTCCCGAAATGGTTTTCACATCGGCCATACGTTCTCTTTCGGAGCGTTTTGCTGTTTTTTCAATATAAGCTTCTACGGCTTCTTTTTGTTCAGGAGTAGTGATTTGAGCCACCAATTCGTGCTCTGGAGCCAAGGTCATAAACGTTACTCCAAAAATAGTATCAGGACGAGTTGTGAAGACCGTAATCCCCCTAGCCCCCGAAGGGGGAACATCAGCGTTGAGTAATTCATGCTTGATGATATTTAAAACACTATCAACATTATTTAAAACCTCTTTATTATTGAAACGAATTACTTTAAACCCTCTTTCATTCAGAACTTTTGTTCTTTCTGCATCAGCTTCTTGTTGAGAATCATGAATTTCTCCATCAACTTCAATTACTAATTTTTTTGAAAGACAAACAAAATCTACAATAAAATCAGCGATTAAATGTTGTTGCCTAAATTTAAAATCTAAAGCTTTAGACTTTAAATTTAACCATAATATTTTTTCAGCCTCTGTTGGATTATTCCTCATTTCTTTAGCTCTTTCAAGCAATAAATGTGAATTATTTCCACCCGTCATATAACCCAAAGTTTTTTTAGACTCCGAGTTCTCTTCCCCTTCGGGGAAGGATAGGATGGGGAAAGTTACCATCGCTCCAACCGATTTTCCAATCCAGTTGCGTTGACTTTCTTTGATACTTTCGCTCCAATCAATTTCGTTTAATCCTTGCAACAAACGTTCGGCGTAGGCAGAAATTCGCATACTCCATTGTGTCATTTTCTTGCGAATCACAGGATAACCACCACGCTCCGAAACGCCATTCACAATTTCGTCATTCGCCAAAACCGTTCCCAATCCAGGGCACCAGTTTACTTCAGTTTCTGCTAAATACGTTAATCGGTACTGCAATACAATTTTTTGTTGCTCATCGGATGAAAATGCGTTCCATTCGCTTGCTGAAAAACTAATGATATTGTCATCGCAAACAGCATTTACAGTAGCATTTCCTTCTTTTTCGAATATAGCTATCAAAGTCGAAATATCTTCGGCTTTGTCGGTTTCGTTATTGTACCAAGAATTGAACAATTGGATAAAAATCCATTGCGTATGTTTGTAATAATCAGGATTGGAAGTTCTCACTTCTCTGTCCCAATCGAATGAAAAACCTATTTTATCCAATTGTTTTCGGTAACCCGCAATTGCATTTCCCTCTTTATCTAAACCTCCGTCTATATTTACACGTGTGGTATCTTCTGGACGTTGTCCTGTTTGTATCGCATATTGTTCAGCTGGTAATCCAAAACTATCATAGCCCATTGGATGCAAAACATTAAACCCTTGATGTCTTTTGAAACGCGAATACACATCTGATGCGATGTACCCCAGAGGATGTCCAACGTGTAATCCCGCTCCAGAAGGATAAGGAAACATATCCAAAACATAATATTTTGGTTTACCAGAGTTGTTTTGCGCTGCAAAAGTCTTGTTGTCAGCCCAATATTTTTGCCATTTGGCTTCGATTTCGTTCGGATTGTATTTCATTTTCGAGTTGCAAAGCTAAAAAGTAGCTGAGTTTCTAAGTTTTAATAATAAAAATTTTAAAGCGCAAATTTACATTTATTGTACGAAAGTTGAAAGTTTGGGCGTTATTAACTTCAAATAAAGAATTTGTTTGTTATTTTTACGCCATAATTAAAGTATGCTATGAGTTCTAACTTCGACAAATTTCAAAAACGCAGGTTAATTTCCTCTTATTTTTCGGTAGTATTGAGTGTTTTTTTGGTGTTATTCCTATTGGGAACATTAGGACTTTTCATCGTGAATTCTAAAAAATTAGCCGATGATTTTAGAGAAAAAATTGCGATGACTGTTTTCTTCAAAAAAGAAGCTACTGACAGTACTTTTCAGGCCTTTGAAAAAGAATTAAAAGCGGCTAAATTCCCGAAACAATTTGTATACGTTTCCAAGGAAAAAGCAGCCAAAGAACACACGGACATTATTGGAGAAGATTTCCTTACTTTCTTGGGAGAAAATCCACTTCAAAATTCCTACGACATCAACCTAAAAGCAGATTATGTGGTTCGTGATAGTATTACTAGAATTGAAAGTCATTTTCGTAAAAACCCTATGATTTCTGATATTGTTTATGACAAACAATTGGTGAATTTGGTTAACGATAACATCAAGAAAGTAAGTATGTGGATTTTAATCATCAGTGGTTTTCTAACGGTAATCGCTGTGTTATTGATTAATAGTTCCTTACGTTTGTCGATTCATTCCAATCGTTTTATCATCAAAACAATGCAAATGGTGGGCGCTACCAAATCCTTTATCCGCAAACCTTTTGTCATTAAAAGCATAAAATTAGGAATGATTGGAGCTGGTTTGGCTATCGTGGCTTTGATTTCTTTATTGATTTATATCGAAACTAACTTTCCAGATTTAGGAATTTTAGAAGACAAATTAATCATTGCTGTGATTCTTTTGGGCGTATTTGGTCTTGGTGTTTTAATCACTTGGTTGAGCACGTACTTTGCTACTCAACGTTTCTTAAATCTAAGAACAGACGATTTATATTAGTCCTTCAATATTCAGTTACAACTATTCGATAATTCATTAAGTTGCCATAAAATGAAAAACAACGAAATAAAAAAAGAATTCCTTTTTGAAAAAACCAACTACATCATCCTATTAATAGGTATTGCGGTAATTGCCCTTGGGTTTCTGTTAATGTCTGGCGGTGGTAGTGATGACCCTGCTGTTTTTAGTGAAGCTATTTTTGACTTCAGAAGAATTCGTTTGGCTCCAACAACCGTTTTGATTGGTTTTGGCATCACCATTTATGCTATTCTTAAAAATTCAAGCCCCCTAACCCCCAAAGGGGGAACTTCTGATTTGACCGATAAAAAATAATCTTTCACTTTAAGAATTGCGTTATCTAAAATCAGTTTCTAAAAAATTTTATTTAAAATGAATACACTACAAGCAATCATCCTTGCAATTATTGAAGGAATTACTGAATTTTTGCCTGTTTCTTCGACAGGGCATATGATTATTGCTTCGTCTTTTTTTGGAATTGCGCACGACGATTTTACCAAATTGTTTACTATCGTGATTCAATTGGGAGCGATTTTATCGGTAGTGATTTTATATTTCAAACGGTTTTTTCAATCCTTAGATTTTTATTTTAAACTATTGGTTGCTTTTATTCCTGCGGTAGTTTTGGGATTGCTATTGAGTGATTTTATAGACGGATTGCTTGAAAATCCAGTTACCGTAGCAGTGTCATTGCTAATTGGTGGTTTTATTTTATTAAAAGTAGACGAGTGGTTCAATCACACTACTACAGAAAACGAAAAAGAAATCACCTATCAACAAGCCTTTAAGATTGGTTTGTTTCAATGTTTGGCTATGATTCCTGGAGTCTCTCGAAGCGGAGCGAGTATTGTGGGCGGAATGTCTCAAAAATTATCCCGTACTTCTGCGGCTGAATTTTCTTTTTTCTTAGCTGTTCCTACAATGTTGGGCGCTACAGTCAAAAAATGTTACGACTATTATAAAGACGGATTTGTTTTGAGCGACGACCAAATAAACTATTTGATTATTGGTAATATCGTGGCTTTTATAGTAGCCTTGTTGGCAATTAAAACCTTCATTGGTTTTTTAACTAAAAACGGTTTCAAAGTATTTGGTTACTATCGCATACTAGCAGGGATTGTCTTGCTTATCATCCATTTTTTCATTCATCCCCTGACTATCATTTAATGACACCCGAAGACTATTTAGAAGGACAAGTTCTTTTAATCGATAAACCCTTGCATTTTACTTCTTTTCAAGCGGTAAACAAGTTGAAGTATTTATTGATTAACAAAGTGGGATTGCCAAAAAAATTCAAGATTGGTCACGCGGGAACCTTAGACCCATTGGCTTCTGGTTTATTATTAATCTGCACTGGTAAATTCACCAAACGCATCACGGAATTACAAGGGCAAGCCAAAGAATATACAGGCACTTTTCATATTGGAGCTACTACTCCATCCTACGATTTAGAAACCGAAGTAGACCAACACTTCCCAACCACACACATCACTGATGCGTTGATACACGAAACAGTACAACAATTTTTGGGAGAGATTGATCAAAAACCACCAATTTTTTCTGCTATAAAAAAAGACGGCGTACGCTTGTACGAACACGCACGTGCTGGAGAAACTGTTGAAATTGCAAGTAGAAAAACAACAATTCACGAATTTGAAATCACCAGAATTGCACTACCAGAAGTTGATTTTAGAGTGGTTTGTAGCAAAGGTACTTACATCAGATCTCTAGCCTATGATTTTGGGAAAGCTTTGCAATCAGGAGCACATTTAACAGCCCTACGAAGAACCAAGATTGGTGATTATGATGTTCAAAATGCTGTAACACCAGCTACTTTTGAAGAACATTTAGGATAAAACATAAAAAAACACATGACAATTTCTTATTCTAGAACTTGCGATGTGTTTTCCTTAAAATTCAAAGTACTTTTAAATCATACTTTTAGCTTTTAACAGCTGGGGCTAAACCGAAGTTAGTAATGAATT
>JACCEA011595597.1_pt1 | contig 39859 bp, 35 predicted proteins | sample 7449851 | NCBI WGS metagenome assembly JACCEA01 (sample SAMN15323453, study PRJNA562643) | freshwater metagenome | isolation source: river surface water | place: USA:Blue River Watershed | collected 2017-08-18 | reverse complement strand
TCAACTAGGAAAATCATGAACGTCGGTTGGTGCTAATTATGAAGAATCTCAAGCAGGTTCCTCAAAAGCAGATTTTCTTAATAAAGTTAAAATCTCCTTAAGAGAAGCAAGAGAGTCTAATTATTGGCTAAGAATTATTAAAGAATTAATAGAGGAAGAAAATATAGAATTAAACAATTTATTAAAAGAAAGTCAAGAATTGAAAAACATATTAGAAACAATCGTAAATAATTCAAACAAATAACAAATGAAGAAACTTATTACTTTTCAAGAACTTGTTTCTTTTTATTTTTTACTTGGCTCTTTATAATTATGAAAATAGGAATAACAGGTCAAGACGGTTTCGTTGGTAAACATTTATATAATACATTAGGTTTATTTCCTGATGAATTTCAACGTGTCGAATTTCAACGAAATTTTTTCGAATCTGAAACTGATTTAGATAGCTTCGTTTTGCAATGCGATGTAATTGTGCATTTAGCAGCGATGAATCGTCATGAAAGTCAAGAAGTTATTTATGAAACGAATGTCAATTTAGTCGAAAAATTAATTGCTTCTTTAGAAAGAACCAATTCAAAATCACATGTTTTAATTTCCTCTTCTAGTCAAGAAGAAAAAGATAATTTATACGGAAAATCAAAAAGAGAAGGTAGAGAATTACTAGTCAATTGGGCCGAAAAAAATGAAGCGGTTTTTACAGGTTTAGTTATTCCTAATGTTTTTGGACCTTTCGGGAAACCCTTTTACAATTCGGTTGTAGCTACATTTTGTCATCAAGTTTCTCATAATGAAACTCCAAAAATTGATGTGGATGGTAATTTAAAACTAATTTATGTTGGCGAATTGGTGCAAGAAATCATCAAACAAATTCAAACCAAAAACAACCAACCAAGGTTAGAAATTCAACACACATCGGAACAAAAAGTTTCTCAGATTTTAGCTTTATTAGAAAAATATAAAACAGAATATCAAGATAAAGATTGTATTCCAAATTTAAAATCAACGTTTGAGTTAAATTTGTTCAATACATATAGATGTTACATGGATATTGCGAATCATTTTCATACCAGAAAAATTGAACGTTTTGCTGTTATCAAAGGAAAAGCCTTAATTCAATTGCGAAAAATTGGAACGGATGAGGTCTTAAATTTCGAGTTAGATGGAGACGAACCCGCTTATGTAGATATGCCAATTTGGTACACACATAACATTAAAAATATTGGTGATGATATTTTGTACACCAATTTTTGGATAAACGAATTTTTCAATCCAAATGATGCGGATACTTACTTTGAAGTGGTTTAAAAGAGCCAAGTAAAAAGTAAAAAGAGCCAAGTAAAAAGAGCCAAGTAAAAAGTAAAAAGTAAAAAGAGCCAAGTAAAAAGTAAAAAGTAAAAAGAATCAAGTAAAAAGGAAGAAGTAAAAAGAATCAAGAAAAAATAAGGAATAGATTTAAAGTAAGAAGATTCAAGTGAAATTGAAGAAATATTTTTTGTTAAAATGGGCAAAACTTTTTACTTTTTACTTTTGCCTTGGCTCTTAAAAAAGATATATGAAAAAACTAAAACTTATAACAGTAGTAGGAACTCGTCCAGAAATTATTCGTTTATCTCGAGTGATGGCTGCTTTAGACGCTTCTGAAGCTATTGAGCATATTCTGGTTCATACCGGACAAAATTACGATTACGAGCTAAATCAAATTTTCTTTGACGATTTAGGAATTCGTAAACCCGATTATTTTTTGAATGCAGCAGGAAAAACAGCTACAGAAACGGTCGGACAAATTTTAATTAAGATTGATCCACTTTTAGAAGAAGTGCAACCTGATGCTTTCTTAGTTTTAGGCGATACGAATAGTTGTTTGTGTGCTATTCCTGCTAAAAAACGTCAAATTCCTATTTTCCATATGGAAGCAGGAAACCGGTGTTTTGATCAAAGAGTGCCAGAAGAAACCAATCGTAAAATTGTAGATCATATTTCGGATGTGAATTTGACGTATAGCGATATTGCTCGCGAATATTTACTTCGTGAAGGCTTGCCAGCTGATAGAATTATCAAAACTGGTTCACCAATGTTTGAAGTTTTGAATCATTATTTACCGAATATTGAAGCGTCAAACATACTTTCGACTTTAAATTTAGAAAAAGGAAAGTATTTTGTAGTGTCTTCACATCGGGAAGAAAACATCAATAATCCAGATAATTTTAATGGTTTAATTGAAAGTTTAAATCAAATTGCCGAGAAATATAAGTTTCCAATTATCGTAAGCACCCATCCACGAACTCGAAATAAAATTGAAAGTGAAAAGGTAAAAGTTCGTGAAGAAATTCAGTTTTTAAAACCCATGGGATTCAACGATTATAATGCCTTACAAATGCATGCTTTGGCCGTATTGTCTGATAGCGGAACGATTTCTGAAGAATCTTCAATCTTAAATTTTCCTGCTTTAAATATTCGTCAAGCACACGAACGACCAGAAGCCATGGAAGAAGCATCAGTTATGATGGTCGGACTTTCGCCAGAACGAATCATGCAAGGTTTAGTTCAGCTGCAATCTCAAAAAACAGGTTCCGAAAGAAATTTCCGAGCGGTTGCTGATTATTCTATGCCAAATGTATCTGAAAAAATGGTTCGTATCGTTTTGAGTTATACGGATTATGTGAACCGAGTGGTGTGGAGTAAGAAGTAAGAGTCAAGTAAAAAGTAAAAAGAGCCAAGTTAAAAGAGCCAAGTAAAAAGTAGAAAGAGCCAAGTAAAAAGTAGAAAGAGCCAAGTGAAAAGTTAAAAGAGCCAAGTGAAAAGTTAAAAGAGCCAAGTAAAATAAATATAAGCCTAGAAATGAAAGAAAATGATTTATTAAAAAGAACATTTAATTTTGGAGTTAATTGCCTAAAGTATTTAAGAAAATTAGAAATAAATCCAGAAAATAATTTAGTAAGATTTCAATTAGGAAAATCTTGTACCTCAATTGGTGCAAATTACGAAGAGTCTCAAGCAGGTTCTTCAAAAGCAGATTTTATTAACAAAGTAAAAATTTCTTTAAGAGAAGCTAGAGAATCTAATTATTGGTTAAGAATTTTAAAGGAATTAACCGAAAATGAAGATAAACAATTAGAAATTTTAATTCAAGAAAGTAAAGAGATAAAAAATATTTTAGGTGCAGTTGTAAATAATTCAAATAAAAAATAGTTATGAAATTTTATAATAATAGTTTTAACCTTTTTACTTTTTACTTTTTACTTGGCTCTTTTTAATATGAAAATACTTTTCCTAGCTTTAGCTTATCCTAAAATTCCAAATTCGAGTAATTTATATACCGATTTAATGGAAAAATTTCGTGATCATGGTCATGATGTTTTTGTTGTGGCTCCAGTTGTTAATGAAAATGAAACAGGACTAATTACTGAAGAAGGAATTCATGTTATCCGAGTAAAAACACTTCCGCTATTAAACGTAAACCCAATTCAAAAAGGAATTGCGAATGTGTTATTGCCTTATCAATATAAGAAAGCGATTAAAAAATATTTTAAATCAGAAAGTTTAGATTTGATTATTATGCCTACGCCACCAATAAGTTTAGTTGATGTGGCACGTTGGTTAAAAAAGAAATATTCATCGAAATTATATTTGATTTTAAGGGATATTTTTCCGCAAAATGCCGTCGATTTAGGGATGATGAAGAAAGGCGGAATGTTGTATAGTTTCTTCCGAAAAAAAGAACATTTTTTGTACGAAGTAGCGGATGAAATAGGCTGTATGTCACAAGGAAATATCGATTATGTAATTCGTCATAATCCAAATGTTAAAAGAGAAAAATTACATTTATTACCCAATTGGCAAAAAGAAATTCCACAGTTTTCTGGAGACCAAAACGCTTTAAGAAAGAAGTATAATTTTGATGATAACTTCGTAATTATCTTCGGTGGGAATATTGGTTTGCCTCAAAAGTTAGAAAATATATTGGCTGTTGCCGAATTGTTTCAACCTGAAGATAAAGTGTTATTTTTCATTGTCGGACAAGGAACGGAAAAAGCTAAGATTGAAAAATTAATTAAAGAAAAGAACATTCAAAACGTTGTAATTAAGAACTCATTGCCACGTGAAGATTATCAAAATATTATTTCAGTTGCCAATTGTGGACTAATTTCATTACACGAAGATTTCACGATTCCGAATATTCCATCAAAATCGTTGAGTTATTTCAATGCAAAAATACCCGTTTTAGCCGCAATTGATGTAAATACAGATTACGGAACAATCATACAAGATGACGTGAAAGCCGGAGTTTGGGCACCATCGAATAAACCAAATTTAATCAAAGAAAAAATTGATTTATTACGTTCAAATCCCCAACTTTGTAAACAAATGGGAGAAAATGGGTATCAGTATTTTGTGAATCATGTGACGCCGGAGCATAGTTATGAGATTATAAAGAGCCAAGTGGAAAGTAAAAAGTAAAAAGTAAAAAGTAAAAAGTAAAAAGTAAAAAGTAAAAAGTAAAAAGTGTATAAGGTAATAAAACCAATTTTAGATTTTCTAGTTGCTGTGATAGGGTTCATTATTTTATTGCCTGTTTTTCTATTGGTGACTATTTTGTTGTTTTTTGCGAATCAAGGAAAACCTTTTTTCTTGCAACGTCGACCGGGTAAAAATTGTAAAGTGTTTTCGATTATCAAATTTAAAACGATGAATGATAAAAAAGACGCTTCGGGAAAATTATTACACGATTCGGAACGCTTAACTAAAGTTGGACAGTTTGTTAGAAAAACATCTTTAGACGAAATTCCGCAATTATTAAATGTGATAAAAGGTGATATGAGTATCATCGGACCAAGACCTTTATTAACAGATTACGTACATTTGTATAACGAGTTTCAAAACCAAAGGCATAATGTGAAACCCGGAATTACAGGCTGGGCACAAGTAAATGGTAGAAATGCTATTTCTTGGGATAAAAAATTTGAATTAGACGTTTTTTACGTCAACAATATTTCTTTTTGGTTAGATTTGAAAATTCTTTTCTTAACCGTAAAAAAAGTACTAATTAGTGAAGGAATTTCTGCAGAAAATGCAGCCACAATAGAACCATTTCAAGGACAATATTAACCCCCAATATGAAGAAAATTGCCATAATAGGAGCAGGAGGTTTTGGTAGAGAAGTGAAAGTACTTATCGATCAAATTAATGCTGTTTCACCAAAATATGATTTCATCGGCTATTACGATGATGGAAAAGAAAAAGGAACTTTAATTAATAGTTTTCCTGTTTTAGGAAAAGTGTCTGATTTGAATGCTGTTTCGGAAGAACTTTCTGTAGCTTTAGCTTTAGGGAATCCTGTTTACAAGAAAAATGTTATTGCTCTAATCCAAAATCAAAATATTACTTTTGAAACCTTGATTCATCCTTCGGTTTTAATCGGAAAAGATGCCGTTTCAATAGGAAAAGGAACACTGATTTGTGCAGGTAATATTATCACTTGTAATATTTCTATCAAAGATTATGTAACTTTGAATTTAGCTTGTACGATTGGTCACGATACTGTTTTAGAAAATTTCGTTTCCTTAATGCCTGCTGTAAATGTTTCTGGAGAAGTTGTTTTAGAAGAAGCTGTTTATGTGGGAACAGGAGCTAAAATTATCAATCAAATTTCTGTTGGAAAAAACACAACAATTGGAGCAGGAGCAGTAGTTTCAAAATCACTTCCAGAAAATTGCACCGCTGTAGGAATTCCAGCTAAACCTATAAAATTTCATTCGTAATGCCACAAGAAAAAATATGGTTATCCTCACCACACATGGGCGGAACTGAACAAAATTATGTTAACGAAGCCTTTGCTACTAATTGGGTAGCGCCTTTAGGGCCAAATGTGAATAATTTCGAACAAGATTTAGAAAATTATTTAAATGAAAATGTTTTTGTAGGTGCATTAAGCTCAGGAACTGCTGCCTTACATTTAGGTTTGATTTTGTTAAACGTAAAACCTGGCGACGAAGTGATTTGTCAATCTATGACATTTTCGGCATCAGCTAATCCGATTGCGTATTTAGGAGCGACACCTATTTTTATTGATAGTGAAATGGATACATGGAATATGTGTCCGGTTGCCTTGGAAGAAGCTATCAAAGATAGGATTTCAAAAGGCAAAAAACCAAAGGCCATCATTCCTGTTCATTTATACGGTATGCCTGCGAAAATGGATGAAATTAGAAATATTGCTACTCAATATGATATTCCAATTTTAGAAGATAGTGCGGAAGCTTTAGGAAGTTCGTACAAAAATAAAAAATGTGGTACTTTTGGAGATATTGCTGTGTTGTCTTTCAATGGAAACAAAATTATCACGACTTCTGGTGGTGGAGCAATGGTAACTCACTCTAAAGAATTAAAAGATAAAGCTGTTTTTTTATCCACTCAGGCGAGAGATAATGCGCCACATTACCAACATTCTGAAATTGGTTATAATTACCGAATGAGTAATATTTGTGCGGGAATTGGTCGAGGACAAATGGAAGTTTTAGACAAACATGTCAATTTCAGAAGAGCGAATCATCAATTTTATAAAGAACTTTTTTCTAAGATAAATGATGTGGAAGTATTAACGGAACCTACTTCGGATTTTTATTCTAATCATTGGTTGTCAGCTGTTTTATTACAGAATTACGAACAAAGAGAAGCCTTAAGATTGGCCTTTGAAGCTGCAAATATTGAAACGAGACCGTTATGGAAACCTATGCATTTGCAACCTGTTTTTCAAAATTCGCCTTACTACGGACAAAAAGTTTCGGAAAGTTTATTTGAAAAAGGTTTGTGTTTGCCTTCTGGTTCTAATTTAACTGATTCAGACAGAGCTAGAATTTCAAATGTAATTGCTAATTTCTTTAGTTAATAATATCACAATGTTTCATTGCTTTTTATTACATTTGTAACCCAAATTTTAACAGTGAAAAACAATAAAACAGCTCATAAATCTATATTTTCAGATTTATTCTTAAAAGATAAAATTCTACATTTTGGCTATTTACCAAGATGGATTATTTTTTCTATTGATATTTTTATTGTCATTTTTGCCAATATTGTCACGTATTTTTTAATTTCTCTCTTAACATTTAAATACTATAACACCTTAGATTTAACTGGAAGAACGATAATTATTTTAGCCACTCAATCTTTTTTCTTTTTTGTCTTTAAAACTTATGCTGGAATTATCAGACATTCCACTTTAAATGATGGGTACAATTTATTCAAAGCTACATTTAGTTCGTTTTTAGCTTTAGCGGCTTTAAATTATTTTCATTTTTATAAAGCTGGAGCGAAAATATTTTTGATGCCCGCTTTGTTGCTGACTTTTTTGTTTTCTTTCATTTTTCTGCTGTTTTTCAGAATTGTGGTTAAAGTGGTTTATCAAGTTTATTTGGATGCTGGAAATCAAAATAATTTAGAAAATATTGTCATCTACGGGACAGATTCGAATGCCATTTCACTAGCTAATGCCATCAATGCAGAGTATCCAAAAAGATATAAATTAGTTGGTTTTGCTGACAATTCTAAAAAAAATGTAGCGAAACAAATTTTAGGTTTACCGATTTATTATCACAAGAATAATGTGAAACGTATTTTGGAAGACTTAAATGCTAATGTTTTGATTATTTCGAATAACGTTTTATCAAAAAATGAGCAGTTGGTTTTGGTTGATGAATGTTTGGAAAATAATGTTAAACTTCTAACTATTCCAATAATTGCCGATTGGAATTCTCAAAAAAATATTTCGAAAAGAATCAAGACTTTTGAAATTCAGGATTTATTAAATAGAGATGAAATTGTTTTAGATACGATTAATATTTCGAATAAAGTTTCGAATAAAGTAGTTTTAATTACGGGTGCTGCGGGTTCTATAGGTAGTGAAATTGTTAGACAAATTATTTATTTTTCTCCTTCCAAAATCATTGTATTGGATCAAGCTGAAACGCCTTTACATCAATTGACTTTAGAGTTAAATCAAGTTTATTTAGAAATCATTCCCGTTATTGCCGATGTTAGAAATAAAGAGCAATTAGAAGTTGTTTTTCAACAATATGAACCTGAATTTGTGTTTCATGCAGCTGCTTACAAACATGTGCCGTTAATGGAGAAGAATCCAAATCAGGCCATTTTCACCAATGTTTTAGGATCTAAAAATTTAGCAGATTTAGCCGTTAAATATAAAGTTGAACGTTTTGTACTAATTTCTACTGACAAAGCGGTTAATCCAAGTAATATAATGGGCGCAAGTAAACGTATTGCTGAAAAATACGTGCAATCGTTAGCGATTTATTTAGATCAAATGGGAGAAGCTTCTACTAAATTTATTACTACTCGTTTCGGAAATGTTTTAGGTTCCAATGGTTCAGTTGTGCCTTTGTTTACTAAACAAATTAATGCTGGCGGTCCAATAACCATTACTCATCCAGATATCATCAGGTATTTTATGACTATTCCAGAAGCCTGTCAATTGGTTTTGGAAGCTGGTGCAATGGGAAAAGGAAGCGAAATCTTTATTTTTGATATGGGTGAACCTGTGAAAATTATAGATTTGGCTCACAAAATGATAAAGTTAGCTGGATTTATCCCGGATGAAGAAATTAAAATAAAAGTAGTTGGCTTGCGACCAGGAGAAAAATTATTTGAAGAGTTATTAACCGATGCTTCCACCACTTTACCTACACATCATCAAAAAATTATGATTGCTAAAGATAGCACGGAAAATTACATTACTTTAAACGAAGCTATTTTAGAATTGATTGATTTGGCTAGCGAAAATAATTCAGATGCTTTGGTGATTAAAATGAAACAAATTGTTCCTGAGTTTATAAGCTTGAATTCGAAATTTGAAAAATTCGATAATTAGTTGAAATGGAGCATTTATCAGTAAAAAAATTATCTTTGTAAAAAAACACCTCATGAATAAGCATTTATATAGTCTTTTTGTAGTTTTAGTAACTTTGGTTTCTTGTACGTCGCCTTCTAAAATGGTGTATTTAAACAGTACGGGCGCTTTGGATGCTAATGTGAAATTTGAAACGACTTTGCAACCAGACGATCAATTGTTAATTATCGTTTCCTCTGAAAATGCGGAAGCTGCTTCACCATATAATTTAAAAACAGTGGCCTATCAAGGGAATTCTGAAAATATTATCGCACAAGAAAGAAATCAAGCTTACATTGTAGATCAAGATGGAAATATCGAATTTCCCATGTTAGGAACCATTAAAGTTGGTGGCTTAACTCGCATTGAAACGACCAATAAAATCAAAGCTTTATTAAAAAACGGACATATTTCTGATCCTATAGTAAATGTAAGATTGTTGAATTTTAAAGTTTCTGTTTTAGGTGAAGTTGCGAAACCTGGTGTGTATTCTATCTCTGGTGAAAGAGTAACTTTAGTAGAAGCTTTAGCTTTAGCAGGAGATTTAACCATTTATGGAAAAAGAAATAGTATTTTACTAATTAGAGAAAAAAATGGGGTGAAAACCTACGAAAAAATAGATATTACCAAAACCGATTTTATCAACTCACCAAATTATTACTTGTCTCAAAATGATGTAATTTATGTGGAGCCTAATAAAACCAAAGTCAATTCTTCAGTGGTTGGACCCAATTTAACTATTGGTATTTCAGCACTTTCTTTAGTGGTAACTATCTTGGCATTAACTTTAAAATAAAATATGCAAAAATACAGTCAAAATTTTGATGAAGATTTAGATCAAAACATCAACATTAGAGAGCAATTAGAAAAATATATCATCCATTGGCGATGGTTTGTGTTAGGTATATTTGCGTCCTTATTTTTGGCCTTTTTATATTTAAGATATACGGTGCCTTTGTATAATGCTACCTCTACCATTTTAGTAAAAGATGATAGAAAAGGTGGTTTAGCTTCCGAACTTTCAGCCTTTTCAGATTTAGGTATGTTGAAAGGTGCGAAGAGTAACGTAGACAATGAAATTGAAGTTATAAAATCTAGAAAACTAATTAAGAAAACACTTAACGAATTAGGTTTCAATGTGATTTATATCAATGAAGGAAGAATTAAAGATGGAGAAATTTATAATAATTGTCCCATCAAAATTTTATTCTATAATCAGAATACCAATTTTTATAATGAGTTTCATCAGTTTCGAGTGATTTCTCAAACGTCAAATACTTTCGAAGTTTTTATTGGTTCTAAACTTTTCGGAACTTTTAAATATGGCGAATCTATAAAATATTTAACCGGAAATTTTACGGTGGTAAAAGACAAAGTTAACACTAAAGATGCCTTAAAAGATTTTTCAATTCGTGTAGAAGTTTTACCAATTGAAGGTTTGGCAGATAATTACAGAAGTCGACTAAAAGTTATGACTTTAAGTAAAAATACCAGTGTGATTGAGTTGAATTTTGTAGATCCGATTCATTTTAGAGCGAAGGACTTTTTAAATGCTTTGGTGAAAAACTATAACAAAGATGCGATTGAAGATAAAAACTTCATTGCAGAAAACACTTCTAAGTTTATTGAGCAACGTTTACGCCTAATTTATGGTGAATTAGAAGGTGTAGAAAAAGACGCTGAAAGTTTCAAAAAAACAAATAGAGTTACAGATATTACTTCGGAAGCTGGTTTGTTTTTAGAAAATGCCAGTGAGTTTGAAAAACGTGAAATTGAAACTGAAACCCAGTTGAAAGTAGTCAATACTATGATTGATTATTTGAAAGCTAACAAAGCGGAAAACTTAATTCCTGCCAATATTTTAACGGCTGATGTAGATGCTTCAGAGGTGATTAATCAATATAATAATTTGGTTTTAGAGCGAAACAGGTTGTTAAAAACTGCGGGTGAAAAAAATGCTGTGGTTTTAGCTGTCGATAAAAAAATAGAATCACTTCGTTATACTGTGAATGCGAGTTTGCAACAATTGAAAACTTCGCTACAAATTAAAAAGAATGATTTAGCACGACAAAATGCTGTGGTTGAAGGACGAATTTCTCAAATTCCAACACAAGAAAAAGAATTTAGAATTATTGCCAGACAACAACAAGTAAAAGAAGCTTTGTATTTGTATTTGTTAGAAAAACGTGAAGAAACGGCCATTTCTTTAGCCGTAACAGAGCCTAATGCAAAAGTTATTGACGATGCGAATTCTTCTAATAGTCCGGTTTCTCCAAATCGAACTGTTATTTATTTGATTGCTTTTGTTTTAGGTGGATTAATCCCATTTGGAATTATTTACTTGATTAATTTCTTCGATAATAAAGTCAAATCAAGATTAGATATTGAGCGAAATACTACTATTCCTTTTATTGGAGATGTGCCAAAAGCGGATCAACCTAATGAAATTATTCAATTAAATAGTAGAACTAATACGGCAGAAGCCATTCGAATCATAAGAACTAATTTAGAGTTTTTATTAAAAGATGTTCAAGAAGGCTTTGCTAAAACCATATTTGTAACTTCTACTTTTCCAAAAGAAGGAAAAACTTTTGTGTCGGTTAATTTAGCTTCAACTATTGCCTTGTCAGATAAAAAAGTATTGTTAGTTGGATTAGATATTAGAAATCCGAAAATTGATAATTACTTGCAAGTTCCTGCGGTTGGATTCACAAATTATTTGTCTTCAAATAAATACAATTCAATTGATGAATTAATTGTAAAAATTGATAATTACTCTAATTTTTATGTTCTTCCTGCCGGAATTATTCCTCCTAATCCAGCGGAATTATTAATGGATAAGAAAGTAGGAAAATTATTTGAAGAACTTAAAACAAAATTTGACTATATTATAGTCGACACGGCTCCAGTAAGTTTAGTTACTGATACACTAATTGTTGGTCACTTGGCTGATGCATTTGTGTACGTAACTCGAGCCAATTACTTAGATAAACGTATGTTGAAATTACCACAACAATTGTACAACGAATCGAAGTTGCCAAATATGTCTATTTTAATTAACGATACGGATTCGCAAAAAGGCTACGGCTATGGTTACGGCTACGGCTACGGCGTTGAAATTGAAGAAAAAGTTTGGTGGAAAAAGTTGTTGGGTAGATAGGTTTTGGGTTTTGGGTTTTGGGTGATTTGGTTGTGAGTTGTGAGTTTTGGGTTTTGAGTGGGTGATGAGGGAATTGACTTAACTTTGTTTAGCTGTTTTGACTGGGATTCCTTGCTAGCTCGGAATAAAAGGTTTTACGATTTTGTTTGGAAGTTTTGGATTCCTATTATAGTGGTGGTGTTCCATTTTTTGTGTAAGGGTATGGAGCTTCTTCGTTCTTTGTTGGAGAATCCTATAAACAGATAAGCCATCCAAAGGTCTTTTGTTTGGAGTTTTTCTAATTTGAAGTCTATTGTTTTTTCTGTATTCTCTTTATCTAGAATGATTTCGTTACTGTATTGGTTTTCAAATTTATCGTCTTTACAATTCCAATTTGCAATTGCTACTTGTAGGTGTATTTGATTGGCTTCTGGTTCTGGCCAATAGATATCTTTTTCTACATTTATTGAAGTTAGATTGCTTTTGTTTTGTTTCCAATCGAATGTGGCCTTTTTCTTTAAAACATTTTTCAGTGGTCGCAAAATATTCCCTTCAAAATGCACAAGTATTTCTTCTAATTCAGGAATTTGAAGACCGTTTTCTACTTTTCTTTCCCCAATTTTATTTGTTACGTCTTCTTGTAAGATTTCAAATAGTAGTTTGTTTACTCTTCCTGCAAAGGATACTTCTTTGGCTTTGTCATAAAATTCTTTAGCCAGCAAACGAAATACTTTAGATTTTTGGCTACAGCTGCCGAATTCGGAACTTTGTTGTCTGATTCTGTTAAAAATTGGATTTTTAGCGAATTGCTCTTTGGTTATACCAGAATTACCTTTTTGTCGCACTAAATTTTCGTTTGAGGCGATATAAAAACTCAGATCATCAATTGTGCCTTTAACCTTAAAAGGAGCGATTACTTTTGCCATAAATTGTATTAATAGTTTTCCATAAATTTAAAATAAAATTTTAGTTCTTACAAGGCTTGTTTTGTATCGTTTTGTGCTGTTTTGATGTGGTTTTTTGGTGTTTTTTGAGAGAAGGAGGTGAGTTGTGAGTTGTGGGTTGTGAGTTGTGGGTTGTGGGTTGTGGGTTGTGAGTTGTGGGTTGTGAGTTGTGGGTTGTGAGTTGTGGGTTGTGAGTTGTGGGTTGTGGGTTGTGAGTTTTGAGTTGTGGGTTGTGAGTTGTGGGTTGTGAGTTGTGGGTTGTGAGTTGTGGGTTGTGAGTTGTGAGTTTTGAGTTTTGGGTTGTGAGTTTTGGGAGATTTGTGATGAAGTGGTGTTTTAATTTGATTTAGTACAATTGTTACCCTGAGTGGAGTCGCCGACAATTGGAAAAGAGTTTCGTTTTTTTAATATATCTACAAAAAAAACTGATTCTTTTCTATGGCTGTTTCTAAAGCTTTGATTTCTTTTATTACTAGTTTTCTACTGAAAGAATCTATATGTTGTTTGTGATGAATGTCTGAACCTACGAAATCAATAAATCCAGCTTTTAAAAGTTTGTCTGCAGCTGATGCCACGTCTAAACCGTAATAGCCTACATTCGATAATAAATTTATTTGAAATTTTAACCCCATTTTTTTCAACTTTTCAAAATCTTTGAAGTTGGAATGGTAATACGAATAACGCTCTGGATGCGCCAAAACGGGTTGGTAACCTGCTAATTGTAATTCAAATAAATACTCGTGCAATTGTATTGGCGCATTTAAAAACGACATTTCCACTAATACATAATTGTCTTTCAAAGTCAATAATGGGTTCGATTTGAAATTTTCTATAAAATTTTCATCAATATAATATTCTGATGCTGCTTTTAAATCTAGTTTTTGAGCCAAATCTGTTAATTCACTTTCTACTGTTTTTTTGGCACTGTTAATAGTTTCTATGGTGTTGTTGTACACATTTGCCATCGTATGCGGCGAAGTGATACATTTTTTAAAACCAAAACCTATCATCGATTCTAATAAGAATTGACTGTCTTTAAGGTTTTTCGCACCATCATCAATGCCCGGTAACACATGGGAATGGATGTCCACATAAGTATTAGGAATTAAAGAAGTTAATGCTGGCTTTGATTTTAGAAAGGAAAACATGACTATTTTTTTGCAAAGATAGTTTTGTTTTTTGATTTATAATAGTTTTTGATCGGCATTTGGGAGATTGGGAGATTGGGAGATGAGGAGATTGGGAGATTGGGAGATTGGGAGATTGGGAGATTGGGAGATGGGGAGATTGGGAGATTGGGAGATGGGAGGGTTTTATTGTATGGGATGCCTTGAAAACACAAATTTTTTAATGTTCTTGTCTTTCATTTTGTTGGTGACTTTAAAAAGTTTATTTTTGGCCGAATTAAAGTTAAATTTCCAATGATTATAATAAAAATAAAAGGAGGGTTAGGGAATCAATTGTTTCAATATGCGATTGCAAAAGCATTTTCTTTGGAAACAAAACGCCCATTTAAATTAGATATTTCAATTTTTGAATGGTACAAACTGCATAATTACGGTTTACATCATTTTAATATTACTCCAGAGTTTTATACACCAGAATCAAAATGGAAAATGAAACTGAAAAAATTTTTCAATAAAGTTGTTTTTTATAACGAAGATCATCATCAATTCAATTATAACCCCAATTTAATTGATACAAAATCTGATTTTTTGTTTTTAGAAGGATATTATCAAACGCAGAAATATTTTATCAAATACGAAAAAGAAATTCGAAACGATTTTCAGATTATTTCTCCACTAAAACAGCAAACTACTGATATGGTTGCGTACATGCAATCTGTAAATGCTGTTTCTATTCATTTTAGAAGAGGGGATTATGTAGGAAATGCCATGCATGAAACCGATAAAACGGAATATTATAAAGAAGCTATGAAAATTATTGAAAGTAAGGTAGCCAATCCTGTGTATTTCTTGTTTTCTGATGATATTCCTTGGGTGAAAGAAAATTTTACCACTAATTTTGAAACGCATTACGTTGATTTCAATGATGCATCTACCAATTTTGAAGATATTAAATTAATGTCTTCTTGTCAACATAATATTATGGCTAATAGTAGTTTTAGTTGGTGGGGCGCTTGGTTGAATCCTAATCCTAATAAAATAGTTATTGCCCCAAAATTATGGTTCAATGATGATAAAGTAAATACCAGTGATGTGATTCCTGAAAATTGGATTAGATTATAAATTAGTTGCTTTTTTAAACTCTTGTTTTTTACTTCAATTACTATTGAATACAGATTTTATTTGGTTTGTTTTAAGTGTTATTTTGGCTTTTTTCTTTTTCAGATTTTATTTGGTACTTCTTTAAAATAGTCTAATTTTGGAAATCGGTTTAAGTGTTTGATTTTATGGTGAATTGACTTACAATACCACACTTTTACGTTGCAAAATGATTTTAAATAAGGTTTTGCATTTTAGGAATTAAATAGAAATAAATGAAAAAAAAGCATACAAATACTTCCGAATGGGATACCGTAATTGCCTCTGAACACTCTCTTTTTGATGTTAATTTTAAGGAATTATGGCATTATAGAGATTTATTGGTTTTGTTTGTAAAAAGAGACTTCGTTACGGTTTATAAACAAACTATTTTAGGTCCGTTATGGTTTTTTATTCAACCACTGTTAACGACTATTACATTTACGGTAATTTTTGGAAATGTTGCTCAGTTGTCTACTGATGGTGCTCCCAAAATTATCTTTTATATGGCGGGTATTACTTTATGGAATTATTTTGCCAATTGTTTGACCACTGTTTCTGGTGTGTTTAATGCCAATGCTGGAATTTTCGGTAAAGTTTATTTTCCAAGATTAATTATGCCTTTGACAATTGTGATTTCCAATTTAATGAAATTTGGGGTGCAATTTTTATTGTTCATTTGTTTTGTTGTTTATTTTACTTTCAACCACCAAATTACTCCAAATAGTTGGATGTTGTTAACGCCTTTTATTATTCTATTAATGGCAATTATATCTATGGGAATTGGACTTATTCTGTCATCAATGACTACAAAATATAAAGATTTAAATCAACTTATCAGTTTTGGAATACAATTGTTCATGTATGCTACTCCTGTGATTTATCCAAGTTCTTCTGTTCCTGAAAATTTTAAATGGGTTTTGGATTGGAATCCTTTAGTCGGTTTATTCGAATATATGCGCTATGCTTATATCGGAATTGGTACTTTTGATTCGAATTCACTTTTATATCCTTCTGTTTTTTCAATCGTAATATTGCTGTTAGGGATTTTGGTTTTTAATAAAACTCAGAAGACTTTTATGGATACGGTTTAAAGAAAGAGCCAAGTAAAAAGTAAAAAGTAAAAAGTAAAAAGTAAAAAGTAAAAAGTAAAAAGTAAAAAGTAAAAAGTAGGGAGTTGGGAGATAGGGAGACTAGGAGATAGGGAGATGAGGGGTTGGACTTTTATGAGTTCAGTTGTTGAGTATACTAATTTTTTTGTGAGTTTTTTTAAAAAGTATCAAATTTTGAATTTTGATTAACGAATGTTGAATAATAAATGAGTAAAGTAGTTATAAAAGCGGAAGATATATCCAAGCAATATCGTTTAGGACTTGTGGGAACAGGTACTATCAAAGATGATATGAAGCGTTGGTGGTATAAAATGCGTGGTGCGGAAGATCCGTTTTTAAAAATTGGGGAAACTAACGACCGTTCTAGTAAAGGAACGAGCGACTATGTTTGGTCTTTACAAAATATCAATTTTGAAATCAATCAAGGTGACTCCGTTGGAATAATTGGAAGAAATGGTGCTGGAAAATCGACTTTATTAAAAATATTAAGTCAAGTTACTCAACCTACTACAGGTAAAATATATACAAAAGGAAGAATTGCTTCGTTGTTAGAAGTGGGTACAGGATTTCACCCAGAACTAACAGGAAGAGAAAATATCTTTTTAAACGGTGCCATTTTAGGTATGCGTAAGCATGAAATTGCTAGAAAATTAGATGAAATCATTGCTTTTTCTGGAGTAGAGCGTTACATTGATACTCCAGTAAAACGTTATTCTTCAGGAATGTATGTGCGATTGGCGTTTGCAGTTGCCGCTCATTTAGAATCTGAAATTTTAATTGTAGATGAAGTTTTAGCCGTGGGTGATGCCGATTTTCAAAAGAAATGCTTGGGCAAAATGAACGATGTAAGCAAAGGCGAAGGTCGAACGGTTTTATTTGTGAGTCATAATATGGCTGCGGTTAAGAGTTTGTGTACTCGTGGTATTGTTTTAGAAAATGGAACTTTAAAGTTTGATGGTGGTGTAGATGATGCCTTGACGATTTATTCTGATATTGGTAAATCCTCAGATTATAAAGTAGTTTTCGATGCTTCTACTAAAAGAAATGGAAATGGAAAAATGCAATTCCAATCTATTGAAATTTCTAATCAAAATGATAAGTTAACTCAGGATTTCTCGATTGGCGATGATCTCAAAATTAAATTAAAAATTAAAAATTTTTCAAAAGAACTTAAAAGCGAAATGAGTATTCAGATTTTAAGTGCTGAGGAAATGCCTATTTTTCATATCATGCCAAGAGATTCTGGTTTTGAATTGAATCATGAGTTAGAAGAAGAAAATTACGAGCTAATCTTAAATGATATCAGATTGTTTCCAGGTACCTATAGTATTAGCATTGTGAGCTCAAATACAACAGGGCATGAAATTTTTGACGAAATTAACAATGTTTTGCAATTTGAAATTATTGATGGCGGAAACTATACCAGTAGAAAATTACCTCGTTCAGCAGGGTTGTTTTTTATGAACCCACAATGGGAAAAAAAATAAAAAAATAAATTAAAATATATGTTATCAAGAATAAAAAAAGCGGTAAAAATTTTAATCAATTACGACAGTAATAAAAATGTCATTTCAACTCCTCTTAATCCAAATGATTTAATTCAAAGAGATAGAGTTATACCATGGTTTGCCGTAAAAGGTGATGAAACTTTAAGATTAGATTATGACTTAAATGAAAAATCTGTAGTTTTTGATGTTGGAGGTTATAAAGGAGAATTTGCTACGGATATTTTTTGTAAATATAACGCTTCGATTTATGTTTTTGAACCAATTGAGTCATTCTTTCAAATTATTCAAAAGAAGTTTAGTAATAATCATAAAGTAAAAGCTTATAATTGTGGATTGGCTGGAAAAGATGGCCAAATGCAGATTAGTATGTCTGATAATGCATCATCTGTTTTTTTACAAAGTGCTAACTCTGAAACAATTCAATTAAAATCAATTGTTAATTTTATTAATGAAAACAATATTCAATCTGTAGATTTAATAAAAATTAATATTGAAGGAGGTGAATATGAACTTTTAGAGGCTTTAATTGAGAATAACTTAATTCCTGTTTTTAAAAATATTCAAGTGCAATTTCATGATTTTTTATTAGAAGATGGAAAAGAAAGAATGAATAAGATTCAAGAGAGTTTAGCAAAAACACACCAAATTACATACCAATTCGAATTTGTTTGGGAAAATTGGCAGTTAAAATAATTTAACCTCACAAAAATACTTTGCTAGTAAACCCTAAAATATCAGTTTTGCTCCCTGTATATAATTGTGAATTATATGTAGAAGAAGCTATTAGTAGTGTTTTAAATCAAACTTTTACTGATTTTGAGCTAATTGTTATTGATGATTGTTCCACTGATTATACTGTTTCTATTATTAAAGCCTTTTCAGACAATAGAATTCGTTTAATAGAGAAACAAGTTAATTCGGGACTTATTAATAGTTTAAACTTAGGAATTTCCATTGCGAAAGGAGAGTATATTGCTCGTATGGATGGTGACGATATTTGTTTACCAGAACGTTTTGCCAAACAAGTAGCTTTTTTAGATAATAATCCAAATATAATATTATGCGGAACAGCATATAAAACATTTGGCGCTATTGAAAAAGAGATAAGACATCCTTTAAGTCACGAAAAAATAGCAGCTCAACTTTGTATACATTCTACTTTTGGACATCCCACAATAATGGGAAAAAGAGCCATTTTTGAACAACATAATTATAGCGATGATTTTAAAAATGTTGAAGATTATGAATTATGGTCACGTATAGTTTTTGAAGGAGAGGTGGCTAATTTAGACGAAGTTTTATTATTCTACCGCGTACACGAAAATCAAGTTTCTACTCTTCATAATTCTGTTCAGCAACTTAGAAGTATAGATATTCGTTTATCGCTTTTTAAAAAATCAGGTTATGATTCTATGCTGTTTTCAGACGCTTTTGTGAAAAAAATGCTGTATCTTGGAACTTATTTTACAGTTGCAGAGTTTAGTTTGTTTTTAAAATGGCTAAAGGAAATTTATACTGTAAATAAAAGCACAAAGGCTTTTTCTTCATCAGAATTAGAAAAAGTTTTGACTGGACTAAGAAGAGGATTGATTTATAAAATTTATTTTCATTCGAATTTTTGCGGAATTGATAAACAATGGAGAATTCAGGCTTTCAATAAATTATGTTTTTCAGATAAAGTGTATGTTATGAAGCTGAAAATTAAAGAAAAATTTAAGGTATTTATTCAAAATAATGGAATTAAGAAATAAAAATATTTTATTGATTTTAGAATATGGTGCACTTGGTGGTGCTCAGAGGCAAGCTTTAGGTTTAGCAAAATTCTTAACAGAAAAAAATAATTGTAACATTGATTTGTTATTGATTAGGTCAGATTTTGAAACACAGGAATTCCATGAATTTAAAGAAAAAAGTAGCGTTAGAAATACATTTTTTTTTGGCGAGCCTTATTTGTTGTTACCTCATGAATTTACTTTCAAAAATATAAAAAGAATAAAATGGAATGTTCAATATTTATTGAAGTTAAGAAAAGGATTATTACCTTATCAATATGATTTAATCATACCTTATTTAAATTACTCTTCAAAAATAGCCTATTTATTATATAAAATATTGCCAACAGTTAAAACTACATTTTGGCATCAATTAGGATTAGATATTTTAAAGCATGACATAATTGAAAAAATTATTGCTCAAAACATTCCTTTTGTAATTGGAAATGCTCCAAATTGTTTTGATATTTTTAAAAAGGATTATCCATTACCTTCAGAAAAATTAAATTTATTACCACAATATTTAACCATAGATATTGAAAGAAAAGATAAGAAATTAATTAAGCAAAATCTGAATATTCCACAAGATAGCATAGTTGTTGGAATGATTGCTCATTACAGAATTGATAAGTATTTCGATTTGATTTTGGATGCATTTACAAATAGTATTTCACAAACTGATAAAAAAATTCATTTAGTATTATTAGGAAACAAAGATAATGATGAGGCATCTTTAAATATTTATCTAAAATTAAGAACCAAAGCGGAAAGGTTAAATATTGTCAATAATGTTAGTGTTTTGTCAGGAAATGATGTGATTGATGTTTTGAATATATTAGATATTTCAGTATTAATGTCGCAAATTGAAGGTATGCCAAATTCTGTAATGGAATATATGGCTTATGGTTTACCAGCAATTGTTTCTAATCATCCGGGATGCAAGCAGTTGTTAGAAGATAGTGAATATCTTATTCCAAATGATATTGAAATTTTAGAATCTAAGTTGCTAAAATTGATTGAGAATGAATCAGAAAGAATCTCAGAAGGTAATTTGAATACAAACAGAATTAAAAAATTTAACTTGCCTAATTATGTAAGTCAAATGGAAAATATTATTAATAAATATTTATAACATAGATGTTAGTTTCAATCATATTACCTGTTTATAACGGCGAAAAACATCTAGTTCAATCTATTGAAAGTTGTTTGAATCAAACCTACCAAAACATTGAATTAATTATTGTAAATGATTGTTCAACAGATACCTCTTTAGAAATTGCTTTAAACTTTAAAAAGAAAGATAATAGAGTTAAAGTAATTGATAATGTTACCAATAAAAAATTGCCTGCAAGTTTAAATATCGGACATGTTAATTCAAATGGTGAATTGTTGACTTGGACAAGTCATGATAATTTTTATGAGCCTAATGCTATTGAAATTTTATCTCAGGAATTGCTTAAAAACAATTCAGATTTAGTTTATAGTGATATGAATTTGGTTTATGAAAATTCGGACAAAATTAAAAAAAGGGATTTAAATGAAATAGAAAGTTTACCATTTGGAAATTGCATTGGAGCCTCATTTTTATATAAAAAGGAAGTTTTTTTTGAATTAAATGGCTATAATGAAAATCTTTTCCTAGTTGAGGATTACGATTTTTGGTTAAGAGCCTTTTTGAAGTTTAAATTCTTTCATGTAAAACAATATTTATATAATTATACTTTGCAAAGTGAAAGTTTAACCAATCAAATTAGTTTAAATGAAGAAAAAAGAAATTTGTGGTTACAAAATATTACTTCAATGTATAATGAGTTTTTAAATTCATTTGAAATATCCAACTTAGATATCTCCAATTTTTTAAAATCAAATTTAACTTTTGAGCCTTTTGATTTTAATTTACTAATAACTAATTATTCTAGTTTTAGAAAATTTGAAGATAAACTTTTGGAAACACCTAATTATAGATCAAAAAGAAGTTTAAAGAAAGCCATAATTAATCAGTTTAAATTCTCTATTAGTAACAACGAAGCAAATAGTAAAAAAAATATTTACTTTTTTATTCAAAATTACTACAGATATTTTAATTTAAACGATTACAAATTTATCGTAAAAAAGATAGCTAAATAAGAAGTGTATGATTAGTATTATTATGGCCACTTACAACAGAGCACATTTTATCTTAGAAATGCTCGAATCTATTAAAAATCAAACTTATACTGATTTTGAGTGTTTGATAATAGATGATGGTAGCACCGATAATACCGCTAATGTTGTTGTTGAATTTATAAAAAATGACAAAAGATTTTCCTATCAAAACCGCCCAGATAATTACAAAAAAGGTTTACCAGGCGTTAGAAATTATGGGTTAGATATTTGTAAGGGTGATTATATTATTTTTTTCGATGATGATGATATTATTCATCCAGATAATCTTAAAATTGGAATTGAAACCTTACAAAATAGTAGTGTCTCTTTTTGTCATTATCAGAAATTATCTTTTGAAGTTGATCTACCAAGTTTTAACAAAATAGAAAGAGTCAATAAAAAGACAATATCTCGTGATGATTTAGAAAAAATTATTACACAAGAAATTGGTTTAGCTTCTTGTACTGTTTTATGGAAACGACACTGTTTTAAAACGCATCGTTTCAATGAAAAGTTGATGTATGCTGAAGAATGGGAATGTTATTCCAGAATAATTTCAGAAGGGTTTATTGGAGTAATAATTGATGTAATATTATATTTCAATAGAAAACATTCTAATTCAAATACAGGAGAATTTTACAACAATAATTCGGTTCGTAAAGCATCAAAAAAAGAAGCGATTGTTTTAGTTATAAAAAATTTGCTTCAAAAAGGATTGTTAACAAATAGTTTGCTACACTATTTCATGCAAATGTCTCTAGACTATAAAGAGTTTAGATTGTATGAAACAATTTTAGAAACAGTACCTTTCAATCTTTTACAAAAAATAAAATGGCAATTGTTTTATACTTTTTTACCTTTAAGATTATATCTTTACCAAATTAAGAAAAAGATAGTTTCATGAAACATCCATGATGTAATTTGATATAGATAGTTTATTTATATTGGATGTTCTATTTGACAACTAAAAAAACTAACAAATCAAACAAATGAAAATTTTACTTTGTTTCGGTACTCGTCCAGAAGCTATTAAAATGGCGCCACTTTACCATCAATTAAAGAAAGATGCTTTTTTTGAAGTAAAAGTTTGTGTAACGGCACAACACAGACAAATGCTAGATCAAGTATTGGATTTTTTTGAAATTACTCCAGATTATGATTTAGATTTAATGGTAAAAAGCCAAACATTAAATGAATTAAGTGCACGTATTTTATCAGGAATAAATACTGTTTTTTTAGATGCTAAGCCTGATTTAGTTTGTGTTCATGGCGACACTACCACTTCTTCAATGGTAGCATTAGCGGCCTTTCATTTGAAAATTAAAATTGCTCATATTGAAGCTGGTTTAAGAACTTATAATAAAAATTCACCCTTTCCAGAAGAAATGAATCGTCAAATTACTGGCCGATTAGCTGATTTTCATTTTGCACCCACTCCAGAAGCTTTTAACAATTTATTGGAGGAAAAAGTTGCCAATACTTTTGTTTTTAATGTTGGAAACACAGTTATTGATGCCCTTTTGTGGGCGAAAAATAAAATTAGCCATAATTATATAAATGATGATGTTGTCGCATTTTCTAATAAAATTGATACCACAAAAAAATTAGTACTCGTAACAGGTCATCGCAGAGAAAATTTCGGTAAAGGTTTTGAAAATTTATGCGACGCTCTTTTGGAATTAAGTTATAGAGATGATGTTCAAATTGTTTATCCTGTACATTTAAATCCAAATGTTTTAGAGCCTGTAAACAATAAACTGTCCCATCGAGAAAATATATTTTTATTGCCACCTGCAGATTATCCTTTTTTCATCTGGTTAATGCAAAATAGTTTTCTAATTATTTCTGATTCTGGAGGTATTCAAGAAGAAGCACCTACTTTAGGAAAACCAGTATTAGTAACCCGAAATGAAACCGAAAGAAAAGAAGGTGTAACTGAAGGTTTCTCCTTTTTAGTTGGAACAGATAAACAAAAAATCGTAGAAAAAGCTACAGATTTATTAGATAATTTTAAAGGTTTTACAAATAAAAATAACCCTTACGGAGATGGTTTAACCTGTGAAAAAATTGTAGAAACTTTAAAACAATTAAATTAATGAAACGTATTTTAGTTGTTGTTGATTCTATTAACCAAGAAGATAGTAGTGGCTCAAAATGTAATGTCGCATTGATTATCAACTTGGTGAAAGCTGGCTATCAAGTCAAGGTTTATCATCATTCCAGAAAGAACATATCAATTGAAGGTGCAGAATGTATTATGGTTTCTACAAATACTTTTAATCTTGTTTATATTATTGGAGGATTTTTACGTTTTTTAACTAGAAAGTTCAATATAGTTACCACGCCTTTTATTGAAAAAAGAATTGGTTTTTCACCAGCTTTTTTAAGCGATGTTTATGATTTTACGAAAGCCTTAAAAAAGGAAACTTTTCATCCAGATTTAGTTATCACTTTAAGTAAAGCTGCAAGTTTTAGGCCACATAAAGCCTTGTTGAATATGAAAAAATGGCACCATAAATGGTTGGCTTATGTACATGATCCGTTTCCTTTTCATTTTTATCCGAAACCTTATGATTTTATAGTCCCAAGTTTTAAACATAAAGAACAATTTTTATTTGATATTGCAAATAAGGCAGCTTATTCAGGATTTCCAAGTCTTTTGTTAAAGGAATGGATGGGGAAATTTGCACCTAATTTTTTGAAAACAGGAATAATTATTCCTCATCAATTAGTTCAGATGCATGAATCAAAACAAAAATTGCCCGATTTTTTTGACCCAACTAGCTTTTCCTTGTTGCATGCGGGTTCTTTATTAGGCGAAAGAAATCCTTCTGGTTTAATTGAAGGTTTTTTTAAATTTTTAGCATCTAACCCAGATGCAAAAAAAAATACACAATTAATTTTAATAGGAAGTATGTCGGAAAAGCACGATGGTGTTTTTGAAACATATAAAGGTTATCAAAATAATTTAGTAACGATTAATAAAAACTTACCTTTTGATACGGTTTATCAACTCCAATATTCCGTTTCTGTTAATATTATTTTAGAGGCAAAATCTGATATTAGCCCCTTTTTACCTGGTAAATTTCCGCATTGTGTGGCAGCTAATAAAAAGTTGTTAGTTTTAGGACCAGAAAAAAGTGAGACAAGAAGATTGATGGGTAGTGATTATGAGTATTGGTCAGAGATTGATGATGTTAATGTTATTTCAGAATTAATTGAAAAATTATATTTGAAATGGAAAGAAAACCCAAGTGAAATGCTACTAAATAGACCAGATCTTTTAGAATATCTTGAATCAAATAATTTAAAATCAATACTTGATACTTTATTAAATGATTAAATTCTCTATTTTAATAACCACAAAAAATCGACTTGAAGATTTACAACTTACGCTTCAAAAAATGTCTCATTTGCTTGATAGAGATGATGTGGAATGTATTATTTATGATGATGCTTCTACTGATTTTACTGTTGAATATTTAAAAGAGAATCATTCAAATATTCAACTTTTTACTAACACATTTAGTAAAGGTTTAATCCATAATCGAAATTTTTTATTAAATAATTGTAACGGAAATTATGCTATTTCTTTAGATGATGATTCTAATTTTATTACCGAAAAAAGCCTTGAAATTATTGAAAATCATTTTGTTCAAAACGAAAAGTGTGGTGTTATTGCTTGTAGAATTTTTTGGGGTAAAGAGGAGCCTAACTCTTTTTATTCCAGTGAAATAGTTGAGAGAGTAAATGGGTTTGTGGGTTGCGGTCACGTTTGGAACATGAAAGCTTGGAATGCTATACCTAATTATCCAGAATGGTATTTTTTTTATGGAGAAGAAGATTTTGCTAGCTTGCAATTGTTCAAGAAAGGTATAGAAATTCATTATGTACCAGATATTTTAGTGCATCATCGTGTAAATGTTTCTGCTCGAAAAAATGATAAGGATTTTCAAGTACGAAGAAGACGTTCTTTGCGTGCGGCTTGGTATAATTATTTCATTTTTTATCCATTTTCAATTATTCCTAAAAAAATGGCTTATACCATTTGGCAACAAATTAAAAACTATACATTAAAAGGTAATTTTAAAGCTACATTAGGAATGTTTCAAGCTTTAGGAGATTTAATTGTAAATCTACCAAAACTTCTAAAAAGTAGTAATCGATTAACAAGTGAGGAATTTAAAGAATTTACTAACTTGCCTCATAATAAAATTTATTGGAAACCAGAAAATGAATAAGACAAAATTACCATATCTAATCACTGAAATCGGTCAAGCTCACGAAGGTAGTTTAGGAATTTTACATTCTTACATTGATGCTGTTGCAGCTACGGGTGTACATGCTATAAAATTTCAATTACATATTGCTGAAGCGGAAAGCAGTTCTTTTGAGCCATTTCGAGTAAAGTTTTCTTACGAAGATTCAACACGATATGATTATTGGAAAAGAATGGAATTTACTCTAGAACAATGGAAAGAAATTAAAGCACATTGTGATAAAGTGGGACTAGATTTTATTTGTTCACCATTCAGTAATTTGGCCGTAGATTGGCTGGAAGAAATTGGCGTAAAATATTACAAAATTGGTTCAGGTGAAGTAAACAACTTACTATTACTTGAAAAAATTGCCAAAACGAAAAAACCAGTTATCATTTCTTCTGGTATGAGTAGTTTCTCAGAATTAGATCAAACTGTTAACTTTTTAAAAGAAAGAAAGGTTGATTTTTCCATCTTACAATGTACCACTTCTTATCCAACACAACCTGAGCAATATGGGTTTAATGTAATTCAAGAATTAAAAGAAAGATATCAAGTTAAAGTTGGTTTTTCAGACCATTCTGCTAAAATTTCCACTAATATTGCGGCAGTCGCATTAGGTGCAGAAATTTTAGAATTCCACGTTGTTTTTGATAGAAAAATGTTTGGTCCAGATGCAAAATCTTCTTTAACATTAGATGAGGTTTCACAATTGGTTGAAGGTGTTAATGCTACATACAAAGCCATTCAAAATCCAATTGATAAAAATACTAATGAACAATTTTCTGAATTAAAATCTATTTTCGAAAAATCGTTAGCTATAAACAAAGATTTACCAAAAGGTCATGTTATTAGTTTTGAAGATTTAGAAGCCAAAAAACCTAAAGGCTACGGAATTGACGCTTTGAAATTTCAAGATCTTATTGGAAAGAAATTATCGACTGATATGAAACAATGGGATTTTATTAACGAAAGCGATTTGTTATCGTAAGGACTTCGGCAGACTCAGTTTAATAGTAGTTGTCAGTTATGGGTTTTGAGTGTTGGTTATTCGTTTTCAAAAGAACTTCGACAGGCTCAGTCTGACAATGTTGTAGGATAGCGTTTCTCTTTTTCAAAATATCTTTTCTGTTAAGATAAAAACAGTCAAACCGTAATAAATTCCATTAATTTTTTCTTATTTTTAGCCCTTTTAAGAGCAATTTATAATGAACAAAAGAAAAATAGCCGTTGTAATTACAGCGAGACCTTCATATAGTAGAGTCAAAACTGTTTTAGAGGCCATAAAAAATCATCCGAATTTAGAACTTCAATTAATTATTGCAGCTTCTGCATTATTGGATAGATATGGTTCTGCCATTAATTATATTGAAAAAGATGGATTTCATATTTCGGCTAAAGTTTTTAACGTATTAGAAGGGGAAAATTTAACTGCCGCTGCTAAAACCACAGGAATTGGTATTTTAGAATTGTCAACTGTTTTTGATAATTTAAAGCCAGATGTAGTAGTAACAGTTGCCGATAGATTCGAAACTATGGCTACAGCCATTGCTGCTTCTTATATGAATATTCCGCTAGCTCATATTCAAGGAGGTGAAGTCACCGGAAATATTGATGAAAAAGTCCGTCATTCTATTACTAAATTAGCTGATTACCATTTTGTTGCTTCTGAAAATGCCAAAGAACGGGTAATTAAATTAGGGGAAAATCCTGATTTTGTATTTAATACTGGTTGTCCATCAATCGATTTAGCGAAACAAGTTAAAGAAAATAGTAAAAATCTACCGTTTAATCCCTACGATAAATATGGTGGCGTTGGTGCTCAGCCCAATCTAGAAAATGGGTATTTAGTGGTGATGCAACATCCTGTAACTAACGAATATCAAGATTCAAGAAAACATATTGAAGCGACTTTGCAAGCGGTTTATGAATTGGATAAACCAACTTTATGGTTTTGGCCAAATGTAGACGCTGGTGCAGACGGAACTTCAACTGGAATTAGAGCTTATAGAGAATCGCATCAATTGCCTAACGTACATTTTTTCAAAAATATGGAAGGTAAAGATTTCTTACATTTATTAAATCATGCTGATTGCTTAATTGGAAATTCAAGTGTTGGGATTAGAGAATGTGCCTATTTAGGGGTGCCAGTTGTAAATATTGGTTCTCGTCAAAACAGAAGAGATAGAGGTGAAAATGTGGTAGATACCATTTACGAAGTTGAAGCTATAAAAAAAGCAATTGCAGAACGAGTTGCAAATAAATCAAAATTTGCTTCAGATGTTTATGGTGGCGGAGATGCTGGTCAACAAATTGCTAATTTATTACAATCACTTCCCTTACAGTTTCATAAAACAATAATGTATTAATGAAAATTTTAGGGATAATTACAGCGCGTGGCGGTTCAAAAGGTGTTCCAGGTAAAAATATAAAGTTACTTGGTTCAATTACTCTTTTGTCCTATACTGCTAATGCGGCAAATCAGTCTAAACTACTAAATAAAACGATTTTATCTTCAGATGATATTGCAATTATTGATGAAGCTAAAAAGCAACAAATTGAAGTGCCTTTTGTTAGACCTGATGAACTAGCAAATGACACGGCTACTAGTATTGCTGTTGTACAACATGCTTTGGAATATATGGAAAGTATTGGTGAATTTTATGATGCAATTTGTTTATTACAACCGACTTCGCCATTTCGAGAAAAAGGTTTTGTTGATAGCGCAATCCAAAAATTTATAGACGAAAATGCTGACGCTTTAGTTAGTGTTTTACCTGTGCCTCACGAATATAATCCACATTGGATTTTTGAACCCAATACTTCTGGGTTTTTAGAAATCGCTACTGGCGATAAAACAATTATTTCTCGCAGACAAGATTTGCCTAAAAGTTATTTTAGAGATGGTTCTGTGTATATTACCAAGACTGAAATTATTAAGAAAGGTAGTTTTTATGGTGAAAAATTAAGTTTTATTGAAAGCAATCCTGATTTTTATGTGAATATTGACACTTTAAAAGATTGGGAAATAGCCGAAAAAAAGTTACATTTCCTAAAAGATAAATTATAATGTGCGGAATTGCTGGAATCATTTCACTTTCAACATCACTTGAAGAAAGGAAAAAAACCTTATATAAAATGCTTGAGGCACAAAAGCATCGTGGACCAGACGCACAACAAAGTTGGCATGATACAGCTTGTAGTTTAGGACATAATCGTTTGAGTATTATCGATTTGTCAAACGAAGCCAATCAACCTATGCTAAGTCATTGTGAAAGATATGTAGTAGTTTTTAATGGCGAAATTTATAATTATATTGAAATTAAAAAGGAACTTCAAAGCCATTTTAATTTTAAAACACATTCCGATACAGAAGTTTTACTTGCAGCTTATATTCATTGGGGAAAATCATTTTTAGATAAATTAAATGGGATGTTTTCTATCGCCATTTGGGATAAAAAAAATCAAAAATTATTCATTGCTCGTGACAGATTTGGGGTAAAACCATTTTACTTCTTTAAAAACGAGATGCAATTTGTTTTTGCTAGTGAAATCAAAACAATATTTGCTGCTGATGTTCCAAAAATTAAAAATGATACCGTTTGGGCTGGTTATCTTGTAAATGGAACTTATGGAGCGCCAAACGAAACTTTTTGGAAAAATATTTACCAACTTTCACCAGGTCATTTTGCAGAATTAAGTCCTGAAAATAAATATGAATTGCAACCTAAAAAATGGTACCATTTTGAAGAGCGAATTTTTAATATTCCACAAGTTGATTCAAATACTTTAAAAGAAGAATATTCAGCTTTACTTGATGATGCCATTCAATTGCGATTTCGTTCAGATGTTCCCTTAGGAATGAATGTAAGTGGTGGTTTAGATTCATCAACTTTAATTGCTTTAATTCATAAAAATTTGCCGTCTCAACAAAAAATTGAAGCCTTTACTTTTTATTGTAATGATGCTAATTACGATGAATTGCCTTGGGTGAATAATCTACTAAAAGATAAGCCATACCAATTAAATAAAGTTTTGTTGGAAGCTAATAAAATTCCGCAATTAATTGAAGAAGTAAGTTATTTCCAAGATGAACCTTTTGGCGGATTTCCAACATTAGCGTATAGTTTGTTGTTTAAATCAGCCAGAGAAAAAGGAATAAAAGTACTTTTAGACGGACAAGGAATGGATGAAGCTTGGGCGGGTTATGATTATTATCACAACAATTCTAATTCATTAATCCAAGGTACAAAATCTAGTCCAGTTCAACCTGAAGCTTTAGATGAGAATTTTAAAAATTTAGCGAATAAAGAAGTTTTTCCAACACCATTTTCTTCTAAATTAAAAAATTTACAATACAGAGATATTTTTTATACCAAGATTCCAAGAGCGTTACGATTTAATGACAGAATTAGTATGCAATATGGAACGGAACTCCGTGAACCTTTTTTAGATTACAGATTAGTAGAATTAGCTTTTGCCCAGCCAGATAATGTAAAATATAACGATGGAAATACGAAATGGATGTTGCGACAAATTAGTCAGCAACTTCTGGGGGATACCATCGCTTTAGCACCTAAAAGAGCTTTGCAAACTCCTCAACGTGAATGGATGGCTAACGAATTAGAAACTTATGTTCAGGATAGAATCTCATTGTTTTCAAATTTTGATTTTGTAAATAAGAAAAAAGTAGAACAAATTTGGTCGGAATATAAAAAAGGAAATCAAGAAAATAGTTTCTATCTTTGGCAATGGATTAACTTGTCTTATTTGAAGTAATTCAATATAATTTTTTATCATTTATGTTTTTCAATTCCTTACACTTCGCGGCTTTTTTGCCGATAGTTTTCCTATTATATTGGTTTGTATGTAACAAAAACAAATCTTGGCAAAATAGCCTTTTAATTCTTGCGAGTTATTATTTTTATGCTTGTTGGGATTGGCGTTTTCTGTTTTTGTTAGTGTTTTCTACGCTTTTAGATTATTTTACAGGAATTATGATTGAAAAAAACGAAACCGATTCTAAAAGAAAATTTTGGTTTTGGTTAAGTGTACTTGTCAATCTTGGTTTTTTAGGTATTTTTAAATACTATAATTTCTTTGTGACCTCATTTACCGATTTACTTAGCGGTTTCGGATTTAAAGTGAATCCTTTATTGATTGAAGTAGTTTTACCTGTTGGTATTTCTTTTTATACGTTCCACGGATTATCGTACGTAATTGATATTTATTACAAACGCATCAAAGCCGAAACTAATTTCATCGATTATTCCCTTTTTGTGAGTTATTTTCCACTTTTAGTTGCTGGTCCAATTGAACGTGCCACGCATTTATTGCCACAAGTAAAAGTGAAACGTGAGTTTAATTTTGAAAAAGCCAAAGAAGGTATTCATCAAATCATTTGGGGTTTAGTCAAAAAAGTAGTGATTGCCGATTCCTGCGCGATGTATGCCAATGAAGTTTTCAATCATCAAGAAAGTATGAATACATTGTCCTTGATTTTAGGTGCGATTTATTTCGCCTTTCAAATTTATGGCGATTTTTCTGGGTATTCTGATATTGCTTTAGGAACTTCTAAGTTATTTGGAATTGACTTATTAAAGAATTTCAATTTCCCTTATTTTTCTAGAGATATTGCCGAGTTTTGGCGTCGTTGGCACATTTCATTATCTTCTTGGTTTAGAGATTATTTGTACATTCCATTAGGAGGAAGCAAAGGCGGAAAATGGATGCAAGTGCGTAACACGTTTATTATTTTTTTAGTAAGCGGATTTTGGCATGGTGCGAACTGGACTTTTATCGCTTGGGGATTAATTAATGCAATTTATTTTTTGCCTTTATTGTTGTTGAATAAAAACAGAAGCAATTTAGAAGATATTAATTTCAAATGGAACAAGGAAGGTTTACAAACTATTTTAAATATTTTATTTACCTTCACTATTACCACATTTGCCTGGATCTTTTTCCGAGCGAAATCTATTTCAGATGCCTTACTGTACATTAAAAAAATGTTCACGGACTTAAACTTTGACATACAATATTTACCTAACGAACGTTATGCACCTGAATTACTTGCTTTAGTAAGTGTTTTTGTAATTTTCGAATGGTTTAATAAATACAAAACGGAACCTATTTCTGGAAAATATGAAAATGTAAAATTGCTGTTTTGCATTATGGCTATTTTGGCTTTAGGTGTTTTCTCTGATTATAAAGAATTTATTTATTTTCAGTTTTAACCCACAATGAAATCATTCGTAAAATATATTCTAAAAATAGTACTTATACTTGTTATAACTGCATTTGCTTTAGATATATTATACACTAATATTTTTGAAAAATCTTTGCCAAGAACTAAATTTCAAAATTTAAGAGCTTTAAAAAATCAATCCGTTGATTATGTGTTTTTGGGTTCTTCTAGAGTTGAAAATAGCATTATTCCTGAATTAATTAAAAATAAAACAGGAAAAGAGGCAGTGAATTTAGGTTTTCAAGCTTCTAAATTGACAGATGTTTATTTGATTCTCCAACTTTTAGATGACTATCAGATTACGTATAAAAAAGCTTTTATTCAGGTAGATTATATTTTTAACATTGAAAATGGTTTTTCCAATGTGCTGAGTTATGAAATTTTGCCTTTTATTCATGAAAGCAAATTATTGGCTAACCATTGTGAATTGAATGATGAGGTTAATTTTTGGAGAAATAAACATCTTCCGTTTTACAGATATAGTATTACTTCTCAAAAAATTGGAATGCGTGAAGTTTTTTCAAATCTTTTAAAAAAGAAAAGTCCAATACATGAAAATAAAGGGTATTCGCCTTTATACGGACATTTATCAGGTGGTAATTATGCCTTACCAACAACAATTATTTCCCATAATAAATACTTAGATTCTATTGTAAAGTATAGTTTAAGTACTAAAAAAGAGGTTACTTTTTTTACAGCTCCATTCAGAATTTCAAATAACGATTTTAGTTTTATAAATAAATTAAAAACGAAAATACCTAATTTGAAAGATTTTTCGAATGAATTGCCCCATGATAACTATTTTCAAAATAATAGCCATTTAAATAATGATGGTGCGATTGCTTTTACCAACATTTTAATTGAAAAACTTAAATTATAAATGAAACGTTTTTTTAAATACACTATTTTATTTTTTGTTATACTTATTTCTGCTTCTTTATTTTTAGATGTTTTATACACTGCCATAATATCTAACTCTTCGGAAAGAAATAAAGTAGAAAATGTAATTCATACCAAAAATAAGAAGTTTGATATTGTTTTTATGGGTACTTCTCGTGCGAACAATCATTTTGTAACTAAAGTATTTGAAGATAAAGGTTTCAAAGCTTTTAATTACGGAATGAGTGGTTCACATCTGTTTGAAACCGCCCTGCTTTTGAAATTAATGGTTGCGAATCAATATGAAATTAAAAATTTAGTTTTAGAAGCGGATTTGAGTATTTGTAATGAAAAAAGAGATGAAGGCACCACTGCTCGATTTATGCCTTATATTCACAGGAATGATATTATCAAAAAACATTATGAAAATGAAGCAGATTTTTATCAAATTTACTACTTACCATTTTACAGATATATTAAATTTGACAATAAAATAGGTTTTAGAGAACTTAGTGATGTGGTTTTACAAAAACCTACTAATGCCTTACATAATAAAGGGTATTATCCATTAATTTCTAATAAGAAAGGGAATATGAAAAATAATATTTCGTCTTTAAAACCCATCAGAAATAAATATTACGAAGAAATCAAACAAATTTGTAAACAAAATAATATCAAGTTAACAGTAGTGATGACGCCAATGTGTGAAAACACTAAAGGTTTAGATTATTTTAATAAAGTTCAGCAACTTTATCCTGAAATTCATAATTTTGAAAATGTGGTTACTAATGATAAATATTTTGCATCTTGTGGACATTTAAATAATGAAGGTGCAAGGATATACAGTATGTATGTTTTACAAAATTTTTTTTTATGATTGATAAGAGTGAAATTGCAATAATTTCAACAGTAATAAATTTTGAATTATATGAAATAACTTCGCTTTATTTTCCTTCAGGAATTCAAAAATATGTTATTGATGGAAGAGAAGGTATGTACGGTATAGATAGTTTATTGTATATGATGAAGAAATTAAAAAACAAAAAAATTGATTGGTTGATTATGGCAGATGAAGATGTTGTTTTTAAAAATCCTGATTTAGTTTTTGAATTAATTGAAGAAATGCAATCCAAAAATTATTTTTTCTCTGGTGTTAGAGATGGTGGAGATATTTCTCATAGAAATTATAATCCATTTGTGATAAATACTTTTTTTTCAGTAATTAATTTAAAAGGATTATTTGAAATTTGGTCGCCATCGCTTATGTTAAAAAATCAATTCATTAACGAAAATGAGTTTGATGAAGATTTATCTGTTTTAAAGTTTAATTATGATTCTAAGAGTTTATATGAACCCTATTATAGATTTTATCTTTGGTTAAGACGAAATCAAAAAAAACCATTGTTTTTAAAATCAGAGATGTTTTTAGATGGTATTTCTAATACTGTTTTTTATAATGGTAAAGAACTTTTATGCCATACTTGGTATGCAAGATCTTATAAAATTAATGAAAAACATACTAAACGAATTGATGTTGTTTTAAACTCGATTCCAAGATTAAAAACAAATACAACTAAACCTATTATATATTTAAACTCCATTTTTAAATATAAAAAAATGCTTAAATTGTTTTATACAAAATTAACTCATAAATTAAAATGAAAAGTATAGGAGTTGTTATCACAGATGGAGTAGGATTTAGAAATTTTATTTTAAGCGATTTTATTTCAGAAGCTAAGAAAGAATTTAATTCTATTGTTATTTTTTCTTGTTTACCAGCTAGTGCTTACGAATCTTTTCAGTTAGATTGTAAAATCATTGAATTAGAGGTGTTTACTGAGAAATTTCCAACGTGGTTTTTCAGGAAAGCAAAGGAAGTTGCCCATTTGCAATTGCACAAAAAAGGGAATTTCGGTATTGAAGATAATTTAAATGCGAATCGCTCTAGAAGTAATAATCCGAGAGGTTTGGCTACTAAATTCATTTTCGGATTCACCAATATGTTTCATTCAGAAAAATGGATTCAACGCTATAATACATTTCAGCAGCTGACTTTTAAAAGTCATACTCTTACCCAAGCTTACGAAAAATTACTTGTTGAAAATAATATAGATTTATTGTTTTTTACGCATCAAAGACCACCTTATATTGCCCCGCTTATTTATGCCGCAGAAAAATTGAAACTTAAAACTTCAGCTTTTATTTTTAGTTGGGACAATTTAGCTTCTAAAGGAAGAATGGCAGGAAATTTTGATTATTATTTGGTATGGAGTGAATTGATGCAATCGGAATTATTGCATTTTTATCGAAGTATTAAAGCAGAGAATATTCATATTGTTGGAACTCCTCAATTTGAACCGTATGTTTTGGAAAGATACCAATCGACCAAAGAAGAATTTACTCAAAAATTCAACATTGATAGTACTAAACCAACTGTTTTTTTTAGTTGTGGTGATGTTTCTACAAGTCCAAATGATCCTGTTTATATTGAAGCTATCGCCAAAGGAATTGTTGAAAATAAATTTATTCAAGCTGTCAATTTATTGGTCCGAACTTCTCCAGCAGAAGAACCAGCTCGTTTCAAATCATTAGCTGATAAATATCCTTTCATTATTTGGAATTATCCAGATTGGTTTCAAGCGCGTTCCAACCATCAAGAAAATTGGTCGCAACGTATTCCATCAGTTAATGATGTGAAAAATTTGAGAGCCTTATTAGCCTTTACAGATATTAGTGTAAATATGTTATCGACCATGAGTTTGGATAATATGTTGTTCCAGAAACCCGTAATTAACACTGTTTTTGGAAATGGAGAAAATGGCTTGAAAAATGATCAACGTTTTTTTAATTATGCACACATTAAAAAAGTAATTGATGGCAACGCTCTTTGGATTGCCAAAAATGAAAATGAATTAATTGAAGCCATAAATGGTTATTTACAACAACCTAATTTACGACTTCAAGAACAAAACGATATGATTCAACTACAAATTGGCAAACCTTTACTTGGAACAAGTGCTAATATTGTTAAGGTGTTATCTAATATAATATAGATGAAAAAAATAGCTGTTATCTGTAATTATGAATTACTGCCTGAAAGAGTAGGTGGGATGGATCGTTTTTTTTGGCTATTTAATCAACAATGCCTAAAATTAAATTACCAAATTGATTGGTTTTTTCCAAACGTGTCTCACCATGGTCAGTATTCGGAATTACATATTATTGCTCCAGAAAATAAACAATCTTTAGAACATAAGTTTTTAAATTTTTCAGAAAAACAATCTCATAAGTACGATACAGTTGTAACTCATTTTTTAGAGTTGTGTACCTCATTTTCGAAAAAAGTCAAACTTCAAAATCCCAAGACGAAATTTATAGCAATCGATCATAATCCAAGACCAATTGGTGGTTATCCTTTAAAAAAAAGAGTAGAAAAACGAATAAAAGGATTGCTTTACGCTCCGTATACGGATTTATTTGTAGGTGTTTCAGATTATACTAGAAAAAATATTTTAATTGATTTTGGAAATCATTTAAGTAAAAAAACAATTGTGGTGTATAACGGAATCGAATTCCAACAGTATCAAGTTAGAGCAAACCGAGCGAGTATTCATCCCACCTTTTTAGTAGCTTGTCATTTGCGTGAATCAAAAGGTATTCAGGATTTAATTGAAGCGGTGCATATTTTACCAACAGAAATTAAAAATCAAATTGTTATTGATATTTATGGTGGTGGCGAATACAAAACGCATTTGGATGCTTTAATTTCGAAATATGATTTGACAAATAATTTTAACTTTAAAGGAAGCGTTAATAATTTGTATGATATTTATTTTCAATACGATTATTTGTTACAACCTACTCACATGGAGTGTTTTAGTTTGTCTATTTTAGAGAGTTTAAGTGCGAATGTTCCTGTAATTACCACTTCTGTAGGTGGTAATGAAGAAGCTATTCAAAATAATACAAATGGTTATATTTATCCACCTAAAGATGTTTTAGCATTAAAAGATATTATTCAAAAAGTGTTCGAAGGAAAATTGACAATCACGGAAAATACTCGAACTTTAATTGAAAATAATTTCACTATCGATAAAATGGTACAAGAACATTTAAATTTAATTTAAAAATGAAAATTGGCTTTCTAACACCCGAATATCCACACGAAAAAACAGGTAATTCTGGTGGTTTAGGTACGAGTATCAAAAATTTGGCTCATGCGCTAACGGCTTCGGGTCACGAAGTTGTTATTTTGGTTTATGGACAAAAACAAGATGCCGTTTTTTTAGATCATAAGGTGGAAGTGCACCAAATTAAAAATATAAAATTCAAAGGTCTTTCTTGGTTTTTGACACGAAAGAAAATTGAAAACATCATCAATTCGTTATACAAAAAAAATAAAATAGAAATTATTGAAGCAACCGACTGGACAGGGATTACTTCTTTTATACAACCTGAAAAATGTCCAATAGTCATTAAGTTAAACGGAAGTGATACTTATTTTTGTCATTTAGATAAGCGTCCCGTAAAATGGATGAATAAATTTCATGAAAAACGCGCCTTGCAAAATGCTGATGCTCATGTTTCTGTAAGCGATTATACGGCCAAAATGACCAATCAAGTTTTCAATCAAAATCATGATTTCACAATTATTCCAAACGGAATTGATATGCGTTTATTTGAGAAAGACACGGATTCAAATGAAAAGAACATCATTTTGTATTTCGGAACTTTGATTCGTAAAAAAGGTTTGTTAGAATTGCCTCATGCGTTTAATCTTATTCATGAGAAAAATCCCAATGCACAATTGGTTTTGGTGGGTAAAGATGCTTCCGATATTATTTCAGGAAATACTTCTACTTGGCAAATGATGCAAGAATTATTCACGCCAAGTGCTTTAGAAAAAGTCACTTATTTCGGTCCAGTGGCCTATTCTGAAGTTCGAAAACAAATTCAAAAAGCAACGGTTTGTGTTTTTCCAACTTTCGCCGAAGCTTTGCCCGTTTCTTGGTTAGAAGCCATGGCTATGGAAAAAGCTATCGTGGCCTCCAATATCGGTTGGGGTAATGAAATTGTTGAAAATGGCGTTTCCGGATTTTTAGCACATCCTTCTGATCATCAGGAATATGCGGATAGAATTTTACAGTTGTTAGCTGATTCTTCTTTAAGGGAAAACATAGAACGCCAAGCCAAGTTGCGAATTGCCTCGTATTTTGAGATTCATTTAATAGCGAATCAGAATGTGGCTTTTTATGAGAAGCTTGTGGCTAGAGTGTAGGGATTGTGTGACTTTGAGATTGGGAGATGAGGTGATGGTGAGATGAGGTGATGGTGAGATGAGGTGATGAGGAGATTGGAAGATGAGGTGATTTTACTTTGAAATGGCTTTTTGACTAAATAAAATTGAAAAATATATACTGCGATTTACCTAGATAATGTTATATTTGGACTTTCAATTCAAGAAGTTTCAAAAAATGAAAATAGCATTAATCACAGGTATTAACGGGCAAGACGGTTCGTATTTAGCAGAATTATTATTAGAAAAAGGATATGAAGTGCACGGTATTATTCGTCGTAGTTCTACTTTTAATACGGAACGTATTGAACATTTATATATTGAATCTCTTTTAAAAGATTTACATAAAGACAAAAAAATCAAATTGCATTATGGAGATATGACTGATGCGACAAGTTTAATTCGCTTGGTTCAGGAAATTCGTCCAGATGAAATTTATAATTTAGCGGCACAATCTCACGTTAAAGTTTCGTTTGATATGCCAGAATATACCGCAGAAACAGACGGTGTAGGAACTTTACGTTTGTTAGAAGCGATTAGAATTTGTGGCTTAGGCGAAACGACTCGTATTTATCAAGCTTCCACTTCAGAATTATACGGAAAAGTACAAGAAGTTCCTCAAACTGAAACTACTCCTTTTTATCCACGTTCTCCTTATGGTGTGGCCAAATTATACGCCTATTGGATTACTAAAAACTACCGTGAATCATACGGAATGTATGCGGTTAACGGAATTTTATTCAACCACGAATCAGAACGTAGAGGTGAAACTTTCGTAACTAGAAAAATCACTTTATCTGCTTCAAGAATCAAACATGGTATTCAAGATAAATTATACTTAGGGAACTTAGATTCGTTACGCGATTGGGGTTATGCTAAAGATTATGTAGAATGTATGTGGTTAATGCTACAACAAGACACACCAGAAGATTATGTAATTGGAACAGGCGTGCAGTATTCCGTTCGTTATTTTTGTGAATTGGCTTTCAAAGAAGCTGGTATTGATTTAATTTGGAAAGGTGAAAACGAAAACGAAATTGGCGTTTGTGCAGCAACTGGAAAAACCATCATCGAAGTAGATCCGAATTATTACCGTCCTGCGGAAGTAGAAAGTTTATTAGGTGATCCAACCAAAGCGCGAACACAATTAGGTTGGGATCCAAGTAAAACTTCCATTGAAGAATTAGTACGAATCATGATGGAACACGATTTAAAATACGTAGTTCGTTTTAAAGATAGAGATTCCTTAAATAAATACGAATAATTGATGAAGATTCTTGTTACAGGTGGCAACGGTATGGTAGGTAAAAATATTTTGGAGCATCAAAAGGCTGCAAATTATGAGATTTTAGCGCCATCAAGTACCGAATTAAACCTAAGAAATTTTGATTC
>JACCEA010796599.1_pt1 | contig 39937 bp, 32 predicted proteins | sample 7449851 | NCBI WGS metagenome assembly JACCEA01 (sample SAMN15323453, study PRJNA562643) | freshwater metagenome | isolation source: river surface water | place: USA:Blue River Watershed | collected 2017-08-18 | reverse complement strand
CGAGCGGGCTGAGGGGTGTTATCTCGGGGCGCATTGAGGAGCAGCAACGCAGACCATCATGGCCGTCCCTTTTTGCTTTTCGTCTGCGCCAACAACTGCAACTGTTTTGCGTTTTGCGGGCTGACCAGCTTCTTGCCCGTCTCGGCCTCTAGCTTGAGGCGAGCCTGGCGGGCCACGCCACCACCGCGCTTGGCCACGTCCTCGTGGTCGTCTAAGGTCTGTGGCTGCATGGCCTCTGAAATTTCTTTGGTAGATAGCTCGGCCAACATGCTCATCACCAACTCTTTGTTGGTCATGTTGTCGCGCAGGTTTTCTTTCTTCAAGCCCTTGAACTGCTTGTATTCCTTGGCGGTTTTTTCGGCCCACGTTTTGTAAATCACATCGGTCAAAAAAGCGAACTCCGGCCCCTCTTGCAAGCCGTGCTTTTTCCACTCGTCGGTCAGCTCCTTGCGGATCTCAATGCTCTTGAGCCGCTGGTTGATCCAGTTGTCTGTATAGCCCAAGCGCTTGTAGTCGAGCATGGCCTGCTCGATGCTGAGTTCAGGGTCTTGCAGCTGGTCTAGGCGTTGGCGGCCCACCTCGGCCAGCCAGAGCTTGAAAGGCTCAGCATGCTTGCTGGGGATGGACTGGATGAGTCGCAAGATTTGCTCGGTATCCACCACGTCCGTCAAATATTTCTTGCCATCGCTCGCTGGCAATTTCAGTTGGTTAGTGGCACTAACCAACTGACTGCCTTCAGCGATTAATTTATTCTTCAGCCACTTCCAGTAGTTACGCACTTTTTTGTAATCGGGCTGATCGGTCAGCACGGCGATCACATCCAGCACGGAAAACCACCACTTTTCGTCGCCGTCATCCCATACCGTGCGAATGTCAACGGACTGAAACAACTGCATTTTCACGGGGCGATCATTGGGCATGGGAATCTCCATTGGTATTCTTCGCGGTCTCTGGCCTCAACGATTCCCAGCCTGCCCCTGCACCAGCAGATCAAACACAATCCGCGCAAAGTTGGCGGCTTTGCTGGGGTCGGCCAGTAGCTGCAGCATCTGGTTCTGGTGGGCTTCGCTGCTGTCCATGATGGCGTCGTCGATGGCTTTCGAGAAGTCACCCAACATGGCCTGCTCCGCCGAGTTGTTCTCTATCTGCTTCATCACCAAGATGTTCTCGCCCACCTTGTCGCGGATGGTGTAGGCGTAGTTCACCATGTCCTTGTCGGTCAGCTGGTCGGTCACAAACACCTCATTGAGGCGGTTGATGATCTGCGACAAAAACTCTTCCTTCTTGTCCTGCGGCTTGGCAGTGCCCAAGCCTTCGCCTGGCACCAGCTTGTACTCGCCAGTATTTTCTTTGAGCACCAAATCTTGCTGGCGTATCTTGGCCACGCGGTAGTGGCTGAGCTCCACATTGCCCAGGTCAATGTCGTCTTCCTCCAGCAAGGTTTCGCGCAGCATGGGGCGCAGGTTGCGGGCGTACAGGCTGAGCTTTTCTAAGTCGGTGTCGTCGTAATCCACGATCTGCGACATGAACTCGTAAAAGCGCACAAACGTGCCCAAGTCTTTCTTGAAGATTTCCAGCGCGTCTTTTTCCTTCTGACATTCCTTGAGGCTTTTTTCGGCGTTGGCCATCAGCACCGCGTCGCCCGTCTTTTGGGTGCGCTCAAACATGTCCTTGGCCATCTTGAAAGCCTCCACCGCCGACTTGTAACGCAGCTGCCAGCGTTGCACCGCCGGCTTGCAGATGTTGGCAATCGCCGCGTTACTCTTGTTCTTCACATAAAACGCGGCGCAGAACTGCTCTACTTCCTGCCACGTAAAAATGCCACCCGCGCGCAGCTTGTCCTGCAGCGCAAAGATCAGGTTCGGGTCGGACACATCCAGCAGCTCAGCCGTCTGGAAATACGGCTGAAACGCTTCCAGAATCTCATCTGGGTCATTGAAGAAGTCCAAAACAAAGGTACCGGTCTCGGCCTTGTTTGGGTAAGTGCGGTTCAGGCGCGACAGCGTTTGCACGCACTCCACCCCGGCCAGCTTTTTGTCCACATACATGGCGCACAGCTTGGGCTGGTCAAACCCGGTCTGGAATTTGTTGGCGACGATCATCACCTGGTAGTCATCCGAATCAAAAGCCTTGCGCATATCGCGGCCCTTGAGGTTCGGGTTCATATTGCTTTCAGTGAACTTCTCGCCAATCAACCCCTCCGCATTCGGGTCTTTGTCGGTGAACACCACCTCGCCCGAAAACGCCACCATGGCGTGAATCTTCTGGTAGCCCTTGTCGGTGATGTACTTGTCAAAACACTGCTTGTAGCGCACCGCCTCTTTGCGCGAACTGGTCACCACCATGGCCTTGGCCTGTCCGCCCAGCAAGCCCATCACGTTGTCCTTGAAGTGCTCCACGATCACCATCACCTTTTGGGCAATGTTGTGGTCGTGCAGGCGCACCCATTGGTTCAGCTTGACCTTGGCACGCTTGCTTTCCACTTCTGTGTCGGCATCCTTCACCTTCAGGGCCAGCTTGTAGGCCACCTTGTAGTTGGTGTAGTTCTTCAGCACATCAAGGATGAAGCCCTCCTCAATCGCCTGGCGCATGCTGTACACATGAAAAGCCGCTGGCTTGTTGGTGGCTGAGGGCACTTCATCCGGGCGCGGCACGCGGCCAAACAGCTCCAGCGTCTTGGGCTTGGGCGTGGCGGTAAAAGCAAAGTAGCTCAGGTTGCCCGATGCGCGGCGCGCCGCCACCGTGGCGGCAATGATGTCGTCGCTGTCCAGCTCTTCCGCGTCGTCCCCAGCTTCCTTCATCAGCACTTCTTTGAGCTGCCGCGCCGTCGAGCCGCTTTGCGACGAATGCGCCTCGTCCGCAATGATGGCGTAGCAGCGCTCCTTCAAGCTCACGCTGTTTTCAATCGCCTTCAACACAAAGGGAAAGGTCTGGATAGTGACGATGATGATGGGCTGGGCCGACTCCAGCGCGGCTGCCAGCTTTTCAGACTTGGAGCCGTCGCCCTCCTTGTTGTTGATGCGTCCCACCACGCCATCGGTGTGCTCAAACTGGTAGATCGTGTCTTGCAGCTGCGCGTCCAGCACAGTGCGGTCGGTCACCACAATCACCGAGTCAAACTGCTTTTTGCCGTCATGCTTGTACAGCGCCGAAAGCTGGTGCGCCACCCAGGCAATGGAGTTGGACTTGCCCGAGCCCGCGCTGTGCTGAATCAGGTACTTCTGCCCCGGCCCCTCGCTGCGCGCCGCCGCCAGCAACTTGCCCACCACGTTCCACTGGTGGTAGCGCGGAAAGATCATGCTTTCCTTTTTGTACTTGCGGCCTTCCCAGTCTTCCTTGTCCTCAATCTGCAAGTGCACAAAGCGGGCCAAGATGTTGAGCAGGTTGTCCGGCAGCAGCACCTCGTTCCACAGGTAATCCGTGGCGTAGCGGTTGATGTCCTCGGGCACATCATTGCCCGCACCGCCGTCGTGCGTGCCTTTGTTAAAGGGCAAGAAGTACGTGCCCTCACCCTCCAGCCGCGTGGCCATGTGCACCTCGTACTGGCTCACTGCAAAGTGCACCAGCGCACCGCGCTTGAACGTCAGCAGCGGCTCGGCTTTCTTGGCCACCGGGTCCACAGGCAGGCGCGTGGTTTTGTACTGCTTGATGGCACGGTCCACCGCCTGTTTAAATTCGCTCTTCAGCTCCAGCGTGGCCACCGGCAAGCCATTGACGAACAGCACCAAGTCAATGCGCCACGCCTTGGCCTTGGTTCCTGCCTCAAGCAGGTGCGCATCCGTTGCCCACGGGCTGTACACCAGCTCAGGCACCACACGCAGGCGGTTTTTGGCATAGCGGGCAAGCGTGTCGGGGTTCAGGTCGTGCTCGGGCTTGAACTGGCACAGCGACAAGCGCGCATTGCGGTCGCGCAGCTCGTGGCGCAGCACGCCCAGCGTTCCAAAGGTGCGGCTGTCTTTGTGAGTGGCATTGGGGTCGGCCTTACCCAGCTGCGCGGCAATCAGTTGCAAAAACTTCTGCTCCGCATCCTTGGGGTGGTTGGCGCAAAACTTTTGCCACTGCGCGTCTTGCGTCTCTTGCACAAAGCCCAGCGCATCCTCGGGGTACAAGGCCAATTCGCGGTTGTATTTATCCGCAGAGCCGAGCAACCAGCCGTTGGCCTGCAACTGGCGAATGATGTCGTCTTGAAAGATGCGTTCGGTGGCTTGGTCGCTCATGGCTGGGGGCTATCTAGATGAGGTTGGGTCAGGCGGCGGCTTGCCAGTCGCGCACGTCGATCTTGCCGGTGACGGCGGCGGAGATCAGGGCGGTGCGGCGTTCTTTAAGGAGCGCAGTGGTGCTCTCAGCTTTGTCATTAAGAGCATCCATTTTCAAGTTCTCTGATGCGAGGAAGGCGGCGATGGCTTCTTGTTCATCGATTGGCGGCACCGCCACATTTACTCCTTGCAAATCTTTGATGCCGACATTCCCCTGTGTATTTGTGTTTATTCGATGCTCCACACCCTGCCGGAACGCATCTGACTTCATGTACTGAAACAAATACCTTCCTATCATCTTGGACTGATTAGTCTTGAGTGTCACACACGAGTACGAAACTAGCATCTCCACATCGACATCGACATACATCAAGGTTCCAATCGTTGCATAGCGAGCCATAACGATATCCCCCTTGGAGGTCTTTATCCTCTTGGAGAGTTCTTTGTAATCTCTATGGCTAACCTGCTTACAGTCATCAAGGCTTACTTCGCTAATACAGTCCTTCAAGTCTCCTGTCATTAAGTAAGGCACACCCTTTTCAACAGACGGCGGCATGAAGTGGTCTACATCACCAATTGCATCGATGACATGGCGGATGCATTTAACTTCCCAATGCGCAGGCACTTCGCCTAACGACTCCACGCCGGAGTCTTTCATCGGGGCGTTGGGGTTGAGGCCTTTGGTGACGGCGTGGCTGATGACGGCTTGACGCTTTTCCTTGAGCAACTCAATCAGCCGCTGCTGTCTCTCAATCAAGGCATCGATCTTCGCCGTTTCATGGTCTAGGAAATAAGCGATTTGCTCCGCCTCATCATCTGTGGGGCTTGCAAAAGCTAAGTTGTCGATGGTGCTCATACCCAAATTTTTCTGAGTATTTGCATTGCTGTACATGTCGCACTGCATTTGAAGCAAAGCGGACTGAAGGCTGTAATAAATGAATCTTCCGGTCTTCTTGCTGCGAGGTCTAATGACAGCCAGCGGTGACCAAACATTAAATTCAATATCGGTATCGACATGGGCAACTTTTCCGACCGAGGCCGCTTTCCCGAGCAATACATCACCTTGGTTCGGCTTGCACTTAATCGAATATCGCGCGTGGTCTTCTCTGGAGATGTACCTGCAGCCCTCAAACACTAACTGGTTATTCTGAATTCCATCGACTGATAGAAAGGGAACCCCTTCATCGATGAATTCAGGTGTTTCGTGTGGTCCATCGGTCACATGTTGCGCAGTTAGAAACTTCAGAGGAAGCATTTTCCAATGCGCTGGAACACTCTCCAGCCAGCTGTGTCTGGTTTCCTTGTATGAGGAATAAGCCTTGTACCGACTCACGAATGCACCTCACGTAACAGCGCCATGATCTCGGCGCTCACGGCATCCAGATCAGCGTCGATTTCCGCCAACGGGCGTGGCGGCTGGTACTGGTAGAAGTGGCGGTTGAAGGGAATTTCATAGCCCACGATGCCGATCTCGCCATCTTTGGCATCGCGCTTGCTGGCGTCTATCCAAGCGTCCGCAACATGCGGCTGCACTTCGGCGATGAAGTAGCCCTCTATGCTTGCGCTCACGGTACGGCTGGGGTCTAGCGCCACGTTTTCAAAATCGCGCAGCTCACCATCGGCTTGGTATTCGATGACTTCTTTGTTCACGTCAAACAGGCCGTACAGTGGCTGGGCCTTGCCTTTGTGAACCTTCTTGATGACCTTTTCGGCGGCTGGGTTCTTCCAGCTCACGGCATCGGCGATCTGCTTTTTCTGTTTGGTGTCAAGCGTGATGCCGACCTGCTTGCTGGCGGTTTTGATGGCTTCGTCATAGCCATTGAAGTCGTCAAACTGGGCGCTGCCAATCTCACTTTGCAGGGCGCGGGCTTTGAGCAGTATGGTTTTTTGCGCCAACCAGGTTTTGGTGTCGAGCAGGTCTTTGAGCTGCTTTTCCTTAAGGTCAGCAAAGTGGCTTTTGAGATAAGCGCGGATTTCGACGTGGTGCTCGTCTAGCTGGCCGTAGTGCGTGCAGTCTGCGTCGTCTTTCCAATGCTCTGCGCCGTACTCGGCGTATATCCACTGCATAGGGCTGCCGAGTGCGCCGGACTCAAAGCGGAGGCTGGCGATGCGTTCATCGCTGAACTGCCAAGATAAACGTAATGGCCGCTCGATGGTGATGCGGCGGTAGCCGAACTCATGCGAGGCGAAAATTTTGCTGGCGAAGGTTTTGACGGCTTCGGGCTTTGGGTTGGCGGCTTGGCGGCCGCGGTTGCTTTTGACTTCAGCCGGTTTATCAAGCGCCTGGGCAACGACTGCCTCAAACTTACCAAAGCAGCGGGTGATGGTGGCGATGTCGCCCTCGTCCATCACATGGCGCTTGCTGCCCAAGGATTTGCGCATCTTGCCGCAGAGGTTGACGCCGTTGATGAGCTGCACCTTGCCTTTGCGCTCGGCGGGCTTTTTGTTTGACAGCACCCACACATAGGTGGCAATGCCCGTGTTGTAGAACATGTCGGTGGGCAGTGCGACGATGGCTTCGAGCAGATCGCTTTCCAGAATATGGCGGCGGATTTCGGATTCGCCCGAGCCTGCACCGCCGGTGAACAGCGGCGAGCCATTGAGGATGATGCCGATGCGTGAGCCGCCTTCTTTCACATCGCGCATCTTGCTGATGAGGTGCAGCAGAAACAACAGCGAACCGTCGGATACACGCGGGAGGCCGGGGCCAAAGCGGCCATCAAAGCCTTTGAGGGTGTGTTCATCGGCAATGTCGCCTTCGATTTTTTTCCAGTCCACGCCAAAGGGCGGGTTGGAGAGCATGTAGTCGAACTTGGTTGCGTAGAGGTGGTCGTTGGAGAGCGTGTTGCCAAGCTTGATGTTGCTGACTTCCTGCCCCTTGATGAGCATGTCGGCCTTGCAGATGGCGTAGCTTTCGGGGTTCAGTTCCTGACCAAAGCCGAGCATGGCGGCTTGGGGGTTTAGCTCGTGCACATACTCCATGCCCGCCGACAGAAAGCCACCCGTGCCCGCTGTCGGGTCGTAAATGGTGCGAATGATGCCAGGCTTGGTGAGGGCTTCGTCGTCTTCCATAAACACCAGCGAGGTGGTGAGGCGCACGATGTCGCGCGGGGTGAAGTGTTCGCCAGCAGTGTCGTTCGAGCTTTCGGCAAATTTGCGAATCAGCTCTTCAAACACCAAGCCCATCTCGTAGTTGGATACGGCTTTGGGGTGCAAGTCCATGGTGCGGACTTTTTGCACCACCTTGTAGAGCAAGTTGGCGTCGTTCAAAAGGCCAATGAATTCGGCGAACTTGAAGTGGTCAAAAATCTCGCGGGCGTCTTTGGAAAAGCACTGGATGTAGCGCTCCAGATTGGCCTTGATGCCCGACTCGCCCAGGGTGCTCAGGTCCATGGGTGAGGTGTTGAAAAAGCTCAGCCCACCGGTAGCGCGCAGGAGGAGCTTGTCCTTGGCCTCTTCGGCAATAGCCATCTTCTCCACCTTAGCGGCTTCGGCCAGCACCGCAGACTTGCTACTTTCCAACACACATTCCAGACGGCGCAGCAGGGCAAATGGCAGGATGACGCGGCCATATTGGCTCTGACGGAAATCGCCGCGCAGCAGGTCGGCCAGCGCCCACAGGTCGGCGGCGAGGTTGTTGGTTTCTTGGGTCATTTTTTTCTAGCGAGGGGTTGAAGTTTCAACCGAATAAGGTCACAAGTATTACACGGGGTTGAAGGGGAGCTGACCACCCCATAAGCAGGCCTTTGCGGCGATAAAACCACATAATCACCGCAAAATATGCAGCGATTACCAAATGCTCGCAAGAAGCTGAGTCGCGAAGGCTATGCAGGTAACCTGAATGTCTTCAAGAAGGCTTGTTGCTCACCATGCCTCATGAAAACCATCACAGCGTTGGTAGTGCAGAGTTGATTAAACCAATTGCAACCAAACGACCCGCGATAGTGTTGGGCAGCATCTTGCGAACACCACTCGAGTAATTCAACGATGGCGTCATGAAAACTCTTTAAGCCTTGGACGCCATGGCTCCAATGTGTACCCTGCGCACCAACCCAGTGGGGTTTCCAAACGGCCTCAAAGTGGCAAACGCGATTACGAAGGTCTTGAAACCTTTTTAGGCGCATGACCACCTTGTTTTTATTGGGCTCATAACTCCAGTGAGTGGGCTTGGAATGTGGGTAATAAGGAAAAACATCTGTAAAGGTGCGTGGTGCATGGCGGTTACCAAGCTCTTCAAGAACGTTAGGCCAAAAACCAAACGACAGGCGGGACACAACTAAATCGGGTGTGGGCTGTATTTGTTTGCGAAGCTGGGGCGTTCCTTCACACAACAAGTTCTCAATCTTTGCCAAAGATTTGCCTCTTAAAACAATGCTTCGGTTTTCTGCGCGGTCGTACCAAGGAAAGGAGTTGCTTGCTTTGGCTGAACATTGAAGCGAAAGGCTTTGATGAATCGCATTACGCAAAACAACCTCGACCAAACCTAGCAATGGATGAAGGCTAGCACTAACGGCTTGAGCCCATTGATAAGCACCTAATAATTCTTCATCCGTTTTAGACTTGAAGTTTTGTTTGTAGGGACTAAGTCGCGGCGAGCCCAACAGACCCAATATCTGTGAGGGTTTTGTAATCGCAGCTACTACTTGGTCGTTAGTTGTCATGGGCTGTGATTCATTGGCATTGCGGTATACTTTTTCGCGTAAGCACTGAGGACCCCACTCCCGCGCCTGTAAAGGTACCTAAGCCGGTGATGCCCTTTGATGCACCAGAGCAAGACGCCACCCTCGAGGTGGCGTTGCGCTTTGTGGGGCTAGAGTAGCCCAAGCGTCGAGAAAATATTTGACTTGCACTTGCATTGAAATCACTCAATAAGAAAAGAAGCCGCCAACCCTTTCAGGTTGGCGGCTTCTTTATTTACAGCGGGAAGCGTTTACTTCTTGCTGGGCGGCAAGTCCGTGCAGCTACCGTGCGCCACTTCCGCCGCCATGCCGATGCTTTCGCCCAGCGTGGGGTGCGGGTGGATGGTTTTGCCAATGTCGATGGCGTCTGCGCCCATCTCGATGGCCAAGGCCACTTCGCCAATCATGTCGCCCGCATGTGTGCCCACCATGCCGCCGCCGAGAATCTTGCCGTGGCCGTGGGCCTCGGGTGAATCGTCAAACAGCAGTTTGGTCACGCCTTCGTCGCGGCCGTTGGCAATGGCTCGGCCCGAGGCGGTCCAAGGGAACAAGCCCTTTTTCACCTTGATGCCTTGTGCTTTGGCCTGGTCTTCGGTCAAGCCAACCCAAGCCACTTCAGGGTCGGTGTAGGCCACGCTTGGAATGACGCGTGCGTTAAACGCCGCAGCCGCCAAGTCTTTGTCGCCTTTGAGTTCACCAGCAATCACCTCGGCAGCTACATGCGCTTCGTGCACGGCTTTGTGCGCCAACATGGGCTGGCCCACGACGTCGCCAATGGCAAAGATGTGCGGCACATTGGTGCGCATCTGGATGTCGACATTGATGAAGCCACGGTCAGTCACAGACACGCCTGCTTTGTCAGCGGCAATTTTGTTGCCATTGGGCGTGCGGCCCACGGCTTGCAGCACGAGGTCGTAAGTGCCTTCGCTCTTTGTGCCGTCTAAGCCTTCAAACTGCACCTTGATGCCTTCGGGTGTCGCTTGCGCGCCGACGGTTTTGGTCTTCAACATGATGTTGTCAAAGCGGTGCTGGTTCATCTTTTGCCAGACTTTGACCAAGTCACGGTCAGCGCCTTGCATGAGGCCGTCCATCATTTCCACCACGTCCAAGCGTGCGCCGAGCGTGCTGTAAACGGTGCCCATTTCCAAACCAATGATGCCGCCACCCACGATGAGCATTTTCTTGGGCACATCTTTGAGTGCCAAAGCGCCTGTGCTGTCGACCACGCGTGGGTCTTGCGGCATGAAAGGCAAACGCACCGCTTGCGAGCCAGCGGCAATGATGGCGCGTTTGAACGCCACCACTTTTTTGCTACCCGTTTTGTCTTGGCCAGTGCCTGTAGTTTCTTCCACTTCAATGTGGTTGGCCCCAACGAAGTGGCCATAACCACGCACGATGGTGACCTTGCGCATCTTGGCCATCGCGCCCAAACCACCAGTGAGTTTGCTGATGACTTTTTCTTTGTGTCCGCGCAACTTATCCACATTGACGGCTGGCTTGCCAAAGTCAACGCCGAGGTCAGCCATGTGGCTCACCTCGTCCATCACCGCTGCGACGTGCAGCAAGGCTTTGGAAGGAATACAACCCACGTTCAAGCACACGCCGCCCAAGGTGGGGTAACGCTCAACCACGACCACGCTCAAACCGAGGTCGGCAGCGCGGAACGCAGCAGAGTAACCACCGGGGCCGCCGCCCAACACCATCACATCGCACTCGAGGTCGGCAGAGCCACCAAACGAAGACGCGGTGGGTACAGGTGCAGCAGGTGCAGAGACAGCGGGGGCTGGCGCAGTGGCCGGTGCAGGCGCTGCAGCAGCGCCCTCACCTTCAAGCACCAACACCACGGAGCCTTCGCTCACTTTGTCGCCCAGCTTGATCTTCAACTCTTTAACCACGCCCGCGTGTGACGACGGGATTTCCATCGACGCTTTGTCGGACTCCACGGTGATGAGCGATTGTTCAGCTTTGACGGTGTCGCCCACTTTGACCAGCAACTCGATCACGGCCACTTCGTCGAAGTCGCCGATGTCTGGAACTTTGATATCAATCATTGCCATATCAAATCCTTAGAGAAGTACGCGACGGAAGTCGCTGAGGATTTGACCGAGGTACGCGTTGAAGCGTGCCGCTGCTGCGCCGTCGATGACGCGGTGATCCCACGTCAAGCTCAAAGGCAACATTAAACGTGGCTGGAAGGCTTTGCCGTCCCACACAGGTTCCATCGTGCTCTTACACACACCGAGGATGGCCACTTCGGGCGCATTGATGATGGGCGTGAAGTACTTGCCACCAATGCCACCGAGGCTCGAAATGGTGAAGGTCGCACCGGTCATTTCAGCGGGGCCGAGTTTGCCGTCGCGGGCTTTCTTGGCCAGCTCTGACATTTCTTGGCTGATTTGCAGCACGCCTTTTTTGTCGCAATCGCGGATGACGGGCACCATCAAACCATTGGGTGTGTCAGCGGCAAAGCCGATGTGCCAATAGTTTTTGTAGACCAATGCATCGCCGTCGAGCGAGCTGTTGAACTCTGGGTACTTCTTGAGCGCGGCCACGCAAGCCTTGATCAAGAACGCCAGCATCGTGACCTTGACGCCACTCTTCTCGTTCTCTTTGTTGGTGGAGACACGGAAGGCTTCCAACTCGGTAATGTCTGCATCGTCGTGGTTGGTGACCGCAGGAATCAGAACAGCGTTACGCAACAAGTTGGCACCGCTGATCTTCTTGATGCGGCCCATTTCTTTGCGCTCGACAGGACCGAACTTTGCAAAGTCGACTTTCGGCCATGGGATGAGACCCAAGGCTGCGCCATCGCCACCCGCAGATGCGCCACCCTTGGCTGCTTGAGCCTTGGTTTGTGTGGCGCCCGACATGACGGCCTTGGTGAAGGTTTGCACGTCGTCTTGCGTGATGCGGCCTTTATGGCCAGAGCCTTTGAGCTCTTCCAACGGCACACCGAGTTCGCGTGCGAACTTACGCACGGAGGGAGACGCATGTGGCAAGCCCAAAGTAGGTGCGCCTGGCGCGTGTGCAGGGGCTGCCACGGCAGCCACCGCAGCGGCAACAGCCGTAGGCGCTGCAACGACAGCAGGCGCCACAGAGGCAGCAACAGCAGATGCGGCAGCAGCCACAGGCGCAGCAGCGACAGACACTGTGCCTTCCAAAATAGCCAACAAGTCGCCAATGTTGACGGTATCGCCCAATTTGACTTTCAGCTCTTTGAGCACGCCTGCGTGTGACGATGGAATTTCCATCGACGCTTTGTCTGACTCCACAGTGATGAGCGATTGCTCAACCTTGATGCTGTCACCAGGCTTCACAAACACTTCGATGACGGCCACGTCTTTGAAGTCGCCGATGTCTGGCACGTGAATCTCGATGGGGCCTGATGCCGCGGCGGCTACAGGGGCAGGCGCAGCGGCGGCTACAGGAGCAGCTGCTGCGGGTGCGGCGGCTGCAGGGGCTGCGGCAGCACCAGCGGCTTCCACCACCAACACCACCGAGCCTTCTTTGACCTTGTCGCCCAAAGCCACTTTGAGTTCTTTGACCACACCCGCAGTGCTTGATGGAATTTCCATCGACGCTTTGTCGGATTCAACCGTGATGAGGGACTGTTCCGCTTTCACGGTGTCGCCCACTTTGACCAGCAGCTCAATGACTGCGACTTCGTCGAAATCCCCGATGTCCGGGACTTTTACTTCTACCAATGCCATGTTGTGTCTCCCGAATTTTTAGGCGTACAGCGGGTTGATCTTGTCGGTTTTGATGCCGTACTTTTTGATGGCTTCAGCCACTTGTGTCGCAGGCACAGTGCCTTCTTCACTGAGGGCTTTGAGTGCAGCCACCACGATGTAGTGACGGTTGACTTCGAAGTGCTCACGCAGTTTGCTGCGGAAGTCGGAACGACCAAAACCGTCAGTGCCCAACACCTTGTAAGTGCGGCCCTTCGGGATGAACGGACGAATCTGCTCGGCATAGGCCTTCATGTAGTCGGTCGATGCAATCACAGGGCCCACATAGGGTTCCAACTGCGATTCGACAAACGACTTCTTAGGCGTGTCGGTGGGGTGCAACAGGTTGTAACGCTCTGCGTCTTGGCCGTCGCGTGTGAGTTCGTTGAAGCTTGGGCAGCTCCAGACGTTGGCCGCAATGCCCCAATCGGCAGCGAGCAAATCGCGAGCAGCAATGGATTCACGCAAGATGGTGCCCGAGCCCAACAAGTTCACGCGCGGTGCAGTTTTCTTGCCTTCGCCTTGTTGCAACAAATACATACCCTTGATGATTTGCTCTTCGGTGCCGGCTTTGAGACCAGGCATCGCGTAGTTTTCGTTCAGCAGCGTGAGGTAGTAGAAGACGTTGTCTTGCTTCTCGACCATGCGCTTCAAACCGTGGTGCAAGATGACGCCTACTTCGTGTGCGAAGGTGGGGTCATAAGACACGCAGTTCGGGATGGTGTTGGCCATGATGTGGCTGTGACCGTCTTCGTGCTGCAAGCCTTCGCCGTTCAAAGTGGTACGGCCCGATGTGCCGCCCAACAAGAAGCCGCGTGCTTGCATGTCGCCAGCAGCCCATGCCAAGTCGCCAATGCGTTGGAAACCAAACATCGAGTAGTACACGTAGAACGGAACCATGATGCGGTTGCTGGTGGAGTAGCTGGTGGCAGCGGCAATCCAGCTCGACATACCGCCTGCTTCGTTGATGCCTTCTTGCAAGATTTGACCGGCCACATCTTCTTTGTAGTACATCACTTGGTCTTTGTCGACCGGTGTGTACTGCTGACCTGCGGGGTTGTAAATACCGATTTGACGGAACAAGCCTTCCATACCAAAGGTACGGGCTTCGTCCACAAGAATAGGCACCACGCGTGGGCCCAAAGCTTGGTCACGCAAGAGCTGCGTGAGGAAACGCACATAAGCTTGCGTGGTCGAAATTTCGCGGCCTTCGGCAGTGGGCTCCATCACCGACTTGAAGATGTCGAGCGATGGCACGGTGAAGCTCTCATCCGCTTTCGTGCGACGGTGTGGCAAGTAGCCGCCCAAGGCCTTGCGGCGCTCGTGCAGGTAACGCATTTCGGGCGTGTCGTCTGCGGGCTTGTAGAAAGGAATCTTAGACAGCTCGCTGTCTGGAATTGGGATGTTGAAGCGGTCACGCATGTACTTGATGTCTTCATCCGTGAGCTTCTTGGTTTGGTGCACGTTGTTCTTGCCCTCGCCCGCTTTGCCCATGCCAAAGCCTTTGACGGTTTTGATGAGCAACACAGTGGGCTGGCCTTTGTGGTTGACCGCTTCGTGGTAAGCCGCATACACCTTTTGTGGGTCGTGGCCGCCGCGCTTCAAGGCCCAGATTTCGTCGTCGCTCATGTGCGAGACCATTTCGAGGGTGCGTGGATCACGGCCGAAGAAATGTTTGCGCACATAGGCGCCGTCGTTCGCTTTGAACGACTGGAAGTCGCCGTCCAAGGTGTCCATCATGATCTTGCGCAACGCGCCGTCTTTGTCACGGGCCAACAGTTTGTCCCACTCGCTGCCCCACAAGAGCTTGATGACGTTCCAGCCAGAGCCACGGAACTCGCCTTCGAGTTCTTGCACGATCTTGCCGTTGCCGCGCACAGGGCCGTCCAAGCGTTGCAAGTTGCAGTTGACGACAAAGATCAAGTTGTCGAGTTTTTCGCGAGCAGCCAAACCGATGGCGCCCAAAGATTCCACTTCGTCCATCTCACCGTCGCCGCAGAACACCCAGACCTTGCGGTTTTCAGTGTTGGCAATGCCACGTGCGTGCAAGTACTTCAAGAAGCGCGCTTGGTAGATGGCCATCAAGGGGCCTAAGCCCATGGACACCGTTGGGAATTGCCAGAACTCAGGCATGAGTTTGGGGTGTGGGTAGCTGGACAAACCTTTGCCGTCCACTTCTTGACGGAAGTTGAGCAACTGCTCTTCGGTCAAGCGGCCTTCCAAGTAAGCACGGGCATAAACGCCGGGTGACACGTGGCCTTGGATGTACAAGCAGTCGCCACCGTGGTTTTCGTTTTCAGCGTGCCAGAAGTGGTTGAAGCCTGCACCAAACATGTGGGCTAAGGATGCGAATGAGCCAATGTGGCCACCAAGGTCGCCACCGTCTTCTGGGTTGTGGCGGTTGGCTTTGACCACCATCGCCATCGCGTTCCAACGCATGTACGCACGCAAGCGTTCTTCAATCTCGATGTTGCCAGGGCAATGCGCTTCTTGATCGGGCTCGATGGTGTTGACGTAACCCGTGGTGGCTGAGAACGGCATATCGATGCTGCTCTCGCGCGCATGTTCGAGCAATTGCTCTAACAAGAAGTGCGCACGTTCAGGCCCTTCTGCATTAATGACGGCGGACAAAGCGTCCATCCATTCGCGCGTTTCTTGGCTGTCCACGTCGGTGCGCAGATCGTTCGGTTGTGCTGACATGCTTGTCTCCTCTTGTTGCACTGTTATGACTCGAATGTACGAAGTTTCGCACAACTTTTAAAAATTTCAAATAGCGATTATTGATTTCTTATTATGAAATTTAATAATTACCCAAGGACCCTAACTTCAGCGCCGAATAAACTCCAGTCACATGTTTAAAACAAGCCTTGCATCGTTGGTTCAACCTGTGTCTGTCAAATGGCGCACATGGTGGCGCCAACAGACCCCGAATCGTCAAGACCGCTTTGCCTTCATGGCGCCTTTGGCTGCCGTCATTTTGTTTATGGCGGCCATCACCACTGCGTTTTGGTACTTGCGTTATGAAGAAATCGTGCGCGAACAAGAAGTGGTTCGTCGCGATGTGGAATACGCACAACAACGCCTGCGTGTGCGACTTCTGGATAAACAAGAGCAAATCATGCGCATGGCGCGTGACATCGCCAACCGCGAGACCAACAGTAAAACTTTCATCGCTGAAGCGCAAAGTCTGCTCAACCAAAGTCCTGAGTTAGCAAGCCTCACTTGGCTAGACGACCATCAACGCGTGCTTACCTCTTACACGAGTGCCAGCAACAACTCAACGATGAGTTTGCCCATTGGCAGCACGGTGACCCATACTGAAACGCGGGACACCTATCACCTCACACGGGATTTGCAGCAGCCGATCTATTCGCAGCCGATTGTTGAAAAACGCCCCAATGCAGCCCCCTACACACACTTGCAACTGCATGTACCCATCGTGAACCATGGCAAGTTTGAAGGCGTGTTGTTGGCGGAATACACCATGGATGGCATGTTGCGATTTGCAGTCCCCAGCGAAATCGCCAACCGCTACGCCATGTCATTGCGCGATGCCAACAACCATGTCCTCGCAGGCCAAGCCAATAAAGCTCGCCCCAAGGTGACTGAGGTACTGCCTTGGTTGTTCCAGACCAACGAGTACGAGGTCCCGATCACTCCAGTCGGTTATGCGCTGTCATTGCATGCCCAACCCTATCGAACGTCACAAGGACTCATTGGCAACGGTGTGTTCTGGCTCGTCGCGGTACTCAGTGCCATGACAGCTTGGATGCTGATTGGAACTTGGCGTCACACCCGCCGACGGGTGCAGGCCCAACAAGCACTGATCGCTGAGACCAACTTTCGTCGTGCGATGGAAAACTCCATCCTCACCGGGATGCGTGCGATGGACCTCAAAGGTCGCATCACTTATGTGAACGCAGCGTTCTGCCAAATGACAGGCTGGACAGAGGAAGAGTTAGTGGGCCGAGTGCCTCCTTTCCCCTACTGGCCGGAAGAAGACCGTGATACGTTGGAGCAAAAACTCGCCCAAGAGTTGCAGGGCGAAACCACCAGCAGCGGATTTCAGGTTCGCGTTAAGCGTAAAAACGGTGAGGTGTTTGATGCCCGTTTGTATGTGTCGCCATTGGTCGATGCACGCGGTCAGCAAACAGGCTGGATGACGTCCATGACAGACATCACTGAACCGAACCGCGTGCGCGAACAACTCTCTGCCGCGCACGATCGATTCACGACGGTGTTAGAGGGATTGGATGCCTCGGTTTCAGTGGCACCACTGGGCAGCAAAGAACTGTTGTTCGCCAACAAGCTGTACCGTCAATGGTTTGCGAACACCACGCAGGGGCATCTAAGTTTGGTGTCACAAGCTGGCCAACCGCGCAACATCACAACCTCCGAAGCCTCTGAAGAAGATGGCATCGACCAAGACGACGGATTGATGGGCCTGCCCACAGAAAGCATCACCGAATCACGAACGGAAAACGCAGAAATATTTATTCCGGAGCTTGGCAAGTGGCTTGAAGTGCGCTCGCGCTATCTGAACTGGGTGGATGGACGCTTGGCTCAAATGGTGATTGCCTCAGACATCACGCCTCGACGTCATGCCGAAGAGCAAGCTCAATTGCAAGCCGAGCGTGCGCAATCAGCCAGCCGACTCATCACCATGGGTGAAATGGCTTCTAGCGTGGCACACGAGTTGAACCAACCACTGACGGCGATCAACAACTACTGCAGCGGCATGGTGTCGCGCATCAAAGCCAACAATTTGAATGAAGAAGATTTGCTCAAGGCTTTGGAAAAAACAGCACACCAAGCGCAGCGTGCAGGGCAAATCATTCATCGCATTCGCAGCTTTGTGAAACGCAGTGAGCCCAATCGCACCACGTCTGATGTTGCACACATGGTGGCCGAAGCCGTTGAACTGGCTGGCATTGAAATGCGTCGCCGCCAAGTCAGACTCACCCAAGTAGTAGCGGCACGCTTACCTGCCATCAATGTTGATCCTATTTTGATTGAGCAAGTATTGGTCAATTTGATGCGCAATGCGGCTGAATCCATCGACTTGGCGCAACGCCCGCTGACTCGTAGAGATGTAGAGCTAAAGGTATTACCCCGCACTGAAGAAGGCCAACCTGTGGTTGAGTTTTCAGTCACTGACACAGGGCGAGGCTTGCCCCCTGAGGTGATGGAGCGTTTGTTTGAGGCCTTCTTCTCGACCAAATCAGAAGGCATGGGGATTGGTCTGAATTTGTGCCGTTCCATCGTCGAGTCGCACCAAGGCCGAATGAAGGCTGAGAACATCTACAATGGTGAGGAAATAACGGGCTGCCGCTTTTCCTTCTGGATACCGGTCCGATAGGTTGGAGTTTGTTTGATGAGTTTGATTCCCAAAAAAGGTACGGTCTACGTTGTGGACGACGACGAGGCCGTTCGCGATTCACTGCAGTGGTTGTTAGAAGGCAAGGACTACCGCGTTCGCTGCTTCGATTCTGCTGAAACTTTCCTGAGCCGTTACGACCAACGCGAAGTCGCTTGCTTGATCGTGGACATCCGCATGGGCGGCATGACCGGCCTCGAATTGCAAGACCGTCTGGTTGAACGCAAGTCACCACTGCCTATCGTGTTCATCACGGGTCACGGCGATGTGCCCATGGCCGTAGACACCATGAAAAAAGGTGCGATGGATTTCATACAAAAACCATTCGACGAAACTGCCTTGGTCAGTTTGGTTGAACGCATGTTGGCCCAAGCGACTACATCGTTTGCTGAATACCAACAAGCGGCAAGTCGCGATGCTTTGATGTCTAAGCTCACCACACGCGAATCACAAGTGCTGGAACGCATTGTGGCCGGCCGCTTGAACAAACAAATCGCCGATGACTTGGGCATCAGCATCAAAACGGTGGAAGCACATCGTGCCAACATCATGGAAAAGCTCAATGCCAACACCGTGGCCGACTTGTTGAAAACCGCGCTCGGACAAAACACTGCCAAAGCGTAAACACCAACGATTGACAACCTCCTAAACGCCCGTGCCTCACGGGCGTTTTCAATTCAACTTTTGACATTGCATACAAACATGACCGCACAACTCATCGATGGCAACGCCCTCTCCAAACAACTGCGCACCCAAGTCGCAGCAGACACAGCAGCCCTCAAAGCCCAAGGCCTGACCCCTGGCTTGGCCGTGGTCTTGGTCGGCGACAACCCTGCCAGTCAGGTGTACGTGCGCAACAAGGTCAAAGCGTGCGAAGACGCGGGCTTGCACTCGGTGCTCGAAAAATACGAAGCCACCATGACAGAGGCCGACTTGCTGGCACGCGTGGAAGCGCTGAACAACGATGCATCCATTCACGGCATCTTGGTGCAACTGCCCTTGCCTGCACACATCGATGCGCAAAAAGTGATTGAGGCCATCAGCCCCGCCAAAGATGTGGACGGCTTTCACATCGCCAGCGCCGGTGCGTTGATGACGGGCATGTCTGGCTTTTGGCCTTGCACACCTTATGGCTGCATGAAGATGCTCGAGAGCATTGGCTACGACCTCAAAGGTAAACACGCCGTGGTGATTGGTCGCAGCAACATCGTGGGCAAACCGATGGCGCTGATGCTTTTGCAAAAAGATGCCACCGTCACCGTGGCGCACTCGCGAACGCAAAACCTCAAAGCCCTCACTCTGCAAGCCGATGTGGTCGTGGCCGCCGTGGGCAAGCGCAATGTGCTGACTGCAGACATGGTCAAGCCCGGTGCCGTGGTGTTGGATGTGGGCATGAACCGCAACGACGAGGGCAAGCTGTGCGGCGATGTGGACTTTGATGGCGTGAAAGAAGTGGCGGGCTACATCACCCCTGTGCCGGGTGGGGTTGGCCCCATGACCATCACGATGTTGTTGGTCAACACCTTGGAATCGGCACAACGCGCCCTATCTGAGAAGCATTGAGTTTTGCTTATTTGAAAGCTTTGCATGTCACTGAACAATCCGCTTCTCGACTTCTCGAACCTCCCGCTGTTTGATGCCATCCAACCAGCGCACATCGCTCCAGCACTCGACCAACTCTTGCCTGCGGCAGATGCGGCGCTAGAACAAGTCACCGCCGCCGACTTCCCTGCCGAATGGGCTCGCATGGCGGCTGTGTTGGATGTAGCGACGGAACGTTTGGGCCGTGCGTGGGGAGCCATCAGCCACTTGCACAGCGTGGCTGACACGCCAGAGTTGCGCGAAGCCTATGGTCAAGCGCTGCCACGTGTGACCGAGTTTTGGACGCGCTTGGGTGCCGACGAGCGCTTGTACGCCAAGTACAAAGCCATGGACGTGAACACACTCACCGCCGAGCAAAAGCACGCCCACACCTTGGCCATGCGCAACTTTGTGTTGTCTGGTGCAGAGCTCGTGGGTGCAGCCAAAGAGCGCTTTGCCGCGATTCAAGAACGACAAGCCGAGCTGAGTCAAAAGTTCAGCGAGAACGTGCTAGACGCCACCGACCAATGGTCACTCATCGTCAGTGCGGATGAGATGACAGGCGTGCCAGACGATGTGTTGCAAGCAACCCGAGCTGCAGCAGAAAAAGATGGTGCCACAGGCCATAAGCTCAACCTCAAGATGCCGTGCTACCTGCCCGTCATGCAGTTTGCACACAGCTCAGCCTTGCGCGAAAAGCTGTACCGCGCTTACGCCACGCGAGCATCAGACCAATCGAACGCGGTACAAAACGGCAAAGCCGAACAAGACAACACCGCCTACATTCAAGAAATTTTGGCTCTGCGACAAGAAGAAGCCGAGCTGTTGGGCTATGCCAACTACGCCGAAGTCTCGTTGGCTGCGAAGATGGCGCAGTCGCCCGCCGAGGTGATGCACTTTTTGCGCGACCTCGCCCAACGCGCTCGCCCCTACGCCGAGCAAGACGTGGCAGAGATGCGCGCTTTCGCGGCCGAGCACTTGAACCTCCAAGACCCACAACCGTGGGACTGGCCCTACATTGGTGAGAAGCTCAAAGAAGCGCGCTACGCCTTCAGCGAGCAAGAAGTCAAACCCTACTTCACGGCGCCCAAGGTGCTGGCAGGCTTGTTCAAAATTGTGGAGACCTTGTTTGAGGTCAGCATTCGCCGTGACACTGCGCCGGTGTGGCACCCTGCTGTTGAGTTCTATCGCATTGAGCGACATTCAGAAGCAACCCGCGCCCGCGGCTTGCCACCCGAGTTAGTCGGTCAGTTCTACCTCGACCCCGGCGCACGCGCAGGCAAGCGTGGCGGCGCATGGATGGACGATGTGCGTGCCCGTTGGCTGCGCCCCGACAACAACCAACTGCAAACACCGGTAGCCCACCTGGTGTGTAACTTTGCCGAAGGCGTGGGCGGCAAACCGCCACTGCTGACGCACGACGACGTCATCACCCTCTTCCACGAATGCGGCCACGGCCTGCACCACATGCTCACACAAGTGAACGAGCGTGATGTGTCAGGCATCAGCGGTGTGGAATGGGATGCGGTGGAGCTGCCCAGCCAGTTCATGGAAAACTTCTGCTGGGAATGGTCGGTGCTGCGTCACATGACATCGCATGTAGACACAGGCGAGCCCTTGCCACGCGAGTTGTTCGACAAAATGTTGGCGGCCAAAAACTTCCAAAGCGGTTTGCAAACCCTGCGCCAAATTGAGTTCTCACTCGTGGACATGCGCTTGCACACCGAGGGCGAAAAAGCCCAAGACTTCATGCAAGTGCTGCGTGATGTGCGTGCCGAAGTGGCCGTGTTGCAAAGCCCTGCGTGGGGCCGCACGCTGCACACCTTCAGCCACATCTTTGCAGGCGGCTACGCCGCGGGCTACTACAGCTACAAATGGGCGGAGGTGCTCAGTGCCGATGCCTATGCTGCGTTTGAAGAAACCGCAGCCGAAGACGGCACGCCAAGCATCGATACAGGTCGCCGCTACCGCCAAACCATTTTGGAAGTCGGCGGCAGCCGCCCTGCGATGGATTCATTCAAAGCCTTCCGCGGTCGCGAGCCTCAGTTGGATGCATTGCTACGCCATCAAGGCATGAGCGCGGCGCATTGAGCATGCATTTTGACTACGTCATCTACAAAATCACCTTTCCCAACGGAAAGATTTATGTGGGAAAAGATGTTGGCGCAAATGGACACGCACTGAATTACTTTGGATCTTGGGACAACGCCTTAGTTGCCCATGACTTCACCAAAGAACAGTTAAGCAATTTCACCCTCCGCAAAGAGATTCTTTTTGAATCCAACGACAAAAATGAAGTTTCCAAGAAGGAAGGCGAATTCATTTTGGCGCTGAGATCTAATGATCCTGATGTTGGCTACAACCAAACGCATCGTCAAAAAAAGAAAATTTAGCGCATAAAGCAAAGGCCCTGACTATTCAGTCAGGGCCTTTGTACTTGAAGTCAAAGCGTGTGTCAGAAGTTCAAAGTCTTCACACCGCTTGATGTGCCCAGCAAGCACACCTGCGCTTTTTGGTAGGCAAACACTCCTACGGTGACCACGCCTGGCCATTGACTGACGGTAGCTTCAAACGCCACAGGATCGGTGATTTTCAAACCGGTCACATCCACGATGTGTTGGCCGTTGTCGGTCACCAAAGGTTGGCCGTCTTTCATACGCACTTTGCCAACTCCACCCATGGCTGCGAACTGGCGAATGATTTGCGCGCTCGACATCGGGATGACTTCCACGGGCAAGGGAAACGCACCGAGGGTGTCGACCAATTTGCTTTCATCGGCGATGCACACAAACTTTTTAGAAAGTGCGGCCACAATTTTTTCGCGTGTCAACGCAGCGCCACCGCCTTTGACCATGTGGCCGTGGTGATCGATTTCGTCGGCCCCGTCGATGTAAACCGACAGGCTCTCGACCTCTGTGGCGTCAAACACTTGAATGCCCAAGGCTTGCAAGCGCTCGGTGGAGGCCACTGAACTAGACACCGTACCTTTGATTTGGTCTTTCATGCTGGCCAGCGCGTCAATGAATTTGTTGACGGTTGAGCCCGTGCCCACGCCCACCACCTCGCCGGGCACCACATATTGCAGTGCGGCTTGGCCGACCAAAGTTTTCAATTCGTCTTGGGTAAATGTGGGGGTGCTCATCGGCGAAAATCCAGCAAAGAAGTTTTTCAAAGTCTGAGATTATCCATGTCGTTACTGCCCTACTCGCTCGCCCGTCCTTTCTTGTTTTCGATGGACGCTGAAACCGCCCACGAACATACGCTGGCCATGCTGGCCCGCACGCAAAACACACCGCTGTCTTGGGCGTATTGCCAAGGCCGTGTGCAAGACCCGATTCAACTCGCGGGCTTGAAGTTTCCCAACCGCGTGGGCTTGGCGGCGGGCTTAGACAAAAACGCCCATTGCATTGACGGCTTGGCTGCCATGGGTTTTGGCTTTGTGGAAGTCGGCACGGTCACCCCAAAAGGCCAGCCTGGCAACCCCAAGCCACGCATGTTCCGTTTGCCCGAAGCCAACGCGCTCATCAACCGCTTAGGCTTTAACAACGAAGGCCTCGATGCGTTTTTGGCCAATGTGCAAAAAGCGCAGTTCCGCCACAAAGGTGGTGACATGCCCATGCTGCTGGGTTTGAACATCGGCAAAAACGCCGTCACCCCGATTGAAAACGCGGTGGACGACTACCTGATTTGCTTGAACGGCGTGTACCCGCATGCCGACTATGTGACCGTCAACATCTCGAGCCCCAACACCAAAAACTTGCGCGAGCTGCAAAGCGACGAAGCGTTGGATGCGTTGATTGGCGCCGTGGCCCAACGCCGCAACGAGCTGGCCCAACAGCACGGCAAGCAAGTGCCCGTGTTCATCAAAATTGCGCCCGATCTAGACGAGGCGCAAGTGGCCGTGATTGCCGCTACCTTGAAGCGCCATTGCGTCAGCGCCGACAGCACACTGGCCAACAGCTTGTGGGGCGTGATTGCCACCAACACCACCATCAGTCGCGAAGCGGTGCAAGGCTTGGTACATGCGGAAGAAACCGGCGGTCTCTCAGGCGCACCCGTGCTGGAAAAGAGTAGTGCGGTGATTCGCCAACTGCGCGCCGCCATGGGCCCGAACTTCCCCATCATTGGCGTGGGCGGCGTGCTCAGCGGTGCCGATGCGGTGTCAAAAATTGAAGCAGGCGCAAACGTGGTGCAGATATATACCGGCTTGATTTACAAAGGCCCTGCGCTGGTGAAAGAGGTAGCCGAAGCAATTCAAGCAAAAACTGTTCGATAGCCTTCGAATCGTTTCGACCAATACGTGTTGTTCATGCGCTCGGTTTTCACGCCAGTGCGCTCGTTGGCTGCATGTACAAACTTGCCTGAGCCAATGTAGATGCCCACGTGTGAATACGATGCACCGAGTGTGTTGAAAAACACCAAATCCCCGGGGTGGGCCTGAGCCGCCTCAATAGACTGCGTAACTTCGGCCATTTGCGCAGCACTGCCTTTCAGAGCAATGCCTGCCGACTCTTGATAAACAAACGTCACCAGCCCTGAGCAGTCAAACCCCGTGTGAAGTTTTTTACCGCCATACGTGTAGCCTCTATCCAACATAGCCACCGCTTGCATGACGATGTCTTGCCGCTTGGCGGGGTTGTTGGGGTAGCTTTGCGACGTGGGCGACGGCTTGCGCGACAGCGACGAACACGCGACCAGCAAGGGCGCGAGACAGGCACTGAAAAACAAGCGTTTGTTCATAGGTACAACTTTACTGCAAGGCACTCACGCGCCCAAGAAAAACGGCTCCCGAAGGAGCCGCATTTCAAAGGCTTTGGAAAACCTGAAAATTAACGCTTTTTAGCAGTCGCAGCTTTGGTTGTTTTCAAGGCTGTTTCTGTCATGTTTTTGTAGTTGCTTTCAGCAACTTCTGTGGCTTGCTTGACAGCTTTTTGCACAGACTCCAAAGCGTTGTTACCAGCGGCCACAGCAGTTTTGAATGCGGCCACAGCGGCTTCAGAACCAGCAGGTGCGTTCTTGGCAGCGTTTTCAACCATGGCGTGGAAAGCTTTTTGCGCTTCAGCCACTTGTGCCTCAACGTGGCCTTGGAAGTGAGAACCTGTACCGTTGGCGATGTCCACCAAATGACGGTTGTAGGCCACAGCCTTTTCAGCCAAAGGTTGGAACAAGCTGGCTTGCAAAGCCAACAATTCTTGCGCGTCTTTCACGGTCAAGGCAGCGTTGGCTTGTTTTTGCGAGTCAGCCAAAGTTGTCTTAGCAGCAGCCAAGTTCAACTCGATGAGTTGCTCAACGCCAGAGAAAGCCTTGTTGGTCAAACCAACCAAAGTTTCCAAATTGGCTTTGTTTGCAGCGATTACTTGTTCAGGTGTCAAAGTCATTTCATATCTCCAAAATTAAAAAGGATGTTCAAACTGCTCCGAACCTGCCCAAGCGGCATGAGTTATGTTGCAGTGCAGCATGAGGCATATTTTAGAGACAAGTTCGGCGTTAACAAGGCTTTTGCCCCCGTTTGGTGCACTTTTAGAGCTGACAGACTAAATCCGGCTCTAAGCCTTATTCCACGCCGTGTGCCCAGTGGTTCTTCCATTGCAAGCGGTATTGCGCGGCCAGGTCCTCAGACTTCAACACGAGGAAATTCTCAGCATTACGGCTGGCCGCCGAGTTGGTGAAATTGAAGCTACCTGTAATGACAATGGATTGATCAATCACCATCACCTTGTTGTGCGCGATGGCATGTTTGCCATCTTGGCGCAGTTCAATGTGGGCATCGGCCAACGCATCAATGACGTAGCGGTTTGAGCTTTGGCTCTTTTGGTCAAGTAACACCCGCACCTTCACCCCTCGCTCATGTGCGCGCACCAAGGCTTGGGCGATCGCGTTGTGCGTGAAGCCATAGGCCTGCACCAATACCTCTCGTTCGCTGGCATCAATGGCTTTGACAATCGGCCCAGCCGCATTGGAGGCTGGGGTGAAGTACACGCCCAACACCTCCACGGCCATATCCTGATCGGCTGACTGGGCAAGCGCTGGCAGTGCCATAAAGCCTAAAGCGCAAGTGAATAAAAACACAAAAAATCTCATAGTCGCAATCCTAAACTGCGAACTACAAATTTATCGACTTTGACCTACGCACCTCTAGTTAACATTAGCCTATGACTCAAGACATCGAACAACTCGCCCAACAACTCGAACAACACCCAGACTACCGCGTGCTTCGTCGTCTCGTACCTGGCCGTGTGTTCAACACGCCCGCCCCTGGGCAAAAGCTCAGCAAAGGCATCGTGCTCGACACCGAAACCACCGGATTTGACGTTGCCAACGACCGCGTGATTGAACTGGGCATGCTGGCGTTTGAATTCGATCCCGTCACAGGCGTGGTGTATCGCGTCACGGACGTGCTGGACGAGTTGGAAGATCCAGGTTTCCCTATTCCTCCTGCCACGACGGCCGTGCATCACATCACCGATGACATGGTGAAGGGCTTACGTATTGACGACACGCGTGTGGCCGAATTTCTGAAAAATGTGGACGTGGTCATTGCCCACAACGCCGCGTTTGATCGTCCGTTTGTGGAAGCACGCTGGCCACTGTTTGAACAACTCAATTGGGTGTGCAGCATCAAAGACATTGACTGGCGCGAAGAAGGCTTTGGCTCTGCCAAGCTGGAATATTTGCTCACCACTCAAGGCTATTTTTACGAAGCCCACCGCGCCGAGGCTGATTGCTGGGCATTGTTGGAATTACTCAACTTGGTATTACCGCAAAGCCAACAAACAGCCTTGCTTGCCGTATTGATGACGTTGAACCAGCCTCAACAAAAGGTATATGCCATCAACTCGCCATTTGAGACCAAAGACAAACTCAAATCGCGTAACTACCGCTGGTCCGCCGAACTGCGCTGCTGGAGCCGTGTGCTCTCAGGCGAAACCGAGATGAAGCAAGAACTGGAATGGCTTAAACACCATGTGTACGCAGGTCGCAGCGCGCGCGTGGAGCTAGAAACTTCGGGAGGCAAAGTGCGTTACTCCAACCGCGTGGGCCACAAAGAAGTGGTGACCCTTTAAAAGCTGACGACAAAGCCTTCAAAACGCACTTTAGTAAGTCACAGGTTGCCAAGGTACATAGCACGTTGACACATTGGGGTAGTACTGCTGCGAGGTCGGGCAGAAATACGCCACCCGGGTAGGCGGCATGTATTGCTGCTGGACCACCACTTGCTGTGGCGCAGCATAGCTAGGAGTACTAGCTGCGTAAATGACACTCCCCACAATAGCCGCCCCCAACACAGGAGCCACCCAATTACGCCCCCAATCACCACGATAACCATGGCCTCCATGATGGCCGCCTCGTACCCCTCCGCCATGACCTAGGCCATGGGCTTGTGCTGGCACAGCCAACACGGCAGACAACAAACAAGCGAACAGGATGGATGCGCGTTTCATAAAGAACTCACTCGGTTAAGAAGTGGTTCTACAACGCGCCATGCGAATCAACGGATGACAGCTTTACAAAAGCCTCAGCGCATCACCACCAGCCAAGGGCTGACACAGGTTTGCACCACCGGAAAGTACTGCCCTGTCTCGCGGCAGTAGTAGGCCTCGACCGGCTGCGCCACAGGCTGACCATTCACCCATTGCGTCGGCTGTGGGCTGGTAACCACGACGGCTGGCGGCGTGGTCACGATCACAGTCGAAGGTTGCACAGGACGGGACAAATAAATGGACGTACCAACGATTGCTCCGCCGACCAACGCAGGACTCCAAAAATAATCACCACGGTAATAGCCACCGCGATAACCGCCATGTGGGCCATGCGCCAAAGCCGCTGCTGCGGAGGTCGCTAACAACAAACTCAAAGCCAAGGTGCGAAATTTAGTCATCACTTGCTCGCTTTCTTTCAATGCCCAAATTGTGATCTAGGCGTGTAAAGAGTTCATTAAGTTTTCTAAAGCCAACGCCACCTGCGCGAGATGCGCATCTTTCCCTCGTAAGGTCGAAACCATCAACCCCACGGGCAACTCGCCCTCTGCATGGCAAGGCAAACTCCACGCACAGCCATCCATGTAGTTGATGGCGGAAGGATTGCGCAGCAACAAGCGGTTGACTTTGAAAAATACCTCGTCGTCTTTCAGCAGCGGCTGTGTCAGCGGTGCGACCATTGGTACGGTGGGGCACAACATGGCATCAAAGCCGTGCAACGTTTGCTCGGCGGCTGCAATCCACGCATTGCGGCGGTTGTGTAATTCCAGATAGTCTTGGGCTCTGATGCCCTTGCCGAGCGTCATACGTGCCACGACACGGGGGTCGATATGATGCGCCCCCCGCTCCAATCGTGCATGGTGCGCCGCATAACCTTCGATGGGTGAAAAACCACCAGGCATGCTGAGGGCGGCAATATCGCCCAGTGCTTTGAACGGAATCTCGACCACCTGCGCGCCCGCCTCACTAATACGACGCAGGGTGCGCACAAAAGCATTCGTCACCGTGACATCCACGTCATCCATCATCAAAGTTTGGGGCACAGCAAAACGCATGCCCCGCAAGTTGCTTGCATCGGTAGGCAACGGTTGCTGCGACAACACCGCATCCACAGCCAAACACGCACGCACCGATCGGGTGATGCTGCCCACCGTGTCCAGCGTGCGCGACAACTCCATCACCCCTGTGCACGGAATGCGCGATTGCGTGCTTTTGTAGCCCACCAAACCACACAGCGCGGCAGGAATACGAATGGAGCCGCCCGTGTCTGTACCAATTCCCACCTCGGCCAGCCCCAAAGCCACCGACACCGCCGCACCTGATGACGAGCCACCAGGCACGCGTGACTGTGCTGGGTCTGCCGGATTGGCAGGCGTGCCATGGTGTGGGTTGATACCCACCCCTGAAAACGCAAACTCGCTCATATTGGTTTTACCCAGCACCACCGCACCAGCATCACGCAAGCGCTGCAGCACAGGTGCATCGTGCATCGCAGGCGCTTCGCCCGCACACACCACGCCACCAGCCATGGTGGTCTCCCCCGCCACATCGATGTTGTCTTTGACGGTGATGCACACGCCGTGCAATGCACCTAAGAGATTCCCTGCTTTTGCCTGTGCATCACATGATTGCGCGGTGGCGCGTGCAGTGTCTGCATAAATCTGGGTGAACACATGCTGTGCGGGGTATTGGGACGCACCTTCGAGCGCATGCGCCACGCGTTGCATAGCAAACATGGAGGTATCAAAACAAGCTTGGGTCATGCGGTGGATTCTGCCTGATGCACATCTGCTCAAGCCCCACTTTTGGGCTGGCGTTGCTGAGCCGTGCTAGCCTACGGGTATGTCTGACACTACGGTCACCATCGCCCCCGAACTCACGATCTACTACGACGGCCAATGCCCCCTGTGCGTGGCTGAAGTGACGTTTTTGCAAAGCCGAAATGCCACAGGCAAGCTGGCATTTGTCGACATTACTCAACCGAACTTTGCGCAGGCAGGTCATCACATCTCGTGCGAAGCCGCCATGGCGCAGATTCATGGACGCACTGCCGATGGTCAAGTGTTGGTGGGAGTAACCGTGTTCGCAGCCGCTTACAAACTGGCCAAACTGCCGGTGATCGCATGGTTGTTGTCGCGCCGCTGGCTCATGCCTGTGCTCCAACCCGCCTACGTCTTGTTTGCCAAGCACCGTCAGGCCATTTCTAGGCGCATTGGCGCAGGTGTTTTGCGGTTTTCCAAGCGTTTTTTGCGTTGATTTTTGAGGTTTTTGAGGACGGCTTGTCAGAACGGTTGATAAATTTGCGAAAATAGCGTCTTTGCCTCGAGAACTACAACGAATGTCACGCCCAGAAAAAACAGAAATCTCCAACGATGGTTTGCGCTACAAGTCGAAAAAAGGCGGTTCACCCTTCGAAGGCCTTGGCCGCACTGGCGACACCATGAGCTGCATCAAATGCGGCATTCACAAGCCCCGCAACAACGGTTCGTTCAAGCGCATTTTGGGTTCATCCATGTTTGTGTGCTTTGACTGCAGCCCTCCCAAGAAAGAAGCAGACGCAGCAGCACCTGCGGCAGCTGCCAAAGAAAAAGCCAAAGCTTAAATCTTGGCACCCACAAAAAAGCGGCTCGTTGAGCCGCTTTTTTATTGGCAAAGTGGGCTTATTCCACCCGCACCACCGCATTCGGCTTGAAGCCCAAGTCAGCCACTTTGCCTTTTTTAGCGCGAGCGGCTTTGGCGTTGTTTAAGCTGCGAATTTCCAGTGTTTCTTCGCGGACTTTGCCGCCTCGGCCAATGCCTTCGATGCGCACGCTGCGTGTGTACGCAGCGGCGCCCGCCAAGGTGTCTTTGGCTTCGAGGTCAATCAGCATCAAGCCGCGACCGCCTTTTTCCATCGCTTTGAGTTCTGACAATTCAAAGGTCAAGAAACGGCCGCCCGTTGAGGCACACGCCACGTGCGTGGCTGGCGCAAACGGCGTGGCGCCAGAGCCGCCACTCACAGGCGATGGACGACACACGCTTTCGCCCTCACCCACGCTGATGAAAGCTTTGCCACCTTTGTTGCGCGAAATCATGTGCTCAATGTTGGCCATGAAGCCATAGCCCCCCGAGCTGCTGAGCAAGTACGTTGCGCCAGCAGGGCCAGCCACATAGTGCAACAGTTGGGTGCCTGATTCCAAATCGATCAAGGTGGTCACAGGTTGACCATCACCCCGTGCGCCGGGCAAGGCTGACACGGGCACCGAGTAGATACGACCGTTCGAGCCAAACGCAATGAAGGTGTCGACGGTACGGCATTCGAAGGTGCCATACAAACCATCGCCCGACTTGAACGCAAAGGCGCTGGCTTCGTGACCGTGGCCCGTACGCGCACGCACCCAGCCTTTTTCAGACATCACCACAGTCACCGGCTCGTCAATGACCTTGACTTCGGCCACGGCTTTTTTCTCTTCTTGAATGAGCGTGCGACGTGGGTCGGCAAAGGTTTTGGCGTCAGCTTCAATTTCTTTGACCATCAAGCGACGCAGCGCCGAGGGGTTACCCACGATGTCTTCGAGTTTGGCTTGTTCTTCGCGCAGTTCTTTGAGCTCTTGCTCAATCTTGATGGCTTCCAAACGCGCCAGCTGACGCAAGCGAATTTCTAAGATGTCTTCGGCTTGGCGCTCGCTCAAACGGAAACGCTCGATCAACGCCAGCTTAGGCTCGTCACTCTGACGAATGATGGCAATCACCTCGTCGATGTTGAGCAACACCAACTGACGGCCTTCCAAGATATGGATGCGGTCCAGGACTTTGTTCAAACGGTGCTGCGAACGACGCAGGATGGTGGCCGAGCGGAACTCGATCCACTCAGTCAACATGTCGCGCAAAGACTTGGGCACAGGGCGGCCATCAATGCCCACCATGGTGAGGTTGATAGACGACGAGGTTTCTAGGCTCGTGTGCGCCAGCAGCGTGGTGATGAGTTCCTGTTGCTCAATGCGACTGGTCTTGGGCTCGAACACCAAGCGCACAGGGGCGTCTTTGCTCGATTCATCGCGCACCACATCTAACACCGCCAACACCGTGGCTTTGAGTTGGGTTTGCTCGGCGCTCAGCGCCTTCTTGCCCGTCTTGACTTTGGGGTTGGTGAGTTCTTCAATCTCTTCCAACACGCGTTGGCTGCTCACGCCTGGGGGCAGTTCGTTGACCACCAGTTGCCATTGGCCACGGGCCAAGTCTTCAATGACCCAGCGGGCGCGCACTTTGAGCGAGCCACGGCCTGTGCGGTACGCATCGGCAATGTCAGACGCACTGCTGATGATTTGGCCGCCACCTGGGTAGTCGGGGCCAGGCAAGATTTGCAGCAATTCTTCATCGCTGAGTTTGGGCGACTTGATGAGTGCCACGCACGCATCAGCCACTTCGCGCAAGTTGTGGCTTGGAATTTCAGTGGCCATACCCACCGCAATACCGCTGGCACCGTTGAGCAAGGCAAAGGGCAAGCGAGCGGGCAACTGCTTAGGCTCTTCGGTAGAGCCGTCGTAGTTGGGTTGAAAGTCGACGGTGCCTTCGTCAATCTCGTCCAGCAACAAGCTGGTGATTTTGGCCAAGCGGGCTTCGGTGTATCGCATGGCCGCAGCACCGTCGCCGTCGCGTGAGCCAAAGTTACCTTGACCATCAATCAGTGGGTAGCGTTGCGCAAAGTCTTGCGCCATGCGCACGAGGGCTTCATACGCAGCGCTGTCGCCATGCGGGTGATAGCGGCCCAGCACGTCACCGACCACGCGGGCGCATTTGACAGGCTTAGCACCTGAGTTACCGCTGAACCCGAGCCCCATGCGAGACATCGAATACAGAATGCGGCGCTGCACTGGTTTTTGGCCATCGCACACATCGGGCAAGGCACGGCCTTTGACCACGCTGAGTGCGTATTCAAGGTAAGCGCGTTGGGCGTAATGGCCCAGCGCGATGTCGCCATCGTTATCGGCAGTTGGCAGTTCGGGGGTTAACAAATCGGTCATACGTCAATCTCAATCGAATCGCCATGCAGTTCCATCAACTCGCGGCGTGCAGCGGCTTCGCCTTTACCCATGAGCTGGGTGATCAAGCCCTCGGTGGCGGCAAAGTCCAACATGCCCAGTTGCACGGGCATGAGGCGACGGGTATCGGGGTTCAAGGTGGTATCCCACAGTTGTTCGGCACTCATTTCGCCCAAGCCCTTGAAGCGGCTGATGCTCCACTTACCCTCAGCCACGCCATCTTTGCGCAGCTTGTCGAGGATGGCCGTGAGTTCCCCTTCATCCAAGGCATACACCTTGGTGGCGGGCTTTTTGCCCCGCGCTGGTGCGTCCACACGGAACAGCGGTGGACGCGCCACAAACACATGCCCAGCTTCGATGAGCTTGGGGAAGTGACGGAAGAACAGCGTGAGCAACAACACTTGGATGTGCGAGCCATCCACGTCCGCATCTGACAAGATGCAAATCTTGCCGTAGCGCAGACCACTCAAATCAGGACTGTCGTTCGGGCCATGTGGGTCTACACCAATGGCCACTGAAATGTCGTGAATTTCGTTGTTGGCAAACAAGCGATCGCGCTCGACTTCCCACGTGTTGAGCACCTTGCCGCGCAACGGCAGAATGGCTTGGCTTTCTTTGTCTCGGCCCATCTTGGCACTACCGCCAGCGGAATCGCCCTCGACCAAGAACACTTCGTTGTGGCTGATGTCACGGCTTTCGCAATCGGTCAACTTGCCTGGCAACACGGCCACGCCGGAACCTTTGCGCTTCTCCACTTTTTGGCCTGCGCGTTGGCGGGTTTGCGCCGCCTTGATAGCGAGTTCAGCCAACTTCTTGCCGTAGTCCACATGCTGGTTCAGCCACAACTCCATCGTGGGGCGCACATAACTCGACACCAAACGCACGGCATCGCGTGAGTTGAGGCGCTCTTTGATTTGGCCTTGGAATTGAGGGTCCAACACCTTGGCGCTCAACACATAGCTGGCGCGAGCAAACACGTCTTCTGGCAAGAGTTTGACGCCCTTGGGCAGCAACGCATGCAGCTCAATGAAGCTCTTGACCGCGTTGAACAAACCATCGCGCAAGCCGCTGTCATGCGTGCCGCCGGCACTGGTGGGGATCAGGTTGACATAGCTCTCACGCACGGGCTGACCATCTTCGGTAAAGGCCACGGCCCACGCCGCGCCCTCGCCTTCGGCAAAGCTGTCGTGGTTTTTATCGGCATAACCGTCGCCCTCGAACAAAGGGATCACAGGGTCGCCGTTGAGCGTTTGCATCAAGTAGTCGCGCAAGCCGCCTTTGTAGAGCCAGTTTTGCGTATCTTTGGTTTTCTCATTGATGAGCGTCACGCTCACGCCGGGCATAAGCACGGCTTTGCTGCGCAGCAAATGCACCAACTCGCCCATTGGCAACGCCGAGGATTCAAAGTATTTGGCATCGGGCCACACGCGCACGGTCGTGCCTTGTTTGCGGTCGCCTGATTCTTGTTTGCGCGTGCTGAGTTTTTCCACCACATCGCCGCCAGCAAATACCAAACGGGCCACTTGGCCTTCGCGATGTGACGTCGCTTCCATGCGCTTGGCCAGCGCGTTGGTCACGCTCACGCCCACGCCGTGCAAGCCGCCGGAGAAGCTGTAAGCACCGCCCGAGCCTTTGTCAAACTTGCCACCCGCATGCAAACGGGTGAACACCAGTTCAATGACCGGTGCTTTTTCTTCGGGGTGCATGCCAAATGGAATGCCACGGCCATCGTCTTCGATGCTGACCGAGCCATCGCTGTGCAATGTGACAATGATTTTCTTGCCGTGTCCAGCCAAGGCTTCGTCGGCAGCGTTGTCCAACACCTCTTGGATAATGTGCAAGGGGTTGTCAGTGCGGGTGTACATGCCCGGACGCTGCTTGACGGGTTCGAGTCCTTTGAGAACACGAATCGAGCCTTCCGAGTACTGGGGCGGTGTAGTGGGTTGCTTTGTTGCCATGGGGCGGCATTGTAGACAGTTTCAAACTTGATACTGTATAAAACAACAGATCGGCATTTTTCTCAAATCAAACTGACGCTTTGTCTGCAGCCTAAAAGCCCTGCAACAGCGACTTGCGCCAGCATTGGTTAAAGTCAGAGACATGACCCACCCACACAAAACCCTGCCCATGTGGCAAGTACTGGCCTGCGGGGCCGCCATCGTCACCTTGTCCATGGGCGTACGCCACGGCTTTGGCCTATGGCTGCAACCCATCACCCAAGCGCAAGACTGGACCCGAGAAAACTTTGCCATGGCGATTGCGATTCAAAACCTGACATGGGGTTTTTCCGGCATTTTCTCGGGCATGTTGGCCGACCGCTTTGGCGCGTTCCGTGTCATCGTGACGTGTGCGGTGATGTACGCCTTGGGTTTGGTGGGGATGGCGTATTCGTCTACGCCCGCGCTCTTCACCGCCACGGCGGGGGTGCTGATTGGCATTGCCCAAGCGGGTACCACCTATGCCGTGATTTACGGTGTGATTGGACGCAACGTGAGTGCGGCCAATCGTTCGTGGGCGATGGGCGTGGCCGCCGCCGCGGGCTCGTTTGGCCAATTCTTGATGGTGCCTACTGAGGGCTATCTCATCAGCACTTTTGGCTGGCAAGAGGCTTTGGTGTGGTTGTCGATGGCCGCACTTTTGGTCATCCCCTTGGCCTATGGTTTGCGTGAGCCAGGATTTGGCGGAGGGGCCACACCGCATCGCGAACAATCCATCATGCACGCGTTGAGCGAAGCCATGAACTACCGCAGCTTTCAGCTGCTGATGGCGGGTTACTTTGTGTGCGGTTTTCAGGTGGTGTTCATCGGCGTGCACATGCCGAGCTACCTGAAAGACCACAACATGTCACCCGAAGTAGCCAGCATTGCCCTAGCGCTGATTGGCTTGTTCAACGTATTTGGTACGTACATTTCTGGCAGCTTAGGCCAACGTTTGGCCAAACGCAAAATTTTGGCCTTCATCTATTTTTCGCGTTCAGTAGCCATCGTGCTCTTCTTGCTGGCACCGCTCACCCCCATGAGCGTGTACATCTTCTCTTCGGTCATGGGATTGCTGTGGCTCTCCACCGTGCCTCCTACCAATGCGGTGGTGGCGCAAATTTTTGGCGTCGCCCATTTGTCAATGCTAGGCGGCTTTGTGTTTTTCAGCCACCAAATTGGCAGCTTCATGGGCGTGTGGCTAGGCGGCTATTTGTATGACAGAACAGGCAGCTACGACATTGTTTGGTACATCTCGATTGCGCTGGGTGTTTTTGCCGCGTTGGTGAACTTGCCCGTAAAAGAAACCGCCATCGAACGTGCGCCGACCACCGCAACGGCTTGAGTGTCTCAACGATGAACCGTCTCTCTCACGTTTGGATTCGCCAAACCTTGATCGGTTTGGTGTGCTTGGCTGTGCTGATGGCAGTGATGACGATGTATTGGCAGCCTGAGTTTTTGCTGACTTTGGCAAATCAGGTTTGGGGATGTTTTTAAGATGAGCGCCATTCTTCACGGACAAGAACCCACTTCGAATTGGGTCGCCCGCTGGTCTCACCTATTGCCTGCTGGATGCAGCGTGTTGGATGTGGCCTGCGGACACGGACGCCATATGCGCCACTTTGCGGCCTTGGGCCATACCGTCACAGGCGTCGACCGTAACCCAGAAGCCATCGCCACAGTGAAACCCTTGGGCGAAGCGGTGTGTGCGGACATCGAAAATGGACCATGGCCCTTGCACGGCCGCACGTTCGGTGGTGTGGTGGTCACCAATTACCTATGGAGACCGCTGTGGCCGCACATCTTGGCCAGCCTGGCGCCCGCCGGCGTTCTGATTTATGAAACCTTTTCAAATGGCCATGCATCGGTGGGAAGGCCTTCACGTCCTGACTTTTTGTTACAACACGGCGAATTGCTGAATGTGTGCAAAGGCCTGCGCGTCGTGGCTTTTCAAGAGGTATTTATCCCCCAACCAGAGCGATTCGTGCAACGCATCGTGGCCGTGAAGGAGACGGGCAACGCACAAACACCTGCACGTTACTCAATTGCCGGCTAAAAACAGCATTCGCAATCGCTAGAATGAGTGTTTTTCCTTGACCGAACTCGCGGACATGACACCCATTACCGGCAGCATCGTGGCTTTGACCACCCCCATGCACACAGACGGCAGCGTCGACTACCCCACCCTACGCAAACTGATTGATTGGCACATTGCTGAAGGCACTGATTGCATCGGCGTTGTGGGAACAACAGGTGAGTCTCCCACCGTCAACGTCGAAGAGCACTGCGAAATCATCCGCGTGTCGGTGGAACAAGCAGCCAAACACACCGAACGTCACGTCCCCATCATGGCTGGTTGCGGTGCCAATTCGACTGCCGAAGCCATTGAATTGGCCAAGTACGCCAAAAAGGTCGGTGCCCATTGCCAACTACAAGTGGTGCCCTACTACAACAAGCCGACGCAAGAAGGCCAATACCTGCACTTCAAAGCCATCGCTGAAGCCGTAGACCTGCCCGTGATTTTGTACAACGTCCCCGGCCGTTCTGTAGCCGATATGGCGCACGACACCGTGTTGCGTTTGGCCCAAGTGCCAGGCATCGTGGGTATCAAAGAAGCCACAGGCAACATCGAACGTGCCGAGTGGTTGATCCGTGATGTCCCCAAAGGCTTTGCCGTGTACTCCGGTGACGACCCCACAGCTGTGGCATTGATGCTGTGTGGTGGCCAAGGCAATATCAGCGTGACAGCCAACGTGGCTCCCCGCTTGATGCACGAACTGTGCGTGGCCGCGATTGCGGGTGACGTCAAGCGTGCCATGGAGATTCAGTTCAAGCTGATGCCTGTTCACAAGCAGCTGTTTGTGGAAGCCAACCCTATCCCAGTCAAATGGGCTATGCACCGCATGGGTCTCGCAGGCCCAACGTTGCGCTTACCGATGACCGAACTCACCCAAGCGAACGAGCCTGTGGTGGAGAGCGCATTGCGTGCTGCTGGTTTGATTTGATTACTGCAAAGGTCTCCGCCATGAAAAATCGTTTGTTCTCTAACCGCACTGCCGTCGTTTTGGCTGTCGTGAGTTCGTTGTCTGCCTGTAGCTCGTTCATGGACAGTGACAAAGTCAACTACAAAACCGAAGGCGGCACCAAAGTTGTCCCCCTCGATATTCCGCCCGACCTCACTCAACTGACGCGCGATACGCGCTATGTCGTGCCCGGTGGTGGTGCCGTGACAGCTAGCAGCATAGCTTCACGCCCAGCCAATCCTGTGGCAAGCACAGCAGCCAAGCAAGTCAATGACGTTCGCATTGAACGCGATGGAAAACAACGTTGGCTAGTCGTTAACCGTCCTGCTGATTCTGTCTGGCCGATTGTTCATGGATTTTGGAAAGAAAATGGATTTGAGTATGTGGTCGAGCAGCAGCAAATTGGTTTGCTAGAAACCGAATGGGCTGAAAATCGAGCAAAAATTCCGCAAGACTTTATTCGTCGCACACTCGGTAAAGTTTTGGATGGGCTCTACTCGAGCGGCGAACGTGACAAGTTTAGAACTCGTCTCGAACGCAACAGCTCTGGCGGTGTTGATATTTTTGTCACCCACCGTGGCATGACAGAAGAATATAAAGACGCGTCAAAAACAGGTGGCACGATTTGGGTGCCTCGCCCAAGTGACCCTGAGCTCGAGGCCGAATTTCTCAGCCGTTTGATGGTCAAACTTGGTGTGTCTGCAGATCAAGTTAAAGCGACATCCCCTCTGACTGAAACAACACCAACGAAGACCACTTTGGTCACGAAAGGTGGCTCATCTGTCTTAAGCATCCCAGACTCCTACGACGTCGCATGGCGTAGAGTCGGATTGGCATTAGACCGAACAGGCTTCACCGTTGAAGATCGCGATCGCGCTCAAGGTGTTTATTTCGTACGCTATGTTGACACCACACCTAAAGAAGAAAAAGGCTTCTTTAGCAAGATGTTCAGCAAGGCAACACCCGAAAGTGGCCCTGTCAAATACCGCATTGCTGTTCGTAAAACGGACGCCACCTCTGAAGTTTCAGTTCTCGATACCACTGGAAAGCTGGAAAATAGTCCAATTACCGAGCGTATCTTGAAGTTGCTGGCCGACGATTTGCGCTAAACCAATACCCATGGTTTTCGCGCCGTGTTGTGTGTTTATAAGTTGAGGCAACGGCAGTTCGGGCAAAGCCACTTTGGTTGAATAAAAAAAGCCACCTGATGGTGGCTTTTTGCAGTCAGTTTAAAAACTGATTACTTGCTGGCAGCGTCAGAAGCTGGCGCGGCGGCTTCAGAAGCCACAGCAGAAGCTGCTTCAACAGGAGCAGAAGCAGCAGCAGGAGCGGCTTCAACAGCAGGAGCTTCTTTTTTGCCGCAAGCGACGAGAGCGGCAGCAGCCAACAAAGATGCCAACAGGATTGACTTGTTCATTTTGATATTCCTTAAAGGGGATGAAAACAATTTCCGGAAATTGCTGTGGTTTACACCACAACCGAGCAGATGGACTCGAGCCCGCCAACTCAGCCCTAAATTATAGGGTAAATCCTATAAAGATTCAAAAACAATGTCAGTTGCGCGTCAATTTGTCTGCTTTCAGTTTTGAGAATGCAACCAACCATCGTCACACCACTCCATCAGCAGGCTTAATACTTCCGAACTAGCTTTTTTGAGCTCAACTTCCGTTAACTCTCGGCAATCTGCCAATCGACGCATCAAAGATGCGTCCTGTCCTGCCGCACGCCAACTTTCGCCATTCAAAAAGATGTGGTGATCGTCGTACATCATCTTGCTTCGTCGGTCTAAACGCACCGCCACCAGTTGATCGGGCATGTCACCCATTTCATACCAGACGTTAGCCTTAGGCTCTGTCAAATACTCCCCCAAAGCACGTTGCAAGGCTTTGGGATCTTTTAGCGACTTTTGAAGCGCTGATTTTGCAAAATCAACCAAACCTTCAGGCATCGCTGCAGGTTTGGAGACGGCAGGCTGCGAGGCATCTTGATACAAATCGCAACCCGCTGCGTCTTCCGCTCCTTCACTCAGGCGCACCAATAGCTCACGCGCCAAGTCACCAGTTTGGGGAACGCGAAAGCCCACGGAGTACGTCATACATTCACCTTGTGCAATGCCGTCATGGGCATAGCGAGGCGGCAAATACAACATGTCACCTGGATTGAGTACCCAGTCATGTTCTGGTTTGAAATTCGCCAAAATTTTTAACGGCATATCCGGCACCAGCGACAGGTCTTTTTGACGACCTAAACGCCAACGGCGTTGGCCATGCGCTTGCAGCAAAAACACGTCATAGCTATCAAAGTGCGGTCCCACGCCACCGCCTTCAGTGGCATAGCTGATCATCACATCGTCCAAACGGGCGTCAGGAATAAAGCGAAATTGCTGCATCAAAGCGGCCACGCGGTCATCGTGCAAATCAACGCCTTGCACCAGCAAGGTCCAATCACGCTCAGTCAGCTTGGGAATCGCACGGCGTTTGAAAGGTCCACGTTGCATTTGCCAATCACGTGAACCACCATTCCCACCGATCACCAAACGGGATTCCACCTCATTTTGTGCGGCCATATCAAACAGCTCGGGACGGCTGAGCAAGGCTTTGAATTCTGGAATGGCTTGGCGCACCAACAAGGGCTTGCGCTGCCAATAGGTTTTCATGAACTCGGCGGGACTGATGCCGCCAAGCAAGGTCAGGGGTTTGTTTACTTGCATCGTGCGACAATTTTGCCCTATGGAAATTACTCAACACTGCGTGGTCGGCTTAACTTGGACCTTGAAAGACACTTTGGGCGAGGTGCTGGACGAATTGGACAGCCCCGT
>JACCEA011381587.1_pt1 | contig 40035 bp, 34 predicted proteins | sample 7449851 | NCBI WGS metagenome assembly JACCEA01 (sample SAMN15323453, study PRJNA562643) | freshwater metagenome | isolation source: river surface water | place: USA:Blue River Watershed | collected 2017-08-18 | reverse complement strand
TGCCATTCATCCAGCCGCATCAGTTGGTCATAATCGTTATAACCCGGCAGGTCGGGGTTCAGCCGGGCGGTAAAGGGGGCGCTGCCCTTGATCCACGTATCGATCGCCTCGCGCAGATAACGCTCGGTTTCGCTAAGGAACTTGTCGCGCAGGATACCGCTCCTCTTGGGAGGCTCCAGCACTGGTTCGGAATAACACCCAAACCCTGTTTCGCTCTCTTCGCTTTTGGCGAAGGACCAGTATTCAAAACCGTTCGGCGTACCGACAATGCCTTCGAAGCCATTGGCTGCGGCCATCAGCCCCAGCGTGCCGAGCTGAAGGGCAAAGCCATCTTGCACCTGCTTACCGGTCGGCGCCTTGCCGGTCTTGTAATCGACCACGATCAGCGCGCCATCGGCACCCCGGTCGATCCGGTCGGCACGGCCCTTGATCGTCACGCCCGCCAGCTGGAAATGGCCCTTGATCTCACTCGCGAGCACCTTGCGCCCCTCGCCGGCATCGCGGGCGATCTTGGCGTCGATCCATTGCAACGCCCGTTCCAGCCGCGGCCACCACAGGCTGCGCGTGACCGGATGAGCCTGCATCTCGGCCAGCTCTTCAGAGGCCAGCGCCAGCAGCTCGCCCGCCCGCCCCCCGGCCTTGTGCCAGCGTTCCATCACATTGTGGACCACCGTGCCCTGCCAGGCGGCGCTGGGGTCGGCATCAAGCCCGTCGAGCGAACGCAGCCGCAGGATCGCCTGGGCATAGAACTGGTAGGGATCGCCGCGCAGCCGGTCGACCGCAGTCACCGCCAGTGCGACATCGCGCTGCGCCGCAGTCGGCATCGGCTGGGGCTGCGGATAGGGTGGCAGCAAAGCCGCATGATCGATGGTCCGCGCCAGCTCAACCGCACGGCGTTCCCGATGCGCCGCGGCCAGGTCGCCCAACATGGCCTCCACCCGCAAGACAAAGCGGCTGGGGATCACCGGCCCGCCCTCGTCGCGCTGGGCCCAGCTTAGCACCACCTCGGGCGCGCCCAGTGCCCCGGCCAGGTCATGCGCCGCCAGGCCAATCCGGAACTCGCCCGATGGGACACCCAGGGCGCGCAGCACGGCCGGCGGCAACAGCGGTTCAGGCGAAGGACTGGCCGGCCAAGAGCCCTCGGTCAGTCCCGCGCAGATCACCAGGTCAGCGCGACTCATCCGCGCTTCCAGCAAGCCATAGACCGCCACGCGGGGATGGCCGCCCCACGGCGGACGCACTGGCACGCGGTCCATCGCATCGCGCAGCACCTGCGTCAGGTCGGCCCGGCCAAGGCGCGTGCCAATCGCCGCACTGGCATCGCGCAGTTCCTCCAGCCACCCTGCCAGCGCGCGGCCATCGGCTTCACCCCACAGCCGGGCGCCGCACAGCGCCTCGCCCGCCGCGGCCAGCACGTCCAGCGCCTCTGCCAAAGCGGCATCTTCCGGCAAGGCAAGGACGGGCGCCAGCACCGCGGCAAGGCCCTGCCACCAGCCGGCAATGTCTTCACCCTTCCCGCGCTTGGCGAGCCGGTCCACGGCTGCCTCAACCGGGACGAGGCCCGGCTTGGGCCGCGGGCCGCGCAGTTCCAGGTCCAGCGCACGGGCATTTTCCAGCCAGGCGGCGCGCCCTTCCCCAGCGCCGACCAGCGGATGGACCAGCAAGGCCAGCAGCGGCACCGGCGAAGCTTCGCTGGCGGCCAGTTCCGCCAGCAGCAGCAAGACGCGCCCGGCCGTGGTCTGCGGCAATGGCTGACCGGCCGTATCGTCGGCGACGATGTTCCAGCGCCGCAGATGAGCCACAACCCGGCCTGCCAGCCCGCGATCGGGCGTGACCAGCGCCACGCGCTTTTCCGGCTGATCCAGCGCCTCGCGGATCAAGATTGCGATCGCCTGCGCTTCCTCGCCCGGATGCGCGCTTTCCATCAATCGCACACCAGAAAGGCGGCGCTGCTCTGCCCTCAGATCGACCCAGCGCGCGCTGCCCTCGGGCGGCAGGAACAGGTTGGAGATCGCCCGGCTCCGCTCCGGCGGCGCGGCGGCAAGGCCGGCGCGGTGCCAGGGATCAACCTCCGCGCGGTTCACCCCCATCCGGTTGAGCAGCAGCTTGAGGTGATACTGCGGGTGGGTCAGCGTATCGCGCTCGCCAAAAGGCGGACCACCTGCTTCGCCGGGAATGCCTGCAGAGCCCAGCCCGTCCCAAATGTCCTGATCGAGCGATAGGTCCAGGTCCGGTAGGATCACCGCGCCGTTCGGCAGGTCAGCAATCGTCCGCAGCAGCCGCGCCAGTGCTGGCGAGGCACTGGTGATCCCGGCGGCAACCACTGGCTGATTCGGGGGCACTTCGCGCCAGCGCCTTGCCGCATGGTCGAACAGCAGGTTCCGCCGCACCGGGGGATCCACTTCACCCCGGGCGGCCAGCTCGGCCAGCCAGTGCGCCTGGACCCGGGCAAAGTTGCGGGTCGAATCCTGCCAGTGCATGGCCAGATCGCCAACGATCCCAGCCACGCGTTCCTGCAGCAGATCGCCCAGCTCGATCCCCTCGATCGCCAGCCGGTCCATTGTCCGCGCCGTCTCAAAGGCAAGGCGCAGCAGGCCGGGGGCCTTGGGTGTCTCCTTGCCCAGCTCCGCGCGAAGCAGTTCGGCCAGCCGCAGCCAGCGCCGCACTGGATCCGCTGCGGGTGGGACTGCAGAGCCCGCTCCCAGCGGATCGAGCAGCGGCCCCAGCGTTTCATCCAGATCGAGGTCGCCCACCACCGCCATGCGCGGCAGCAGCAGACCGCCACCGGACAGCCGAACGAACGCTTCGGTTACGATCCGCTCGGCGCGGCGACTGGGGAGCAGCAGGGTCAGTCGGGCCAGACCAAGCTCCGGCTCGGCGTAACGCGGGATCAGCCCCGCCACCAGCGCATCGGCAAACCCGCGGTGCGCGGCGATGGAATAGACGTTGGGCCCGGCCGGCTCAGCCATCGGCGGTCTGGGCGCTGGCCAGCGCGGCCTCGGTCAGTCCGATGGCTTCGGGATAGCCGACATCGAACCATTCGCCCTCATGCACCAGCCCAAAGCAGCGCCCGGCGGCAATGGCGCGGTCCCAGAATACGTTGGTGGAGAATACGTCCTCGGGCGGATCGACGATCATGTGCTTGGACAGCAGCTGCACCCCGGTCCAGTCATGGCCGCGCGGCCGCTTCGGCCCTTCGCGCGAAAGCCGGCCGTCATCGTCCAGATCGAAATCCCCGATGCCCTTGGTGTTGTGGGCGCGCGCGTGCGGGACAACCAGCATCAGCACGTCCATCTTGGCCGGGTCCCAGGCTTCGGCCAGCCGAACCAGCGGATTGGCACCGCGCCAGGTAAACCAGTTATCGGCATTGATGCAGAAGAACGGGTCATCCAGGATCAGCGGCAGCGCCTGCACCAGCCCACCCCCGGTATCTCGCAGCAGTTCGCGCTCGTCCGAAATCGCAATCTGGAAACGGTCTTCACCGGCCAGGTGCGCCTCGATCTGCTCCGGCAGGTAGTGGACATTGGCGACAATCCGTCCGACCCCGGCATTGGCCAGCAGGTCCAACACGTGATCAAGCAGCGTCGTACCCGCCACCGCCACCAGCGGCTTGGGCCGGGTGGCGGTAAGCGGCATCATCCGCGTGCCCTTGCCCGCGGCCATGATCATCGCGGTGCCGGGCAGGTTGCTCACGGCTGCCAGCTGCCCCCGCCCGCTTCGCGCAGTCCGGCCGGCACGTTGGCATCAAACCAGCGGGCCACGGGTGCGAGTGCCGGATGAGCGAGGTCCCGCTCAAGTAAGGCCCAGACGCGGGGGATGTAATCGAGGTAGCGCGGCTTGCCATCGCGCTTCCACAGGCGGACGAAAATGCCGACTATCTTGGCATTCCGCTGCGCCCCCAGGCGGGCATAGTCTGCCGTAAAATCAGCGCCTGCACCGGTCTTGCTGAGATAGTAATCAAGCATCTGCGCCTCAAGCTCGGGCGCAACGTCGCGGCGGGCATCCTGCAACAACGAGACCAGGTCATAGGCCGGATGGCCAACCAGCGCGTCCTGAAAATCGAGCAGACCCTGATCGCCCAGGGACCCCAGCAGCATGATGTTTTCGGCGTGGTAATCGCGCAGCACCACCACACCGGGGCGCTGGCGCGGCAGCATCGGGCTGAGGACCTCTTCCCAGGCCGCAGAATAGCTGGCCGCATCGACATCAAGACCGCGCGCCGGGCAGTACCAGTCAACGAACAGCTTGGCCTCGCGCTGATACTCGGCCAGCGAATAATCAAGGAACGGCCCCGGCGGAAGGCGGCGCAGTTCCACCAGCGCGTCAATCGCGGCCCGATAGACCTCCGCCTCATCAGCGGGCCACTGATCCAGATATTCGCGCACCCGAACTTCGCCGAAATCCTCAAGCAGCACCAGCCCACGGGGCGCATCTTCAGCCAGGATACGCGGCGCGCGCAGGCCATTGGCATCAAGCCACTTGGCCGCCCGCAGGAACGGCGCGGGATCCTCGGTCGGCGGCGGCGCATCCATCAGCATCGCGCTCTGCTCGCCCAGGCGAAGGCGGAAATAGCGGCGGAACGAAGCATCGCCCGCCAGCGGTTCGATCACCGCATCACCCCAGCCGGCAGCGGCCAGAAATGCTTCGAGTCCCTCGGGAAGTTTCACGTCCATCCCGGACGCCCTAGCCAATTCGCCCCCGGCTCGACAATTGCCGACCGGTCCGTTTCCGCAGTTTCGATAGTGATCGAAAGGCAGCCTGGCTCATGGGCAAAGCCCCCGGCGTGTTCGGGCCATTCGGCGATCAGCGCGGCACCTTCGCGGTAATCGTCCAACCCGATCTCTTCGGCCTCCTCGGGCCGGTCCAACCGATAGAAATCGGCATGAACCAGTGGCAAGCGGACGGCGGGCGGATCATAGGTCTCGATAATCGCAAAGCTGGGCGACGGCACCTCGCCGTGATGGCCCAGTGCGGCGATGATCGCCCGGGCCAGCGTGGTCTTGCCGGCCCCCAGACCACCTGACAGCGCCACGACATCGCCGGGCTGGAGCACGGCGGCGATCCGCGCACCCAGTGCCGCGGTCGCGGCCATATCCGGCAACGCAATCCTCACGGCAAGTCGATGATTGCCGCGGTGCCATGCCCCGGCTCTGACAACAGTTCCAATGTCCCGCCATGCGCCTCAACCAACCGCCGCGCCAGCGGCAAGCCCAGCCCCTGACGCCGCGCAACCACTGTGCCATCGGCGGAAAGCTTGATGCCTTCGAGCGCACGGGCCAACGTGGCAGCATCCATCCCGGGTCCATTATCGGAAATGACAATCCGAGCGCGCCCCTTGCGGCCGGACAGTTCAACCAGCACCCGCCCGCCATTGGGGGTAGCCGCCAGGGCATTTTCCAGAACATGGCCAATCGCCCGCGCCAGCCGCCGGCTATCACCGGTAATCCGGCCGACGCCCTTGTCCCCGCGCAGGTCCAGTGTCAGCCCGGCCTCGCGGATACGCTTGGCGCGGTCCTCAACCAGGCGGGTGACCAGCGGGTAAAGTTCCACTTCTTCGCGGACCAGCGGCAGCAGGCCAGCCTCGCTCTGCGACAGATCAAGCACCGATTCGATCTGTTCGCCCAGCCGCTCGACCGAGGCGAGGATCGCGGCGACATACTCATGCCCCTGCGGCGAAAGCTCGCCACCCAGGCCCGTTTCAAGCAATTCCGCGAAGCCACCGATCGAGGTTAGCGGCGTGCGGAATTCATAGCTCATATTGGCGAGGAAGCGGGTCTTCAGCGCATCGGCTTCTTCCAACGCAGCAGCGCGCTGCTTCAGCGCTTCCTCGGCCTTCTGGCTGTCGGTGATGTCAAGCACAGTCAGCAGGCCATTGCCATCGGGCAGCGGCACCCCGGCGAATTCCAGCGTGCGCCCATCAGCCAGCACAACACGCCCACCGGTCTGGCGGCGATCCAGCGTGGCGGCGCGAACAACATCGCCCACCGTCTTCGCCCGCTCTGGCTTCTTCAGACGGGCAGCGATCCGTTCAAGCAGGGCGTCGATCCGTGGGTGGCCATCAAGCAGACGATCATCGAGCCCCCAATCCGCCGCGAACCGCCGGTTCCACAGTTGCAGCTTGCCATCTGGCGCGAAGACCGCGATCGACTCAAACAGGCTGTCAAAGGTCGCCGTGCGGGTGCGGAGCAGGGTATCGCGATTGGCTGAGAGGCGCAGCTGTTCAGTCCGGTCTTCGGCAATCAGCAGCAGGCCGCCGTCCGGCAGCGGCTGGGCAACGACGCGCAGGTGCGTGCCATCGGCCAGAGTCCAGGCCTCTTCCTGCGCCACGCTGGCCTGGAACCATCCGGCTCTTTCCCGCCGCCAGGCCGGGAAGTCACGCGCTTCGGGCACACGGCCGCCATCGCGGGCCAGATCAAGCAGGCGCTCGAATGGCGAAGGGTCTACCAAAACAGCGGGCTTGAGCCCAAAGATTCGCAGGAACGGCTGGTTGGCAAAGGTCAGCTGGCGGCGCGCATCGAACTGTGCAACCCCGGCCGAGAGCTGATCAAGCATCGAGCGCTGGGCATCGCGGAAGGCCCGGAAATCACGGCCGAGTTGCTCCATATCCTCGATGTCGTTGGCATAGCCGGCGATGCCTTCCTGCCCCAGCGGCAGGTCGGATACGCGCAGCGACCGCCGCTCACCCTTGATCGTGGCCGCCACGATCCTCTCGATCGGCAAGTTCTTGCCCGCGGCTTGCAGCGCGATCTGCTTGGCGGACAGGCCATCGACATTCTCGACCAGTTCCACCCCGTCCGCAACGACCTGCCGCGCGTCGTCGCCGGACACAGCCTCGACGTAAGCCGAATTGACCAGCCGCAGATCACCATCGGGGCCGCGAAACCACATCGGCATCGGCGCGGCTTCGATCAGCCCAACCAGCGCGGCAAAATCGTCCTGCGCGCGGCGCGCTTCCTCACGCAGCTGGACCAGTTCGCTTTCGCTGTCAGAAAAGTCGAACACCCAGACCATCGCCGCGCCACCCGGCGAAATTTGGGGATCAGCCAAATGCCCGCGCAGGGCCAGGCTGCGCTTGGAACCCTTCGGCGTGATCACCATGCGAAACGGATTGGCGGTGCGCTGACAGCGCCGCACGGCTTCGCTCAGTTCGGCAAGCTGTTCGGCAGTCAAGCCGCCACCGCCGCCGTCGATCCGGCCGCCATCCAGCTCGGTCAGGAACTGCGGGACCACTTCCAGCCCCAGCCAGTTGGCCAGCCGCTGCGGCGCCTCGATCCGGCCATCGGCGCGCACCAGCAAGGGAATGGCGGGGCTTTCATCCACCATCCGCGCCAGCCGCCGGGCTTGACGCTGGCCGCTTTCGGCCCGTTTTCCGCGGGCCCGCGCGGCCAGCACGGCCCAGGCCGCCGCCACGGTCCAGGCCGAAAGCAGCAGCCCGATCAGCACCAGCACGGTCGGGGTCAGTGTCATGATTTCCAGCTATGCGCGAGGGCGCGCAATGGCAAGCGCAGCCCTCGCGATATCGTCATCCCGGCGCGTGGCCGGGACGCGGCGATCAATAGCGGTAGTGATCCGGCTTGAACGGGCCAGACTGCGAAACGCCGATGTACTTGGCCTGCTTCTCGTTCAGCTTGGTCAGCTGCACCCCCAGCTTTTCCAGGTGCAACGCGGCGACCTTTTCATCGAGGTGCTTGGGCAGGACATAGACTTCGTTCTTGTACTGCTCGCTCTTGGTGAACAGTTCGATCTGCGCCAGCGTCTGGTTGGTAAAGCTGGCCGACATGACGAAGCTGGGATGGCCGGTGGCGCAGCCCAGGTTCACCAAGCGCCCCTTGGCCAGCACGATGATCTGCTTGCCGTCCGGGAACTCCACCAGGTCGGTGCCCGGCTTCACTTCGGTCCACTTGTAGTTGTCGAGCGCCGAGATCTGAATCTCGCTGTCAAAGTGGCCGATGTTGCAGACGATGCTCATCGGCTTCATCGCCTTCATGTGCTCGGCGGTGATCACGTCCTCGTTGCCGGTGGCGGTGACAAAGATGTCGCAGCGCTTCACGGCTTCTTCCATGGTGACAACTTCATAGCCTTCCATGGCGGCCTGCAGCGCGCAGATCGGGTCGATTTCGGTGACCATCACGCGGGCGCCGCCCTGGCGCAGCGAAGCGGCCGAACCCTTGCCGACATCGCCGAACCCGGCAACGCAGGCCACCTTGCCGGCCAGCATCACGTCGGTGGCGCGGCGGATCGCGTCGACCAGCGATTCCTTGCAACCATAGAGGTTGTCGAACTTCGACTTGGTGACGCTGTCGTTCACGTTGATCGCGGGGAACGGCAGCTTGCCGTCCTTGGCAATCTGGTAAAGCCGGTGGACGCCAGTGGTGGTTTCTTCCGACACGCCCTTGATGTGGGCAACCGACATGGTGAGGTAGCCCGGCTTGCGCTTCAGGAAGTTCTTCAGCGCGCGGCAGAATTCGATTTCCTCGGCATTGCTGGGTTCGAACAGGTCTTCACCCGCTTCGACGCGGGCGCCCCACAGCGCGAACATGGTGGCATCGCCGCCATCGTCCAGGATCATGTTGGCGGTCTGATCACCCCAATCGAAGATGCTGCCGACATAGTCCCAGTAATCGGCCAGGCTTTCACCCTTGATTGCAAAGACCGGGATACCCGCCGCCGCAATGGCGGCTGCGGCATGATCCTGGGTGGAGAAGATGTTGCAAGTCGCCCAGCGGACCTCGGCACCCAGCGCCACCAGCGTTTCGATCAGCACGGCGGTCTGGATCGTCATGTGCAGCGATCCGGTGATCCGCGCACCCTTCAGCGGCTTGGATGCACCGAATTCCTGGCGCAGAGCCATCAGGCCGGGCATTTCGGTTTCGGCAATACGGATTTCGGCGCGGCCGAATTCGGCCAGGCCGATGTCGGCAATGGCATAATCGTGGGTTTGGGCAGCAGTGGCCAAGGGACTTCTCCTGAACGTCAGGGCGCCCGGCAAAAACAGCCAAAGGCGGCGCCAATCATGACGCCGCCCTTAGCCGCTCAGCGCCTTAGAGGCAAATATAAAGATTGCTTTATATGATCTCAACGCGCCCAGGCAAAGCGGGCGGAGCCGCTGCTGGCCAGCAGCTGGTCTGCCGCCTCGGCCAAGACCGCCACGCCCCGCGCCTCGGCCAGGCTGCGGGTGGCAACCTTCAATTGCGCGCAGCTGAGCCAGGGGTGCCCCTGTCCGTAAGTGTTGGCCATGGTCACGCTGATCTTGTCGAGCGCACGGGCGGCATTACCCGGTCCGAAACGCTGTGCCAGCTGGTCCTGCATCGCATGGCTGGCGGCGTTCAGTTCGGTGATGTGATTGGTGGTGAAGCGGCCATAATCGGCCTGAAAATTGTCAGGCGTATTGCGGCAGCGCAGCCCCGTTACCATCAGCATGATATCCAGCCGGCGCAGCTTTTCGGCCTCTTCAAACGATCCGGCGCTGGCCGGTCCGCTGGCCAGCATACCCAACAAGGCGGCAGTGCCCACTAATCCCTTGGCAATCCCCATGTGCAGTCTCCCGGCGGGACCTTGTTCCCGCACCGTCAGACTGCCGCGGCAAATTTACCGCTTTTTAAAATGGCGGGGTAAAGCGGAATTAACGATGCCAAGCGTTGCCGTGCCAACATCGTGACCTATATCAGGACAGCAATTTCCCGCCCTTTCCTGACAGGAGAATAAGAATGACGATTGCTGTTGGCGACAAGCTGCCCGACGTAAAGCTGGTCAAGGCCACCGAGAACGGCCCCGAAGCGGTGCAGAGCGCCGATTATTTCAAGGGCAAGCGCGTGGCGCTGTTCTCGGTCCCGGGGGCCTTCACCCCGACCTGCTCGGCCAAGCACCTGCCCGGCTACGTTGAAAAGGCCGGCGAACTGAAGGCCAAGGGCATCGACGAAATCGCCTGCACGGCGGTCAACGATCCCTTCGTGATGGGTGCCTGGGGCAAGGCCTCGGGTTCGCAGGACGTCGCCATGCTGGCCGATGGCAACGGCGATTTCGCCAAGGCCGTGGGCCTGACCATGGATGGCTCGGGCTTTGGCCTGGGCCTGCGCGGTCAGCGCTTTTCCATGGTGGTCAATGATGGTGTGGTCGAACAGCTCCACGTCGGAGCCCCGGGCGACTTCAAGGTGAGCTCGGCCGAACACCTGATCGAAAACCTCTAAGTGCAAACGGAACTGGCGCCGGCCGGGCTGGCGCCAGTTTCCTGCCGATACCGGCCACGCCGCCCATCGGGCCGCGTTGGCCGTTTGCGGAAGCTCCGCAACCTCCCCCTTGCGACACCGGCCAGCCCGCGCCATCACGGCGCCGGGTCACACCAATGGGGGATCAATATACCATGCGCCTTGCCGCCAGCCTGCTGTTGCTTGCCACCAGCGCCCTTACGCTCGCCACTCCGGTTCTAAGCCAGGACAAGCGACCCGAGGCCGCCAAGTCCCGCAAAGAGGCAATGATCGCCGAGGTCGAACAGGCCTGGGTCAAGCCACCGGTCGAGGAAGCCAGCGCCGTCAGCAAGGGCACCGCAACCGTGCGCGGGGTGAAGATCCCCTATACCGCCACCGCCGGCACCCTCACCATCCGCGATGATGACGGCAAGCCTACCGCCAGCCTGTTCTACACCGCCTATACCAAGGACGGCGGCGGCAACCGTCCGGTCACCTTCTTTTTCAATGGCGGTCCGGGTTCACCGACGATCTGGCTGCATATGGGCAGCTTTGCCCCGATCCGGGTCCAGACCGGCGATCCGGTCTATGTCGCGCCATCGCAATATGCCCTGCGCCCCAACCCGGACAGCCTGATCGACAAGACCGACATGGTCTTTATCGATGCAATCGGCGCGGGTTGGTCGCGTCCGCTGGGTGACAAGACCGGCAAGGATTTCTGGGGCGTCGATCAGGATGCCGATGCCTTTGCCCGCGCGATCACGCGCTATGTGGCCAAGAACAACCGCTGGCTGAGCCCCAAGGTGCTGTTTGGCGAAAGCTATGGCACGCTGCGCGCCGGGGCGATCGGTGCGCTGCTGGAACAGCGCGGGATGAGCCTGGACGGGATCGTGATGTTCTCCACGATCCTCAACTATGGCGTGCGCCAGCCGGGCTATGACCAGAACAGCATGATCCTGTTCCCAACCTATGCCGCTACGGCCTGGTATCACAACCGCCTGCCCGAGCGCCCGGCCAGCCTGGAACAGTTCCTCACGGAAGTCCGCGCCTTTGTCGCCGGCCCCTATGCCGCAGCACTGGCCAAGGGTGATGATATCAGCCCAGATGAAGCCCGCAAGGTCGCCGGACAGATGGCCAGGTTCACCGGCCTGTCGGTCGATTACCTGCTCCGCTCGCGGCTGCGGGTTTCGCTCGGCCATTTCCAGACCGAACTGCTGCGTGATCGCGGAGTGGCAACCGGCCGCCTTGATACCCGCTACCTGCTCAACGTGGCCGACGCCAATGCCGACAGCCCCGACGAGGATCCGGCCAGCACCGGCATTACTGGCGCTTACATTGCCAGCTTCCAGGACTATGCCGCCCGCACCCTCGGCTACAAGACCGACATGCCCTACAAGCAGTCAGCCCGCGACAGTTCGTTCGATTGGGACTGGCGCCACCGTGCCCCTGGCGAGCGCGGCGCCCAGACTTCGCCCAACACCGGGATCGACCTCGCCTATACGATGCGCACCAACCCGCACATGAAGGTGTTGTTCCTCAACGGCTACTATGACGCGGCAACGCCGTTCTACAGCACCGAATACGATGCCGCGCACCTGGGCCTGACGCCCGAACTGCGTCGGAACATTGCGTTTAAGTATTACCAGAGTGGGCACATGATCTACCTGAACCCGCAAGCCCTCACGCAAATGCGTGATGACCTCGCGGCCTGGTACGACAGCGCGACGAAGCGGTAATCCAGCCCTTGCGGTCCCCGGCCTTGCGCCGGGGGCCGTCAGTAACCCATCAGGCTGAGCACTTCCTTGCGGCTGCGATGGTCATCCAGGAAGCAGCCAAGCAGGCGGCTGGTGACCATGCCCACGCCGGGAGTGCGGACCCCGCGCCCGGTCATGCAACCGTGCTGCGCCTCGATCACCACGGCCACACCATGCGGCTGAAGATTGTCCCAGATGCACTGGGCGACTTCGGCGGTCAGCCGTTCCTGGATCTGCAGGCGGCGGGCATAGCCGTGGAGCACGCGGGCCAGCTTGGAAATCCCGACCACGCGGTTCTTCGGCATATAGGCGATCGCCGCCTTGCCGGTAATCGGGGCCATGTGGTGTTCGCAGTGCGACTGGAACGGGATGTCCTTCAGCAGAACCAGTTCATCATAGCCGCCCACTTCCTCGAACTGGCGCGACAGGTGCTGGGCCGGATCCTCGCCGTAACCCTGGCAATATTCCTTCCACGCCCGCGCCACCCGCGCCGGGGTATCGAGCAGGCCTTCGCGCTGCGGATCATCGCCCGACCAGCGGATCAGGGTACGGATCGCCTCCTGCACCTGGTCTGGCACCGGCAGCTTGCCGTTCTCATCCCGTTCGTGATCGCATCCCATGGTCAAACCTCCATTCGCGGACGGCGCAGGAAGCTGCCGCGGCGAAACAGCCCCTGGCGCTTGCTGAACGGTTCGAACATTTCTTCGGGCCGTTCGGGATCAAGCAGGGCGTTATCGGCCACCGCTCTCTCCGTTTCGGTCAGGGGACGCAAGGCAAAAGGTTCAAGGTACTTGCCCCGCCGCGGTGCCCTGGCGATCAGCGCCAACATCGACGGATCCTGCTCCAGCGCGGCCTCGACCTCGCGCCGTGGCAGGCCCAGGTGCTCGGCCAGCAGCGCGTGGCGCAGCTTGGTGATCCCGCTGCGGGCATGGCCATTGCCCGGACGCGCCGCATCGATGAACATGTCGCATTCGCTATCCAGCCCCAGCGAGCGGTTGTTCATGTTGGCCGAACCGATCCGTAGGATCTCGTCATCGACGATCATCGTCTTGGAATGGACATAGATCGGCGTTCCTGCAGCATTAAAGGGAACGAAAATCCGGAACCGCCCCCGGTGATCGACGTCCTTGATTGCGTGCGCCAGCCGAACCCGCGCCCCGTCCATCGCCACCACTTCCAACCAGCCTTCGGCGGTCAGCGGATTGATCAGCACGACCTCGGGCGGGTCTGGCTCCGCCATCCGCTTGGCAATCGCCTCGGCAATCACGCGGGACGCGAAATATTGGCTTTCGGCATAGATGAACCGGCGCGCCCGGGCGATATGCTCCAGGAACAGCGCCTCGATCTCGCGCACTTCGCTTACTATGTTCCAACGCGATCGGGTCCGCGAAATGCCCACTTCAACGTCGTGAAAATCGGCCTTCAACGCCGAAGGCCAGGGGCTGGACACTTGCGGCGCGCAAGGCTCCATCGGCTTGCCGCCCGCCTGCTGCCAACGCTCGCGCCCCAAATCCCCCAGCGCTGTGGCCGCATCGCCCTCCACCATCAGCGTCAGGTCATGCCATGGACCGAACAGCCGCGGCGAGAATGGCAGGCGGCGGCGCAGGTCCCCCTCCTTATGTTCAGGCGTGTCCCACCGCCCGGCAGTCATGTCGATCCCGCCGCAGACGGCGAAGCGATCGTCGATCACCACGATCTTCTGGTGATGGCTGCACCCCAGCGGGTGCGCCGAATCGAACTTGAAGTCGATCGCCGGATTGCGCCACCAGCGATAGAGGTCGAGGATCATCGAGCCGCGGAAGATGAACTTCAGCGCCCCGAAATTCCATTTCAGCACCCGTACCTCCAGCCCCCGCGTGCGCTTGCACAGCCAGATAACGAAGGGCCCAAGGCGCGCCGGGTTGGCCAGCTTGTCGGGCAGGTTCCACCACCGCCGGCCCTGGCCCAGCAGGATTCGGGTATCAAAATCCCAACCGATCATCATGATCCGCTGCCGCGCGCGCATCAGCGCTTGCTGCATCAGCGCAAAATAGGGCGCCGCATCGATTACCACGTGGACACGGCTGGCCCTGGCATAGCGCCAGACCGATGGTGATGAGCCCGAATGTGCTGCAACTGTCGGTTCTTCGGCCACAGGCCCTCATAGCTGCTCAAGGGAGGCTGGGCAGCAAAAACCGTGCGGGCAAGGGATTGGTTGCGCAGTAGGCCGCGGACGACAGCAATCGTGGCGGTCCCGGCGCCCGGAACGATTGTCCTGGTTTACGGCTCGATCGTCTTCGCTTCGCTCAGACTCCGAAATTCGACGCGGTCCGTGATCCGCAAATACAAAACGGGCCCACCTTGCGGTGAGCCCGTTTTGTAATGGCGCGCCCGGAACGATTCGAACGTCCGACCCTCAGATTCGTAGTCTGATGCTCTATCCAGCTGAGCTACGGGCGCGTTGGAGTGGCGCTCATAGGCAGGTCGTTCGGGCTTGGCAAGCGGCTAAATCGACGAAATCAACGTCCGCGCCAAAGGCACATCGAGCGGCGGCATTTCCAGCCCCAGCAAGTCGTCCGGTCGCACCCACGCCAGAGCCTCCCCGGCCAGGCAAAGCGGCTCGCCCGTCCAACTTCGGCACATGTAAAGCATGATGACATGGGGGTTTTCGGGCTCGCTCGACTGGTCAAGGTACTGCAGATCGCGGGCTTCAACCTCGATCCCCAGTTCCTCCGCCAATTCGCGAATTAACGCCGAATAAGGGTCTTCACTTACCTCGACCTTACCGCCGGGGAACTCCCACAGCCCACCCAAAGCGGTGCCGAGCTTGCGTTGGTGCATCAGAATCCGGCCATCCCCATCGATCAGCGCCGCCGCGACCACCAGAACCATTGTCGGATTTTTTTGCACATTAAGGTCCGTTCTCAATCAATCGTTAGGGTTGTGATGCGAAGTCATACCTACCCGCACAAATCGCGGAGAGGAAAGCATGTTAGCCGCATTTGCCAAGAACCTGATCAGCGATGAGCGCGGCACTTCAGCCTTAGAAATGGGGCTGATCTGCGGTCTCATCGTTCTAGCCATGCTTTCGGCGCTGCAGAGCTTTGCCAATGAGAATTCGGCGTTGTGGACGAGCGTCGCCAGCAAGGTTTCGGCTTCAAGCAAGGCGGCGGCAGGCGGTTAAATAATTTGCAAGACTTACCACCTAATCCGGAGATCGCTCGATCTGGGTGACAGGAAAAGAGCCGGGTACTTAAGACTGCTACAGGAGACTGACCATGAAGTTCATCAACAAGCTGTTTCGTGACAACGCTGGTGCCACCGCCATCGAATATGGCCTGATCGCCGCTCTGATCGCCGTTGCCGCGATCACCGCAATGCAGGGCCTGGGCAACCAGCTGAAGACCACCTTCAACAAGACCGCGACCGAAATGGCGAAGAGCAACTAAGCGCTCGTCATTCGACTACGCAACAAGGGGGCGGCGGGGAAACCCGCCGCCCTTTTCGTTGTCGGTTAGCCGCGCTCAATAGGTAACCAGCTTGACCTTCTGCCCCGCAGTAATCCGGCTTGACGCAGTCAGCCCGTTCAAGACCAGGAAACGATCCAGCGGCGCATCGGTATAAGCCATGCGGCTGGCCAGCGATTGCACGGTATCGCCTGCCCGCGTCGTAATCACCGCCAGCCGCCGCGGCTTGATCGCCGCAGCCTCTGCCGCGGTTATCCGCCGCATTGATCGATACATCGAATCAAACACGCCTGCGCCGCCGGCCTGGGCAATCGTCACAAAGTGAAACGCCTGGTCTGCTGCAAACTGATAGGCAAAGATCGTCACATCGACCATGCCGTCGCCGGTGTTAACCCGCGCCGTGGAATAGGCCGCCGGCAAGCCATTAACCGTGGTCCGGTTGACCTGCCCCGGATCGATCTGCTGCTGCCCCTGCTCGGTCAGACCGGCAAATGCGCTTCGGACATAGGCATCAAGATCGCCCGAAAACGGGCCGGTGGTAAACTGCCCGCGCCCGGATTGGCCGTTGATCGCCACCGCGCGGGTGCCGTTCATCATGTAAAAGCCACTGGGCGCTTCATAAGCCAGCTTCAATCCCGGGTGCGAAAACTTCCGCCCTTCGACCACGCCCTGCTTGGGATCGTCGCCATAGGTCAGGCCGGCAATCCGGGTCAGGAATGTATCGCGGTTGGTCAGCCCGGTGGCATTGCTGCCCGCCCGGGCCAGCGCCGTGCGGACGCGCGAGGCCGGATCGGGGTGAGTCGAGGCCCAGGCCGGAACCTGGTTACTTGATCCCATCAGCCGCGCATCCAGCGCATTCTGGTTGGCCAGCGATTGCAGCACGGTGCCCATCGCGCGCGGATCATACCCGGCCTTGCCGAGATAACTGATCCCCAGATTGTCGGATTCGGTCTCCTGCGCTCTGGAGTACTTGAGCGTAAGCAGCTGCGAACCTTGCAGGAATCCGCGCTGGAACAGCTGGCCCACCTGGCTGTTGCCAAGCACCGCGCCTGAAATAACGGCACCCAGCACGCCAAGGATGGTATTCTTGGTCGCCGCGCTCTGCCGCTTGGCGGCATGGCGGGCGGCCACGTGGCCCACTTCATGCCCCAGCACCCCGGCCAGCTCCGCCTCGTTATTCATCAGCGCCACCAGTTGCCGGGTAACGTAAATATAGCCGCCCGGAATGGCGAAGGCGTTGTTCACGGGTGAATTGAGCAGGGTAACGGTAAAGTCACCCCGCGCGTTGCTGAGGCCCGATTGCACCGCCACGTTCTTGCCGATCGATTCGACATAGGCCGCCTGTGGGCCGGCATCTGCTCCGCCGAATTCTTCCAGCAGTTGCGGGTGGGCCTTGGCTCCTTCGGCCTTGTCCTTGGCGCTGATGGCTTGAACCGCTGCGGCCTGTGGCACCGCCTGCGCACTGGCCGCCCCGCCGCCACATGCCGAGGAAGCCAGGATCGTCGCACAGCCGGCGGTAGCCAGCGCGATATATCTGAAATTGCTAGACATGAGCAGCTGCTTCCATTCCGTTTGACCCGATCCTATTGCTAGACCGGCTGAACGGAATTGGAACCGTAAAAGTTCCCGCTCTGGCTATCTAAACCCTTCGCACGCCAGCTTTCGCTGATCAGCCTTCGCCGATCCGCAGGAAGCGTTCTTCGCGCAGGGCGCGCAGCTTGGCCGGGCTATGCTTGGCCAGCGCATCCAGCTCTTCACCGATGGCCTTGGCCAGGCCATCAATCGCCAGCTGCGGATCGCGGTGCGCCCCGCCAATCGGTTCCTTCACGATCCGGTCGATCACGCCCAGTTCCAGCAGGTGCTGAGCGGTCACGCGCATGGCTTCGGCCGCGTCGGCCGCCTTCTCCGCAGTACGCCACAGGATCGAAGCACAGCCTTCGGGGCTGATCACCGAATAGACGGCATGTTCGAACATCAGCACGCGTTCGGCACTGGCCAGCGCCACCGCACCGCCCGAACCGCCCTCACCCACGATCACGGCCACCATCGGCACCTCAAGCGCCAGGCAGGCCTCGGTCGAACGGGCAATGGCTTCGGCCTGTCCGCGTTCCTCGGCCTCAACCCCCGGAAACGCGCCAGACGTATCGACCAGGGTCACCACTGGCAGGCCGAACCGGCTGGCCATTTCCATCAGGCGGATCGCCTTGCGATAGCCTTCGGGCTTGCCCATTCCGAAATTGTGCTTGATCCGGCTTTGGGTGTCGTGCCCCTTTTCATGGCCGATCACCACCACCCGGCGGTTGCCCAGCTTGGCCAGGCCGCCAATGATCGCGTGATCCTCGCCATAGCAGCGGTCACCGCCCAGCGGCACGAAATCGGTAAAGGCCCCGGCGATGAAATCGCGGAAATGCGGGCGCATCGGGTGCCGGGCGACCTGTGTCTTCTGCCAGGGCGTCAGCGCGGCATAGGTGCTGGCCAGCAGGTCCGCGCTCTTCATCTCAAGCCGGCGAATCTCCGCGGCAATGTCAACATCCCCGCCTTCGGCCGCGGCGCGCAGTTCGGCGATCCGTGCTTCAAGCGTGGCGACCGGCTTTTCGAATTCAAGATAGGAAATCATGCTTCTGCGCTAGCCCGCCGGGCGGCGATGGGCAAGAGGATGCCGCGCGTTAACCAGTTCAACCAGTCGTGCCGAATCGACATGGGTATAGATCTGGGTTGTGGCGATATCGGCATGGCCCAGCAGGGTCTGCAGCACGCGCAGGTCGGCGCCGCCTTCCAGCAGGTGCGTGGCAAAGGCATGGCGCAGCACGTGCGGGCTGACCCGTTCGGGATCGAGCCCGGCGCGCAGCGCCAATTCACGCAGCAACTGGAACAGGCGCACCCGTGTCAGGTGTCCGCTCTTGCCGGTCGAGGGAAACAGCAACCGCCCCTTGTCCCCACGCAGCGCCAGCCAGCGCGACAACGCCTGCCGCGCGCGCGTGCTGACCGGAACCAGCCGCTGCTGCCCGCCCTTCCCAGTAATGTTCAGGAACGGCGCATCGCGCGGGACGGCGTTGAGCGGCAGCGAGACCAGTTCGCTCGCCCGCAGGCCCGAGCCATAAAGCAGCTCCAGCAGGGCCAGCAGCCGCACGGCATCGGGCCGGTCGCCCTCGGCCTCGAGTTCGGCGGTCTTGAACAGCGCCTCGACATCGCCGTGCCCCAGGATCCGCGGCAGCGGGCGGCGGGTGCGCGGGCGCGGCAGCGCCGGCGAAGGATCATCCCCGCGCCAGCCTTCATCAACCAGAAAACCAAAGCACTGCCGCAGCGCAGAGCATTTGCGCGCCAGGCTGGCAGGGGCAAGGTCAGACCAGACCCCGGCCAGCCGCGCCAGATCCGCGCGGCCCACGCCGGTCAGCGGGCCAATCGCGGCCTCTGCGGATTCGAGATCGCGGCGATAGGCCGCCAGCGTGTTCGCGGCGGCCCCGCGTTCCGCCGCCAGCATGGCCAGGAACGCATCGACGGCGGCTGACAGCGGCCTACCCCCGGGCAACCGCCTCGGCCGCGATCATCCGGGCTTCGGCGGAAAGGCCGACGCGGTTAAGCGCCGAAACGATATGGTACAGGTGGACGCTGGTCATCTTGTCCCAGCCATCGCCCTGCATCCCCACGCCCGCCAGGAAACAGACCAGCGCCGGATTGTTCACATCGGCGGCCTGATCGATCAGCCGCGTCCAGCGGGTCCGGCGGTCGAGGTTGATTTCAAGCTTGGAAGCGAAATCGGCAGCCGTCGCCTGTTCGACCCGGCCCAGGCCGGCCAGGCCGGCCAGCAGGAAGCGTGACTTGCGGTAATTGTCGCTCTCATCGTCGGAATGGAAGGATTCGAGCGCGCCCGACGGTACCGGGTTCCCGCGGTTGGGCGAAGCCAGCACCAGCTGCGCCCAGGCCAGCGAGCCAACTTCGGCCTGGCTGGCCCAGCGCAGCGCATTGCCATCGAGCCCCGCCGCCAGCATCGAGGCGACAAGATCGGCCGACTGGTCGGCAAAGCTGTCGTCCACCGGCATGCGGGCCGCGGCATAGGCGGTCAGCACCAGCCGCGAATAGCGCACCCGGCTATCCTTGGCTCCGTCCCACAGCTGGGAAATTGCCGCCATGCGATCCGAGGCCGCTTCACCCGTATAGGCCGTGCGGAGCAGCCCCGCCCGGTCGGCCCAATCACCGGTGATGTCGTCCTGCGCGTAAATCTGGCTATAGAGATCGACCATCGCCGCGCTCGACAGGATGCCCGCCGCTGCCGCCTTGTCCGCCCCTTCGACCCGCGTGGCCAGTGGCACCATGGGCGCCAATGCCGCGACATAGGCATAGCGATCCGGCGCATTACGCATCAGCGCCGCCGGCGGCTCCAGCCCGGTGGCGATGGTGAAGGCATAGCGCCACGGTGTCATCTCGCTGACCCCGTCCCACTCGATCGTCACCGCCCGACGCGATTTGCCCGCGGCACCGGCGTATTTCTGCGCCAGCAGCATGTCGATCTTGGGCCAGACGCCCCCACCCTGCATGCGGTCAAGCTGCGCCATGGCCGCCGTGCCATCGCCCTGGAAGGCCTGGCAAACGCTGCGCAGCACGCGCCATTCTGCATCCTTGCGTGCGCCGCCCTGCACGGTGATTGCCGGGCAGATCCCGGTAATGTCGGCGGTAAAGGCATAGGCATCCAGCGCAGCGCGGGTCAGGCTGTCGGTATAGTTGCCGGCGTCAACATCCTGCACCACGGCGCGGGCCACTTCGCCCTCACCCATTCGCACCAGCAGCGCCGCGCGGCTGGCTGCGAAATCGGCCGGGTTCATCCCCTGCGGCGCATCAAGCCGCGAGGCGAGTGCCCGGCGCAGCAGGATATGCCCCCAGCGCGAGACCAGCTGCCCCTTGTTGCCATCCAGCGCCGCCCTGACCAGCGCCCCGCTCTGCCGGGTCAGCGCCCCGGCGGGCAGCCCGCCTTCGTAATCGGCCAGCACCCCGACCTGCTTGAGCGAGCGGCGCGCAGCCGGCGGCATATCGGACCGTGGCTTGAGACCCAGCAGCTGGTCCAGCTCATCGGGTGACATCGCCTCAAGCTCTTGCAGCGTGGGAATGCGCACCCCGGCCGGCAGGACCGGTGCCGCAGCCGCACTCGTCCCGCCCGGCACCGGCTGGACGACGGGCACGGAAATGCTTGCCGCGCCGCCATTCCCACCCGCCGAACTGCCCCGTGTCACCGTGACCGGCGCAGCAGCCGGCCGCGCTGGTGGCTGCGGTGCAGTAGCGCGCGAAGGCGCGGCTCGCGGCTTGTCAAAGCCGGGCGGCAGCAGCGATTCGGGCGCATTCTGCGCCAGGACCAGGGCAGAGCTCAGCGCCAGCGCCGAACCCAGTGCCAGCAGGGCCATGTTCCGCTTCATCGATTAACCCCCGGCAGCGCAACAGGTTCGGCAATCAGGCGCTGCGGCTGTTCGCCGCCATCGTGCCAGGCCCAGCCGAGCAGCGTCGCGACGGCCACAGCCAGCACCAGCCATCCCTTGCGCACCCTCACCGCCACGTTTTGCCTTTCTGCCCCGAAACCTGTCCAATACTTGCGAACCCGGTTAGCCCATCTATAGGCAGGGCCGCAATGGACCATGACGAAACCGAACAGTCGAGCACCGATGTCGACGCCCTCGCGCGGCGGATCGATCGTCCGGTCGTGCTGGTCGGGATGATGGGCACCGGCAAGTCGAGCATCGGCCGGCGGCTATCTGCTTTGCTTCACCTCCCCTTTGTCGACGCGGACGAGGCGATTGAGCAGGCCGCTCAGCTCTCCATATCCGAAATTTTTGAACGCCACGGCGAAGGCGCCTTTCGCGATGGGGAACGCCGCGTGATCGCCCGGCTGATGGATGGTGAGCGCAAGGTGATCGCCACCGGCGGCGGTGCCTTCATCAATCCCGAAACCCGCGCGCTGATCCTGGCCAAGGCGATCACCGTCTGGCTCGATGCCGATATCGATACGCTGGTTGAGCGCACCACCCGCAAGGATACCCGTCCGCTGCTGCGGCAGGGTGACCCGCGCGAAATCCTCACCCGGCTGCGCGATGAGCGCCGCCCGGCCTATGCCGAGGCGCCAATCCACGTTACCTCCGGGCGCGGCCCGCAAGCGCGCACCGTGGCGCGGGTCCTGAAGGAAATTGACGCATGGCTGTAATCCCGGTCGACATTGCTGGCCGCCCTTATGAGGTTCACGTCGGCTCCGGTCTGCTGCCCCGTCTGGCCGAGATTGCCGGACCGCGCCTGCGCAAGCGCCGCGTGCCGATCGTGACCGACGCCAATGTCCACGCCGCCTGCGCCAGCATGGTCGATGCCGCCCTAGCCGCCGCCGGCCACGAGGCTGCATGGCGCGTGCTCCCCGCCGGGGAAGCCAGCAAAAGCTGGAACCAGCTCGCCGCCACGGTTGACTGGCTGCTGGCCGAAGAGGTCGAACGCGGCGATCACATTATTGCGCTGGGCGGCGGCGTGATCGGGGACCTGACCGGGTTCGCCGCTTCCATCCTCAAGCGCGGCTGCAATTTCATCCAGGTGCCGACCTCGCTGTTGGCGCAGGTCGATTCCAGCGTCGGCGGCAAGACCGCGATCAACACCCCTGCGGGCAAGAACCTGGTCGGCGCCTTCCACCAACCCGCACTGGTCCTGGCCGATCTTGATCTGCTGAACACCCTCCCCCGGCGCGAGCTGCTGGCCGGCTATGCCGAAGTGGTGAAATACGGCCTGCTCGGCGATGCCCCGTTCTTTGACTGGTGCGTGGCCCATGGCGCAGCGATGCTGGCGGGCGATGCGGACCTGCGCGAACAGGCGGTCGCCCACTCGGTCGCGGCCAAGGCAAAAATCGTCAAGGCGGATGAGCGCGAGACCCTGGGCCTGCGCGCCCTGCTCAACCTGGGCCACACCTTCGGCCATGCGCTTGAGGCGCAGACCGGCTTTTCGGATCGGCTGCTCCACGGTGAAGGCGTTGCCCTCGGCATGATCCTAGCCGCGCGTTTCTCGGCCCGCCGCGGGCTGATCACCGCCGCCGCCGCAGACCGGATCGCCGCGCACTTCGCCGACGTCGGCATGGCCAGCGAGATCGCCACCCTCGGCCTCAACTGCGATGGCCAGGCGTTGGTGGCGCATATGCTCCACGACAAAAAGATGGACGCCGGCACCCTGCCTTTCGTTCTGATGAAAGATATCGGCGAGGCCTTCCTGGCGAAGGACGTCGATCTGGCCGAGGTGGCGGCCTTCCTTGGCGATCAGCTGACCCGTTAGAACCAGACCCTCGCGATCAAACCTGTGCCGCGATCTGAGCGGATGCAGGCGAGGCCCCCGGCACAAGGCGGTCCATATCGGTGTTTTCGGGGAAGATCGGCCACAGCAGTTGCTGACCCAGTGTGGCATCGGGGAGGTTTTCCACCCCATAGCTGGTCGGATAGGTTCGCGTAATCCGCGCCGTGCCGAACAGCACGTCCCAGAAGAACAGCAGGTTTCCGTAATTGCCCTTGTAATGGACCGCCGGGTCGCTGAGGTGGCGACCGTGGTGCGCATGGTGAGTGGCCGGGGTCGAGATTGTCCGCTCGACCAGCCACATTACCGGCGAAAGCCACTTGATCCGATACAACGGGGCATCCCATGCAATGTCGCTGTGCGCGCCGATAATCACCAGCATCTTGACCACCAGGTAACCCGCATAGAACCAGCCAAGGCCAAGGTAGATCAGCGCCCCGGCAAACCACAGGCTGGGCATCATCGCGTAGTAGATCACATTGTTGCGATAGACGAGCCGCACACTCATGTAGCGGGCGTTATGGTGTGCGCGGTGCAGGTTGTAGAGCCAGGCGAAACTGTGTGAGGCGCGGTGCCACCAGTATTGCATCATATCCTCGAACACGAGGAACAGCATCAAAGCTGGCAGAATGCCGATCTGCGCCAGCGCACCCTGGTACTGCGGGAAGTAACGCGTGCCGATCAGCCCGGCGGCAACTATGATCAGCGGCTGGGTCACGGTTAACAGCAGCACGGTCGACACCGCCTCCACGATCCCGTCGTTGCGACATTGCTCCTGCTTGGAAAACAGGTCCGACCGGACCAGTTCGAGCAGCCCGAAGGCGATGTAGATACCAATTACCAGCCAGCTCGACGCAGTCATGGCTTCCTCTCCCGTGCCCGAGCTTGCTGCTCGTTTCTTGCCAGCCGCATTATAAAGGTGCATCGCAGCAAAGAATGCAAAGCGCTTATCATTTATCTGCAATCGGCCCGACCCGTGCCGATCCGGCACTGGCCGCGGTGCTGCGCCAAGCCGGACGGAAGATCGTCTTCTCCGCCGGGCAGTTCATTCAGCAGCAGGGCGATGGCAGTGACGGGTTCTGGATGATCGAAGCCGGACGCGTCGCAATTTGTAGGTACGGGGCCGAAGGCGCAGTTACTGTCTTTGCCGTGCTGGGCGCTGGCGATCTGTTCGGCGAACTGGCGCACTTTGCTGCGACACCCCGCCAGGTCGATGCCGTTGCGCAAGAACGGTCTGTATTGGTCCGCGTGAGCGCCGCGCAGGTTGATCGCTTGCTGGCGGACGAGCCTGCCTTTGCCCGGGCCCTTCTCACCTCGCTTGCCCACCAGCTGCGGCTTGCGCTCGATTTGATCGATCGGGAGCGCAGCTTGACAGCTGAAGCCCGAATTGCCCGCCTCTTGCTGGATCTGACAGAGCGCGAAGGCAGCGAATTGTCGCTCACCCAGCAATCGCTGGCAGATCGCGCCGGCGTGTCGCGGGTGACAGCAGGGCAAGTGCTGGCTCGGCTCGAGCAAGTGGGAGCAGTGCGCCGGGCTTATCGCAGGATCGCTATTACCAACCGTGCGGCGCTGGAAAAGTTCTGACGAGCGGCCATTTTCCTACCCCACTGAAACCTGTCATCCTACTGGCCATGCCAAAGGTAAGCCCCGCGCGATGAGTCAGAATGCAGCCAGTCCTGCCAGCCACGGGGCGTGGCGACTGCACGGGTCCGGTCTATTCCGCACCGGTTTTTTTGTTCGTCCAACTGTACAAGCCGCTCAATTCAAGCCGAAACCTCAGCATTCCTGCCGATCTCGCCGTGTTGGGAAAAGTGGACGCAGTGTCCACTGTGTCCACTTTTTCGTCACGCTGGTGCCGCACCGCGCGCGCTTGCCAGCACTGGCACAGGCGGCTAGCCCCTCGCCCATCAAACCATCCGGGGGGATGACATGACCGTTGCCGAAACCACGCCAGAGCTTGATGCGCCTGCGCCCAAGCTGGACAAGAACGACCGGGCCTTTCTGGGCCATCCCAAGGGGCTGGGTTACCTGGCCTTTGTCGAAGGGTGTGAGCGTTTCTCATACTATTCCATGCAGACGCTGTTGGTGCTCTACATGGTCAAGTACCTGCTGCTGCCCGAACATATCGGCGGCGTTCTGGGCCTGCAGTGGCTGCAGGGCGCGGCCTATGGCGGCAAGGAGGGCCAGCCGCTCGCCTCGGCGATCTTTGGCGATTACACCAGCCTGGTCTACCTGACCCCGATCGCCGGCGGCCTGATTGCCGACCGCTGGCTGGGGCGGCGGGCAACGCTGCTGGCCGGGGCTGTCATCATGGCGCTGGGCCACTTCCTGATGGCGTTTGAGGGGCTGTTCCTGTTCGCCCTGCTCGCACTGGTGGTCGGCGTCGGCCTGTTCAAGGGCAATATCGCCAGCCAGGTGGGTGAGCTTTACGGCCCCAATGACCTGCGCCGGGCCATGGCGTTCCAGATCTTTTACATCGCGATCAACGTCAGTGTGATCGTCGCGCCGCTCATTTCGGGCACGCTGGGTGAGAAGGTTGGCTGGCATTACGGCTTTGGCACGGCCGGGGTGGTGATGGTGGCGGGGCTGCTGCTTTACATCAAGGCCGGGCCCTGGCTGCCCAAGGAAGACCGGGCGGCCGAGGCAAAGGCGTCAGCCGACGGGCTTGATAGCAAGCGGCTGCTGGGCTTCACCGCCGCGGCGCTGGCCCTGCTGTTCGCACTCGGCCGGGTGGTGCCAGATCTGGCCGCCATTGGCCTGTCTGGCGAAGTCGGCCTGGCCGTGGCGCTGGGCCTGCTGGCGGCGGTGAGCGCGGCGGATCGCCCGCGCGTGTTTGCCCTGCTGCTGCTGATCCCGATCCTGGCGCTGGCCATGCTGACCAACCAGCAGATCTTCAACGCCTATCTCGTCTGGGCCGACGCGCATTTCCAGCTGACCTTCTTTGGCACCACGCTGCCCACCAGCTACATGATCACCATCGATGCGGCGCTCAGCTTCTCGATGCTGGCGGCGGTCGCGCTGTTCTGGAAATGGCGCAGCGATCGTGGCGGCTGGGAACCCGATGAAATCGGCAAGATGATCCTGGGTTCGGTCTTCGTGATGGCGGGCGGCCTGTGTCTTTACCTCGCCGCGCTGACGCAGGGTGATGCCAAGATCGGCCTGTTCTGGCCGGTGATGTTCCACCTGCTCAACGCCATTGGCTTTTCGCATATCATGCCGGTCAGCCTGGCGCTGTTCACCAAGGTGGCCCCGCGCTCCATCGTCGCGACGGTGGTGGGGATCTATTACCTGACCTTCTTCGCTGCCAACAAGACGGTGGGAATCATCGGCGGCTGGTATTCAACCATGGATACCCCCACGTTCTGGCTGATGCACGTTGGCACCGCCGCCGCGGGTCTGGTGGGCTTTGCCGCATTCAAGCTGGTGATGGGCAAGCGGCTGGCAGAGGCCTGAGCCTAGCCGAACACGGCGATCGACTGCATCCCCACGGCGACCGCCTCGCCCCGGGTGTTCCAGATCGCCATGTTCTGGCTGGAGCAGCCCTTCTCGGCATAGTTGCCAAGGGCCTGCAGCAGGAACCAGCCGTCGTCGGTCTGCGGCAGCGGGGTGAGCAGGTTGACCAGCCAGGTCATTGAACTGATCGGCACCGAACCGGTCAGCGGCATGACCCCGGGCGGGAGCGCATCGGCCAGAAGGATAAGTGCGACCATCGGATCGAGGCCCGCGGTGTCCCTCAGCCGTTCCCACCACAGGATCTCGGGCACTTTGGCTTCGGTCCGCGGCTGGGCGAAGCGGCGCTCGAAGTTGGGGGCAAAGCTGGGGCCGGCCCGCTCGGGCAGCGGCACGGCCTGGTCCAGCGGGATTGCGTGGCCGGGCATTGGCACGTCGTGCAGGTGCAGGCTGCTCGCCTCGACCGGGCCCATGAAGACAAAGGTGGCGGTCAGGCCGACGCCGCTCTCATTCGCCACCTCGGCGCTGATCCAGCTGGCGTTGCGGCCTCGGCGCAGCACCTTGGCCCGCACCTCAACCGCGCCGGCCAGCGGGCCGACGAAGTTGACCGTGGCGGACCGCAGTGGCGGCAGATCGGGCGCGATGCGCTGCGCTGCGACGAGGGCGAGCGCCGCGGAGAACCCGCCATAGCTGGTGCGCCCCTGCATCCAGTCTTCCGGGATGGTAGCGGCAAAGCCACCGTCGATCGGCCGCGCGGCGGCAAGGGCTTGGGGCAAAGACATGGTGCTTTCCATTGACGTAAACGGAAACCGGGTCAATCCTTCGTCCATGACCAAGTTCATCGACCTTTCGATCCCGATCACCAACGATGTGGTCTCTGACCCGCCGGTGATGCGGCCGCAGATCCACTACACCACGCACGAGAGCAGCTGGGAACAGATCGCCCTGTTCTTCCCGGGGCTTGAGAAGGACGACCTGCCCGATGGCGAAGGCTGGGCGGTGGAGACGCTGACGCTTTCCACCCATAACGGCACCCACATGGATGCGCCGTGGCATTACCACTCGACCACGGACAGCGGGGCCCGCCGGGCGCCAAGTATCGATGAAGCCCCGCTCGACCGGTTCTTCCGCCCCGGGGTGAAGCTGGACTTCAGCCACCTGCCCCACGGCACCGTGGTCAGCGCTGCGCAGGTTGAGGCGGAGCTGGCGCGGATCGGGCATGATCTCCAGCCGCTCGATATCGTGCTGGTCCAGTCGGGCGCGGTCTATGGCACCGAGAACTTCACCGATCAGGGCGTTGGCCTGGGCGCCGAAGCCACCCTGTGGCTGACCGAGCGCGGGGTAGAGGTGGTTGGCACCGATGCCTGGTCATGGGATGCGCCCTTCAGCCACACCGCGCGCCGCTGGGCGGAAAAGCGCGATCCGGCGATCATCTGGGAAGGCCACAAGGCTGGCCGCATCCGCCCCTATTGGCAGATCGAAAAGCTGACCAACCTGGCCGCCCTGCCCGCGCACGGCTTCACCCTCAGCTGCTTCCCGGTGAAGATCGAAGGCGCCAGCGCCGGCTGGATCAGGGCCGTGGCGCTGGTCGACTAGTTCGGCTTGCCGAGGTTGCGTTCCAGGAACCGCAGCACGCGGGCCTTGAGCGTCAGCTTGGTCATGTCACTGCCCAGGCTGGGCGCGCCCATCGGGTAAAAGTGCCCGAAGCCCGGCATCCACGCACTCTCGGTCTTGATCCCGGCGACACCAAGACCGGCCTGCACCCCGCGATTGCCCAGCTGGACGCCTTCCAGATCGTTTTGCCCCGTGATCAGCAGTGCCGGGGCCATGCCCGCCTTGGCGGCCTTGGCGATGTTGAAACCACCCATGCCGCCCGAGAACGACACCACCGCCTTCACCGGCACGCCAAAGCCATAGGCCGCATTGACCGCGCTGGCACCGCCGGCCGAGAATCCGCCAACCGCAATCCGCTCTGGATCAATCCCCAGTTCAGCGGCATGGCTGCGCGCATAGCCAACGGCCATGCCCAGATCCTGGGCAGCAGCAAAGACCGTGTTCCACAGCTGCTCACGGCTGCTATCGTCAAGCAGCGGCAGGCCCATCCGGCCGCGGATGACGTCGATCCGCGCCGTCGCAACCGGATCCTTGAGCATCGCCTTGGGCATCAGGACCGCCGGATCAAGCCCGGCCGGCAGCGCCGGATCCTCTGGCATCAGCCGGTATTCGATCGACAGGCAGACATAGCCCGCCGCCGCCAGCGTCTGGCACCAATCACCCATCGAGGAGTCCGATGCGCCATCCTCTTCAAACCGCATCGTCCCCTTTGACCCGCGCAGAAACGCACCGCCAAAGGCCAGCACCACAGCCGGGCGGCCAGCGACCGGCTTGCCGTTCGCGATGGGGCGATAGAGGTCCAGCTTGAGGTCTCGATAATACGGCTTGGCGGTCGTCGCACCGACCATGCCCTTGCCGTAAACCACATCGGGGCTGACCGAGACGGTATAGGCGCCGCCAACCATGTCCTCGGCCGAAAGTGCCGTCGGGGCCGTCATGCCCAACAGGGCGCCGGTGGCCCATGCGATCGAAAACCGGATCATGGCGGTCCTATTCCAGTTCGAGGATAATCGCATCAACCGCCAGGCTGTCTCCGGCCTTGGCGTTGACCTTCTTCACGGTCGCTGCCTTCTCGGCGCGGAGGATGTTCTCCATCTTCATCGCTTCGACTACGGCCAGCGGTTGCCCGGCCTCGACCTTGTCACCTTCGTTGACATGAAGAGCAACAAGCAGGCCGGGCATCGGGCAGATCAGGAACTTGGACAGATCCGGCGGGACCTTTTCGATCATGTGCTGGGTCAAGTGAGCCACGCTGGCGGGAAGGATCTGCACCTTGTGGATCGCGCCGCGGGTGGTCATGGTTAGGCCGGTTCGGCTGGATTCGACCTTCACGCCATAGCTGATGTCACCCACTTCGGCCTCGACCAGACGTTCACCCGGCGTGTACTCCAGCGCCAGGTCGATCTCTTCACCATCGACAGTGATCTCTTCGTCCAGGCTGACGGCAAAGGTCTGCTCGCCGATCGCCACCGACCAATCGTAGGGCGGCTCAAGCTCGCCATCGAGCTGCTGGTCAATCTGCCGGGCGCGATCGGCGCGAGCTGTGGCAATAAACCCAGCAATCGCGGCGAGGTGCTTCAGTGTCTCACTATCTGTCGCCGCGCCGGTGAAGCCATCGGGGTATTCCTCGGCAATAAAGCCGGTGGTCAACTCACCCGAGCGGAAGCGCGGATGCTGCATGATCGCGGAGACGAAATCGACATTGTGGCCCAGCCCATCGATCTGGAACCGGTCGAGCGCGGCGATCTGCAGATCGGCCGCCTCGTCGCGGGTCTCGCCCCAGGTGATCAGCTTGGCGATCATCGGGTCATAGAACATCGAGACTTCGCCGCCCTCGTAGACGCCGTCATCCACACGCACCCCGCCCAGGCCGCGGCGGCCATTGGCTTCGCCATCGTCCTCCCAGCCCGGCACCGGGGGCTGGTAACGCACCAGGCGGCCCGTGGAAGGCAGGAACCCGCGATAGGGATCCTCGGCATAGACGCGGTTTTCAATCGCCCAACCATCGATCTTGATGTCATCCTGCGTCATGGCCAGCTTCTCGCCGGCGGCGACGCGGATCATCTGCTCAACCAGGTCAATCCCGGTGATGCATTCGGTGACCGGGTGCTCCACCTGTAGGCGGGTGTTCATTTCGAGGAAGTAGAAGCTCTCCCCGCTCGGGTCCGCGCCTGAAACGATCAGCTCGACCGTACCGGCGCTGTAATAGCCGACAGCCCGGGCCAGGGCGACGCACTGCTCACCCATCGCCTTGCGCATTTTGGGCGTGACGAAGGGCGACGGCGCTTCCTCCACCACCTTCTGGTGGCGGCGCTGGATCGAGCATTCGCGCTCGTTCAGGTAGAGGATGTTGCCGTGCTGGTCGCCCAGGATCTGAATCTCGATGTGGCGCGGGTTGAGGATGAACTTCTCGATGAACACCCGGTCATCGCCAAAGCTGTTCAGGCCTTCGCGCTTCACGGCTTCGAAGCCCTCGCGCACGTCCTTCTCGTCATAGGCCAGGCGCATGCCCTTGCCGCCGCCGCCGGCGCTGGCTTTCATCATCACCGGATAGCCGATCTCGTTCGAGATGCGCACCGCGTGCTCGGTATCCTCGATCTCGCCCACGAAGCCGGGGACGACATTGACCCCCGCCTCCTTGGCGAGCTTCTTGGACTCGATCTTGTCCCCCATCGCCGCAATCGCGCCGACCGGCGGACCGATAAAGGCAATGCCCTCGGCCTTGAGCTGCTCGGCAAAGCTGGTGCGCTCAGATAGGAAGCCATAGCCTGGATGAACCGCCTCAGCTCCGGTCGCCTTGCAGGCGGCGATGATCTTGTCCGCGATCAGATAGCTTTGCGCAGCGGGCGACGGGCCGATGTGCACGGCCTCGTCCGCCATCTGAACGAAAGGCGCGCGGGCATCGGCATCGGAATAGACTGCTACAGTCTGGATACCCATCCGGCGGGCGGTCTTGATGACCCGGCAAGCGATTTCGCCGCGATTGGCGATCAGGATTTTCTTGAACATCGTATCGTTCCTCAGGCCTCAAGAGGCGGCATATTGTGGCCAAGCAGGCGGAGCATATCGGCAGCGCATTCGACGACGTTTGAGCCCGGGCCGTAAATGCCCTGAACCCCTGCTTCGCGCAGGAAGTCATAGTCCTGCGGCGGGATCACGCCCCCGGCGATCACCTTGATATCAGGCCGACCGGCTTCCTTGAGCAGACCGATCAATTGCGGGATCAGCGTCTTGTGCCCGGCCGCGAGCGAACTGGCGCCCACCGCATCGACATCCTTTTCCAGAGCCAGGGCAACGGTTTCCTCGGGCGTCTGGAACAGCGGGCCAGAGGTCACGTCAAAGCCCATGTCGGTGAAGGCACTGGCAATCACGTTGGCGCCGCGATCGTGGCCGTCCTGGCCCATCTTGGCGACCAACAGGCGCGGCTTGCGGCCCAGACGGCGGGTGACGGCCTCGACACCTTCCAGCACCTGGTTGTAGCGCGCGTCCTCGGCATAGGCGGGGCCATAGACCCCGGTCACCGGCACCGGCTGGGTGCCATAGCGGCCGAACACGCTTTCCATCGCATCACTGATTTCGCCCAGCGTGGCACGGTGACGCGCAGCTTCGACGGCAAGCGCCAGCAGGTTGCCCCCATCTTTGGCCCCGGCTGCCAGCGCGGCCAGCGCGGCCTGGCACTTGGCCTCGTCACGCGCGGCCTTGACCGCCTTGATCCGGGCGATCTGGGCATCGCGTACGGCGTGATTGTCCACTTCCAGCGTGTCGAGCTGATCTTCCTGCGCCAACTTGTACTTGTTGACGCCGACGATCACATCCTCGCCCCGGTCGATCCGCGCCTGCTTGGCGGCGGCGGCCTGTTCGATCCGCTGCTTGGGCATGCCGGAAGCGACCGCCTTGGTCATGCCGCCCAGCGCGCCCACTTCCTCGATCAGCTTCCAGGCTTCGTCCACCAGCGTGCTGGTGAGCGCTTCGATATAATACGAGCCGCCCAGCGGATCGACCACCTTGGTGATCCCGCTTTCCTCGGCCAGCACGATCTGGGTGTTGCGGGCAATACGAGCCGAGAAATCGGTCGGCAGGGCAATTGCCTCGTCCAGCGCGTTGGTGTGGAGGCTCTGCGTGCCGCCCAGCACTGCTGCCATCGCCTCGATCGTGGTGCGGATGACGTTGTTATAGGGGTCCTGCTCTTGCAGCGAGACGCCCGAAGTCTGGCAGTGCGTGCGCAGCATCTTGCTGCGTTCGTCCTTGGCGCCCAGCCCGTCCATCACCCGGTGCCACAGCGTGCGCGCGGCGCGCAGCTTGGCCACTTCCATGAAGAAGTTCATGCCGATGCCGAAGAAGAAGCTCAGGCGCCCGGCGAACTTGTCGATATCCAGCCCGGCGGCCATGGCGCGCTGGACGTATTCCTTGCCGTCGGCGATGGTGAAGGCCAGTTCCTGCACCGCCGTCGCTCCGGCCTCGTGCATGTGATAGCCCGAGATCGAGATCGAGTTGAACTTGGGCATTTCCGCCGAGGTATAGGCGATGATGTCCGAGACGATCCGCATGCTCGGTTCTGGCGGGTAGATATAGGTGTTGCGGACCATGAACTCCTTGAGGATGTCGTTCTGGATGGTCCCGTCGAGCAGATTGCGCGCCACCCCCTGCTCTTCCCCGGCAACGATGAAGAAGGCCAGCACCGGGATCACCGCGCCGTTCATGGTCATGGAGACCGACATCTGATCGAGCGGGATCCCATCAAACAGGATCTTCATGTCCTCAACCGTATCGATCGCCACCCCGGCCTTGCCGACATCGCCAACCACGCGGGGGTGATCCGAGTCATAGCCGCGGTGGGTGGCAAGATCGAAAGCAACCGACAGGCCCTTTTGCCCGGCCGCCAGGTTGCGGCGGTAGAAGGCGTTCGATTCCTCGGCGGTCGAGAAACCGGCATACTGGCGGATCGTCCACGGGCGGCCCGCATACATCGATGCGCGCACGCCGCGGGTGAACGGGGCAAAACCGGGCAGGCCCGGATCACCGGCGTCCTCTGCCGTGTAAAGCGGCTTGATCGCGAACCCCTCTGGGGTGTTCCACGTCAGGTCCTTGCCCTTCACTTCCTTGGCCGCAGCGGCTTGCCAGTCTTCAATCTTCGCCATTATCTTCCCTCTTCCTACCCCACCGCGGGGAAGGCGATTACTTGCCCTTGAACTCGGCCTTGCGCTTCTGGAGGAAGGCCATGCCGCCCTCAATCGCGTCCTGGCTGGCCCCGGCCACGCGCTGGCCTTCGGCCTCGGCCAGCAGGACCTGCGGCAGGGTGCCATCGAGCGCGGTCTGGATGTTGTTCTTCATCGTCGCATAGGCCAGCGTCGGACCGTCAGCGAGACGCGTGGCGAGCGCCATCGCCTCGTCCATCAGCGCCGCATCGTCGACCGCCTTGTGGATCAGGCCCCAATCCTCAGCCTGGCTGGCTCCGATCTTCTCGCCCAGCATCATCATGCGGGTGGCGCGGGCGCGGCCAATGGCGCGGGCCAGCAACCAGGTCGAGCCGCCATCCGGCACCAGCCCGATGTTGACGAAGGCCTGCAGGAAATAGGCGCTCTGCCCGGCCAGCACGAAATCCCCCGCCAACGCGATCGAGCAGCCCACACCCGCCGCCGCGCCGTTGACCGCGGTCACCACCGGCACCGGTGCGCGCAGGATCTGCGTGACGACCGGGTTATAGAAATTCTGCAGCGCGCGGTGGCTGCCGCCCTTCTGCTCCAACGGGCTGCGATCGCCGCGCGCCGCAAGGTCCGCGCCCGAGCAGAAGCCCTTGCCCGCCCCGGTGATCACCACCGCCCGCGCATCGCCGAGGTCATACAAGGCCGCGCCCAGCTCTTCCGCCAGCTGGATCGAGGCAGCATTGAGCCGCTCCGGCCGGTTGAGCGTGATCTTCAGCACATTGCCCACGCGTTCTGTCAGGATCGTTTCGTAATCTGCCACTTTCCAAACTCCCTCTCTTGTCTCGTTGCCCAGCAGGGCCCGGCCTTAATTTGACCAGTGCGTGTCCTCGCTTGGTGTTTCCATGATTTCGGTCAGCACCCCGCCCATGTCCTTGGGGTGGACGAAGAAGATCAAGGTCCCGTGGGCGCCAATCCGCGGTTCGCCCAGCACCCGCTTGCCCATGGCCTCGAACTCGGCCTTGGCGGCGTGGATGTCGGGCACTTCGTAGCAGACGTGGTGCTGCCCGCCGGCGGGGTTCTTTTCAAGGAAACCAGCGATCGAGGTATTGCCCGGCAGCGGCTCGATCAGCTCGATCTGCGTGCCGTTGAGTTCCCCGTCTGCGCCCGGCGTATCGACGAAGCAGACCTTCACGCCCTGCGATTCCAGATCGAACGGCTCGTGAATCTTCGTCGCGCCCATGACATCGCGGTAAAAGACGATCGAGTCCGCGATGGACGGTGTTGCCACGCCGATGTGGTTAAGACGGCCTAGTTTCATGAGCTGATCCTCACAGCGGAATATTATCGTGCTTCTTCCAAGGGTTCTCGAGCTGCTTGTTCCGCAGCTTGCGCAGCCCCAGAGCGATCCGGCGGCGGGTGTTGCGCGGGTGGATCACCTCGTCGATGAAGCCCTTGCTCGCCGCCACGAAGGGGTTGGCGAAGGCATCTTCGTATTCCTTGGTGCGCTCGGCAATCTTGTCGGGATCGCCAATGTCCTGGCGGAAGATGATCTCCACCGCCCCCTTGGCCCCCATCACGGCGATTTCGCCGGTTGGCCACGAATAGTTGAGATCGCCGCGCAGGTGCTTTGAGCTCATCACGCAATAGGCGCCGCCATAGGCCTTGCGGGTGATGACGGTGATCTTCGGCACGGTCGCCTCGGCATAGGCGAACAGCAGCTTCGCGCCGTGCTTGATGATCCCGCCGTATTCCTGGGCCGTACCGGGCAGGAACCCGGGCACGTCAACAAAGGTCAGGATCGGGATCTCAAACGCATCGCAGAACCGCACGAAGCGCGCAGCCTTCTTGCTGGCATTGATATCGAGCACGCCGGCGAGGACCATCGGCTGGTTGGCAACCACGCCCACGGTGCGCCCCTCAACCCGGCCAAAGCCGACGATGATATTGGCAGCATGGCCCGGCTGAATTTCGAAGAAATCGCCCTCGTCCAGCACCTTGCGCACCACTTCGTGCATGTCATAGGGCTGGTTGGCATTGGCCGGTATCAGGGTATCGAGGCTCTCCTCGATCCGGTCATAGGGATCTGTGGTCGGCCGTTCGGGTACGCCGACACGGTTGTTGGCCGGCAGGTAATCGATCAGGTCGCGCGCGGTCAGCAGCGCCTCGATATCATTTTCCAGCGCCAGATCGGCGACCGAGGTCTTGGTGCTGTGCGTTACCGCACCGCCCAGTTCTTCTTGCGTCACGATCTCATTGGTCACCGTCTTGACCACATCAGGACCGGTGACGAACATGTAGGAGCTGTCCTTCACCATGAAGATGAAGTCGGTCATCGCCGGCGAATAGACTGCCCCGCCCGCGCAGGGACCCATGATCAGCGACAGCTGCGGCACCACGCCGCTGGCCAGCACGTTGCGCTGGAAGATTTCGGTATAGCCGCCAAGGCTCGCCACGCCTTCCTGGATCCGGGCACCGCCGGAATCGTTTAGGCCGATGACCGGCGCGCCGACCTTCATCGCCATGTCCATCACCTTGCAGATCTTCATTGCATGGCGCTCGGACACGGCCCCGCCGAATACGGTGAAATCCTGGGCATAGACATAGACCAGGCGACCGTTGATCGTGCCGGAGCCAGTGACCACGCCATCGCCGGGAATGGTCTGTTCCGGCATGCCGAAGTCCACACAGTTATGCTCGACATACATGTCCAGCTCTTCGAATGAGCCTTCATCGAGCAGCACGGTCAGCCGCTCACGCGCGGTCAGCTTGCCCTTGGCGTGCTGCGCATCGATACGCTTTTGCCCACCGCCCGCCCGGGCAGCTTCGCGGCGACGTTCCATTTCGGCAATATTTGCGGACATTGTGCCCCCTTGGACTTCTGCAAGCCGCTGGGATGGAACCGCAGTGCGGCAATGTCCAATGTGAATTTGCGAAGTTGCGAAGTAAGAGTTTGCAAACTACGACAGAGGCATGACGCCGCGCCGCCTTTTCGCCGGAAGCCGCCTGCGGGCAATCCGGGCAGAGCATCGCCTCAAGCAAGCGGAGCTGGCTGCGCGGCTGGCGATCAGCACCTCCTATCTTTCGCAGCTGGAGAACGACGACCGGCCGCTAACCCCCACGCTGGTCGAACGCCTAAGCCGCGCCTTTCCGCTCGATTGGCGCGAAATTGGCGCCGGCGATGCCGAGACGCGCCTGGCCGCCCTGCGCGAGGCAAATGCCGATCCCCTGTTTGCCGAACCGATGGATGCCGCCCAGCTCGCCCGCTTTGCCGAGCAGCAGCCCGCACTGGCCGAACGCTTCATTGCCCTGCACGAAGCCTATCGCCGGTCTGGGCAGCGGCTGCAGATGGTGGACGAGGCGCTGGCCAGCGAAGGGACCGGCGTGGCCCGCCTGCCGTGGGAGGAAGTGCGCGACTGGTTCCACCTTGCCAACAACTATGTCGACAGCCTGGACCGGGCGGCGGAAGATCTGGCCGAACGGCTCGGCACCCCCTCCCCCGATACGGCCGCGATTGAGGGCTACCTGAAAGGCGCGCTGTCAGTCTCGTTGATCTATTCCGGGCAGGCTGGCCTGCGCTCCTACGATGCGGAGATGGGCCACCTGACGATCGACCCCGGCCAGCCGACCGAAACCCGCCGCTTCCAGCTGGCGCACCAGCTGGCCGCGCTGGCGCTGAAGGATGAAATCGCCGCCGTGGTGGAAAGCGCCGCGCTGCGCGGCGCTGCCAGCCGGCAATTGCTGTTCGTTGGCCTGTGCAACTATGCCGCGGGGGCCCTGCTGATGCCCTATCGGCGGTTCCGCGCCGCCGCCCGTGCCGTGCGCCACGATATCGACCGGCTGGCCCAGCAATTCGGCGTGAGCTTCGAACAGGCCTGCCACCGCCTCTCCACCCTACAGCGCGAGGATGCGCGCGGAGTGCCGTTCTTTTTCTGCCGGGTCGACATGGCCGGCAACATCACCAAGCGCCATTCCGCCACCCGGCTACAATTCGCCCGGTTCGGCGGGGCCTGCCCGCTATGGATCGTGCATGAGGCCGTGGCGATTCCGGACCGGATCCTGGTCCAGCTGGCCGAAACGCCTGATGGGGTGCGCTATGTCTCGATGGCCAAAGGGCTGGTGAAGCCATCTGGGTCCTATGATCGCGCCCCGCGCCGCTATGCCGTGGCGCTGGGCTGCGAGGCGGAGCACGCCAGCGAGTTCATCTATGCCGATGGCCTTGACCTGCGTCCAACCAGCGCCGCGGCGCGGATCGGCATTTCCTGCCGCATCTGCCCGCGCCCTGATTGCGACCAGCGCGCCTTCCCGCCAAGCGACCGGACAATCAGCGTCAATCCCGACCAGCGCGGGGTTGTGCCTTACCGGGTGGGCTAAACCTTCACGATCCCCAGCCGGATCATGTCGCGTGCCGTATCGAGGATGCTTTCCTCGGGCGGGCGCGGGTTCCAGCCAAGCTTGGTGCGGGCATGGCTGATGTCGGTATCGCGGACATTGCCAAGCTCGCCCAGCACCTGCCGCACCACCGGATCGAACCGGCCGACCAGCCGCATGACCCAGTCTGGCAACTTGCGCTTGGGGATCTTCCGCCCTTCTTGCCCCAGGCCCTGGCGCAGTATCGCTGCAACATCCGCCATCATCAGGAACGGGCCGGAACAGATGAACCGTTCCCCGGCCATGTCTGGCATGGTCAGGCAGCGCACGTGCATATCCGCCACGTCGCGAACATCGACGATGCCAAAGCCGAAATTGGGCAGCCCCGGCATCGAGCCTTCCAAAAGCTTCTTGATCGCTTCGAGCGAGGTTGAAAAATCTCCCGATTGCAGCGGCCCCAGCACCAGCGCCGGGTTCACCGTCACGAATTCCATGTCGCCGCCTTCGGCCGCCACCCAATCGCGCGCGGCGCGTTCGGCGATAGTCTTGGACCTGACATAGGCATAGGCGTCCGGACTGGTGGGATCGGTCCAATCGGCCTCGGTGAACACGCTTTTTCCCCGACCGTGACCATAGGCAATCGCTGCCATCGAACTGGTCATGACGAACCGTTTGACCCCGGCCGCCTTGGCCGCCTTGAGCGCCCGCAAGGCCCCGTCGCGCGCCGGGACGATCAGTTCATCATCGCTCTTGGGCGCATTGCTGGGGAGCGGCGAAGCAACATGGGCCACATGGCTGCACCCGGACATCGCCTCGGCCCAACCGGCGTCGCTCATCAGGTCGGCGGCGAAGAACTTCAGTCTGCTGTCGTCCACCGTCAGGCTCGCGCGCACTGCGCTTTCCCTGGCCAGATCGCGGATCGAGGTGTGGACCGTCCAGCCCTCGGCAATCAGTTGGCGGATCAGGAACCCGGCGATGTAGCCGCTGCCGCCGGATACGAAGACCTTGCCTGCCATCGTCCTTCTCCCTTCAGAACCGGATCATGATCTTGCGCGCCAGCTTGGGCGAGATCGAGTGCACCAGTTGCAGCACCTTGACTGCCCCGACGTTTGCCTCTTCGGCGTTGCTTTCCATTCCCGCAACAATCTGGCGGGCACAAGCATCGGGCGCCATCTTTTTCGATCCGCGCCCAGCGGTCAGCTTGGTTTCAACCACCGGGGGCAACGCCTCGAGCACATGCACCGTCGTGCCCTGCAACTGATGCCGCAGCGCCTGCGAATAGGACCGCAGCGCTGCCTTCGTCGCGCAATAGACCGGCCCGCCGGCGCGCGGTGCAATCGCAAGCCCTGATGTGACATTTACAATCATCGCCTCGGGTCGCGCTTTCAGCACCGGCATCAGCGCGGCGATCAGGTGGATCGGGGCATTGAGGTTCAGGAAGATCGTCGCATCTGAAGCAGCCAGATCAGGCGCGGCTTCACGAAAATCATGATCGACCCCAGCTCCGGCATTGTTGACCAGAATATCGATCTGGCGGCCCTGCACGCCCGCCAGAAGCGTATCGACGCCCTTCTGGCTCGAAAGGTCAGCCTGGATCACCTCGAACCCATCGGCTTTGGTTGCCGCGCAGCGCTCTGCATTGCGGCCCTGGGTAATCACGGTCGCACCCTTGTCGCGCAACTGGCGTATCAGTTGCGCACCGATCCCGTCGGTTCCGCCGGTTACCAGCACGGTCTTGCCCGAAAGCTGCATCGAAAGTCTCCCCGTTGTTCTTTGCAGGGAGACTAGCATTTAGGTTGCAGGTTGCAACCTAAACCTAGCGCATCAGCACCAGTTCTTCAGCCATGCTGGGATGGAGCGCGACAGTGGCATCAAACTGCGCCTTGGTCAGCCCGGCCTTTACGGCGATGGCGGCCGCCTGGAGGATTTCCGGGGCGTCGGGGCTCAGCATGTGGACCCCCAGCACACGGTCGGTCGCGCCATCGACCACCAGCTTGTAATAACCCCGCTCCGCCACGTCAGAGAACATGTTCTGCATCGGCCGGAAGTCCGACTTGAACACCTTGATCTCGCGATAGTTGGCGCGGGCCTCGGCCTCGGTCAGGCCGACCGCGGCGATCGGCGGCTGGGTAAAGACCGCGCTGGGGATATGGTCATAAGCGGTGGTGCGCGGCATGGCGCCGAACACGGTATCGGCAAAGGCATGGCCTTCACGGATCGCCACCGGGGTCAGTTGCACCCGGTCGGTCACATCGCCGACGGCGTAGATGCTGGGGCAAGCGCTCTGGTTGTACGCATCAACCGGCACTTCGCCGTTGCGGCCCAGCGCAATCCCGACATTTTCCAGCCCGAGACCGTCAGTCTTTGGGCGGCGGCCGGTGGCGACCAATACCACATCCGCCACGATCGGCTCCCCCTCGCCGGCATGAACCAGTAGCGAGCCATCGGCCTGCTTCTCGACCGCGCGGATCGGCCGGTTGAAGCCGAATTCGATCCCGCGCGCTTGCAGGATCGGCAGCAAGCGGTCGGTCAGATCATGGTCATAACCGCGCAGGATCTTGTCGCTGCGGTTGACCACGGTCACCTGGCTGCCCAGCGCGTTGAACACGCCGGCGAATTCCAGCGCGATATAGCCCGCGCCCTGGATCACCACCCGCTTGGGCAGTTCAGGCAGGTTGAACACCTCGTTCGAGGTGATGCAGTGCTCCACTCCGGCAAAGTCCGGCAGCACCGGCCATGCGCCCACCGCGATCAGGATGACCTTGGCACTGATTTCCCG
>JACCEA010260657.1_pt1 | contig 40064 bp, 38 predicted proteins | sample 7449851 | NCBI WGS metagenome assembly JACCEA01 (sample SAMN15323453, study PRJNA562643) | freshwater metagenome | isolation source: river surface water | place: USA:Blue River Watershed | collected 2017-08-18 | reverse complement strand
TATGAGCGGCGGTCTTTTACTTATTTTTATTTGTAGATGACGTCGACGATACCGTAGGCTTTGGCTTCTTCGGCATCCATGAAGAGGTCGCGATCAACATCTTTTTCAATTTGCTGGAGCTTTTGACTGGTGGCTTTGGCAAGCATCTTGTTGAGACGGTCTCGAGTCTTCAAGATATGCTTCGCGGTAATATCGATATCAGAAGCCTGGCCGTAGGCGCCACCTGATGGCTGGTGAATCATGACTTCAGCATTTGGGAGAATAGCACGCTTACCCTTAGCACCTTGGGAGAGGATGAGTGACCCCATCGAGGCGGCGAGGCCAACACAGACAGTAGCTACATCAGGTTTGATGTGGTGCATGGTATCGATAATTGAGAGACCAGCAGTGACACTGCCTCCTGGTGAGTTGATATAGAGGAAGATGTCTTTCTTTGGATCTTCAGCTTCGAGGAAGAGGAGCTGAGCGACAATGAGATTGGCCATATAGTCTTCAATTTGGCCAGTGACGAAGATGATACGCTCTTTGAGGAGTCGTGAGTAGATATCAAACGCACGCTCTCCACCTTGGGTTTTTTCGATAACCATCGGGACGAGGTTGCTTTGGATTGTTTCAGATTTCATAGGTATGCAATTAATGCGCGTTCAGACAAATAAGTAAAAGCGCCTATCCATCCTAGCAAAACCTGAATGAAAAAGAAATGGTCGTAACAGAAAGCGAACGTTAACCGCAAATAGAAAAGGCGGCTCGTGATAGGCTACGAGCCGCCCGCAGGTGGTCTGATGATCACAGTTATCATCGACGGAGGAGGATGGTGACATCCATTCAGTCAGGCACCACCTGTGTCTGTTCGTTTCAAATCACAGACCATGCGGTGCTGTAGTTGACGTCACAGAACGAAACCAGCCACGAACTAATCCGAAAGCTGGTTACACCGCTGTATTCACGACGGTACGCTACACATCATTACTGACAGCGGGTGACTTCAACACATCGAGGTGCAGATGCGTATCCGTCGGTGCCCCTGGCGATAAGCCAGCTACAGGCTAAGAGCCGCATCGACCCGTGGGCCATAGCGCGCAATACGCGGGATACTCCAAAGCGCGTTTCTCCGGTGCGCTCCCCCAGTATGAACTAAATCAAATAAAAGAAAAGCCCAGGACTACCAGGCTTTGATGGGTGGGGGCGGACTCATTTTCCCAAGGTCCGCCCCCGGTTGGGACCAGTAGCACGAGGTGAGCTGCTGCATCCCGCCGCGCGATCTGCCTCTGCACAGGAGTCACGCTCCCACTACTATATACAAATAATAAAAAAAGACCAGCACTTGAGATAAAACAAAAAACACTCCTCAGGTGGAGTGCTTTTGTTTTTTTTGTTGGTAATTATTGACTCTCAAGCATCTTCATGACCGCCTCGTTTTGCATCATCGTAGCGACATAGACGGTGACGCGGTGAGGGTCAGCATCCTTGTACTGTGCGAGCAGTTGGTCGACTTGGGTTTTAAGCTGAGTCTCATCAAGCTTCAAGGCTTCCTTCTTTGCGATTTCGTTCAGGACGAGCTGGAGCTTTGCGCGCTTTTCGGCTGATGGTGTCCACTCTGCTTTTAGGTCTTCACGAGTCTTCTTGATGTGCTTCAGATAATCGTCCATATTGAGGTTTGCCTGCTCAAGGTCGGCCTCCATCTGTGCAAACATTTGGTTAAGCTCGCTCTCAATCAAAATGGCTGGTAGTTCCATCGTTGCTCCACTGACAATAGTGTCGGTGAGAATGGTGCGATGCTTGGTTTCGACCTCACGCTTTTTCTCGATCTCGAGGTGTTGGCGGAGCTTCGATTTGAAGTCTGCGACATCAGTAAACTGTCCCGGCTGGCCAAGTCCTTTTACAACCTCGTCAGTAAGTTCAGGAATTGGCAGTTTCTTCAGGTCCTCCTCAGTTTCGATAGTATCAACAGTTTCTGGAGTTGGGAGGTCCCCATCAGCCTTTGCTACTGCCTTGGCCTGGAGGCGCTCATAGGCAGCCTTCTGACGGAGAATGTCCTCAATCTGCTTCTCAACATCAGCATCAGTGACCGCGTCAGACTCCTTATTCTTGTTAATACCGCTCGCGAGGACTTTGTAATCAGGGAGAGTAATGTCTGGTACGACTGCAACGGTGGCAGTAAAACCAAGCGGGTTTTCCGGTGCAATTTTGGTGATATCAATCTGCGGGTACCCGATGACGGCAATGTCGTGAGCGTCAACGATGTGTGGGTACATATGTGCAATAGCTCGTTCAGCCATTTCGAGCAGAATATTCATTTCGCCGAGGTGCTTCACGAGCATTGCCTCAGGGACATGACCTGGTCTAAAGCCGTCAATTGCCACCGTGGCGCCAAGCTTTTTAATTGCTTCGCTTCGTTCCTGTACGAGCTCGTCCCAAGGGATTTCGCCGCTAATCTTTACTTTACTCCCGGCCTCTTTGGTAACGGTAAAAGCGTTTTTAAAATCGATATTATGATGGTGGTGATCGTGTGCCATAGTCGGAGTAGTGTACCTGTATATCGAAGTTTTGCAACTTGTATTGAGTCGCTCTTACAATAAAGCACCCGCCAATGTGGCGGGTGTGGTGCAGGCAGTGGAAGTCTTATTGATTGGCCCCTAGAGCGCTTCCAAGTTCATTTTCAATTGCTACAAAACTATCTTCAAGGTCATCAAATCGGGTACTTTCAATGTCAGCATTTATGGCATCAAGTTCATCTGAGGTGCTCACAATATCTGTGGCACCGGTACGGGCTTCAGCGGTCGGACTTTCTGGTTCGTTGTTCATTTCGATAGTTGGGCGGGTGGGTGCGCTGGCTACCTGACCATTCATGAGCATGGTGTACCAATAATAGATACCGCCGAGGAGCATGAGGAGGATAACGAACAGCAGAATAAGGATGGGTCCACTCACAAGCGACGTGTTCGGCACCTCCTCTTCTTTGATCTGCATAGTTGGAGGCACTTTCATTTCTTCACCCTCAAAGTTTGGTTCAACCACTGGCTTTTGCTTGTTTGGATTCATAGAGTGAATGGATTAGTCATCTATTATTGTACTGTATCACTTATTGTATCTGTACTCGTGCCTGTGGGTGCACTATTGCCCGCGGTCTTGAGGAGGAGTACCGCCTCAACCGTCGCTTTATGAGCTGCAAAGATGGCAGTTCGTGCTGATTCATATGAGGTGCGAAGTGTTTGCCAGCGTTCGCGAGGATTTTGACTTCCAACAAACGCAGCCACCTCAATATCAATGGTCGCGAGTGTGCCACGGGCACTATCGAGTTCACGTTTCGCGTCATTGATTTTTGCCTCGGCTGCACTGACATCGATACCTTCAGCTTTCATTCTAGCCGCACGTGACTCGAGGCGTGTGGTGACGTTTGAAATTCGCCGTACGTAAGCATCAAGTCGGTTACTGAGGTTTGCAGCGAGGTTTGTGAGGCGGACTTGTGCAATTGCACTCAGCGCTGCCCGGCGTACTTCAGGGTTACGGGGTGTGTCTACCGCTGCTGGCACCGTGGTGGTGCTTGTTGTTGCTTCCTGGCCGTGTACTGCAACTAGTGGTAGTAACAGCATACTCGTGAGTAAAAGATAGTGAAATCGCATAGGCAAATATAAGTCCACATAAGTATAGCGCTCATCGTCTGATTGACGATGAGCGCTATACACACAAACGGCCCAATTCTTCGTTATTGAAGTTTTAGGGCTGGGAGAATTTGCTTTTTTCGTGAGACAATACCAGGCAAAATCTCAGTATCGGTCGTGACGGTGACACCAAATGAGGCGGCAATAACCTGCTTGGTAAGGTCGTTATAGGTGAGTACAGTCGCTTCTTCTTTGAGGATGTCGACAATAAATAGGAGCACATCATCAATGTCGCCCTCTTCGGCGACACAGGCAGTAATCGCTGAGAGGATACCTTCCTTTCGAGCAAGGACGGTCTCTGGGTTCGTGGTTTCAATCACCGAGACACGGAAGTTTTTGTCACCGACTTCGTACTTCTTACTATCAAGCTTAATGAGGCCGCTGTCACTAAAGCTACTAATATCTGATTTAGCAGCAAAGAGTTCGTCAGCAAAACTGTCGATGTCGATACCCAGGTAGGCAGCGAGCCGCTCGGCTACATCTTTGTCATGTGGGGTAGTTGTTGGTGAACGGAAGCCAAGGGTGTCTGAAAGAATTGCCGAGAGCATGAGACCTGCAATGTCATGGGGAAGCGTGATATCACCAGTCACGATAAGGTCAAATATAACGGTCGCGGTACAGGCTAGTGGGCGAATAGTTATAGTCGCAGGACTTACTGTCTCGAGCCCACCGACGAGCTTGTGGTGGTCGATGATGGTCGTAATGGTTGTTTCGTTGATGTTGGGTGGAAGTTCTTGGGGGTTATTAGTGTCGACAATCACTACTTCCTCTCCTGCGGTCAGCGGAGGGAGAAGCTCTGGGGTGGGTACATTAAAGTGACGTAAAACAAAGCTCGTTTCGCTATTGAGGTCGCCAAGTACATACGCAGTAGCGCTCCCGGCGGTATGTTCATTTAAGTACCAGGCCCAGATAATTGCACTACAGGTTGCGTCGGTGTCAGGTGATAGATGTCCAAAAACTTTTGCCATAAAAACGTTACATTACGCTAATGTGCGTAGTCTAGACTAGGTCTTTAAGTGATGCAAGTAAAAACCACTCACCCCGTACGGGGTGAGTGGTTTTTGTACAAGAAGTTACTTACTCGCCTCTTCCTCAATGAGGGCTTCAGCCTCTTCGGGCGTATCAATTTCGTCCATCTCATCATCGTTCGGGTTTACGGCGTCTCGGTCTCCGGTCGGTGCATCATCTTCGATACCGGCTGGTTCACTGGTCATACCATCTTCTGCCTCAAGATCATCCACCTCACGTCCTACTGGTTCATCAATCGGAGCCTCCATCTCAGTATGACCACTGGCATCGGCCTCAGCGAGGGCGGCGCCACTTTGGGCTGAGGTAATATCAATTTTCCAGCCAGTGAGCTTCGCAGCGAGGCGAACATTTTGACCACCACGACCAATGGCAAGTGACTGCTGGTCGGGTGATACCTCAACCACGGCATGACCTCGTTCCCCGGTCTCTTCGTTTGGTTCAGCAACAATCTTTACACTCATGACACGAGCTGGTGAGAGTGCGTCTTCAATAAATGAGGCTGGCTCAGGTGACCATTCAATAATATCAATCTTTTCTCCACCGAGTTCGCTCATCACAGTAGAGACGCGGACACCACGCTGACCAACCATTGAACCAACCGGATCGATGTGGCTGTCGTGGGCGGTTACCGCAATTTTTGAGCGAGCACCGGCTTCTCGCGCTACTGACTTGACCTCAACAGCTCCTGATTGGAGCTCTGGAGCTTCAATCGCAAAGAGTCCAGCGAGGAAGTCACCGTGCGCACGTGAAAGCTTGAGGAAAATACCACGTGGTGTCTCCTCGACCGCGAGGAGAAGGGCACGAACACGTTCGCCCGGCTTAAAGCGTTCACCAGGAATTTGCTCATCATAGGGCATAATCGCGGTGATGCGGCCAAGATCGACATAGAGATTACCACGTTCAAAGCGCTGAACATGTCCCATGACGATATCGCCAGCCTTCTGACCAAACTCTGCCAAGGCTGATTCTTTTTCAGCCTCACGAATCTTCTGCACAATGACCTGCTTCGCTGTTTGTGCTGCAATACGGCCAAAATCAGCCTTTGATTCAAGTGGGAATACGAGCTCATCGCCTGGTTGCACATCCTTTTTAATCATGCGCGCGGTGTCAATCATGATGTGCTTTTCCTCATCAAAACGTACTTTCTTGACAGCGCCAGTCTCGTCAACGAGCTCGTTGTCATCCTCCTCTTCACCCTCCTCAAGTTCATCCGTTCGGAGCATGTTCTCATCAACAGCAATCTTAATCTGATTAAAGAGAGTGTCGCCTGTCGCGAGATCAAAACGGGCGGTGACGATTTGGCCACGCTTACCAAACTCCTTTTTATAGGCAGTAGCAAGTGCTTGCTCAATTGCATCAATCATCTTTTCGCGGGGGATACCGCGCTCTTCTTCGAGTTCGCCGAGGACGGCGTGGATCACTTTTAGGTCAAACATACTCATAATAACTAGTATTTATAATGGTGCGGTCGGTCTGCGGATAAAAGAAGGCCCGGCCAGTGGCCGAGCTTGCATACCTTATCCTCATCATACCGCTGTTACGCCACCGCGTCAAATCATTATCGATACCTATATATGTAGGGGATTAGCCCCACGCTTTTACAGTGTAGAGTGGTACAATGCTCGTATACCGGATCTTAATGGTATTGTCCTTTTCCTGTGCGTATTAATGACGATCAATTGAAGCGTTTTGTGCTCGATTCGAACTTGGTTTCGAAGGCTGATATGGACGTTGCCGCGAAGCAGGCAAAGCAAGAGGGACGGACGCTTTCTCACGCGCTTATTGCGGGCGGATACCTCTCGGAGGATGATATGCGCCGCGTTGAGTCATATATTCTCGGCGTACCATTTGTGTCTCTCAAAGACTTGAAGATTGATTTTGAGATACTTTCTTTAATACCTGAGCCAGTTGCTCGAACGCACAATATTATTGCTTTTAAACGCACTGCGACAGCCCTTGAAGTAGCGATGCTCGATACCGCTGATTTGCCAGCGATTGACTTCGTGAAGAAGAAGGTGGGTCTTAAGATTCTCCCTCGTCTCACCGACACCGAATCAATGCGAGGGGCGCTTCGTCAATACCAAAAGACGCTCAAAGATGAATTTGGTGATCTCATCATGAAAGATGCGTCATCGCTGACGGTCGTGAGTGAAGGCGATGGTGAAGAAATGACTGAAGCCGACCTCAAAAAGATGGCTGAAGATTTGCCAGTGGTACGTATTGTCGATACGCTTCTTCGCCATGCCATTATTCAGGGCGCTTCTGATATTCATATTGAACCAATGGAGAATGAGGTGTTGGTACGGTATCGTATCGACGGCATTCTCAATGATGCGATGAAGCTCCCAAAAATTGCCGCAGGTACCTTAGTTGCGCGTATTAAGGTGCTGTCAAACTTAAAACTTGACCAAAAGCGCCTCCCCCAAGATGGGCGGTTTAAAATGGAAATGGACGGTCAGCGGGTAGCCTTCCGTGTGTCAATGCTCCCAGTATTTTATGGTGAGAAGATTGTGATGCGACTCCTCCGCGAGAACCGAACCGGCTTCTCGCTTGAGGGGATTGGTTTCCATGGATCAACACTTGAACGTATTCATCGTGCAACTCGTGCGACGACCGGTATTATTCTGGTGACGGGACCAACCGGGTCAGGTAAGTCAACGTCTCTCTACACAATTCTTGATCTCCTTAATACTCCGGAGGTAAATATTTCCACGATTGAAGATCCAATTGAATACCAAATGGCGCGCGTCAATCAGACGCAGGTGAAGCCTGATATCGGATTTACGTTTGCAGCTGGTCTGCGTTCTTTGATGCGTCAGGACCCAGACATTATCATGGTGGGAGAAATTCGTGATGAGGAGACGGCTAGTTTGGCGATTAACGCCGCACTTACTGGTCACTTGGTACTCGCAACACTCCACACCAACAGTGCTGCCGGAACCGTATCACGTCTCATCGATATGGGAGCAGAAGCGTTTCTCCTTGTATCAACCCTCCGCGTTGCGATCGGGCAGCGTCTCGTCCGCAAGCTCTGTGATGACAAAATTCCGTACACGCTCTCTAAAGCCGAGCGTGATGAGCTCTCGAAGCATGCCGACCTTGATAAAGTCCTTCGTACCCTTAAGGATGAGAAGCTTGTTGCTGAAGACGCGACGTGGAATGATATCGCGTTTTACCATCCTAAAGAGCAAGGAATAAGTGAAGATGGGTACCATGGTCGTATGGGTATTCATGAGGTGCTCGAAATGTCATCAACCATGAAAGACATGATTATGGCACACAAAACTGCTGATGAAGTGGAAGTGCAGGCCCGGAAAGAAGGTATGTTGACGATGCTTGAAGATGGTATCTATAAGGCGGCTCGTGGCCTCACCAGTGTGGAGGAGGTGTTACGAGTGGTGAGTGAATAATTGCTATGGCTAAGTTTACCTACATTGGTGAGGATGCGAATGGCAAGAAAGTCCGCGAGACGGTCTCAGCTGACGATCGCTACGCGGTCTATGATATTGCGCGTACCAATGGTCATACGGTGTCGAGTGTGACGGAGCAGACTGGTCTGTCGTTTGGCTCATTTGATATGGAGCGAATTAATGCCGCGCTCGGGAAGGTAAAGCAAGACGAGGTGGTGATGATGACACGGAACCTTGGTTCGATGCTTGATGCTGGTTTGACGGTGACACGCGCGCTATCAGTGATTGAGCGTCAGAGTAAAAATGCGAAGTTAAAGCAAACTATCCAGAGTATTATTGCCCGCATTAATAAAGGTGATCAATTTTTTGAGGCTCTCAAAGATCATCCAAAAGTGTTTGATGATTTGTATATTGCGATGATTCGAGCGGGGGAGGAGAGCGGTAATTTAGCTGAATCACTCCGAACACTCGCCATTCAAATGGAGCGCTCATCTAATCTTAAAAAGAAGATTAAAGGTGCCATGATGTATCCATCAATTGTGGTGACAGTGATGATAATCATCGGTATTCTCATGATGATTTTTGTGCTCCCTTCCATTACGGGCATTTTTAAACAAATGGGGACGGACTTGCCGGCCACTACAAAAGCTTTGATCGCAACGAGTGATTTTCTCGTCGCGAATACGGTAGTAGCGCTCGCGGCTATTGGTCTCTTTGTAGTTGGTATGGCCTATCTCATCAAGTCACGAGTTGGTAAGGTGGCGACGTCATGGCTCGTGACGCGGATTCCGGTCATTGGCGTGATGGCGAAAGAGACAAATGCTGCACGAACCGCTCGTACGCTCTCATCCCTCCTTAATTCAGGTGTCGACGTCATGCAGGCGCTTGAAATTACTGAAGAAGTGGTACAAAACGTGTTCTATAAGCGTATTATTCGAGATGCCCGTGATCGGGTAGAGAAAGGTACTGCACTCTCAGAGATATTTATTGAGCGAAGTGACCTCTATCCGGTGTTGGTTGGTGAGATGATTCTGGTGGGTGAAGAGACGGGGGCAATTGCAAAGATGCTCGGAGAACTTGCAATCTTTTATGAAACTGAAGTCGAGCGAAAGACCAAAGATCTCTCTACCATCATCGAACCACTCCTTATGGTCGTGATTGGTGCTGGTGTCGGGTTCTTTGCCCTTGCTCTCATTGCACCAATTTACTCTATCTCAGATGGGTTATCATAGCGGTATGTCTCGCGGCTTTTCCTTAGTAGAAGTGGTTATTGTCGCCGCGCTCGTGTCTTTGTTTTTTGGTGGCTTTTATATCACCATCGTGAATGCGCTTAATCTGGTGAGCGATAGTCGTGCTCGCATGACCGCACTCTCAATTGCAAACGATCAAATCGAGTACATTCGTTCATTATCTTATGATGCGGTGGGGACGGTGAGTGGCATTCCGTCTGGTCTCATACCACAGGTGAGTACTACGTCTCTCAACCAAAAAACGTTTACGAGACGTACCCTGATTGAATACATAGATGATCCGGCTGACGGGGTAGGGGCTAGTGATAATAATAGTATTACGACTGATTATAAACGAGCCAAGGTTGAGGTCTCTTGGCTGCATAAAGGAGCGACAAGTACTGTTGTCTTGGTGACAAACATCATTCCGCGTTCACTTGAGACGAGTGTTGGTGGTGGCACTGTACGTGTACTCGTGACTGATGCCAATATTCAGCCGGTCAGTGGTGCAAGTGTGCGTTTACTCAACACGACCGGTACTACCACCGTTGATGTCACGCGTTTGACTGATAGTAATGGTGAAGCACTGTTTGGCGGTGCGCCCGCGGGTGCTGGGTACCAGGTATTTGTGAGTCGAACCGGTTACTCGAGCGATCAGACGCGTCTCGCGACCACGTCGTTACCCAATCCGTCACTTCAGCCAATAGCAGTGGTTGAGGCAGATATTTCAACGCTTAACTTTCAGATTGATAGAGTAAGTGACGTTGATGCGCTCGTGCTCGAAGATCGAGTCGAGGCAGAGATATCAAACTCGTTTTCAGCCACGACATCAGTGAGTAGTACAACTGATACGCTCGTCACGGGTGGGGGCTTGCTTGAATTAGTATCGACGGCTGGTGTCTATATGAGTACGGGGTCGGCATTTTTAGCGCCGTGGTCACCGAGTCCTGTGGCTGGTTGGCAGAGTGTGGCGGCGAGTGGGTCGACCCCGGTCGGTACCACGAGAACGCTCCGATTTTATACAAGTGCCGACCCAAGTACTCTCATTCCTGATAGCGACTTACCAGGTAATAGTGCAGGCTTTCTCACTGACACCGTAGATTTATCTATCCTTGATGCCAGTACTTACCCAATCATTGTTGCTGGTGTTACATTAACGACCGGAAATACCGCCGTGACACCAACACTTGATGTCGTTACTGTATACTACGTCGAATCAGAGACGCCTGATGCGAGTGCTGCGTTTACTATGACGGGTACTAAAACCATTGGTACCTTAGCAGATTTTAGTCCAGTCTATAAAACGGTCATTTCTGGAGCAACAGATGGTACAGGTCGCTACCGGGCTGAGGATATTGAGTGGGACACCTACACGTTTACGCGGAGCGGTCGTGATATTGCAACTGCCTGTCCAGCACACCCGCTCCCCGTGGTGCCAAACGCGACTGTTCCGTTTATAGTCATTACAGAATCAAATAGTGCTCACTCACTGCGTGTGCTGGTTACTGCGCTTGGGCAACCGCTTCGTAATGCTACCGTCTCATTGATACGCGGTAGTACCGATACCGCAATCACCAATAGTTGTGGACAGGTGTTCTTCCCGAGTTTAAGTGAAGCCACGGATTATCGACTCGAAGTGACTCACCCAAGTTACCCAACTCGGGTTATCGATCCTGTCACCATCTCTGGTGATGAGTTTGAAGAAGTTGGTCTATAATAAGACTCATGAAACGAGCTCCTTCACACCGCGGGTTTACCCTAACCGAGATGATTGTGGTGATTGCGCTTTTTACGTTGCTTCTCCTCGCAATTATGAATGCTGTTACTGAAATCTATAAATATAATAGTGTCACCATCGAGCAATCAAACGAGATTGAGGTAGCGAGGCGTGGGCTATTAACTTGGGTACGTGATGCGCGTGAGATGACCTTTGCAGCTAATGGTGCCTTCCCAATAGGTCGAGTTGAGAATCACCGGATGGGTTTTTATAGTGATATTGATAAAGATTTTAATGTGGAATATGTCGAGTACGTGCTCGCGACGACCACTCTCTATAAATACACCTATGAACCAGTTGGTAATCCGCCGGTGTATAGTACGACTACTCCGACCCGGACAGAGATATTATCTCAATACGTGCAAAACCTTTCTCAAGGGCAGGTAACGTTCCGTTACTATAATGATGCAGGCACGCTCCTCGCGTCACCGGCTGCTATGATTTCTGATATTCGCTATATTAGAATTAACTTGATTGTGAACATCGATCCACTTCGTTCACCTGGTGAATTCATGTTGCAGGGTAGTGCTGCACCACGGAACATTAAAGAAAATCTATGATGAAAGAGTCTCTGAAAGGTGGTTATTTGCTTATCTATGTACTTATCTTTTCGAGTGTCTTCTTTGTCATTCTGTCATCGTTTGTAACGTTTATTATTACGCAAAGTCGCCTCATTGAGCAGCGTATCCAATTTGAGCAAGCTGGACAAATAGCTGAAGCAGGACTCAACTACTATAAGTGGTTCCTGGCTCATTACCCAAATAGCACAACGACGAGTGTTACCGGTGTGTACTCTGATCCGGAACTTGGTCCAATTGGGGAGTATCAGCTCGCACTCGCGAGCACCACCTACTGTGGGACAATTATGTCAAGGCAGGTAGTCTCAACTGGTTTTACCTATGATAATCCGGGTGTAACGCGAATCATGCAGGCCCGGTATGCGAGGCCAAATGTGGCAGAGTTCTCTTTTATTATTAACAGTAATGTATGGGCAGGAGATGATCGAATCATTAACGGACCGTATCACTCCAATGGTGGTGTTCGTATGGATGGTACTCACAATTCCTCGGTGACGAGTGGTCAGGCGACTTGGTCATGTAGTCCATCTTTTGGTTGTACGCCGACATCAACTCGTAACGGTGTGTTTACTACCACCGCTAATGCCAGTCCTGCTTTGTTTGAATTTCCTTCGGCCCCCATCAATTTTGGTGCGATTACGGTAGATTTGACTGATATTGAGACGCGTGCTCGGACCGGTGGCGGTATCTTCCTTCCGCCATCTGGGGGTTTTGGTTACCATGTCATATTTAATAGCACTAATACCATTACGGTCAGACGGGTTACCAATACCCAGTCATATTGGGGGTATACGAGTGAAAGTGATTGGCAAACTGAACGCCATGTCATGAGCGCAACGTCGACACCAACGACCTACACTATACCGGCAAATTGCCCGGTCATTGCCATACAGGATAAGGTTTGGCTTGAAGGTACAATTCCAGCAAAAGTAACTATTGCTGCGTCACATGCCACTTCAACTGCGAGCAATCCATCAATTATCCTCCAGGGTAATCTTAATTACACCTCTCCCACGACGTCTGGTCTTCTCGCAATCGCGGAGCAGGATGTCCTTATTGGGGTGAACGTGCCAGATAATATGGTGCTTAACGGTATCTTTATTGCAAAAAATGGTCGTTATGGCCGTAACCATTATTGCCAGTCTTGTACGAGTGGCGGCAATTCGCGCGGTCTCCCGAATAACCTTGATCCATTTGTGATTCGTAACTCTGAGACTCATAACGGGACCATCGTTTCAAATGGTCGGGTTGGAACTCAGTGGACGAGTGGCGGTGTTACTACTTCAGGCTTCAGAGATCGGTATACCTCATATGACCGAAATTTGGTTGAAAGCCCACCGCCGTTTATTCCCGAGACCTCTGATGTATACGAGTTTAGTGATTGGCGTGATGCCAACTAAAAAATGAGCACTGTGTAAAACAGTGCGCATTTTTTACCGTCATGAGCATGATACACTGATTGAGTTATGGCTACACACAAAAAACCGCTTATTGTCGGAAACTGGAAGATGAACCCGCTCACTCGTACTGATGCTGTGACGCTCGCTAAGGCGGTCGTACAACAGACAAAAAAGATCTCTGACGTTAGTATCGTGATTGCTCCGCCAACACTCTATCTCAGTGAGATCGCGAAGGTAGTTGCCCGCAGTCAAGTTGCGCTCGGAGTACAGCATACACACCCTGGTCCGGTTGGGGCGTACACTGGTGAGATATCACCAGCCCAGTGTGCCCAGTATGACGTTACGTACGGCATTGTTGGACACTCTGAACGTCGTGCTCGTGGTGAGACAGATGAACAGATTAACGCTGAGGTGTTGATGCTCCTTAAACAAAAAATGCATCCAATTATCTGCGTCGGCGAACGCGAGCGTGACGCTCAGGCAAATTTTTACTCGGTCGTTGAAGGGCAGCTGACGTCTGCGCTCCAGAGTGTGCCAACTGCGCGATATAAGGATGTGGTAATTGCCTATGAGCCGGTCTGGGCGATTGGTACCGGTGCGACGGCGACACCAGCAGACGTGCAAGAGATGCGTCTCTTCATTATTAAGGTGTTAACTAAGCTTGCTGGTCGGGCAGCGGCAGCGGCAGCTACCATTCTCTATGGTGGTTCAGTATCATCTGATACGTCAGGAGCGCTGTATCGTGAGAGTAGCGTTAATGGCTTTTTGGTCGGTGGCGCGAGTTTGAAGCCAGCTGATTTTACTAAAATTATTACCAGCACTGGTAAATAAGTAGTGTTTTTATGGCCATACGATTGATTTCTGAGGCAGGAGATTTACATGGTAAGCGGGTGATTGTACGAGCTTCCTGTAACGTACCGATAAAAGATGGTCAGGTAGCCAACATGTACCGTCTCAAGCGGGCGTTGCCCACGCTCGAGTTTTTGCGGGCGGCGGGCGCTCGAGTGATTGTGATTGCGCATATTGGTCGCGACGAGACGGATACTTTAAAACCTGTCCACGACGCCTTCTCAACTCTCATACCGATGAAGTGGGGTGGGAAGTTGGGGGGTGAAGAATTAACCTCTACACTCGCATCACTTCAGTCAGGTGAAATTGTAATGGTAGAAAACCTACGACAGGATGCACGTGAAGCCGACAATGACCCTGAGTTCGCAGCAATACTAGCGGCCCTTGGTGACATCTACGTGAACGATGCGTTTGATAATATTCACCGCGACCATGCGTCGATGGTGATCCTCCCTACGTTGCTTCCAGCCTATGCCGGACTGACGCTTGCTGATGAGTTGAGACACCTGGCGGCCGTGATGTCGCCAGACCAGCCAGGATTATTCATCATTGGTGGCGCCAAGTTTGAGACAAAACTCCCACTCATTGAAAAGTATCTTGCCTCGTACAGTCATGTATTTGTTGGTGGCGCACTTGCGAACGACGTACTCCTCGCGCTTGGATATGAGGTAGGAGTGTCACTTATTTCCGAGATGTCACTGAAGGGGCAGGCATTTCTCACGAATCCAAAGCTGATTCTTCCGATTGACCTCGTTGTCGAGAGTGCTCGTGGTGTCCGCATCTGCAGTATCAAGGATGTCCAGCCGGACGAAAAGATTACTGATATGGGACCGGGTACCGTCGCGCTTCTGGCGCCATATATTAAAGACGCAAAGACGATACTCTGGAATGGTCCCCTTGGTCTCTATGAAAATGGAGTGCCGGGCAGTACACAGGCCGTGGCGAAGCTCACTGCCGAGAGTGAGGCGATGAGTGTTCTTGGTGGTGGTGATACCGTGGCGGCGGTTGAGGAGCTCGGTCTCAATGACGCCTTCGGGTTCGTCTCAATTGGTGGCGGCGCAATGCTCACGCTCCTTGAAGCTGGTACCACCCGAGCCTTACAGGTACTTGGTTACGAAGGGCAGTCACGTTCATAAGCATCCTGAATGTAATAAAAGAAAACACTATCATATATGATAGTGTTTTCTTTTTTAGCGATGGAAGTTACTTAATAAAATATGGTCGGAGTTGTGTTGCGAGCGTCGCTAACTCATCGACACTCGCTTCATACCGATTCTCGAGCGTTAGCTCAGGTGAGTGACACGGATAGAGTCGTACGTGCACATGGGGGACTTCAAAGCCTTCAATCACCATACAAGTCCGGATCGTACCAAGTCCTTTATCAAGTGCAGACATCGCTTTTTTAGTCACGAGCATGAGGTGCTGATAGGCGTCATCAGCAACATCACCGATATACGCAACCTGTGGCTTTAGGATCACGAGAAGTTGTCCGGGCATGGTGGGATACTTGTCTGGGATAACGATAACAATATCGTCCTCATAAATAATCTCAGCCTGGATTTCGCGGTTGATAATACGGGTGAAAATTGATGGTGCATCAGTCATAGTGAATTCATGGTACCATAACCGGTACGTTATGACTCGTCCCTACACGGTAGCTCTTCCGCATACTACGCCTGATACGCTCCTTAATGATTTACTCTCACTTCGAGAGGTGACAGATGAGACAGCACGCGCGTCATTTTTAAACCCTGACTACCAGACGCTTCATGACCCGATGCTCCTTGCTGGCATGGACCAAGCCTGTGAACGTATCAAGGTAGCTATCGAGGGAGGACAACATATTGCCATTTTTAGTGACTACGATTGTGATGGGATCCCGGGTGCGGTGGTGCTCCATGACTTTTTTACCGCGATTGGGTACACCAATTTCTCAAATGTGATACCGCACCGCCACTATGAAGGCTTTGGGCTCAGTGTGGAGTCGGTAGAGAAAATGGCTACTGCTGGAGCGGCGCTCATCATTACGATTGACTGTGGTACGACGGACATTGAAGCAATCGAGGAGGCACGTAGACGTGGAGTTGATGTGATTGTGACTGATCACCATGAGCCCGGAGAGGTGCTCCCGGAAGCAATTGCAGTCATTAATCCAAAGCTCGGTGAGTATCCCTTCCCACACCTCTGTGGCGCTGGGGTGGTGTTTAAGCTTGTACAGGCGCTTCTTGCCACCGGTGCCTACCCGCAGGTGACGCCAGGGCAGGAAAAGTGGTGGCTCGATATGGTTGGAGTAGCCACGATTGCTGATATGGTGCCACTCGTTGGCGAGAATCGTGTCTTCGCGCACTTTGGATTGACAGTACTCCGTAAATCACGACGACCAGGTCTCCAGCAACTCCTCAAAAAGAGCAGACTGCCGCAGCAGCATCTCACTGAAGAAGATATTGGCTTTACGATTGGGCCGCGGATTAATGCAGCGTCTCGGATGGATGCACCCGAGCATGCGTTTTTTGTCCTCTCGACGAAGGATGAGGGGTTGGCTGGAGCGTATGTTGACAAGCTTGAGCACCTTAACAACGAACGAAAGGGGGTGGTCGCGACCATGACACGTGAAATCAATCACCGCATGAATGAGATTGAAACGATGCCGCCAGTGATTGTGATGGGTAACCCTGACTGGCGTCCATCGCTCGTGGGACTGGCTGCCAATAAGCTCGCCGAGGAACACAATCGTCCGGTCTTCTTATGGGGGCGTGATGGGAATGCGGTTATTAAAGGGTCATGCCGCTCGGGTGGGGCGGTGAGTGTGGTGCGTCTCATGGAGCAAGTCGCTCATCATTTTGTAGAGTATGGTGGACATCATGCCTCGGGCGGTTTCTCGGTATTTGATGAGCATATCTTTACGCTTCCACACGCTCTTTCGGAGGCATACCATACGCTCGGGCATGAAGCAGTAGTATCAGAAGAGATGGTTGTTGATGCAGAGCTATCACTTGATGATGTGTATGGTCCGGTCCGGCAGGTCCTCAAGTCACTTGCCCCATTTGGGATAGGGAACCCGAAGCCATTATTTGCCTTTCCGCAGGTGCAGCCGCGGGCAGTCGAGAGTTTTGGTAAGGCTAAGGAGCACACCAAACTTATCCTCCCGAGTCGCTACGGGAGTATCGAAGCAATTGCCTTCTTTACCGCACCAACGACTTTTACTCGGGTGCCAACCACTGATGATTACTGTACGCTATTAGCCCATATTGAAGAGTCATTTTTTATGGGTCGCCGCTCAACTCGCCTTCGTATCGTTGACATTGTCTAGCCACTTGCTAGAGTTACTTTAGGATAATCATGAGGTGAAGTAATGCTGATAAAGCCAGGTGGCAGAAGACGCTTCTATCGTCCGCAGCGTCGTATGACTGTCATAGAAGAGAAACAGCTCATCTGCCCCATTTGTGGCCAGTTGGTTCGGGTGGGTGGGCCGTATAATGGTAACTATACCTTTATGCCGCACGCTCCAGCCAAGACAACACAGGTCAATGAAATCTGCAGAGGGACGAATACAACCATCAAAGCGTCGCCCAACCCTTAGGGCGGCGTTTTCTATTTCGTGCTATAGTGCAGGGACGTATGAAAAAAGTCATCTGCTATACCGACGGCGGCGCTCGTGGTAACCCTGGACCGGCGGCCATTGGTATCTACATCACTGATGAGTCTGGAGTAGTCCTCCGTGAAGTGGGACAGACTATTGGTAATAGCACCAATAACTTCGCTGAGTACCAGGCGGTCATGGTCGGGCTTGAGACACTCAAGCAGGTACTTGGTAAAGATACGAAGACTACCGAGGTGGAAATTCGTCTTGATAGCGAGCTTGTCAAAAAGCAACTCAATCATGAATATCAGATTAAAGAGCCAGGACTCGTACCACTCTTTATCGCCATTCATAATCTCCGGGTATCAAGCTTCCCGAAGCTGACTCTCACCCATGTCCCGCGTGCCCAGAATAAGGAAGCCGACCGCCTGGTGAATGAAGCGCTTGACGGTAAGCGGTAATCTACGGTAGGGTAGTCATTGTTGCTTTTTTTGGCGACGTATCACAGGGAGACGAAAATATGACCATTGCCTCGCATGTTGCAGAGTTGGTGCGGAAGCACCAGGTCTTGGACGATGCCGTTGACGATGTGCAAAGGAATCCGGCCGCGTGCCAGTTCACGCTTCGGAACATGAAGAAAGAGAGGCTCCGTCTGAAAGAGGCGGTTGCTCGTCTTCAGAAGTCCTCCTGACTATCCATGAATCTGCAGGTGGGCATCTCGCCCATCTGCACCCCCGTACCGCCGAGCACCCGCTCGGCCTTTTTGTACCACCATAAACTTGCAAAATCTGGCATCAAGCCGTACTGTAATACATAGGCGAGTCGCCAAGGGGGCAAAAGACAAATCTCGCCTGTCACCCTGAACAGAAACAGAAGCACGGAGGCGAAATGCTCCGCGATCTTTATAAGAAGAACCACCCCGCAATCTTTCCGGACGGGCAGAACGGTGACAGGTTTCCTGTTGGGGAATCCTACGTCTTCCGATACTAATCCCCGGAGTGGCATTCCTCTGACGGCTTACCGTTATGAATATCATGGTCACTACCATTAAAGGTACCCATGGTTGTCCGAGTCCGGGGCTGAAACACATTTTGACGCGATTGCGTCACTCATAGGGCTTCGTGCCCCGCCTCGGTTATCCATACCGGGGCGTTCCTCTCTTTCATGCCTGCTACACTATGTGTATGCAGGCCGTTGTCTTTTATACGCTCCTTCTTGGTTTCATTGTGGGTATCTTGCTCGAGGGGTTCGGCATTGACGCGACACTCCTCGTTTCACTTTGTCTCACTGTCGTACTGGTCGCTACGGTGATCCTCCTGCGACTCGTCCCTACCCCAAGGGTACAAACACTCCGTGGAGTCTCATTGTTACTCGGTATCATTTGTTGCCTCAGTGCTACGGCCCTGGGGTTTTTTCGTACAGAGCTTTATACAGAGGCTATGACGCAGTCCATGCTTTCGGAGTCACTTGGTGAAACGGTGACGGTAGCTGGGGTGGTTGTTCGAGAGCCAGATGTGCGCGAGACAAGCACACTCCTCACGGTCGAAGTCGAGGATACGCGGGTCTTGGTCCGCACGGGCGATTCAGTGGCGACCTATGGTGACACCGTGACTATAACTGGTCGACTCGAAGCACCTCAGTCATTCACAAGTGAGCTTGGTCGCGTGTTTGATTATGAGGGTTATCTTCTCGCGCGCGGGGTGCTGTTTACTGTGTCCTTTGCTGACGTGACGGTAATTAGTGAGGGGAGTGGCATACTTTCATCACTCTATGTGATAAAGACATATTTTATTGAGTCACTCCGGAGTGTAATTCCTGCTCCTGCGAGTGAACTTGGACTCGGTCTCCTCCTTGGGGTCCAGTCTGGACTGGGTGACACTATTGAAGATGCGTTTCGTACCACCGGTATCATCCACATTGTCGTATTGTCTGGGTTTAACATCATGCTCGTCGTGACGTTTGTTCTGTTTATCTTGTCATTTGTGACTGGGTACAGGGCTCGACTGGTCGTTGGTGGTATTGGCGTTGTTATCTTCGCGCTTCTCGTGGGGTATTCGCCGAGTGTGATGCGGGCGAGCCTGATGGCACTCTTGTTTCTCGCAGGCACTCTGCTTGCTCGACCGTATCATATTCTCCGGATGCTTCTGCTGGCTGGGGTGATTATGCTCGCGTTTAATCCGCTTCTCCTTTGGTACGATATTGGCTTCCAGCTTTCCTTTATGGCGACACTTGGTCTTATCCTGGTGGCACCAGTTTTTGAGTCATGGTTTGCAAAGGTGCCGTCATGGCGGGTGTCGCTTAAGACGTATCTCGTGGCAACACTCGCTACCCAGGTGGCCGTCGCACCACTCCTCCTCTACCATATTGGAGAGTGGTCGCTCGTAGCCGTACCAGTCAACATGATGGTACTCCCACTTGTGCCAGTGGCGATGCTCCTCACCTTTATTACGTGTCTCTTTGCACTGGTATCACTTACCCTGGCCTATCCACTGGCGCTCATCACCACCTTCGTGCTATCGACCATTATCACGATTGCGGTCACCGTTGCTTCTTTGCCGTTTGCAGCTGTTGGGGTGCCACCATTTTCACCGTACTTGATACCGCTCCTCTACCTCCTCATTGCCTGCTTCTGGTATGTCCTCTGGTATCGACCACAGCATCGTGGGTATCACGGAGCGTATCTACCGCCCATCCCGCGCGAGCTCTATCAGTGGGTGATAGAAGAAGAGTCGGTCGTGCTTGCACGACTAAAAGCAAAAAAGCACCACGACTCCCGTGATGCTTCTTGAAGGTTGGCTGTCTTCTTTAGGCGACGCGTCCGGCGACGACACTCCAGTTGAGGTTGCGGAAAAAGGCTTCGACGTACTCCTTTTTCTTACTTGGGACATAGTCACGCATGTATGAGTGTTCCCACATATCAAGTGCAAGCACAATATCAAGGTCAGCGAGCTGTCCGAGATGTTGTTCATCGACCCAGGTCTGCACGAGCTGGTCGGTATGCGGGTCATGGTAGAGCATTGCCCAGCCTACACCACGAGTCATAGCAATCTGCTGAAAGCGCGCCTTCCACGCCTCGACGGTACCCCACTGTCGTTCGATGAGTTCTTTGAGTTTACCCTCGGGGAGTGTCTGTGCTCCACCTTCAAATTGGGTGAAGTAGTACTCATGGTTACGCATGCCGCCGAATTCAAACCCGAGTCGTCGCTGCATCTCACCAATCGCGTAGTTGTTGTTCTCAGGATCGTGACTGTATGCATCAATCTTTTCGCGAATGAGATTCGTGTGCTTCACGTAGCCATTGTAGAGGCCGATGTGTTCATCAATGGTCTCCCGTGAAATACCATCAAGTTCTGGAATATCAAATGTCAGTGGGGTGTAATGCATAATTATTGTGGTGATTAGATTTCCATTTTAGCATACTGCTCATACTGTAAGGTTGTATACTAATAAGCATGATAGAAATGGCGCTGGTGCGACTCCTGGTACTCGTAGCGTTAGCGGGAACAAGTCTCTTTGCACTCGTGTTACCAAGTATGAGCGGAACGATAGATGACTCATTATTACGAGTCACCTTTCTTGATGTGGGGCAGGGGGACGCAATTCTAATCCAAACCCCAGATGGGGTTGATGTACTCATCGATGGTGGGCCTGATGCTGATGTCTTACACGAATTGCGTGCTGTCCTTGGAGTGTTTGACTCGACGATTGATATGGTGGTGGGGACCCATCCCGATAAAGACCATATCGGTGGGTTAGTGTCAGTGCTTGAAGCCTATACGGTCGGTCACATTCTCACGACCGAAAATCGTGGCGAAACGATGATAGCAGCTGAGTATCATGACGCCCTTACAAACGAAGGTGCGATAGTTACGAATGCCCGGGCAGGGCAGACATACGCCCTTGGTGCCTCGACCACGATGACGGTCTATGCGCCAGCGCGTGATCCGTCGATGCTCGAGAGTAATACGGCGTCTATAGTGGTTAAGATTACCTATGGTGATGTCTCGTTTATGCTCACTGGTGACGCGCCGCAGAGCATCGAGGATAATCTCGTCGTAACGTATGGTACAGCGCTTCAGAGTGATGTCTTAAAGCTCGGCCACCATGGCTCAAAGACGTCATCAAGCGAGTTGTTCTTGCGTACGGTTGAGCCGACCTATACGGTCGTGTCCGCTGGAGCAGACAACACCTACGGACATCCTCATCCTGAGGTGATTGAGCGGGTGACAGCAAGCGGAGCGCTCATTAAGAGTACAGCGACGGGTGGACGGCTGACCTTTACAAGTGATGGTCAGACAGTGATGGTGCAGGAGTAAACAAAACCCCGAGCGTGAGCTCGGGGTTTTGGTGGTTAGATAATCTTCGCCGCCTTGAGGGTTTTGAAGGCTCCGTTCTTTGCAATGGTACGGAGACCCTTGGTTGATACGGTGACGGTGACAGTCTTCTCGAGTTCTGGCACAAAGATGCGACGCTTTTGGAGGTTTGGCGCACGCTTTGTCTTGCCAGACGGGTTGAACTGCGTCGCACGAGTGCGGTTGCTGTACTTGCCACCAATCTGAGTAGTCTTACCAGTAATGTCGCATTTCTTTGCCATAATCGTTAATTTAAGTCCCGGTATACTACCACGGACCGTTAATATTGCAAGTTCAGCCTGCTAGCAGTCTTGCAAATCTATATCGAGTAGCTCGCTTGCATTATTTGTTTTGTACTGAGCGTGTACAGTATATAGGTGTTAGGACTTCTCATGGGCTAAATGTATAATATAGGCACTATGGAACCGCTTACTATTGCGCTTATTATTGGTCTCGTTGTATCGGTGGTGCTCCACGAGGTGGGACATGCGTATGCTGCTAATTGGCTCGGGGACCCAACGGCTCGCCTCGAAGGACGACTATCGGTCAATCCGCTCGTGCATATTGATCCTTTGATGTCTGTGATAGTGCCCGGACTCCTCGTACTCTCTGGCTCACCGCTCCTCTTTGGTGCCGCGAAGCCAGTTCCGTATAATCCCTACAATTTTAGTAACCAAAAGTGGGGCGAGGCCATCGTGGCGGCGGCTGGACCGGCGGTAAATGTGCTTTTAGCCCTTATTTTTGCCGGTATTGTGCAGTTTAGTGAGGAGCTGGGGGTGTCTGAAACCTTCATATTCTTATCGACGCAGCTGGTCGTAATGAACCTTTTCTTGGCCGTCTTTAACCTTGTACCGATCCCGCCACTGGATGGATCAAAGATTCTCCCACGCTTTTTGCCATTCTCACTCCGGATGCAGTACGAGGGGTTTCGTCGCTATTTAGAGCAGAATGTGATGTTGGCGTTTAGTCTCGTTATCTTCCTGTTTGTGATAGTCCTCGGTGACCCGCTCTACAAAATCACCTTTACTATCGCCAGTTTTCTCGTTGGCTGAAACACCTTGCAAAAAGTATTCTCGCGTGTTATAGTCACTGCAGTGAGATACCTCGCCACTCGGCGAGGTGCAGCCGGGAGGTAATACTCCTGTGCGCCCCTGGGGAGTGAGGCCGAGCAGGTGCGTGTTCCCCCTTCGCATTTGTTCGGTCTCCGCCTCTCTTTTCCAGCTTTACCCGCTGGATTTTTAATACCCGGGCAGATTTCACAAACGGTATAAATTTGGTATACTGATTCCAGAACGATTCCGGGCAAGTCTACCCTCACCTCCTTGCTGCCTTGTGGAACTCGCAAAACGTTGAGGGGCGGTCGACACCGTCATGTGACCCGCAAGGTCTCGCCCGGCATCGATAGGCCGATCGCCCCTCAGCACTTTCCCCCATCCTGCTTCGGCGGGATTTAATTTACCCTTGCAAACTAAGGGTGTCTATAGTATTCTACGCGGGCTTTATGGCAACAATAAATCAATTAACCAAGAAGAAGCGCCGTGATCCAGTATCACGTACGAAGACTGGTGCGTTGACAATGGGTTTTAACTCAATCATCAACAAGCCTAATTCGTATAACTCACCATTTAAGCGTGGTGTGTGTACTAAGGTAACGACCAAGACTCCGCGTAAGCCGAACTCTGCGATTCGTAAGATTGCTCGTGTTCGTCTCTCAAACGGTATGGAAATTACTGCGTACATCCCAGGTATTAAGCACAACTTGCAGGAGCACTCAGTGGTCCTCGTGCGTGGTGGACGTGTGAAGGACATCGGTGTGAACTACACTATCGTTCGTGGTAAGTACGACGCTACCGGCGTTGCGAACCGAACGATGGGACGGTCACGCTATGGTGCTAAGCGTCCTAAGGCTAAGTAGCCATTTACAAAATAAGTGATAAGCATTGTTGAACTGCGGTAAAATGAAGTTCATCGTACATCAAGTACGACTCACCTCATTTTCCTGGTTCGCCTCGCTTCTCATCTTATTTTGAAAATCGCGAACTGCTTAGGCAAAACCAAGACATAACGTATCTTGGTAGAAGCAATTACAAATAGTCTATATTCGCTACAGATAACGGCTGAGATGCAAGGGTAACCTTCGGCATCAGAATATGCGAAGAATGAAAAGAGGCGATTGCCAAATTCTCATTCTTAATTACTCATTAAGAAATTAACATGCGACGACCAATCAAGAAGCGTCCAGTCGTGAAGCCAGACGTACAGTTTGGATCAACCGAAGTGGAGCGCCTCATCAACTACATCATGTTGCGTGGACAGAAAGAAACTGCCCGCAAGATTGTGTACGCTGCGTTTGAAGAAATAAAGAACCGCAAGGACGGTGGTGACCCACTTGAGGTCTACCAGACTGCTATCCGCAACGCTGGTCCACTTATGGAAGTTCGTTCACGTCGTGTCGGTGGTGCAAACTACCAGGTGCCACGTGAGGTACGACCAGAGCGACGTCTCGCGCTTGCACTCCGCTGGATTATCGGTGCAGCCCGCAATGCAAAGGGTATGCCGATGCACAAAGCACTTGCAAACGAGCTCGTGCTCGCTGCTAAGGAAGAAGGATCAGCAGTGAAGAAGCGTGATGATGTGCATAAGATGGCTGAGGCAAATCGTGCCTTTGCACACTTCGCCTGGTAGTCTCCATTTTGAACGAACTACTTTGTCGAATACACAAAAGAGCCGCTCCCTGGACTTAGGTCCCGGTCGCGGCTCTTTTGCTATTCTCCGCGTATTTCATTTCAAAATGAGGCCTACCTGGTAACAGAAAAAGTCCAAATTTGACGATTTGCTTCGTTGAACTACGAAAAAAGACCCTTGCTGGACATGTCGTCCCACGCGGGTCTTTTTTCTTGTTCGCCTTGCGACTCATTCAAATTTCAACTTTTCCAACATCTTGGCTACTGCGTTGTAGTCCCATAAATTTTCTTACCGTACGACCAAGTATGGTGAGCAAATTTTCGGAGCTTTCGCATTGTTTCGTTTAGAAAATGTCTGTTACAAAAGCTGTCTCTATCCGTAGGAATTACGTGATCAATGCTCGAAAATTATTAATACGGAAAAATTGTAGCTGGTTTGCATCATGATAATTGTGTGGCAACTCATTACCATATGGTGCGGCGGTCCGTACGACACCAAGGATATCGTTATCACAAATAACCCAATCAGCATACTGAAAGCCGTGATGCTCTGCATCGTTGTGAGAGAGTAGGGTTGTGTGTACGGACCAGGTCTCTAAATCTCGGCTACTCACGAGGGATAGTTGATTGCGAACATGGCTTGGATGCAATCCTATACATGACGCAGTGACGGGATTGGTGAGTGTGATGTATTGCTTCGTTATTTCATCACGGCGAATGGTGAATTTTTTGGTGCCACCGGGAAGGTTGATGAATCGAGCTGGGTAATATGATTGTTTATGTGGTTGGAGTGGAATCATCAGACCTCGATTTGGTGTCATAAGGCTCTCGGTTCGAAGTACAAGTGCGAGTCCACTCTCAGCGTGAACAATATTTCCCTCGAGTACGCCGACCAAGTCGTGTTTGTTGAGAGAGGAGATGTCATAAGGTAGTGAGATGTCCCAGCTTTTAGCATCGAGTAGATTGCTGTTTAATGCAGCTGATATATATCGTGGTCGGTATCGTTCTGGCCAAGATTGTCCTTGGTGGGCATCTTCAATGCTACGCCATATGACCATGCCACGTCACGACAGGTACGGGTGCGGTGTGCCACTGACCGCTACGAATGAGGTGTGGCGGTGTCCAGTTTTTACCGTTGGACGATTGCCGAATGACAAGTGCCCCATGCTCTTTCGTGGTCCCAAGAAGATACAGATGATTATTATGCAGAAACAGTGATGACCAAAAAGTATCAGTAATACTCGCCATATGATTCCAGCTCTTGCCACCGTCATAGCTTTCGTACACCTCAGTTTGACCGCTGACATGTGCCGTAGTTCCACTGCCAAAGTAGTCATGCGTAGCAATGAGGTGAAGTGGGTTGAGAGCAACTATGCTTGGAGATCCAATGTAGGTATTTGTCGATGGTGGTATGTGACTAATTATAGTAGTGGCAACCATATGTTTGTTTATCCTAACATAGCCAGAATTGAGTCATGTAAAAAAGATAAAAAATGATAACTTTACCTTTTTTGTATATGGGGTAGTATGCGCTTAGACTTGGTCTCTCACAACAGAAAGGTTAAGCGTTATGACCCAGGTTCCTCGTATTGTCCTGACCGGTGGTCCCTGTGCTGGTAAGACCACTGCCATCTCTGAGATGGTGACGTGGGCGCATGAGACTGGCTATATGCCGATTGTGGTGCCTGAAGCTGCTACTCTTCTTATGTCATCTGGGCTTGATGTGACAACGTCTGATTTTCAGCGGGCCGTCCTTGAGCATGTGCTTCAGACGGAAGCAAGTTTCCTCAAACATGCTGAGTATCATCGTCAGCGTGGGAAGAAACCGGTGCTGATTTGTGATCGTGGACTGTGGGATCAGGCTGCCTACATGTCACCGAGTGATTTTCGTGCCCTATGTCTCCTTCATGGTGTCTATCCCGACCGTGAAAAGGGGCAACGGTATGATGGTGTCATCTTTATGCGAAGTGCGGCTGTCGGGGCTGAGGAGTTCTATTCGAACGAATCAAATGCGACGCGGTACGAGTCCCTCGCTGAAGCCAAAGCGCTTGATGAACGTACGTCGTTTGCTTGGGCTGGTGTTTCGCATCTCGGTATCATCGACAACCGCGTCGGTGAACCGTTTGCTGGCAAGATCCGGCGGACGGTAGCGGAGTTCTCGCGCATACTCGGTGTGCCGGCACCCATGGAGATTGAACGCAAGTTCGATGTGCTTGATTTCAGTGAATCGTCGTTGCCGGCACACACGGTGAAAAGTGACATCTTGCAACACTATCTCCTCGGTGATGATGGCTTGGTGGAGCGGGTTAGGGCTCGGTCATACGGTGAGCATTGGGTCTTCACGCATACGATCAAGCAGTCTGTGCGCTTGGGGGTGTCGGTCGAACGGGAGCGTATCGTAACTAGGCAACAGTATGAAGACTTGTTGGTTCGCGTCGACAGAAGACGCGAACCGATTCAGAAGTACCGGTACTGCTTCCTCTACCAAAACCATCACTTCGAACTTGATGTATTCCGGAACGGGAAGCAGAAGGGTCGACGGTTACTGGAGGTAGAGGTGGGGTCGCTTGACGATCATGTTGAGCTCCCAGCCTTTCTCATGATTGGTCGTGAACTGACCGATGATCCATCGGCAACCAACTACGCTATGGCGCAATAAGGCCGATACCGGCCGCGAGCACATGCTCGCGGCCGGTTTTTGTGTATGAGTAAGAAAAATAAATGCGAGGGTGCGCTATACTGACCTCATGGAAAAAGGCTTTGGAAAAAGAGAGGGTAAGAGTCGTAGTGCTGAGGTGGGAAGTGAGCGACCGCTCTCACTCGTCGAGCAACAGCGTCAGGAGGCGTTTGATACGGTCTTAGCGACGCTCGAGCGACGGTTCCCGGCTGAATTGAAGCGTACTTTTATCTCGCACGAGAAAGAGTATGCGCTCACGAGTCAAGAAGACTGCATGGTCGCCTTTGCTCAACAGCACCGTGAGGCGGTTGAGGCGCTTTACCAGGACATTGTCCTCGTCGATGACTATCGGCAAGAGCAGGCGGTCGCGAAGCTTCTAAAGCTCTTTGAAGCCTACGAACGCATGGTCGCGCTCTACGCAGAGTTGCGCAGTTACTATCCGCGGGCGGCGGCTGCGGTTGAGGCAAAGTTACCGCCACTTGAGACCGTGCGTACGCATGCCGATGCGTCATGGCGCAGTATCAATAAATAAATAAGCATTATGACTATTGATATTGAAACCGAAATCACCGCGCATCTCGCTGAGTTAAAGAAGCTTCAGAAGCCAAGTGGGGTATTTACGGCAGCAGCACATGATGTGAGTACCGGCTATGATAAGGCGTGGCTCCGAGATAACTACTTCATGACCCTTGGCTTCCTTGAGACGGGTGATATTGAGACAGTGGCCGCCACCGGGAAGGCACTCCTCGCGGTCTTTGTAATGCATCAAGATAAGATTAATTGGGCGATACAAAATAAGCCTCATGAGACCTGGCAGTATATCCATGCGCGCTTCCACCCAGAGACCTTTGAAGAATACTGGGAAGAGTGGGGGAATAGCCAGAATGATGCAGTGGGTGAAGTGCTCTATCTCCTCGTTGATCTTGAGTTGCGTGGCCATGGGGTAGCTGTTACCGCAGATGAGCGGGCGATGGTGCAGAAAATCGTTGATTACCTCGTGGCACTTGAATACTGGCATGATGCTGATAATGGTATCTGGGAAGAGAACATGGAGGTACATGCGTCATCGGTTGGTGCGTGTGTGGCAGCCCTAAAGCTTGCGAAGCAAGTAGCGTGGCTCACGGTCCCTGAGGCCGCCATTCATTTTGGTGAAGAGGCACTTCGTCACCTCTTGCCACGGGAATCAAAAACGAAGTTTGCAGATCTTGCACTCCTCTCGCTTATCTACCCGTTTGCGGTCACGACACCGGCTGAGACGGCCACGATTCTTCGTAATGTGGAGTACCACCTCCTCCGCGACCGTGGTGTCATACGGTACAAGCTCGATCGCTACTATAATGCAAATGAGGACGGCTACAGTGAAGAGGCTGAATGGTCGTTTGGACTCTCGTGGCTCGCTATCATTTATGCCGAGCGTGGGGAAAAGGAGCGAGCCTGGTACTACCTCCGAAAGGCACGCGCGACGGTAACACCACAAGGACAGATTCCCGAGCTCTACTTCTCAAATAGTCCAGTACCAAACGATAACACCCCACTTGGCTGGGCCGAGAGTATGTATATTGTCGCTCTCGCTAAAGTCCTTAATTTGAAATAAAGAGAACTCACCGCATGTCGGTGGGTTTTGGTATATACTTACCCTATGAATCACAAAGTAGCCATTGGACTCGCGCTCATCGTTGGGTTGGCAACTGGGTTTTTTGCTCGTTCCGTGATAGCGCCTGGGTGGGCAGAGTTGTGGCCAGCGCCATTACCAGAAGAGGTGGCTTGTACTATGGATGCGTTTCAGTGTCCGGATGGTTCGTTTGTGGGTCGAACCGGTCCATCGTGTGAGTTTGTCTGTCCGCCAGCACCCGTCGTGGCACCTGAAGTAGCTACTGCCATTACGGCAATGAGTGACCGTATCATTGTGACCAGTCCTGTGCCAGGAGCGAGTGTTACCACCCCACTTCAAGTATCTGGCGAAGCGCGGGGTAACTGGTTTTTTGAAGGATCGTTTCCGGTCGTTCTTACCAATTGGGATGGGCTTATCATCGCTGAAGGGGTAGCGACAGCAAGTGGCGACTGGATGACAGAGTCCTTCGTCCCGTTTACTGCCACTTTGACCTTTACGAACCCGCTCACTGCTGGTGCTCCCGAGTACATGGCCAACGGCACGCTCATATTAAAACGAGACAATCCATCGGGCTTACCAGAGCAGGATGCGGCGCTCGAGCTACCTATTCGTTTTCTCCCCGGTCCAACTACGCAATCAGACTAAAACCTCGTATACTATGTGTACGGTTTACAACCGGACTAATATACGTGTATGGCAAAAGGAGAATTTAGACACAAAAAAGAAGCCAAGAAACCAAAGAAAGACAAAGCTGACAAAAGTCTTGGCATATAACAAAGACAGCAACAAAACAACAGACCGTACTCGGTCTGTTGTTTTGTTATACTAGGCCTATGTCTCGTCTTCGTCTCGTACTCATAACGCTCGTTCTTATTTTGTTCGTGCTCATCGTTGGTTTTGTAGTGGCGGCCTATTTTTTTACATCTGCTACTGAGCCAGTCTCACTGCCGCCGCTACCGGCTGAGTCGGTGACTGGGAATCCCGAGGTACTAACCGGGCGAAGTGCAATCAAAGAATTAGCAACGGTGTCATTAACCCCAATCGAATGTACCCTCCGATTTGCAGATGAAACGTACCGTGAAGGGACAGCATTCAGTGTCGATGGACAACTACGAGCAGATTTACTGAATCAACATAATCAAGTAACGAGTCTTATCGTGGTTGGTGATGTGGTGTCCATTCGTGAAGGGATGTTAGTACGAGGAACTTCAAGTGTAGCAGTTAGTGGTCTCATCGGTACACAGGTATCTTATACATGCCGACCATGGTCGGTCGATATGTCCGTTTTTTCATTAGATGTCACTGACTAGTTATACACACCGGGTAGTGTTTTGTTCTTTGTAAATCGACTATGATATTTCTAACGGAGGCCACCTGGGTAATACCAGGTGGCCATTCTGTTGTTCTTAAAAAGTCACCTATGTCATCATCAGCAATTAGTACATTATCATCAGTCGTATTTGGATGTTTATTAGTGGGGTTACTCACACTGGCTTCATCGGTGCAAGCAGCTACTGCGACGCAAAGCTCTACACAAAGTGAAACGGCACGTTCCGCTTCAATGTTGATAGCTTCGGTTACAGAGCGTGCCAGTATTGTTGACGGGAAAGTTGTTCGAGGAACCCTTACGTTTACACTGGTGGCGAATGACACTCCTTTGTATATCTCAAGAAATGCTCTAAATTCAGTGGTACTGAGTTCGGCGCGTAAAAATGTGACCATGACACTCAGCTCCGATGCTGATACATCAGGGGATATGTATGTTGTGAATGAAGGTGAGGAGCGTTCCTTTACCATCACCACAGTATCACCTCGACCAGGGAAAAGAGTCATAGATGCTGTCAGAGGTATTCGCTATGGTACTTCAGAGACACAGAGAAACCGAGTAGCACTACTTGGTGGAGTTAATAATTCACGGACATCGACACTGATACCTGAACAGCCTCGTGTTATCAGACCTGCGTCGAGTACAATCCCTCGTGATAACAGACCAACGTCAACTTCTCAAGCGGTATCTCTCCCAGCTAATCCAAAAGCTTCATCTACACAGCCACAATGTCCAGTGACGGGAGGTGGTTCCAGCAGTACGAGTATGCGCTGTATGCAAGCGGGACCAAGTATGCCACCAAGTTTCAGTTCATCCACTCCTCGAGACAATCGACCCGTCAGTACATCGACACGCACAACGCCAGATATGACTCGTGATGGTGTATCTACATCAACCACGCAATCACAGTCTCGGCCTTCAGCCCAATGTGTCGAAGGTTCGAAGCGTGTTCTCGGTGCCGGTATGTCTGCACCAGCTGTGCGAGCCGGCAGTGTTGGCAGTGTTGGTACGCGAACCACTCCTCAGCAAGTGTGTATGAATGGACAGTGGGTCCCAACTCCAGTCGCTAGTTCAACTAGGCAGTCAATTGCACCAGAGCGGATGTCATCAAGCACCCCGACGAGTACATCATCTCGGACCGGAGCGGTTCGTGGTGCCACTGCTAATATCTATGATCAGTTCGCTATGATATTGATGGCGCTCGATCAAATGCTTGCACAGATGAAGTAATCTAAGAACACAGAATTATGTAAAAGCCGGTAAAAGCCGGCTTTTACTATTCACAACACAGCAAAAATAGTGTATGGTTGGGGCCTATGTCTCGCACTGATGGTCTCATTGTATTTAGTGATGTGTCATTTGAACACGATCCGACTCGCCCAATATTAAAGGGTGCAAATTTTGTGGTACGACGTGGTGCTAAGATGACCCTTATGGGTCAAAATGGTGCTGGTAAAAGTACTATTTTTGGTCTCATTACTGGAGTTTTGCGCCCTGATGAGGGTGATATCAATATTCAGCCTCGAACTACTATCGCTATTTCGCGACAGATTATTCCCCGTGATGAACTGACGCTCACTGTTCGTGCCTTCTTTGAACAGTGTTTTAAAGAAAAGGTGTACGATATTGATCCGCGGATTGATGAGGTGCTCGAAATTGTAAACCTGACGCCAACCGCTGCGATGAAAGAGTCGTTTAAAGACAGAATCATCGGGAGTTTTTCGGGTGGACAACAGGCACGCCTTCTCCTCGCCTCAGCCCTTATCCAAAATCCTGATGTTCTCCTTCTTGATGAGCCAACGAATAATTTAGATGTTGCTGGTATTGCTCACTTGACTGCGTTTCTCCAAAACTACCGTAAGACAGTCCTCGTGATTTCTCACGATGCAGAATTCTTGAACTCATTTACCGATGGTGTGCTATATCTCAACACCCAAAATCGCCAAGTGGAGCAGTATAACGGTAATTATCACACGGTACTAAAGGAAATTGCTGCCCGAGTCGAGAAAGAGCAGCGGCAAAATGCCCAGCTTGCCAAACAAATCCAAGCAGATAAAGACAAGATTAACTACTTTGCGAGCAAGGGAGGTAAGATGCGTCTCGTAGCAAAGCGCATGCGTGATGATGTCGAGGAGGCTGAGGAGAATAAGGTTGATGTACGCAAAGAAGATCGTACTATTCGCTCATTCACGATAGAGCCTCAGGCTGAAGTGCCGCTTGAGGTCGTAAAGCTCACGTCATACAAGGTTGTCAAGAATCACCAGCCAAAAGAAGTTGAGTGCGAGATTACCCTAAAACGTGGGACACATCTCCAAATTATCGGTCCAAATGGTATTGGGAAGACGACCCTCCTTGAATCTCTCGCATCTGGTCACGCTAAGGGTGAACATGTAGCCCCAGGAGTAAAAATTGGCTATTACCGCCAGGACTTCTCAAACCTTGATTTTGATAAGACCGTGTTTGAGACACTGATGGATTCGATGCCAAAGAAGATTGAGGAAGATATGCGCTCAATTGCCGCTGGGTTCCTCCTCTTTTCAGATGTGATGAAAAACAAAGTGGGTAATTTGTCTGAGGGGCAGAAGGGTCTTGTCGCGTTTGCAAAGCTCACCATGGAGCGTCCCGGGCTCTTGATTCTCGATGAGCCAACCAATCATATTAACTTCCGTCACATTCCGGTTATTGCCGCTGCGCTTAATGAATACAAGGGGGCGATGATTCTCGTATCTCACGTTCCTGAGTTTGTGGAGCAGATTCGGATTGATGAGGTGTTAGACCTCGCGAAGTCTCTCTAGATTTACAAAGTCTTGGTATACTAGTGGCGAACAAATTCGTCACATATGAAAAAGTTTCTCATCATTGGAATTGTTGTGATTACCATTATCGGTGCTGCTGGTGCTGGCTACTGGTTTTTCTTAAAAGAAGAGGAGAAGCCACCGCGGTATAAGCGTGACCCGAATGCTTTTGTGGTGCCACCAGTGGCTCATTCAATGAAAGGTAAAACATTTCGGGTGCCTGATCAGCCTGATACTGTCGTTGAGTTAAATCTGGTAGCCGCTAGTTCAATTCGGAATTTTCCGATGGGTCGGTTTAATCTCGCAACGGGAACGGGACAGGGGGAGTTAGTGGCGATAGATGAGTTTGCCACTGATGTCATTAACGGTAAGCGAGTCGTACCAATTAGAGTAACAACTCCAGGAACCGGTGAATTCATCTACCTCGCGGTCGTCAATGAAGCGGATGGAGTGTTTGACCATACGACCTCCCACTTGTTGGGTGACCGTATTCGCATAAAGTCATTGACACGCGATGGCGATACCGTGACGATAAACTATGATGTTCATGATAGAAACCAGTCAATGGCCGAGTTGCCGTCGGTCAACACTACTGCCATTATTGATGTGGCAGAAAATAAATTTGTACAAGAAGGTCGCAAGCCGTGGCTTGAAATTGTTGAAGAAGCAAAAGTGTTTACTGGTAAGTATCTCTGGCAGTCTACCGAGGGAGAAGATGGTGTTGTTACACCAAGTCGACCAGACGCGTTCACACTCTTTTTTGACGGTCCACGCATTACCCTTGGTACTGACTGTAATACCGGTAGTGCAGAATATACGCCACCAACTGGTTCTTCAACTGCACTCTCGTTTGGTGATATAGCGACCACAAAGATGTTCTGTGAAAGTGTCGAAGAGGGGCCGTACTTTGCGATGATTAGTGCAGTGACCGAGTATGAAGAGCCAAACACAAATACGCTTATCTTTACACTTGAAGACGGGAGGGAGATGACCTTCCTCCGTGAAGGTGCGACGTTAGAATTCGGAGATGGTACCGCTACAACCACCCAATAATAGCAGCAAGACATTCCAATTCACCGCGACGGTTTTCATCTATCCAAGCGACGCGGCGGCCTGGTATTTTGTGACTGTGCCTTCAAAAGACGCTGTGATGATTAAAAATACTGTGCCTAAACAGCGAGGATTTGGCTCGGTACCAGTATATGTTGAGATTGATGGTCTTGTATTCAAGACTGCCCTCTTTCCCAATAAATACGCAAAAAGCTATATTTTACCGCTTAAAAAAGCGATTCGCGAACAGCTCGGTATCATGGTAGGGGATAGCATCTCAGTGAACGTCCGTGTGTAACGTTTTCTCGATTTTGCACCATTATATGATAGGGTTGAAGAGACACCCATGACCGATTCCGAACTCAAATCAATCCTTGAAGCTGCTCATCGTCGCGAGACTGAGGCTTTTAAAGCGTTGTATGAAGATTTGGAGCCCCGTATCTTCCCCTTTGTCGTGACGAGAGTGAAGGGTCAGGATATAGCAACTGATCTTACGCAAGACATACTCACTGATATTTTTCTCGCCATACCGTCCTTTACCTACCGGACGGTTGGCCAGTGGTATGCGTTTGTGTTCACGATAGTGCGCCGTACCTTAGCCCGACACTACGCGAGTCAATCGCGGGTAGTGGCACATGAGGTAGAAGCTGAGATTGATACACTCTCGAGTCAGTCAGGGTTATCTGCCCAAGATACCTTAGCCGTGAACGAAGCACTATCAGGTCTCGATCAAATTACTCGAGATATTGTGGTCCTTCACCACTGGTCTCGCTATACGTTTGGAGAAATCGCAGAGATGCTCAATCTGAGTGAAACTAATGTCCGAACGCGACACCATCGGGCAAAGGCGACACTCAGTCAATTATTAAACTGGTAAACGGCATTACATGGACAACGACCGAAACACTTTCAATACCAACATCGAAGCTGTCACTCCGCGACAGTCTGATGCTACTCGTGCGCGCCAATTTGATGCAATCATGTCAACGGTTACTGCGCAGCCCGTGGTGTCGCCGTATGCTTTTTATGCGACTCGCTATCGTGCCTCATTTGCCTACCTTGCGCTCATTCTCGTATTTGTCCTTGGTACTAGTTCAACGGTGGCGGCATCAGAAGCGGCTCGTCCGGGGGATTTGCTGTTCCCGGTCGATAGAGCCAAAGAAGAGATTCGCCTCCGTTTAGCAGATGATAGTAAAAAGGCTGAATTAACTGCGGCGCAACTCGAAGAGCGTTACGCCGAACTTATTAGTATTCTTGATGAATCAGCTGGGACAAGCACGGTAACGTATGATGATGAAGCTCGGATTGCTGCTGCGGTAACGTTGGTGACAAAGGTGGCCATTTCACTTGATACTGATGAAGCTGATGATCGGTTGCGTGATGTGCTACGCCAGCTCGACACTCTCGTGTTTGCAGACGTGGATAAAGACGATGCTCGGATTTCTGTATCTGATGACAGAATAGAAATTCGCACCGATACCGAGCGTATTCGACTTGAAAAACGGACTGATGATAGCAGTTCTCGTAACGATGGTGACGACGATGATAGAGATGATCATGATGATGACGATGGTGATCGAAGTCGAGACCGTGACGACGATAGTCGCGGCAGTAATAATGACCTTGATGATGACAGTCAAGTTCATGATGACGGCAGTCAGGATGACGATGAGGATTCTCGAAGTGACCGCGATGATGATAAGGTTAACGATGACCGCGATGACGACAAAGATGACCGCGATGACGACAATGATAATCATGATGACAGTCAAGTTCATGATGACGGCAGTCAGGATGACGATGAGGATTCTCGAAGTGACCGCGATGATGATAAGGATAGCGACGACCGAGACAGTGATCGTGATAACGACAAAGATGATGACGATCGTAACGATGATAAAGATGACGATAATGATGATCGCAATGACGATTCCCGTAATCGCTAGGTAAAAGAAAACCACCATAAAGGTGGTTTTCTTTTACGTCCACCTCAGGGTGGCGTATACTAAATATATGAAAAATACACCATCGTTTATTGACCATATTACAGAAAAGCGTTCGCATGAAGTGTTGTTCAAACAAGCGGTGGTCGAGGTGGTAACTAGTCTTGGTGAGTACATTGATACGAAACCAAACGCCGATCAGGTATGGCAACGGTTTGCGCGCCTGTGTGAGCCCGAACGAGTGATTTCCTTTAAGGTGCTGTGGACAGATGATAACGGTGATGCGCAAGTTAATACTGGTTACCGGGTGCAATTTAATTCTGCGCTCGGTCCTTATAAAGGAGGGCTTCGTTTTGACGTTACGGTGAATGAGGATGTTTTGAAGTTCCTTGGTTTTGAACAAATATTTAAAAATGCTTTGACTGGATTACCGCTTGGGGCCGGTAAGGGTGGGAGTGACTTCAATCCAAAAGGCAGGAGTCAAAATGAGATTCGCAATTTTTGTCGAGCCTTTATGATTGAGCTTCATCGACATGTCGGACTTGATACTGATGTTCCAGCGGGGGACATGGGAGTAGGTGGTCGTGAAATAGGCTATATGATAGGTATGTACCGTGAACTCACTCATAGTTTTAATGGTGCACTGACCGGTAAAGATCCCCTCATTGGGGGTTCGCTCGGACGGACTGAGGCAACTGGTCACGGAGTAGTGTACTTCGCTCGGGCGATGGCACGATACCATAAGCTCACCCTCACCGGAATGACGGCAGTTGTGTCTGGTAGTGGTAATGTAGCTGAGTATACCGCACGGCAGCTGGTGCGAGAGGGGGTGAAGGTACTCACCTTATCCGATAGAAGTGGCTACATATATAAGTCGACTGGCTTATCGCTTGAAGATATAGATAGTATTATGACCCATAAAGACACTGATGCGACATTGGCAACCCTTAATCACCCTGATCTTTCGTTTGCGCCTGGTCAGCCGTGGCAGACGATTGCGGCAGATGCTTATTTCCCATGTGCGACCCAAAATGAAGTGACGGTCGAAGATGCTCGTGTAATGGCGCGTACTGCAAAACTGGTCGTCGAGGGAGCAAATATGCCACTTACCAATGATGCGCTCGAGGTTTTACGAGCAGAAGGAGTTTTACACGCACCTGGGAAGGCTAGTAATGCTGGTGGAGTGGCTGTCTCTGGGCTTGAGATGGTGCAAAATGCTTCGCATTATCCCTGGACACGAGCGGAGGTGGAGGAGAAGTTAGTGACTATTATGGAGCGCATCCATGATCAGTGCGTCGAGTATGGGAAAACTGCAGATACGGTTGATTATGTTAAAGGAGCCAATATTGCTGGAGCAGCCCGAGTCCTTGCAGCGATGGAAAAACTCGGCTGGTAAAATAAGCCACAGAGGCCGTAGGCCGACAATGGCGAATTTTCGCGAGTGAGGCCTATTCCTAATGGCCTCATCCGCGCACGACCACTCTGTTTCTTGAATCGTTTTACCTCAGGGCAACTATTCCGAATTTCCGCGAGCAAATGCTATCTCTTACAGAGACTGTCTACTCATGGGACTCTTTCTCATAAAATCGAAAGATTCTCCATGAGTCTTGCGAAATGGGTCCCATCCCATTTCTCACCTAATGCCTTTATCCACGTCTCAGCTTTACCGCGTAATCTACTTGTAGCGACAATGGTGAATTTCCGTAAGCAAGCGTCCTTTTATTGAGGGGTGACAAAATCCTCAGGTCGGGGTATAGTACTCGCGCGACGCCGTCAGGCTTTTTTCTTTTATCATTGCACCCCAATGCATGGAGCAAAAGAACGCATTATTACAGATACTTTAAATTAACATTTATAAATATATGGCAAGAAAATTCCCACTTCACAAAGTTCGAAACTTCGGTATTGTCGCCCACGTAGACGCAGGCAAGACAACCACCTCAGAGCGCGTGCTCTTTTACACTGGTGTATCTCACAAGATTGGTGAGGTACATGATGGTGCGACGGTTACCGATTGGATGGAGCAGGAGCGTGAACGTGGTATCACCATTACGGCCGCGGCTATCTCGTGTAATTGGTCAAAGTCAGATGTGGTCGACCGCAAGGACGAGTCACAGATGTACACCTTCAACGTGATTGATACGCCGGGTCACATTGACTTCACTGCTGAAGTAAAGCGCTCAATGCGTGTACTTGACGGTGCGGTTGTGGTATTTGACTCAGTGGCTGGAGTAGAGCCACAGTCTGAGACGAACTGGGGTTATGCAGACGAGGCTAAGGTACCACGTATTTGTTACATCAATAAGATGGACCGTCTCGGTGCATCATTTGAGAAGTCATACCAGAGTATCCTTGATCGTCTTTCAAAGAAGGCCGTACGTGTACAGCTTCCATGGGGTGCGGAAGACCAGCTTAAGGGTGTAGTGGATCTCATTCGTATGAAGGCGTACACCTTCGAAGGTGAAATGGGTACGACGATTGTCGAGCACGATATCCCTGCTGAGCTGAAGGATGACGCAGAGATGTACCGTGCTGAGCTCGTTGAGCGAGTAGTGGAGCATGATGATGCCTTGATGGAGGCTTACCTTGGTGGACAGGAGCCAACACTTGAGGAATTGAAGGCTACGCTCCGCAAGGCGGTAATCGGTAATGAGCTCTTCCCAGTATTTACTGGTTCGTCACTCAAGAATATCGGTGTTCAGTTTGTGCTTGACGGTGTAGTTGATTACCTTCCAGCTCCGACAGACCTTGCTGCAGTTAATGGTATCGACCCTAACACTGAGGCAGAGATTGTTCGTAATGCATCTGACGAAGAACCATTCTGTGCCCTTGCCTTCAAGCTTCAGACAGACCCGTTTGTGGGTGCACTCACGTTCTTCCGTGTGTACTCAGGTACCATTAAGGCAGGAAGCTACGTCTACAACGCCTCAACCGGACAAAAAGAGCGCCTCGGCCGTATCGTACGTCTCATGGCTGATAAGCGTACCGAGATTGATGAGGTATACGCTGGTGAGATTGCCGCTGGTGTGGGACTTAAGGAGGTAAAGACCTCGCACACCCTTTGTGATGAAGCAAAGCCAATCGTGCTTGAACAAATTGTCTTCCCGAAGCCGGTAGTAGCGATGAGTGTCGAGCCGAAGACGAAGAACGATCAGGAGAAGATGGGTACTGCACTCAAGAAGCTTTCAGATGAAGATCCAACTTTCATTGTTTCAACTGATGAAGAGACTATGCAGACGATTATCGCTGGTATGGGTGAACTTCACCTCGAAATTCTTGTTGATCGTATGAAGCGAGAGTTCGGTGTTGAGGCGAATGTGGGTGCTCCACAGGTGGCCTACCGTGAAACCATCCAGAGTGAAGCTGAGGCTGAGTACAAGTATATCAAGCAGTCTGGAGGTCGTGGACAATATGGTCACGTCAAGATTCGAATTCGTCCAATGCAGCCACTTGAGGAAGGTAAAGAAGTTCCAAAGAACGTCACTCGTGAAGATCACTTTGAGTTCATCAATAACATCAAGGGAGGTGCCATTCCAGGAGAGTACATTCCTGCCGTGATGAAGGGTGCAAAGGAGGCAATGGCGCGCGGTTTTGTGGCCGGTTACAAGATGGAAGACATCTCGGTTGAACTCTTCGATGGTTCATACCATGATGTGGACTCATCAGAAATCGCCTTTAAGCTTGCTGCAATTTACGCTTTTAAGGAAGCGGCTTCAAAGGCAGGTGCTGTACTCCTTGAGCCAGTGATGAAGGTTGAGGTTCGTACCCCAGAACAGTACATGGGTGACGTCAACGGAAATATCTCAAGTAAGCGCGGTCAGGTTGAGGGTATGAGTGAGCTCGGTGATAAGAAGGTGATCACTGCTAAGGTACCACTTTCTGAAATGTTCGGATACACCAACACACTCCGCTCAATGTCTCAGGGTCGCGCATCGATGACGATGACCTTCGATCACTACGATGTAGTACCACCAAACGTGGCCAACGACATCAAGAAGGCAAGAGGGGTGAAGGATGTGGTAGAAGAGGATTAATAAAAAGGCGCTCCAGAGAGCGCCTTTTTATTAATCCGTCCACATCCTGCAAGACCGTTTGAGATAGTTCATGAGT
>JACCEA011319991.1_pt1 | contig 40099 bp, 38 predicted proteins | sample 7449851 | NCBI WGS metagenome assembly JACCEA01 (sample SAMN15323453, study PRJNA562643) | freshwater metagenome | isolation source: river surface water | place: USA:Blue River Watershed | collected 2017-08-18 | reverse complement strand
ATCATGCCATATCATCAATATTATCTTTCAAATTAAAAATATCATAAACATTATGATTCTCTCTATGTTTACTTTCACTCATTTCACGTTCTGTTTTATTTTGTATTATAACTAAAGGAGGTGGTGTTTCTGGTAAAGGTTCTTGTGCTATTTCAGTAGGTTTAATACGACCAATAACTTCAGGTAATTCAATTTGTTTCCATGATTTTTTAATATCATTTTCAGTTTCAAGTTCTTCAGGTGTTTTTTTATGAAATCCAATCGTACAAGAACAGAATCCACAACCACAAGGAAAACAGAAACATTCATAACAACAAGTTTCACATTCATTTAAATCTTGTTCAAATTCACCAGTTTCAATCATATTAGTAAACCAACGAAGAATATCATTAGGTAATATAGGAGACATTTCAATTAATCTATCATATTCTTCTGCAGATTGTTTAATAAATTCTTTAGCACTATTTCTATCTTCACGTGCTTTTGCCAATTCAATTTGTAATTTTCTACTAAATTTATCCCAAGAAACACAAGCAAAACGATGTGCTTCTAATTTTTGTGCAACACCAGTATAAGTAGCAATAGTAGCAAGAATACCAGCAAAGATATTGAGAGCACCAAAACCGAAAATAATAAACATAGAATTAGAATCAAGATTACCAGAAGCAAAATTACCTGTACCAGTTAAAGTAGAAATAATAATAACAGGAATATTAAACCAAGCATTTAGACACCAATATTTTTTATTAGCCCTTTCATGCATGATTTTAAAACATAAAGATTTATCAGCCCATTTTTTAAGAATATGTTCTTGTTCTGATTTCCAAGCATATTCTTTTTCATCAAGTTTTTGATTTGTATCAGATGAATCTTTATTTTCAGTTTGTTCTTTATTTGGAGACATTTTAAATATATAATAAAATAGAAAATTATATATTTATTTTCCACAATAAAAAGCTCTTTCTAATTCTACACTTGATGCAAAGAAATTTATTAATTTTGTATGATAATTCATAACATCATTAAAATCTTTCTCAAAAGAATTTAAATTATTAACTTTATCATCTTTAACCCATGTAAGCATAGTATTATTATTCTTTGCAGATAATATATCTTCAGAAATTTTTCTGTAATCTTTTAATAAAGAAAGAAAATTATTTTTATTGACTTCATTCATTTTCTTTCTTTCATCAATTTGTGATAATAAGAAATTCATATCTTGTAAAAATTTAATTTTTCTAATTCTAAGAGAATTTGATAAATAAAAATGAGAGTTATCAATTAATGATTTATAAAAAACAATATCATCATTTTCTTGATTTCCTAATAATTTTTTTAAATTATTTTTAATACTATTAATCTCATTTATACCATTAACACATTTTTGTTCACATTCGCAATAATTATTAAATTTTTCTTCCCAATCTAATAAATTTTTATCAATATATTCCATATTATTATAATATACAAAATTATAAATTTATATTTATTTTTTTAATAAGGATAAATTATAAATTTATGTTATAATTTATGTTCATTTTTAATAAGGATAAATTATAAATTTATGTTATAATTTATGTTCATTTTTAATAAGGATAAATTATAAATTTATGTTATAATTTATGTTCATTAAATTATTTTTCTTACTATTAAATTCTAAATAAATTTCATCATTTAGGAAAGTATATGATGAATTATCTTTTATTTTATCATTAATAATTATTGGTTTATCAGGGAAATCTGCATCTAAGATTGTTAATTTATATTTTGTAATTGTATCATATTTAATATTATCTTCTGGTGATATTAAATTACCTTGATTTGATTTTTTAATACAATGTATTACATTATTTTTGTGTTTTTTATCACATAGTATTAATTCAATAATATATGTTTTTGATTGTCTTTCAATATTATCATTAATATATTTAGAAGTTTTATTAGTATTATAACTATAATTCATATTATCTTATATTACTAGATATTTTTATTAAATAAGTTTTAATAAAAATATTTAAAAAAATAATAGGTGTAAATATATATATTTTATGTCTAAAAATTATGATTCTGTAGTATTAAATGATGATGAAACATTTGAAATTTTAATAATTAAAAGAGGAGAAATTGATCATTTAGATTGGCATGATGATAATTATGTTGCAAAATTAATGAATTTAGATATGGTTGAATCTATAACTGTTACTAAAAACAATTTTAATGAGATTTTAGCAATAAATTTAGAAATAGAAAAATTTAATAAACCAAATTTACAAATTAAGAATGAAATATTTGGTGAGGAAAAAAATTATGTGTATCAATTATTTTATGTTAATTTAGAAAATTATGATGAATTTCATATACCTGAAAATTTAAATAAATTGGCAAGTATAATTTGTTTAACAAAAATAAATATTTATTCACATGTTATTTTATTTAAGAATTATATTCCTGATGATAATGAGTCTTGTAATATGGAATCAATAACAAGAAAAGATATTGAAAGAATAGTATATAATAGAGTTCATACTAAGATAGTATCATATGATTCATTAAATATTGATTCAGATGATGAACAATGGAAAGAAGAAGCAAATAGTTATGAAATAGAAAAAATAGCAGAAAAATTCTTTGAAAATGAATATTATAAAAAAATAGAAATATCATTTTTATTACATAATATTGTTATATTATATACCGAAGATAGTGGAAAATCAAGAGAATGTGGAAAATTAATAGATAAATCTATAGAGAAATGTTTATGGTATTCAATGAGAAATTCAGATTATAGAGGTAATCTATCATTAGATGAAGTTAAAAAAATAATTAGTTTATCAAATATATTAGATGATTATAAAGTACCAGAAGAATATACGAAAAATAAAACTGATGAATTTGGAAGGAAAATCGTTTATAATAAATATAGAGTATTAACTTTATTATATAATAAATTATGTTTGGAAAAATAAAAAATATTTTTATATAATAATATAATGAATGAATTTGAATTGGATGATTTAGATGAAATAGGAACACCAATATCAATGATTAAAGATTTCAAGACAAATGATAATAAAATAAATTATAATGATGATAAAATAAATGATAATAGAATGAATGATAATAGAATGAATGATAATAGAATGAATGATAATAGAATGAATGATAATAGAATGAATGATAATAGAATAAATTATAATAGAATAAATGATAATAGAATAAATGATAATAGAATGAATGATAGGAATAATAATTTTAAAATAAATAGAGAAAATAAAATATATGATTTCACAAGAAAATTAGAAACAGAATTAGATAATTTTAAGAATACAAGTAGTGATAATAATAAAGAAAATAATATAAAATTAAATAATGATATATTAAAAGAAAATACAATTGTGAATATAAATAATGATTATATTATATTATTAATATATATATTTATATTTTTATTATTAAATAATAGTTTAACAATTAATATAATTTATTATATTTTAAGTATGATAATTAATTTTAATGGAATAGATAATTATATTGTTTCCAATTTTAATTTATTAATAAGAACAATATTTTTTGTTATTATAATATATTTGCTTAAAAAATATTATTAATAATTTTCTAAGATAAATAATAATGAATACATATATTTTATTTATAATATTAATTATTATTTATTTATTAATTAAATATAATGAATTTAATAAAACTATTAATTTAGTAAAAAAAAAAGAGTATTTTGAAAATGATACTAAAATAGAAACATGTAAAATATATCCTGAATTATTACAAAAAATAATAAAAGAAAGAAATATGAATAATAATGATATATATATCCCTTGTTCATATGATACATGTGAAACAGAAATTAAATTGTTTGAGAATAAATCAAATAATTTAATTTTTATAATAGATGGTTGTGATACGTTAGCATCAAAAATAACATTATGGGAAACATTAAAAGATAAATATAATGATGGTGCTAAAAAATATATGCCAGAAACATTTATATTAAATAATAGTGATGATATGATAAAATTTAAATTACATTATAATAATAATTTAATGAAAAGGAATAATCATATGTATGTATTAAAAAACTTTGCACAAAGACAAGAAGGTATAAAATTATTAAGAAATTATAATGAAATTATTAATTCTAATAAAGAGGAATGGTATTTAGTTCAAGATTATTTATATGACCCATTTTTAATAGATAATAGAAAAATTAATATTAGATATTATTTATTAATTACATGTATTAATGGTAAAATAGAAGGATATATACATAATAATGGTTTTATGTATTATACACCAGAATATTATGATGAAAATGATATATCATTTAATAAACATATAACAACAGGATATATTGATAGAAAAGTATATGAAACAAATCCATTAACAATAAATGATTTTAGAGAACATTTAGATAAAATAAATATAAATTATAGAAAAGTATTTGATAGAAATGTTAAAAATTTAATGAATAAAGTTATGATAGCATTATCTAATAAAATATGTAAAAATAAAAAATTAGATGGTAATATTAGATTTCAATTATTTGGTTGTGATATTGCACCAACTAGTGATTTAAAAACTTATTTAATGGAAATAAATAAAGGACCAGATTTAGATGCTAAAGATGAAAGAGATAAACAAGTTAAATTATCAGTTCAGAATGATATATTTAAGATATTAGAAAAAGATGATAATAATGAGTTTATTAAAATATATTAGAAATGCGTTGCTATAATTATATATTTATATAATTATAATAATGATACCTATAATAATAATATGTCATAATAATTATAAATATGTTGAAAATACGATAAAACAAATTAAAAATATAAATATTGAATATTATAATAATATTTTTATATTAGATAATAAATCTACGGATAAAAATACTATTGATTTCTTAAGAAATTGTAAATGTAAGGTTATTTATAATAATAAAAATGAAAGTCCACGAATTTCAGAGATTAATAATGTAGATATATATAATTTATTACCAGATAAATTCATAATAACTGATCCAGATTTAGAATTTAATAAGAATTTGCCAAATAATTTTATAGAAATAATTAATGAATTATCAGATATGTATAATGTAAATAAAATAGGTTTTGCTTTAGATATATTTGATTATGATAAAATGTTTGATTATACAAATTATGTGGGAACAAATATACATAATTGGGAGAGTAGATTTTGGTATCAAAAAATAAATAATAGTCAATATGATTTATTTTTAGCAGATATAGATACAACATTTTGTTTAATTAATAAAAAAGGAAGAAAAGAATTAAATATTAGAATTGCAGGTAATTTTATGGCAAAACATTTACCATGGTATATAGAAAATAAATTATTTACACATTATGAAATATATACTCATTATTGTAAAATGAATCCTGAGATATCAACAATAGTTAATGTAATGATACCATATTATGAGAAAACATTTAATAAAATTGTTAAAAATGAACAAATTATATTAATTAAAAAAAATGATGATAATATAATATTTTGGGATAATTATGTTAATTGGAATTGTGAATTATTTATAAATTTAGATAAATATTTATCAAAAGATAAAATATATATAGATATAGGTGATTATATAGGAGAAACAGCAATATATGCAAGTCATAAATCTAAGAAAGTTTATGTAATTAAAGATAATAATAATGATGATAATTATAAAATAAATTCAACAAATATTGAAATAATAAATATTGATAATATTGATAATCTAATTAATAATATTGATATTAATAATATATCATTAATTAAAATTAATAGATTTGATTTTATTATTAATAAAATTTTAAATTTAATTAATAATAATATGGTTAATATCTATATAAATAAATATATTATCTAAATAATACCATTATTTAATTATTTGTTGAACCAAATCCACCTGTTCCACGTGTTGTATCTGTTAATGAATCTACAATATTAACTTTAATTGGTTTTAAATCTGGAGCAATTATTTGAAAATAAGAAGAAAGTTGATGTAAAGAACTAGATTCTAAAGGATTAAAATTCCTAACTTTTGCTTTAATATTACCACGATAACCTGCATCAATAATACCAATAGAATTTGCTAATTGAAAATTAGTATTTGCAATTGATGAACGTGGAACTAAATAGTAACTAGATAATAATCCTGTTTCTAAATTATACATTTCACATTGAATCTCAAAATCAATAGTTCCAACATTAAATGGTTCAACTGTTAATTGATTTACAATAAATAAGTCAATTCCACTATCACCTTGATGATGACCAATAAAGTCTTCATATTTCTTTTTAATATCTAAATTATCCATACATGGTTTAATATTTAATACATATTTTGCTTGCTCAAATTGTGCCATATTTTTAAATAATATATATTTTTTTAAGTTAAAATATATATTATTCAACTTTTTTATTTATATAAAGATTTTTTATGATTTAAAAATAATGTTTAAACTATTAGATTGGATAGAAATTGATAAGATAAATTGGTATTGGTTATGTGATAATAAGTCTATTGGTGCTATTCAATTATTATTCAATAATCAAGATAAAATACATTGGGATATTTTATCTAGTAATGATTATGCCATAGATTTATTAATGGAAAATAAAGATAAAATAGATTGGGATTTATTTAATTTAAATACAAATGGTGTTAGATATTTAAAAAATAATTCTCATAAAATAAATTGGTATTATTTTTGTATGAATAATTCATATGAAGCAATTGAATATATGAAATCAAATAAAGATAAAATTAAATGGTCATCGTTATGTTTTAATAATTCTGAATATGCAATAGAATTATTAAAAGAAAATATAGATAAAATAGATTGGAATATATTATCAACAAATACAATAGCATTTGAATTATTAAAAGATAATATTGATAAAATAAATTTCAAAGGATTATTATTAAATGAAAGTGATTTTGCATTTAATATAATTAAAGAAAATATAGATAAAATAGATTGGTTTATATTTTCAGAAAATAAAAATTGTATCAAATTATTTGATAAATATAAACATAAAATAGAATGGGAACCATTTTCAAAGAATTCATATACAATATATATATTAGAACAAAATAAAGATAAAATAGATTATGATTATTTATCACAAAATATAAATATATTTAAAATTGATTATGATTATCTTAAAAATAAAATATTAGATAATATTTATCTAGAATTAGTAACAAATCGTTTTCATCCTGATAATATTTCTAAATTTAATGATTGGGGTTTTTAGTTTTTTTGATTTATAAAAAAAATTGTCATAAGATACTATTTTTTTTGATTTATAAAAAAAATTGTCATAAGATACTATTTTTTTTGATTTATAAAAAAAATTGTTTGTAGTTTTTTGATTTATAAAAAAAATTGAAAAACATATATAAAAATATCTAAGTTAATATATTAAATTAAAAAATGCAAGTTGTGAGTCCATATCGTAATATTAAACAATATACAAGGGTTTCTATTGAGCCTTATTATATGAATAGTGATATTAAGAATAATATCAAGACCGTATTGAAAAAGAAGGTAGAAAAGAAATGTAATAAAAATGGTTTTATAGATGAAGTATATAGAATATTAGAATTTTCTGATGGATTTATGCCAGCAGAGAATTTAAATGGAAATGCAATTATTAATATTACATATCATTGTAAAATATGTATTCCTATTGAGAACACAATTATAATTGGTAATATTAAAGTTATTAATAATGAATTAGTTGTTGCAATTAATGGACCAATTATGATATTTATACCAAAAGAACAAGTTGATTCAAATATATGGGAAGTCTTAGATAAATATATTAATAAAAAGACAAAAGATAAATTATCAGTTGGTAATTATGTAAAGATTCAAATTATTGAAAAAAGAATTAATCAAAATGATAGTCAAATAAAAGTCATTGGTAAATTATTAGATATAGCAACAGATGATGAAGTTGCAAAGTATTTTGGTTCAAAAATAGTAATTGAGAAGAAAGAAGAAGAAATTAAAGAAATAGATACAGAGACAACAGATAATTCTGATTCTAATTATATTTTCTAGAAGATTATCAGAGAAAGATTTAGAAGATTTTAATAATATTTTTTTCAAGAGTATTAATAATATTTTCATTATAATTTTTAACAATCCAATCATTAATATCTATTCCAACATTTTTTAAATAAGAATCACGTATATCAGTTATTTTAATACTAAAATTACGTATAATCGTTTTAAATGTATTATTATTAAGTTTAATATATTTTATTAATTCATTGGCTATATTATTAATAGATAATTGTTTATTATTTATATTTGTCATTCTTTGATATACCCACCATATAGTCCAAACACCACAAAATCCATTAGGATCTCCTATTTTTCTACATGTATCTGTTTCTAAACTTTCTAAAGTTTGAAATCCAATAAATGGTAAAAAGTCATGTGGTTTATAATAAATAATATCATTATTAAATTCTTTAAATTTATTTTCTAGTAAGTTATCTAATAATTTTGAATTATAGTTAAATTCAATAGCATGAGCACCATGTGGTTCAAATCTTTCAATTGTATTATTTTTAATATCCCAAAATAATATATTTGCATGTGCACCTATAGAATTTTCAATAGCAATTGGTATTACTATATATTTAGCATCTTCTTTTATCAATTTATTAATCTCATCATAAAAAAATGAAGGGAAAAATAATTTTTGATAACACCAATATATTTCTATATTAAAAAAATCCAATTCAGATGATTCAACACCTATATTTCTTAAATAATCTGTTATTTTTGTATTAATAGTTAACGGATAATCTAATACAACTCTTAATCCTTTTAATTTAAATTCATTATATAATAATATTAAACCAAATAATATATCAATACGAGAACCTGTATATTGACATTGATTTATAAATATTCCACTATCAAATTTTAATTTTGTATTCAAAAATGTAGGAAAACTTTTATTTTCTTTTAAAACAAATTCTTTTATTTTCTTTTTACATGATTGTTCTGATAATTTCCCATTAAAACAATCTAATTCCCAATTATCAATTAATTCATTTTGTCTTAGTTTTATTTGATTATAATAAGAATCAACTATAATATTTAATATTTCATCATTCATTTTAATATTATTAGATTCATTATCTTTAATAAAAAAATTTAATTGTTTTAACACTAACAAATTTTTGAATTGTTGAACTAAATTTTGTTGTACTATAATCATTAATGGTGTCGTTCCATTATTATTTTGATAATTTAAATCTGATTCTAATATAATTTTATCTAATATTTTACTATTAATTTTATTCAAATCAATATTATTTTGTAATAAAATATGTATTGGTAAATCACCATTAACATTACCAATATTAAAATTTAAATCATTATTATTTACTAATAATTCCAAAAAATTTAATTTATTATAAATAAAAATATAATGTAATCCTGTACATCCTAACCTATCTGATAAATTAATATTTATATTTTTATTTAATAATCTTTCAAATAATTCATATTTATCGTTGATAATTGATTGATGAAATATTGATAAACCAAAATTATTTTCTTGATTGTTCAAATTAATATTATATTCTAATAATTTATCAATATAATAATTATTATTTAATTTTAAAGCAATTTGTAATAATGTTTCATTATTATGAGATATAAAATCAATATTATATTTATTATCAATTAAATAATCTAACATATTATTTTTTTTGTAAATTAAACAATTTACAAAAATATTAGTATTATCATTTGCTTCTAAATATGGATTCCCACCATTTTGCAATAATATTTTAAATGCTTCAAAATTATTATAAAAAATGCAAAAATGTAATGGTGTATAACCTAATTTATCTTTAATATTAATAATTGACATACCAATATTATTTTTGTTATATAAAATTAATAAATTTAATATTTCAATATAATTTAATTTAATACAATTATATAATATACTACGTCCATCTATATCCAAAAAATCTAATCTAATATTATATTTTTTATCATATATTAATTTTAATATTTTAATTTGATTATATAATATTATATAATATATAAAATAAATATTTGAAGTATCTTTAATATTTAATAATTTTATTTCTTCATTATCAATTAATTCATATATTTTATTAAATTCTTGTTTTTTTATTAAATTAAATATTTCTTCATTATTCATATTAATTATAATTAGAAATTATCTATCAAATAATAATATCAAGTGTTCCATTTATAACACGTCTATAAAAAATATTTTTACCTGCAGTAATACTAGGTCTTGTTATTCTAAAAATATCACCAATTTTTGCACCATAATATCTTGACATCATATCTGTTACTAATATTTTTGCAAATTCATTTTCAGAAAATTTATCTAATATTTCTTTTTTCTCTTCAGAACCTAATAATTCATGTTTTGGAATAAACACTTTAGAAGGAATATCTTCCATCATTTCTGTCTCAAAAAAGAATTCTGCATTCTTATATTCCGTAAAAATTTGTTTAACTACTTTCTTTTGTACGTCTTTTCCAATAATAAACTTTTTAACTTCAATATTAGATGATAAATAATCATCTAATGGTGAATTCTGAACAATAGAAGTTAATTTATTATTCAAAAAGAAAATACCACATTTACTCTTATCTTTCAATAAAAATTCATAAATATTATTTTCAATATCACTAACTTTTTTTAATTCATCTTCCCATGAATCAATTAATTTCCTCCTTTCTAACATTTTAAATATATTTCCACAAACAACTTGTGTAATTTCTTTTGAATTGTATTCAACATTAATTGCCATTTTATTAAATAAAGTTAGATTATTCTTTTATATATATTATTTTCAAAATTTTTTAATGATAAAAAAATTGATATAAAAAACCATATAAAATAACTTTCTATATTAATAATAATAATGTTTCATCCAATTATTTTCAAATTAGATAATGTTAAAATTGATACTTTAGATAAAAATGGAGAAGTGCTTTTATCAGAAACACCGAATTTAGGTCAGGCTAGTTTAGGTTATCATTATTTTTATAATTTAACAAAGGGAAATATGAATATAACAAATAATTTAGAAACAAATAATAATTTTTATTATATAGTAAATCCATTTGAACATACTATATTAAATTATGATGATTCAGTTAAAAATTCTATTAAACAATATTTAAGTATTAAATCAGATGTCCCAGAAATAAATTCACAAGAATTTTATAAAACATGGGAAATATTATTTCAATTCAATTTATTTCATAAAGATAATTTATCATGTGCTATTATATCAGATGAAACAAATGTAATTCATTATGCATTAAATATATTTAGAAATAAATTTAATATTAGTTCATCAAAAGATAAATATTATAATATTGAATTATCAAAAATGTCAAAAGAAGTTGATAAGATTAAAGATAAATGTAATTTAATTATTGCAAATAGTGGAAAAGATTTAGGACATAATGATTTATATCAAGAACAACATTCATATTTATTAATTTTAGAAGAAATTATTTCAGCATTAAATAATCAAGATGATAAAGGCAATTTTATTTTGAAAATATTTGATAGTTTTACAATGACAACTATTAAACTAGTATATATATTAAATAGTTTCTATGATGAAGTTTTTGTATATAAACCATTCTTTTCAAGAAAATCAGATTCTGAAAAATATATAATCTGTAAAGGGTTTAAAAGCAATAGTAATAAAATTAAATCATTAGAAAAATTATTTAGTAATATTAAAGGACATATATTTGATATTTATCCAGATTTAGTTGTTCCAAAAGATTATGTTAGTAAATTTATATTTATTAATAATAAAATTTCAAATATTCAACAAATTATTATTAATGAAACTATTAAATATATTAAAGAAAATAATTATTTTGGTGAAAAATATCATAAATTTAAAGATGAACAAATTAATGCTACTAAATGGTGGACATTAACATATTTACCACCATCTAATAATTTATTTGAAAAGAATAAAGAAGATTTATCTAAATCACTAGATAATACTATTAAATTACATAGTTTAGAACAAGGAAAATTTATTAGCAATTTAATTTAAATAATTATTTAATTTTTTTATATAATTATTTAATAATAATGGCAAGTCCTGCATTATGGGGACCACATATATGGCAAACATTACATTATGTATCATTAGGATATCCAGAAAATCCTACCTTAGAAGATAAACAAAATTACAAAACATTTTTTAATTTATTGAAAAATGTTTTGCCTTGTGCTATGTGTAGAGAACATTATACACAATTATTAGAACAACATCCATTAAATGATAATGCATTAAGTTCTAGAAATAACTTAATTAAATGGTGTATTGATGCCCATAATGTTGTGAATGTTAGAAATAATAAAAAAATATATAGTTATGATGAAGGATTAAGTCAAATTAAAAAGAAACCACATTGTTATCATAATAATGATAATAATTATGAATCAAATGATTCTACATTTTTCTTTTTATTAGTGATAGGAATACTTGCTTTCTATTATTATAAATATAATAAATAAATATATATTATAATGTCTATAATGAATAATTACATTATCTAAAGTACTAAAAAATTTATAAACTGTCAAGTAGTGCCAATAACAGATACATCAAAAATATTTAGAATGAAAAAAATTAATATTATTCAAAACTATTTAAAGTATTTATTTTATAACGTTAATATAATGAGTGATAATACATTGAGAAGTGATTTTAAAATACAATATATTAGAACAAATGTTCAAGATATTTTAAATAGAATAAAAGGAATGGAAAAGAAAGGAATTAATAATGCATTTGATTTTGAATTAGAAATAATGACAAAATTACCTGATTTTTATAGTGAATATCCATTTTTAGTTAAAAAAATTTGTAAAAAAGAAGATTTAAGTTATCTATATAAAATGTTTGATAACTTAGAACAAGTACAAAATGGTGATAAATCATTAGCAAGTGTTGAACTTAAATTAGGTAATGAATTAGCAGAAAAATATATAACAAAAAATAAATAAATTTTATTCTATAATAATATCATTGATTTTATCCATTATAAGATCAATAATATCTTTCTTTAACATTTTCATATTAACTTGTATTTTGTATTTCTCAGAAATTTCTATTAATTGTTCTTTTGTCATTTTGTTTAATTTCGTTTTATTATAAACTTCAAGTATTTCTTCTTTAACAATATTATCATTTTTATTATTCTCGAGAATCATATTAATTAATTGAGTTTTTGTTAATTTTTTAGAAGTAATAACTATATTATATTTAGTTAATATTTCAACTAATTCATCTCTCTTCAATTTATTCAATTCTGATTCATTATAAGTATCATTATTTGTTTTATTACTTTCTATTTTAATAGATATATCACTAGTTTTTTCTAGTTTAACAATATCATTTAAATTATTAATATAAGATATTGATTTATTAAATTTATAATATTTAATGGATTCATCAATTAATATTTTTTTAATTGCTAAAATATTATAATCAAATGTATAATAAATAGTTTCATTTGATTTATTTAATATAATTGGTTCCCATAAAATATCATAATTTGCTAATAATACAATTTGTTTCCATGGATTCATAATATTACTAGAATATACTAAATTTATATCATTAGTTTTAAAATCAAAAACTATTATACTTATATCTAATATATCAACAATATATTGTAATATAATTTCATCTGGAACTAAATTCATTCTTTCTTTAATTTCATTCTTTGTAATATTTTTTAATAAATATGATAATGAAGATAAATTATATTCTTCTATTAACTCATTCTTTAATTTATTAATTAATTGAAATTCATTATCAATTTGTAATTTTAAATCATTTTTATTTAAAACTATTAATAATGAAGACCAGAAACTAATATTATTTTTATCATTATCATATATAGATACTCCTAAACGAGAAAAATTATCATTTAATAAATTCTTAAATTTATCAGGAAAATAAGTATTATTATTATTTTTCTTTGTTGAAAATGTACTATTTACATCAGACTGTTTATTTGCTAAGTATTTTAATATTAGTTCATAATTAATCTCCATTTGTTATTAATTTAATATAAAACTTCTTTTTTAAATATTTAATTTTTCAAAATTTTTTTATTTAACAAATATATGTCTAATAATATAAATGAATATTTGAAAGATTGTATAGATAATTATTATAAAAAAATTAATAAATATGATAATGAATTACGAAAGACGCCAATATTTATAAATGATAATACAATTATTAAATTAGTTTTTGAACATGAAAAGACAAAACAATATAAATGTCAATATCTTGGTTATTTAAATTTAAATGATAATAAATGGTATTGGGGATGGATATTACCAGTTAATAGTTTATCTACAAGATTATGTAATGATTTATTAAAATATGCAATTGAATTAGATTATGATAATAATAATAAACATGATATACATTCTTATATTAAAAAAATATTATTATCAAATTCATTTGTTATTGAAAATATTATTATGTTAGATGTATTATTTGCATTAATTAATTCTTTATTAAAAGAACAAATATTATTTATATATAAAAATAAAATAGAAAAAGATAATAAAATTGAATGTTATTTAATTGAAAATGAATTATATTAAAATTATTTTATAATTGATAATATATGTCAGATACTATTTGTTTATCAAAAAATAATATACTAATTATTTTTTGTATTGTTATTATTATTATTATTTCAAATTTTGATTATAATAATAAAAAAAAATATAATCAAATTATAATTAATAAAGAACCAGAAATAAGTAAAAGAGATATATTAAATATACGTGATAGAAAAGTATTAGACGATAGTTTAGCACCACCTGAAAGAAGAGTTCCTGAACATCAATATCCTGATGAATATTTAAAAAGACAAATAAATTTACCTACACGTGGCTATCCAGATAATTATCAATTATTAGGAATAGTTTCTAGAAATAATACAGAAACTGCTTATAATTTATTTGGTAGACAAACTTTTCCAAATTCTAATCAATATGAATATTATATTCAAGCTACCTTACATAATAATACTGTTAAAATTCCATTAAATATTTATGGAGGTAAAGAAATATTAGATAATCAATCTATTAATATCCCTGGAATGAATCCATCAAATGATAAATTTATTGTAAAATTATATGATTATGATGTTCCTAGATATATCCCATCAATCTAAAAAATTCTAAAAAAATTGCTTGCAGGTTTTTTCATTCTAAAAAAATTGCTTGCAGGTTTTTTCATTCTAAAAAAATTGCTTGCAGGTTTTTTCATTCTAAAAAAATTGAATAAAAATTGAATAAATATTAAATTAATAATAAAATGATATACATATTATAAAAAATGACATCAATTCAAACAATCAAATTAAATGATAAATATAAAATTATTGATTCGTTTAATGATGATATTTCAAATGAAACTATCAATATTACAATAATTAATTATATTGAAAATTTTTTAATTTCTGATATTAAATTATATATTCCTGATTATATTCATCAATTATTATGGTTTAATAATATTAACCATAATAATTTAGCAAATGAAATTTCCATTATTATTCAAAGATTTATAAGTGATAGAATTAAAAGTATTAGACAATTTATTAAAAAAGATAATTATAGTTTAGAAGCATTAAATAAATTTATGAAAAGTATACTAGATAAATTTAATTATATTGATTATTTAATTAACAATAATAATACTATTTATAAACAAAATATTGACAAAATAGATTTAATCATATTTGATGCTATTATTTATAAATTTATTGAATCAAAATTAATTGAAATGAATAAAGATGATTATAAAGAAATTAATAAACTTTTCATTTTATTATCTGAATTTGGAAAATATGATGATATGCAAATATTTAAAAAATTAATAAATGGTCTTTCTAATTTATTCACAAAAACATTAATTAATATTACGGAATATCCATTCCCTCCAAATATTAAAAATATTAATAACTTAAAATTATCAATCAATTATTTAAAATCAATTAATAATTATTATAAATTTATTATTAATAATTTGAATAACGAAAATTTATATATTCATATTTGTAATCTATTATTAAAAGTTATTAAAACAAATTCAATTAATGATATTGAATTAATTTTTGATAATTTATGGAATGAAATAGGTTATCTTATTTTTGTAAAAGAATTTAAAGAGAAGAATAAATATTTAACAAAAATATCTAATGAACTTGTTACTGTAATATCTGAAGAATATAAAAATGAGTCTAATTATAAAATTATTAATATTTTGAGATATATTTTTAGTAATAATACTAATCTATTTATTGAAGGAGAAATAACACAATTATTTAAAAATGATAAAATCTTATCTAATTTCATTTCTAGTATTTCTGAATCAATTAAAACACAAAATAAAAAGATTTTAAAAATTATTGTTAATATAATTTTTAAGATTCAAAATAAAGAAATCATTGAATTTATTGTGATTAGATATCATGATGATTTTATGAAAAGACTAATTAATTATTTAAATATTAAAGATTCAAATACAGTAATTAAATATATTGCTTATGAGAAATTCTTTATAGAATCAACTAAAATTATCTTTGGAAAGAAACATATTTATAAACTAAATAAAATTATTGATGATATTGAAATGTGTATTAATACAGAAATGAATGATTTACTTAAAGTTCTAACAATACATTATGATATATGGGATATTGATGTAAGTAATTCAATGATTAGTAATCAATTATTAAAAACAATTCCAAAATCTAATTTAGTCTCTTATTTAACAAATTATACTAATACATATTATGATGATGTTGAAAATATTAAATCTTATAATTGGTTTCTTCATTATGGTGAAATTGATATAACATTTATGGACAAAAATATATTATTATTACCAATTCAATATATAATTCTTGAATTGTTTTGGTATGAAAATACATTATTAACATATAAATATAATGAAATTTATAATCATAAAATATTATCTAATTATTCTGATAAAATGAAAACAAATATTATTAATTCTTTAATTAATTCTAAATTATTAATTGAAAAGGAAGATAATATATCATTAACTACTAATAATGATTTCTCTACAAATCCTATTCAAATTTATTTTTCAAATAATGATAATAAAATAAATAATAACTTTCAACTAACATTAACATTTTCACTTGATGAAATTATTTATTGCAATATTAATAAAATCTTAAAATCAAATCCTATGAATTATGATGAATTATTAAATATTTGTTCTAAAAATATTAAACTCTTCAAAATTGATAAAAATGATTTTGACAAAGCAATTGAATATTTAATCAAATATGATTATATTACTATTAAAGATGAATTATATGCAAAAATATTATATTAAAAAATTTGCTTATGTTTTTATCAAAAAAAATGAAGAATAATTACTTTATAAATAAATAAATTTAATTTAATAACTTTATTATGACACAAATTGAGGAGATTGATATTAAACAACTAGTTGTTTCTAAATTAAATGTTAGAAAAAATCTAGATTCTGATGAAGAAACTAATATTGAATCTCTAGCAAATGATATTAAAAAAAATGGTTTAATCAATCCAATTAGTGTTCGTAAATATAAAGATAAATATGAAATTTATGCTGGTCAAAGAAGATTCCAAGCTATACAATTATTGAAATGGAAAAAAGTTCCATGTATTGTAAATAATTTAGATGATGATACTATTGAAGAAATATCATTAAGTGAAAATTTACAAAGAAATAAAATGAATAATTGTGATAAAATTAATGCTATTTATAATATTTATAAAAAAAATAATAATAATTTAGAATTAGTTGCTACTAAAACTAGTTTAACTTCTAGAACTATTCATAAATATATAAAAATTAAAGATAATCTCCATCCAGAATTATTTCTTAAATTAGATTCCACTGATGATGATGATAAATTAACTCTAGAAATGGCTTCTTTATTTTGTAAAAATATTAAATTACAATCATCACAATTAATTATTTATAATAAAATGAAAGTATTAAATAAAAATGAAAATAAAAAAAATGTATTAGAAGAATATGATGAAGATATTTCTATTGATGATATTATTAATAAATATAGAAAATTAGAGAAACCTAAAAAAAATAAAAAGAAATCTTATATTTTTAATAGTTATAATAATGAAAAATTAGAAATCCCTAATGAATTAAATGATATTTTTATTGAATTAATTCAAAATGATAAAATAAATAAATGGCAAGTATTATATGAATTTATTGGTAAGAAATTAAAAAATGCTGAATAATAATTAATATTAAAAATAATATAATAAAATCTATATAATAAAAATCATTTACACAATTATTATATCTTTTTTTAAAATTTGAATTATTTGTAATATATATATTTTTAAATAATTCTATATTGTTATTATCTCTAACTTGTGTATCAGTCCCATAAATATATGCTTCTTGAGATAATTCACTTTTTATTAATCTATATTTTTTCTTTAAACAAAATACATTTAATTTAGGGAAAATAGAATGCATATCAGTGTCTATTTGTTTTTCTAATGGAAATATTTTAATAAATTCTTTTGCTGCTTTTTTATTAATTATATATCCAAATAGACCCCATAATTTAGTAGGAATATGATGAAATTTATTATTATCTTTTAATATTCTATAATCATGAAATCCTAAAAATAATATATCATATTTTGGTATATCTTGTAGATATTCTTTTAACTTTTTTATAAAATTATCCTCAATAATAGCATCATCTTCTAATATTAATACATATTCATCATCATTACATTCATTTATTATTTTTGTATAACAATTATAATGTGATAATGCACAACCAATTGCACCAGGTGTCATTATAGTATATAATCCTGCATTATTATCTAATGCATCATCTATTGCATTTTGTGTCATTAAATTATTTGGAATCTTTGGAATATCAATTATCTTACCATCAATTGCATTAATTCTCTCAATTGGTCCGTTAAATTTTATTTTATCTATTTCATTATTAATATGATTAAGTCTATCTAATCTTCTTTCCAAATTAATATAATAAATTTTATTAAACATTATTATAATTATATATAAAAAAATTGTCATAAGATATAATTTTTTTAATCAAAAAAAATTGTTTGCATGTTTTTAATCCAAAAAAAATTGATAAATAATAATATTAATAATAATAACATTATTATTAATATCAAAAAATGGACCAAACTAACAATTCATCACTTGAAAGTAATAATGATATTAATGAACAAGTTATGGATAAAGAAGTTGAATTAAAACAGAATATTAATCTAATTGAAAATCCTTTTATTAGTAAAGCAATTATTAGTTTCTATGATGAGAAAACAGATGAAACTATTGATATTAATAGTGAAAATGTTCATAAATATTACAAGACAATTTATATTTTGATTAAAACAAATAAAATAAAAATTCCATCTGAATTTTATAGATGGCATATTAATGAAGAAGTATATAATGATGTGAAAAAAAATTTAATTATTTATAAAATGAATACAACAATATTAAATAATAAAAGTCATTTTAATAATATTATTGTGTTATCAAATGAACAATTAAAAGAATTTAATATTTATAATTATGATTTAGAACAAAAAAATATTGTTATTCCTATTTTAAATATTGAGTATAAGGAAATTATTCAATATTTACAACAATATGAAGATATATACACTCTTAAAAAATTATATAATTTGGTTTTATTAAACCAATATTTTAATAATTCTAAGAAAAAAGATATTATTGATTATATTTTAAATTTAGATGATACTAATTCATGGACAAATAAATCATTTATTAATATCACACAATTTTTTAAAAACAGAGATTTTTCATATCAATATAAAAAATTAACTAATAAACATATTGCATCTTTTTATAAAAGTGAATTTAAGAAAAATAATGTAGATGATGGTAATTATTTATCTGAAGTTAAAAATTATTATTGCACAATGTTTGATAATTATGTATTTCCAAAGAAAACTGATTTATCTAAAGAAGATATTAATAATCTATTTTCTGTTTGTAATAATAAAGAAAGATATATGTTATTTTTCTATTTAATGGTTAATAAACGTTATTCACATTTAGTAATTAATAATTTAAATATTTTAACTATCATGAAAACAACTTATTCAAAATATGCTAGGTTATTCAAATATTTATTGTCATATACATGGATGCAATATTATTTTGAGGAAACTAAAAAGAAGAATAATATTAAACATACAGATACATTTATTTTTAACATTAATACTGCATCTGAATTACCTTTGTTTCATGTTGCACATCTTTCACCAAAAAGTAATCCATATTTACCATTAATGGTTGATAATACTGAGATACCAAGTAATAATGTATATGGAATTTTATCAACTAATGAAGCAGATTTTGAACCAAAAGGTATTTGTAAATTAGATAAATTTAAAAAGAATCTTAATATTTTCTGTACTAATGACCCTAATAATAATTTATTTGATGGTATTGATTTTGATAAATTAAAAATTGGTATTACTGGTAGTGTTATTACAGCATGTATTCAAAATAGACATCCATTAATGGGTATTTTTAATAGTGGAACTACAGAAACTGAAACATTTATTAATTATTTAAATGAATTTTATGTAGATGCAGATATTGATGTAATGTTTCAATCATCCAATGATATGTTATTTATTGATAATGTAAAAATATTCTATAATAAAATTAAAGAAAATTTAATTAAATTTAATCATGATATTAAACCAGAAAATATTAAATTAAATTTTATTAGGAAAAATTATTTATTTGTTTCTAAAGATTTTGTTGAGAAAAATATTGTAATACCAGAAAAAACTATTACCAATAAAATTAAATATATTACTAAAAATATTGATGAGCCTGAAATTAAAGAATTATTTAAACCACACTTTGATAAAATGAAAAAAGTAATTATTGAAAATGCTAAACAACAAAATATTACAAATTATCCTGAGATTTATGATATTGATGATGAAACTGAATTTATGATTTCAATTAAAGAATATATGAAAAATAATAATGAAATTGACCTAGAAATCACTCATAAATTTAATATTGAATCACCATATCTTAATCATAGATTTGAATTATTTCCTGTTAGAGGTGATGATTTCTTTTCTATTGTTGGAACCTTCCATTTACCTTGTGTTAGAAGTTATTATGATGGTAATGATTTATATTTAACACCATCTTGTATTTCTTCCCATTTAACATTTATGAATCTTGATTATAGATATATTGCTGGCTCTAAAGACCCTATTGATATTATTAATAAATATAGAATGAGAGGATTTGGAACATTTTTAAATAAAACTGAAATTAAATCTTATAATACATATTCAACTAAAATCCCTTTTTGGAAAAATTTATTAGGCGATGGGTCATTAACTGTTCTAAATTTTAATCATAAATTATTTAGACCAAGAATGTATAATGTTGATACATATATTAACTCAAATTATGTTGAATTAGATAATAGATACAATGCAAAAATTGCAAAGAATCAAAATAATGTTGATACTTATGGTATTGTTGGTAATCAAACATCAATTAAATCAATGCATATTAATATGAATACTTTTAGTAGTATTCGTATTAATGGTAATATAGTTCCATTACAAAAATGGCTTATTCTTGCTTTATGGGAATTGACTAATGATAATTAATTAATTTATTTATTTATGTATGAATATCTTTATAAATTTCTTCTTCAATAGTATTTTGTAATAATATCCTTATTAATTTAACTTTTTGTTTTTGACCAATTCTACATGCTCTTGCTATTGCCTGTGATTCAATTGTATTTATTTCTTCTTTTTCAGCATCAATTGGTTCAACAAAAAATATATGTGATGCTTCTGTTAGATTTGTCCCAGATGCAGAATTTTTTAAACTTAACATTATAACTCTCATATCATTATCATCTTTTTTAAATTTATTAATTGATGAAGTTCTAACATGAACATTTCCTTTAATAAAACAATTATTAATATTATTATCCCCTAATGTTTTTCCTATTAATAATAACATATAATCCCATTGTGAAAATATAATAATTCTATTATTTTTATTTTCTATTAATGATTGAACCATTAATATCAATTTACCCAATTTTGACCCATATTTTTTCATTAACATATGTATATTATCTTCATTTATAATATTCTTACTAACACCATTAATTACTAATAACTCTTGATTTGTTAAATCACTCTTACAATTCGGACACAACTGTTTGACTTTTAATGCTTCCTTTATACAATGACTACAATATATATGACCACATAATGTCATCACTGGATTATCATAATCACATAAACATATTGAACAATTCTCATCATCTAATATATTTGGTTTCTTTATCCTTTCTAATAATGAAATCATATATTTTGACTCTGTTATTATATTCTCAAACGATTTCTTTGTCATTGCATATGCCTTTGATGTATTATCTAATTTATCTAATTTTAAAGTATATGTATTAAATCTTTCTTTATGATATTCAACTAATCTATCTTGCATTACATCTAAATCAATTTCTTTATCATTATATATATTTTTATTATCTACAATTAATGGATGGCAACATAATTGTTGTAAATATTCTCTTGAACTATTTGACTTTTTATTATCATATAATTTCTGTTCCATTTCTGTTAATTTAATCCATATTATCTCTTCTTCATAACCAACAATATTAACTTGTTTATCTACATCCTTTTTTAAATGTCTAATACATATATGTTCTAATATATTATCCCACAAATTTTCTTTATTAATTAATCTTGATATATCTTTATAATTTTTACAATCAAAATTACATTTATAAATATTATTATGTACATGCAATTTAATAAAACTAAATGTATTATATAATGCATCTTTATTTACAAATGGTGTTCCTGATACATACCAATTATAATTAGTATCTATATTATTTAACCATTCTGATATATAATTTGATAATGTTGGTTTATTTAATAAATTACCAAATATTTCATGCGCTTCATCTAATATTAATCTATGAAAATTAAAATACTCAAATAATGGGTTTGTTTCTGTTGCTAATTTTGTTTCATCACTAAATGTCGTATTATAATATGAATATATCGTATTTAATCTTTCTTGAAAATTAACTGTTGAACTAGAACACTTCCTATAATTAATCATTTGATAACCACTAAAATTCATAATAAATTGTTGTGATGTTATAATTATATCATTATCTATAAATTCATTATATGTTATCTTATTATGGTCTTTTTGTGTAACTATTGTTAATATCTTTAATTTATCATTACATTTTCTAACCTCCATCTCCCATTGTTTCACTAAATGTGATGGACAAATAATTAATGTTGCTCTTGTGTTTAATTTACTTGTACTACAACATTTTGTATATTTATCTGTAATGTTTGATGGATTCAAATGTATTAACCCTATACATGAAATCGTTTTTCCTAATCCCATTTCATCTGCTAATATACCACCTTTTGATTTTAATTGTAATTTCCTTTCTTTATTATCTAATATAAATTTTTTATCAAATGGGTCTATTTTATAAGTATCATCACCAATTTTAATATCATTAATATAATCAATTTCATAAACCTTATTTGATAATTCTATTTCTAACATTTTTGCAATTGTTTTTCTTTGATAATCATATAAATCAACTTTAATAAAATTTTTTGGTTTTCCTATCATTTTATTTGTTGGTATAAAACTCTTATTCTTAATATCAACATTATCACTCAACTTATTATAATAATGATTATATAATGTTTCATTTAATATTGCTGATGAATTAATATATTTTTTAATTTCATTAACATTTAATATAATTGTATAACTAAATTTATAACAATAATGTGTACCACTATAACATAAATTATTATGATGACTCGGTGTTATATTAATTGTCCATAATGATGACCCATTTATAAACTCCATAAAATATATTAAACCCATACCTACATTAATTGTTCCATTACCATAATAAATACGCCCATCAGTAACATATCTAAAATAAACATTCATATCACTTAAATCATATCTAATAATTTTAATATCTGTTGCTAATTCCTTATAATTAAAATTACATGGTTTCTTGATTATTGTAAAACTTTTTAATACCTCCATTTTATTTTAATTAAATAATATATCTTTAATTAAAAAATCTTTATACTAGAAAACTCTAGTTAAGTCTTTAGACTTGAGTACTCTAGTTAAGTCTTTAGACTTGAGTACCAAATTGTTGAATGTTCTTGGTCCCCTTCAAAATCACATAATCCATTTGTATTTTTAGTGTAATAATATACTGCTATTGATTGTCTATATATATGTTCTGGTGTGTTTAATAATTCTGGATGTCCATGAACACTTTTATTTGATGTATTAAATATAACACATCTATTTAATATTGGTGATATTTTTTTTACACATATTTGTTTATCTTTATCTAACAAACATAAAGACCCATTATATTCATCTCTCCACCATGGATTCATATAGACTAATAAATTAATCCTTCTATCTAATTTTCCATATTCATTATGATATGAATTAAAATCTGTATGTAATTGTAAATGACCACCACTTTTTATTCTATGAATACCTGCACCTCTTAAACCAATATCATTAGTTATTATTCCTTTTATTCCTGTTAAATCTTCTAAATATTTAATAAATTCTGGACTATTTAATTCTCTAAATATTCCTTCTAAATATTCACCATAATTTTTATCCCATGCAAATTTATTATATTCATATGGATTATATGGATTCACAAATTGACATTGTGCATCAATGTCCTTTAAATTATTTAAATTATATAATATATTACTAACTTCTTCTTCATTGAAAAAATTATCAATAACTGTGTATGGAAAAGGATATTCTTCGTATTTAGAATTCTTTATATTATCTTCATTCACAAATTTCATTATTTTTTGTTATATTTTATTTAATTAATAAAACGCAAAAAAATTGTCATAAGATATAATTTTTTGTTTAAAAAAAATTGCTTGCTTGTTTTTTGTTTAAAAAAAATTGCTTGCTTGTTTTTTGTTTAAAAAAAATTGATAAAATAACAATTAAAAAATAAAATATATATATATAATTAAAATGTCAATTAGCCAAGAGACCAGAAATATTGTTAAAAATAATTTATCAAAACACATTAAAGATATTAATGTGTGTGTAAAGGTTGAAAAAAGTATTTATAATTATAGTGTAGAATATGCTGAAACTAATGAAACACCATTTTTATTAGAAAGTATTTATGAAACAAAACAATTAGAAATATTGACACTATTAAATGAATCTGATTATATTTTATCATTATTAAATGATGATAAATTTGATATTTCTAAAATTGCTTATATGAAACCTGAAGAATTAAATCCTGAAAAATATAAAACTATTATTCAAAAGAAAGAAATTGAAGAAATGAAAAAGAATAATAAAGTAGGTTCTAATATTTTTACTTGTCCTAAATGTAAAAAAGCAAATTGTTCTGTAACACAAAAACAAACACGTGCTGGTGATGAACCTCCAACTACTTTTGTAACTTGTTTAGAATGTGGTTATGTATTCAAATTTAATTAAAAAAATATGTCAAAAGATACAATTTTTCATGGGAAAAATTGAAAATATAATATATTGAATTAACTAATTTTAATTTATAATAAAATGAAGCCAATATTTATAAGAAAATATATTGTTGATTCTTATGTTTTTAATGTGTCAATATGTCGGTTTGGTGATTATGCTGAGTTAGAATATTTTAAAGATAAATTTAATAAAATTGTATGGAAATCACTATCTAAGAATCCAAATGCTATTCATATTTTAGAAAAAAATATAGACAAAATTAATTGGTGTTATTTAGCTTCAAATCCAAATGCTATACCAATATTAGAAAATAATTTAGATAAAATAGATGAAGATGTTTTATCAAATCTATTAACTAATCCAAATTTAATTTTAATTCTAGATAAATTAAATAGAATTAAAATTCAAAAAATTTTTCATGAAAGAAATAAAAATAAGAATTGGGATATTTTTTCAAAATGCCCATGTATTATTGATTTCTTAGATAATATTAATATTGACCAAATACAATGGGAAGGTTTATCAACAAATATTCATGCTATACCTTTTTTAGAAAAACATATTGATAAAATCTGTTGGACTAATTTATCACAAAATCCAAATGCAATTTCTATTCTTGAAAAACATTTAAATAAAGTTTCTTGGATGTCTTTATGTACTAATCCAAATGCAATGGAAATTATAGAAAATAATTTTCATAAAGTAGAATGGATGTTTTTATCTAAAAATCCAAATGCTATTCATGTTTTAGAAAAAAATTTAGATAAAATTAGTTGGCGTTCCTTATCATCTAATAAAAATGCAATCAAATTATTAGAACAAAATTTAGATAAAATAGATTGGTATTTTTTAACAACTAATCCAAATTCATTTTTGATAATAAATAATTATAATTATTCTGAAGAAATTAGAGAACATGAATATAATATTATGGATAATTATAATTCCCCTAAAATATTCCTAAAACTAGATTATGAAAAAATGAAAGAAAATAATGCTTTAATGACAGAAGAAATAGTTTCTAAAGTATTTAATCCTAATAGATTAGTTAAATTATGTAATAAATATAATATGACTTTTGATGAAATTAATGATTGTTATTAAAAAATTGTCATAAGATACTATTTTTTTATAAAAAAAATTGATAATAAATTATTTTATTAATAAACTATTTAATTTATAACATCACAAACATGAAACCATTTTTCACAAATAATAAAGATTTGAAATCAATTAATCTACCACATTATGATTATTTTAATGAATCGTTATGTCATTTTGGTAATCATATTCAATTAGAATATTATAAAGAAAATTTTAATGAGATTAATTGGTTCTATTTATCACATAATCCAAATGCTATTCATATTTTAGAAAAAAATTTAAATAAAATTGATTGGAAATGTTTATCATCTAATCCAAATGCAATCCCTATTCTTGAAAATAATTTAGATAAAATTGTATTACAAAAAATATTAGTTAATCCAAACTTGGATTTAATATTAGATAAATTAAATAAAAATGATATTATAAATTTATTAAATGACCATAAATGTATATACACAAATGCTGTTATTTTTCGACAATGTAATTGTATCACTCATTTTTTAGATGAAATGGACCCCAAATATATAAATTGGACAGATTTATCACAAAATCAAAATGCAATTTCTTTTTTAGAAAAAAATTTAGATAAAGTTGATTGGGATACATTATCGGAAAATACTAATGCTATACATATTCTTGAAAAAAATTTAGATAAAATTAATTATATATGTTTATGTAAAAATATAAATGCAATATCAATTTTAGAAAAAAATTTAGATAAAGTTGATTGGTGGCTTTTGTCTATTAATGAAAATTCAATACAAATATTAGAAAAAAATTTAGATAAAATTGATTATAATGGATTATCAGTAAATAAAAATGGTATACATATTCTTGAAAAAAATTTAGATAAAATTTGTTGGTCTTTTTTAGCACAAAATATTAATGCATTAGATACAATATTTATTAATAATAAAGATGAATTAGACCAATATATTTATATAATCAGAACTAATCCAAATTGTCTAAAACTATTTCTTAAACTAAATTATGAAAAAATGAAAGAAAATAATACATTATTTGTAGAAGAATTAGTTTCTAAAGTATTCCATCCACAACGTTTAGTCAATTTATGTCATGAATATAATATGACTTTTGATGAAATTAATGATTGTTATTAATTTATTTTATAAAAATATTGAATTATTATATTATTAAAGAATAATTAGTTATTAAATAAAAATGCATATTGAAGAATATTTAGATTCATTATCTAGTGATATAATTAAATTAGATTTATCTAATAAAGGATTAAGAAAATTACCAGATTTATCAAGATTTACTAATTTAGAAGAATTAAATTGTGATAATAATAATTTAACATCAATTCCTATACTAAATAACTTAAAAAAATTATATTATAATAGGAATAAATTAACAACAATTCCACAATTAAATAATTTAGAAGTATTATTTTGTAGAAGTAATCAAATTACAACAATCCCTAAATTAAATAATTTAACATATTTAGATTGTAGGAATAATCAAATTACAACAATCCCTGAATTAAATAATTTAATAACATTATATTGTAATAATAATCAATTAAAATCAATTCCTATACTAAATAATTTAGAATTATTGTATTGTAGTCATAACAATTTAACATCAATTCCCATATTAAATAATTTAATAATATTAAATTGTAATAGTAATCAAATAGAATCAATACCTATATTAAATAATTTAGAAACATTATATTGTATCAATAATAAATTAACATCAATACCTATATTAAATAATCTAAAGAAATTATTCTGTGATGATAATCAAATAACAACAATCCCTATATTAAATAAATTAAAAGAATTATATTGTAATTATAATCAATTATCAATTTTACCTACATTAAATAATTTAGAAGAATTAAATTGTTGTGATAATAAATTAACATCTTTACCAATATTAAATAAATTGAGAATGTTAAATTGTTCTTATAATAAAATAATATCAATTCCTACATTACATAATTTAGAAATATTACATTGTAATAATAATAAAATAATATCAATTCCTACATTACATAATTTAAAAAAATTATGGTGTAGTAGGAATTCAATATTTGAAATTATTAATGATGATATAAATAAACTAAAGAAATTAAATAATTTCAAAGAATTATATTATTCTTTGAAATGTAGAAACAAATTAAGAAACTATTATTATGAAAAAGTATTAAAACCAAAAATAGAGGAATATTATCATCCTGCTAATTTAATGAAATTAATAGAAGGTGTTAATGATTATGAAACTATTATTGAGAATTGGTGAATATATATTTAATTTGTTTTATTATTAATATTAAACATATAATAAAACCAATACATTGCTATAGTATCTTTATTAATATATGATTTACTAAATTCATATCCATTCATTGCTATTTCTTTTGCTTTCTTATCATTTTCTCTTAAATCTAATAATACTTTTTCTAAATTATGTAAATCAGAATCTATATAAATTAATTCTTGATTATCTTTTAACAATGGTTCAAACCACATTCTAAATTCTGATTTAACATTTAATATAACTGATTGTTTCTTGAATTCATTTGGATATCTATATGCTTGTGCATTACCTTCAACATTAAATATATATTTATATTTTAATTGGTCTTTAGTATCAACAAATGACCCTAATAAATAATCGTATTTATTATTTGGTTCATTTATTATAAAAGTATCATATAATCTTATTCTATTAGGTATTTTAGATAATCCTACATCAATTAATCCTTTCTTTTTATTATCTTTATTCCAATCAAAAGATAATTGTGCTAATCTATATCTAGGATTAGTATTTGGATTTGTTCCACATCCTGTCCCTGAACCCCTAAAAAATGCTATTGGTTTTTTATCTTCCCATTTTACATTCTCTAATTTTTCAAACTTTTCTATATCATCCCATTCATCTGATGAAGGAACTGGAATATCATAATTTATTTTCTTACTTGATTGACTACCTAAAAAATAATATTTTTCTGGAGCATTTTTTATTTCTTCTTTTAATAAATGTTCATATGCATATTTATTATCAGTTCTTAAATATTGGAAATCTTTTCTATTTATTAATATATCACAATCAGGAACATTCTTATATTTATTTATTGTATATTCTATCATTGTTTTAAAATTTTTAACATATGACGTTGGATTACCTTCAAAGTATAAATAAGATTCTAATGATAATAAACAATTATTTGCAGATTTAAAATGTGGATTTCTTATTGTATAATATTTATTTCTTTGTGCCATTATTTCTATTAATGATTTATCAAAATCTTTTATTTCATTATCCTTTTTATATTTTAAATTTTTATACCAATCTATTTGATTTTCTAAATTATATAAATGATATGAACACTCTATTTTGTTATTTCTAATTCTAAAATATAATAATTCATTATAAACATTAAAAATAAATTTAATGGTTTTAAATAAATCATCTTTAGAAAGAGTTTTATAAATTGAGAAATAATCATTTACTAAATTAAATATATTCTCTTCTTTCTCTAATTTTGGTTTGTCTAATTTAAATTTTTTAATATCAGTATATGTATTAATTATTTTATTTTCTATTTCTTTGATACTTAATAATGGTTCTATAATTGACATAAATTCAGGATGTTTTTTATGTTGAATATAATTATCTTTTTGTTTCTTTTCATTTATCTTATCATTTACAAATTTTTTTGAATAAAATATATCATTATGTATTGTATGTGTTGCTAAATAATCTATTTTATAGACAAAATAATTACCATCATTATCTATATTATTAAGAAAATCACTTAATAATTCAGAATCATTAGATTGATTAGATACATAATTTTCATAAGTTTTAATAAAATCTTGAATATCAAATTTTTTAATATTAATAAATAAATTTAATAATTGTTGTAATCCATCATTTCTATAATTCTTCAAATCATTTAATATATTATTCTGTTTTTTTTCATTAATTTCATTAGATGTTGGTTTATCATGTTCTGGTAATATAAATTTACCTTTTTTTGGTCTATATACTTTAATATTATTCATTGCTATCCTATTATAAAAAGCATCATCTTCACCACCCCAACCAAAAAAAGTATTTGGAAACCCATTTATTTGTTCAAAATCTTTACCATTAACACCAATAACACCACCCAAGAAATTATAAAATATATATTTATATCCTATATCTGGTGCTGCATAATGAACATTTTTATCTATAAATTTATAATATAATTCAAACATTTCTTCATTTGGATATGAATCAACATCATGAAAAATATATCTATCATAATGTTTTCTTTTTGCAATAATATATCCTAAATTTAATAATAATCCTCTATTAAATTTATCGGCATTATTTTGGTCTATTATATAAATATCTGGTTTTAAATCAAATTTATTAAAATGTTCCATAAACATTTTTAAATGTTCTATTCTATTTCTAAAAGGAACAATAATTGCTATTTTAGCATCTTTTTTTAAATTATCATCTTTTTCTGGTAAATCTAAAAAATCAATAGTTTTCCTATTTTTCTTATATTCTTGATAATTTTTATACATTATTATAATTAATTAGATACTATTTTTTATAAAAAAATTGAAAATAAATAAATATATATGTTTCTATAGAAATTAAATCTAAACAAATTTACTCAGTCAGAAAACATCGTTTATTCAAGATGACTGAAGTTTGGAACCCCGATGCACTTTCAAGCATGACACTAAATGAAGTTGTTGCATTGGTTGAATCTGAAGAGATACCAGTTAATGTTGTTGTTTCCTTGGTCAAATCCAAGATGTGGGACCTTCTTCATGCAACGTCCAAGGACGAAGCAAACGCTTTGTGGGCATTCCTTAATGGATTGACCAACACCTTGCTTTCTGTGTTTGATTCACACTCAGAACACGATGCAATTGATGCACTCCGAGGTGAAAGTATCAAGGTCAAGGCAAAGTATGACGCTATCATGGCTCTGGTAAAAATCAACAATCGTGTTGCAAGGGAGAGCCATTGCGACTGGTTTACTATTGAACATTTGTGGCTATCACTTGAGGAGTGTCGGGAACGTTCCGAAGAAGCCCTTCAACTGGTTGATGATGTTCCCACCGATGATGGCTTTTACGAGGACACAATTGACTATGAGGAACAGTTGTTTATCAACCATGTTTACCCGAATGCATTTGATAGAATCAGGGCACGGGCTCCCAACAACATTATTGAAATCTGAGGAAATCTCATTCAACTAAAATAATTTAATTTATTAAACTATTTTAACAATAAAAATTGAAATAATATATCTTAAATAGTTAACTTTAATATTTTAATTAATTTCTTCTATTTATCATCACAACAAAAATGACTTTTGAAATTATTTCTTCTTTGGCTAAGATTGAGATTGGTAAACTTACAAATGCAACCTCTAAAGAAATGGTGAATGCATCATGGTGTGCCTTACAAAATATCTTTAGTATTATGGACAAAAACTATGAATCTGATAAGGTTCAAATTGATAAACTTCGTGAAGAGAGTCTTAAAAATAAGAAAGATTCACAAAAACGTGTTTCCTTGAATTTGATGAAACAATCTATAGAATGTATTATTGAGAGAAAGTTTGATAATAAGTTTGATATTTCTCAATTAGTATCATTGTGTGCTAACTTTCGTATGTGTTATGGTGAGTGTATTGAGTTGATTAATGGAACTGATGACAATCATTACAAGACTCAAATTGATGATGAATATCGCAAATTCTTAAATGCCGAACGAGTTGCAACTTGCTACATCAAGGTTCGTGAGTTTACTAAGGCACTTGGTGCAGGAATGACAACACCATGTCCAGATTATACTCTACTACAAGGATTGCTTCATGACATTAAGATTCTTGCACCTAAAAATACAGAAGAATTTAGTCTCTTTGTCAAATGTGATAACATTTATACTAAAACCTTTTTGAATTAAAGATTGGTAATATAACTTATTTTATATATTTTAATTTATTAGAATATATAAAATATTGTCAAAAGATACAAAGTTTTTAACTTTTCCTCATTCAAAAAGCCAAATTTATAATTTATATTCAAACCGATAACCTTTATGTGATTTTTTCCTACCGTTCAATACTGCTGAAATATTACTATCATTTTTCTTTCCAAATAATTTAAAAGCACAATCTGGAACATAATCAAAACTATCAATTAATATTCCATCTTTATACACATTAAATGGTTTTGAAAATCTATTACGTTTTTCATCCATTATTTTTTTCTTTTTCTCTGGATCTTGCCATTGTTGTGTAGATTTTTTACTTATATTTGTAATTATATTAACTGAGTCTTTATCTTCATAACGCATTAATTTCAATTCACTTTGTTGTATTGTCATTTCTGGATTGTTTTTATATTGTTCTTTTTTTAACTTTGACATATCTTCTCTTTTTGAAGGATTATCAATATATAATTGTATCAAATGAATAGAATGTTGAATTCCGATATTAGGATTATCAATAGCTCGTTGTTTCATAAAAAATGAGTGATTAATGGAAATCTCTGGCTGTTCTTTTTTTCTTTTTTGTTGTATTTTTCTACATTTTTCTTTTTGTTCTTCTGTAAATTTATAACCTTTACATCCATCACCACCCATTGTCATATTATAACCATTTGGATTATTACCATTATTGTTAAATGTATTATATTCAATAATATATTTTGTTTCAAGATTGTTTAATTCTATTAATGAATATGCTTTATCAATAACAATCATTTGAACTTTATTTTTTGTTTGGTCTATATTATAGTATTTTCTTATTGCATTATGAACAGGTAATTTAGAACCTGCATTAGTATCTCTCAAATGTTCTTTCCAACGAATAATTTCACCTTGTATAGTTTGACCAATATAACGTCCATTTGGGAAAAATAAACCATAAATAATTCCATAAACTGGTATTTCCATTTATATTTAATTATGATTTTAATTTTAAATATAAATTTTATATCAATTTTTAAGAAAAAAATTGAAAAAATAAGAATATAGTTCATCTTAATAAATTTAATCTATTAAAAACACCAACAAGGACAAGATGACCAACTACGGAATGTCTGATGACCTTTACAAAATGGTCGTACACTACGAGACTCGTCCATGCAGCTTTCATGGGTTATCGTCTGACCCAGAATTCAAACGTGAAGTCAAACCGAAATGGGATGCTGCCATTCATATCAGCAAGTTCATCTTCCAGAGTATTCAAGATGGAAGGGAACGAATCAGTTCACATGACATCATGTTGATAATCTACGCATACGATGCGAGTTTTCACATTGTCCACCCAGCAGTGGTCAGGCTTCGCGATGAAGCCTGTGCTGCCTTCGAGAAAAAGTTTGGATACCGTTGCTGGGAATTTGATGACGACGATGAAGCATGAGCATCTCGCAAAATTTGAGTCTTGAGAATTGACTCTGAAAATCATTTTTAATTTAATTCATTAAATTAAAAATAACTTATAAAAGACCTTTAATCAATTTTTGTGTTTCTTTATCCTTTTCATCTTTAACAGCATTTAATATTCTTGTTTTAGAGTCATCATCCCATAAATGACATTTATTACATTTACAATTTTTAATATTACAAAAATGTGCATAACCTGTAATAACACTTTTACAGATATAACAATTTATTGTTCTACAAACACAAGTTATTTTATTACAACCAGACTCTTTTAATATACTCTTTTTACATCTACTACAATTAAGTATTAATGCTTCTGTCATTTTATTTTCAATTTCTTGTCTTTTATTTTGTGCAATATTTCCTAATGAATGACATGGTTTCCCAATATGACTAACTTGATTACATTTTAAACATGTATCTTTGAAACATTCCATACATACTAATATTTCTTGATCTAAATTTTCTCCAATATCAGTTCCTGCATTACAATGTTGACATATTTTAATATTAATATCATCAATACATAATTGACTTATTTCATCTGTATTCTTCAAATTTTTATATTCACTTATAACACGTATATCTAATATAGGTTCTAATAATTGCAAATCAAAATATCCATTACATTTCTCATTACAATCAATACATTTAATTTTATAAGATTGACTTTGATAAATAGTATTCTCAGCATGTTTTTTAACACAAACTTTACAAATTAAATGTCCTTCAGTACAATGACTAAAATCTTGAAATGGTTTCATATCAAAACAACAATTACATTCAATCATTTCTTCTTTTGGTTTTATTTCTAGAGGTTTATTTAATTCAGGAATATTTCTTTTTTTACTAGGTATTTTTTTTAGTTTTAATTTATTCCCTTTTAATTGATTCTGTAAATAAGTTAGTGTTTCATTATATTTATTATTATTAAATTGTAATGCAATATCAATATCTTTCATATATAAATATGGGAATTCATTACATAATTTGTCTCTTGATAGTTTCTGATTATTCATTGATTAAGTATATTAATAACTTTTTAAGTGTTCACAATTAAATTTTCAATTTTTATAAAAAATTGAAAATTATATTTTATGTATGTTTCATATAGTAAATTTGCTTTCAAAACCTGACGAGACCCATGAACTCTATCATCATTATTGTTGAAGACAAACAAGACATTTTTGAATTCAAAAAACGTCTCTCATCAGCTCAACGTTTTATTGATATCATGGATGCACTCATCCAAGAATACATCGCATATGGCTTTTTGCCACATGACCATATCCGACGTGTTATGAGTGATATCGAAGATGTGCAGATCATTACCCTAACATTTATCGAAAATTTGTCGAATGATTTTGATAAGCATGTGGAAGCGTCTGATGAACAACTCAAAATGTTATTCATTGAGGCAGTCAATATTGTCGATGATATGAAAACAGACATTCAAAATGCGATGAAAACTATTTGTGAGGGACGCATTGCACTTCGTGCAGACCCACGAATGAACACAACTGACAACAACGAAATAATAGTGGGTGATTTAGAGAACGGACGCTATTTTAGTGAAATCAAAGCAAACCAAAACACTCTTGAAAGTGAATTAGCACAACTTATTTCCAAGAAAGACACGGTTTGTTGCTCCGTCTAAGTACAATCTACTAATTTGTATATTAATTTAATTTTAATTTAATATACATTTTATAATCTATAACCAAATCTATTAATATCATCTTTATATATTTCTAGAGTTTTATTAATAGTATCTTTATTTTTATAATATTCTTTATAATCAACTTCTTTAGTAGTATTTAATTTAGGGATATTAATTTTACCAGTATAACCTAATATATTTAATAGTTTATTAACATCTTCATCAAAATATTCTAATCTACCAATAAAACCGATATTATTAGGTATCCAATCAATCATTTGATTATATTGATTGCCATAAATATCTTTATGATATAATTTACTAGATTTATTAAATGGTTTAATATTATATAAACCAATTGGAGGAATTTTATTGTCTTTCCATTCTTGATATAATAATTTAACAAAATCATCAAATTCTAATTTTAATCTATTTTTAACTTGATGATATTTATATAATGATACCAATCTTGCAAATGGATTTCTAACAAAACAAAATTTAAATGAATTATTAAAAAATGTTTTATCTAAATAATCTTTTTCTAATAATGATTTATAATAAATATGTCCTAACATAACACCACCTGATTTTTTCATTTTCTCTAATTTAATATCAGACCCTTTATGTTCATCACTACCTAAAAACCATCCAAAACTTCTATCTAATTCAAATATTGATTCATATAAAGTAATACCAGCAGTTTTTGGTATATGAACAAATACACAATCTATTGTTGGTTTAAATTTTAAATTTGTTTTATATTCTATTAATTCATTATTTTCATGATAATTTATTATTTCTTTCCAATATTTATCAATATTACTATTTTTAGGAAATTTTCTATAAAAATATGAACTACAATTTTTTATTTTATCTAAATCTTCTTCTACATTAACTATTACTTTAGGATGTCCTGATTCATATTCTAGTTTTTTTCTAATTTCTTTAATTTTTTCATTATTATCTATACTAGTATCGCTTTCTTGTTCATCATATAAATCTTTAATCTGATTTTTCATTTTCTTTTTCAAATTTTCTGTATATTCCCAATCATCAAAAGTAACAGGGAAATTTTTATAATTTTTTAATGGATATAATACTGATAAAAAATATTCATCACCAATATGCATATTATGAAATTGTTCTAATTTAGTTCTATCTATTAATATTTGTTTTACATGGTCTCTATTCAAACACCATCTAGCATAATGATGAATAATATTTCCTTTAATACCCTTTAAAACAACATCTCTTTTATATTTAGTAATATCCATTAATTTAATCCATGATTTATCATCATTAATAACATCATTATAGAATTTATTAAAAGATTGTATAGGAACACATGCTTCAGAAACAGTTATAAATTTATAATTATCTTTATCTTGTATAGCTTCTTTTAATAATTCTGTATAAGCCCTAGTAATAAATCCCCATCCAGTTTCTTTAAGATTTTTTATAATATTTTCTTTATGCCATGTTGTTTTCTCTGGATATTTTGGATGAATATATATACTATATTTATCTTCATTATCCTTAAAATAATTATCCCATAATTTAGGGAAATTAATATCATCTATTGTTAAAAATAAAAATGCTATTTTTTTCATTATATTATTAAATTATAGATAAAAATTGCTTGTAGTTTTTTAATAAAAAATTGAAAAATTAACATTATATATGTTCTTATAATTTAATGATTCTTAGAATCAGAACCAAAACATGAGCACATTTGAAGAACAAGAAATGGAAATCTCCAAAGCATTGGCAATCAATGAACAGTCATCTGATGATGAAATCTTGGTTGCACTTTTTGCCATACAGAAAGCTTCACATCGCAATTTTTGGGCAGGACGTGGATACAAGACAGGACCACATCTCCGCATGGACATGTTGGCGACCTTTCTTGTAGAGATTGCCACGCCAATTTGCAAGACCGAAAAAACGAAACAGGCTCTTGCAAAAGCGAAAGACGCCGTCTATTGGGCAATATACGAAAACTAAGCCCAAGTCGTTTGAATTGAGAAATTGTTTAATTTATTAAATATTTTCTGTTTTCTTATATTTTTTTCTATATTAAATATAATGACATATGCATTTTTATTTTTAACATATGATAATTTTACAAATAATGATGTAATGTTAAAATTTTTAAAAAATCAGAATATTTATATACATCCTAAATATATAAAAAATATAGATGAAAAATTAAAGAAATATATAATTGATGATATAATTGATACAAAATGGTGTGATATATCAATTATTAATGCTACAATGAATCTATTAAAAACATCATATAAAAATAAAGAAAATGAATGGTTTTTTTTGTTATCGGGTGATAGTTATCCATTACATAATTTTGAAGAATTTAAAAATAGATTTAATAAAATTCATAATAATAAATCTATTTTTAATTTTAAAATAACAACAAAAATAAATGATAAAAAATATTATATAACTTCTCAATGGTTTGTATTAAATAGAAAAGATGTTGGTATATTATTATCAGTTTTTGATAAATATGTTAATTTTTTTAAAAAGAAAATGATTGAAGGTTGTCCCGATGAAATGGTTATATTATCAATGTTAATGTGGAATAATGATAAATATGAATTTACTAATTATCATTATATGTATGATAAATGGTTAATTTATACCATACAAAAAAGTCCATTATATTTTAATAAATTATTAGAACAAGACCAAGAATATATAGATAAAAATGATTGTTTATTTATTAGAAAAGCAACTAGTAATTTTTCATTAGATATTTATAAAACAAAACGTAAATTATATATCATATTTATAGGTTCTGAAACAAATCAAGATATTAAATTTAATGATGATTTTGATATAATAATATTATTAGGAATAGATATTAAATTATTAAAACAAGAAATATTAGATAGAGCAATTTATATTATAAATATAATATGGACATTTTTTTATGAAACAATATTAAATTTATGTAATGAAGAATTTATTAAAAATTGGGAATTAGTAATATTTACCAGTGAAAGATTTAATATTAATAATTATAATTCTATAGAAAAAACTATGAAATCATTACCATACAAATCTTTCAATTTTAAATATTATGACCTTAAAAATGAAGAAAGATTTTATTATATTAAAGATGATAATAATCAATTAGCATTTTGTATTAGAAATTAATTTTATTTATTAAATATTATTTTATACTATTTAATAAATGTCAAAAAGTATTAAGGAAACATATATTAAGTTATCACCAATAGAACATGTTTTAAAGAAACCTGGTATGTATATAGGTGATTTATCAGAAAGAAAAGAATTACAATTTATTTATAAGAATAATAAAATAGTTCAAGAAGAAATAGTTTGGTCGCCTGGGTTATATAAAATAATAGATGAATTAATAGTAAATACATATGATCAAACAATAAGGGATAAAACAGTAAAAAAAATAGAAACAGAAATTAACAAAGAATCATTTAGTATATATAATGATGGGATAGGTATAGATATTATAAAACATCCAGACCATAAAATATATATACCAGAATTAATATTTGCTAATTTATTAACTTCAACTAATTATGATGAAAAAGAAAATAGAATAACAGGAGGAACACATGGATTAGGTGCAAAATTAACAGCAATATTTTCAAAGAAATTTGTGATAGAAGTATGGGATAAAAAAAGAAATTTATATTATAAACAAATATTGGAGAATAATTTGAGTAAGATTAATAAACCAACAATAGAAAAAATAGGAAAAGAAATAGGAGGAGTAAAAATAACAGTATACCCAGATTTTAATAAATTTAATTTAGATAATTTTTCTCAAGATATGATTAGTTTAATAAAAAAGAGGATAGTTGATTTAATAGGATTATGTAAACAAGATATTAGTATTAAATTAAATGATAAATTATTAAAAGTTGATAATTATTTAGATTTATATGAATCAGAACAAAAATGGGTGATTGGGAATTGTGTTAAAAATAATTTATGGGAATTTGCAATAAGATTTAATGATTCTAAAAATATATCATCGGGAACACATATATCATTTGTAAATGGAATATATACTAATAAGAATGGAAAACATGTAGATT
>JACCEA012320848.1_pt1 | contig 40104 bp, 62 predicted proteins | sample 7449851 | NCBI WGS metagenome assembly JACCEA01 (sample SAMN15323453, study PRJNA562643) | freshwater metagenome | isolation source: river surface water | place: USA:Blue River Watershed | collected 2017-08-18 | reverse complement strand
CTTCACTGCTTTGTCAGCCTGCGTCAGGTTGTCCGTCGATACGTTGATCGTGAACCCCTTGGCATTCGCCTCCTTGACAGATGTGCGCTCCTTAGCGGTCTTCAGTGGCTTGTGGGTGTAGGCGAACCCCCGCTTACCGCGATTCGCCTCCACAAGCTGCCGTAACTTCGTTACATCCACCTTGTCGCCTAGACCGGGCAAGTCCCCAGCCTGGTTGTGACGCCAGAACTCGTGCCTACGTAAGCTGCGGATCTTGTCGAGGAACTCTTCCCAACTGGTGCCGCGCTCACCTCTTGTGACAGCGTTCCAGTGGAGCATCATAGGCATGGCCTCAGCGTAGCAACCGTTGCCCTTCAGAGCGCAGGTATCTGGGCATGTCTCCTTCGAGGAGGTGGATACAAATACCCCCTTCCCTAACTTGCTGTTACTGCCGTGGCTTGCGTGGGTTTTCATATCCAATCCTCATTCGTTTTACCTATCAATTGCGGCAGGTAATCGATTGCTTCGTTGTATGTCTGGAAGCAAACGCCTTGCACCATCTGATCCCATTCGTAGATGTAGTGCATTGCACCGGCGGGGTTCCCAGCAAATTGTGCTTTGATTTTGAAGCGATGCCGCCAGATATTCGTCAGCGGGTTCTTCAGGGTGCGTGACAGCAAACCCAACTTGAACGCCGCCCCGTTGCGAGTGCCTGCCCTGACAAAGTTGATGTACTCCAGCTCGCCGGTTTCCTCTGGTATTTCCATCGCACACCACAGGTGATGACCGTTGCAAGAAATGCCCCAGTAAGCACCGCCTTCGTCATACCCCTGAGAGTCGATATTCACTTTGAACAAGCGGACGCTTCGATCGTCGTCGGTAGGGTTGCCGAAAGAGTTGCGCCCCATCGGTGCGCCGTACTTGGAGTTAACGTGTGGAAGTTGTGGATTCTTTTTCATGGTTTTTCTCCTGTGGAATTAAATAAACATGCCGGTGGCGACTTTCCTTCCTTCAAGTCCAGGCTGTTCTTTGATTTCGCTAATCCGCCTCGCTTCGATTTGCCCGCACTCATTCGCTTTCAGGTAAATTCCAGCTTCTCTAGCAAGGTCTCTCATCTTCATGAGAGCTTTTATCTCCCGGTGAGTCGTCCCCAACTCAAGGTGGAAGTTGTAAAGCATCCCTTGCGCCATCGTTCTATCATCTAGTGCGTTGCTCATGGTTTTTCTCCGCATTGGTAGGTAAAATACCGGCGCTGCCGGAAGGTTGCTGTGGGGTTTAATGTTGATGAGTGCCGTGACTTATCGATCCCTTCCGGCGGCACCGCTCTCGTTACTTTTTCTCCTTAGGGGTGGTTATCAACGCTTGGCACCAATCAGGCTCATGCTCACCAGCCTGCTCATGCTCACCGTCATACCCCCTAATAACTGTCTGCTGACTTTCACTGTCATACAGGATGCTGATGCAACCGTTCGGCGTGTCGATATAGACCGATTGGTCGTGCGCTTCCTCTGACATCTTGTAGTCAACCCCAGACGTCGGGCAGGTCGGGATAAAAGCTGGCTCTACCTCAGCCTTCGTCTGCCCCTTCGGGGCCAGGTCGAAGTTCCTGATGATGTGATCGATCAGTGCGTTGTGGAACACACGAACCGCAGTCAATACGCCAACCTTCCCCTGCAAGGATTCCTTCAAGTTCTCGTTGCCACGGATGAGCGCATCGGCCAACGCCGCTTCAAGATCGGTGGCTTCCTCAAAGCACTCGATCAGACGCAAGGCCAGCTTGTTGTCGGTGTGTTCCGCTTCCCGGATCAGTTCTTGAACTGACATGTTGGTAATGGGCATTCCTGATGGTTCAGTCATGGTTTTTCTCCAGTTGATTAACGCATTTCAAGAGCAGCGGCAGCGTGAGGGAACACGATGCGCTCACAGTTCGGGTTCAGTAAATTAACGGACACCACGCCGTTGTTATCCTTCGTCAGCAATCCGAGCGTGTACTGCCCGTTGTCCATCACCTTGGTCTTGTGACCCTCATCCACCAACTCCCCCAGTGCGGCAAATGTTTTCTCGTTCAACCAAGTAGTGCGGAAGTACCCGCCTTCGATCTTCTGGGTGGACGGAACCCCAGGCTCAGTCAGTGGCTTGGTGAGTTGCAGGTTGCGTTCCTTCAACCAACGCATCAGCCCTTGCTTCGTCTCGAAGGCGGTGTGGCCGGTTGCCCTGCAACTGATCAGATACCAGTAGTTGCAGGTCTTCCGGTGGTACTCCTCGTCAATAACTGACAGGTACAGGTCTGTGTAGTATTCATTCATGGCTGTTCTCCTCAACGACACAAGTGCCGTAATCAAAATTGATGGGCAGCCTCAGGTTGTACAGCCAGTTATCCACTTCCTGCTCGGCCTTCGTCGTGGTGATGATGATCTTGAACCAGCCAGTCGGACCGCCGAAAGAATACTCCCCGCAATCTTCGAGGGCGTGGGTTGTCTTCAACTTGTTTAACTTGCTGACAATCATCCGGTAAGCGGATTTTGGTTGGATGTCGATGCAGACTTTGTTCATACGGCGCACCACGCTTTCCAGGCTAACTCACGGCTGACTTCATCCGACTTCAGGTAAGCCGCAGCAGCGACCGCCTTCTCGGAACTGAAGCAGAACTCCTCCTCAGCCGAATAGCGCAGCAAGGTGAACGAGTGACGCTTCGCCAATCGCTTGGCATCCGTCAGGTTTCCGTTAATCAGGTTTTCAATGCAACTGTGGATGGAACTTGTTGAGTGGTTCATGGTTATTCTCCAGTGGGGTTAGGTTGACCGTCCTCAGTTGAGGACGGTTATTCGTCTTCGTCGTCTTCGTCGATGGTGTGTTGATACTCCTCGTAATCATCTTCCACGTCAGGCCGTGGAACGGATGAGATGTAGTAATACTGCCGGTTCACAAAGCGGACGCCAGACACGGAATACAAGCAACCCTCAACCTCCGTAAACGTCCAGACGCATTTAGGGTTGGCCGCTTCGATAACGGCGCGGTCAGCTTCTTCGTGCCAACCATACAAGCCGTGACCGTAATCCTCGTGCGGATACTCCTTGGATTCAGGCAAGGTTGTATCAGGTGGGTACCTCGCATCAAAAAGGTCGCCTTCGTCATGTAGTTCCATCAGTATTCCCCTGTAGTGACTTGATTGATTGAGTCACCGATGCAGCCGATTCTCACCGTGCCGTCATGGTGGTTATGGAAGATCAACGTGGTGTTGTAGGTGTCCCCAGCGTTCAGGTACTCCACGCCATACTTCCAACGCTTGTGGATGCCCAGTAATTCGACACCACACATACCATCCGCCAGAAAGTTCAGCAGCTCCTTGAACGCCTGTCGCTTACCCAGCGTGGAGTAGCACTGGCGAATGCACTTATCCAGATACTCAGCCGCATCCTTGAAACCCGCCCCTTCGACAAGGTTCGCCATGGCTCCGGGCGACAGCCCCAACCTGTTTATTTTGTAAACCAGATTGGCTTGCTCCTTGGTGAATATGCGTTCGTTGACCAGCTTGCTCACTGATGGAAAGTTCTTGAAGATTGCCATGGTCAATACTCCCGTTTGATTACCCTTCGCATGATTCCCCGCCCACCGCAATCGCGGCAGACAGTCCCTTCGTCAGCCAGTGAACCGACAGTGCAACAGCACTCGCAAGCACAATGGTCGCCCTTCTCCAGCTCGGCCAAGTTCTCACCGTCTGGGCCGAAGTCTTCGTCGTCTTCACGCTCAACTTTTGCGTTCATAGTCAGCCCCTGATAACTTCGCAATCGTCGACATCCACCGACAGGTGGTCTGCCATCCCGTTTTTCTTTGGATCTCTACCGTAGAACCCCCAGCAGGAATCCTCCTCGATCACGGTTTCTACCCCGTGCTGATCGACCGACACCTGTTCGTAGGTGAACCCGTACACATCCCCAGTGATGTACTGGTCGTACACTTCGACCTCACGCTTCAGGTAGGTACGGAGCTGCTCACGACGGGCAGCGGTGATCCGCTTCCAGCCATACTCCTTGCGGGCTTTCTCATCACTGACGTAGATAATTCCCACTCGACCCGAATCCCATGGGCAACTGAAGCCGGTGGTGGTCATCGTGATACCGCCGTGGTCGTACAAGAACAGCGGGAGGATCGTGTAGCCGGTACGGGGCAGCCGGTTGTCTTCGTCACGGATGTCCTCGGCGTTCTTGTCGCCAAGGTTGTAACGACCATGGCGGCAGAACATCGTGCCAAGGTTATCCCACTCCCGTGGTGACTCAGCACAGTCGTCGTACTTGATCTTCAGCCGGTGCTTGATCGTGGACGGGTTCACCTCAGTCAGAGGCGGGAAGTTGTTTTGCATGCTGGTTGCTACTGATTGCACTTCGTTCATGGTGTTTCTCCAGTGATTGACCGTCCTCAACTGAGGACGGTTGTTGTTAATCTTCTGCCTTCTCGAACCGTGACGAGTGGGCACAAACTACCTTCCTGCCTATCGAGCCAGAGGAGGCACTCCTGACCGACACAACAGGGCGGTCTTCGTAGATGCCCTCCCTCTCATCACGCACCGCTTCGTACAGCGCACCAGCCGTCAACTCGGTAAGCCCACGGGCTGACACACAACGCAGCTTGTCGCCCTTCTTGAAGCCTTTCATGTACGGGTTCATGACCCCACCCCCCCACAGTCGACAAAGGAAACGCCTAGCCAGTATTTGCTGGGCAACCGCATAGATTTTCCCGTGTTCCACCACGAAGTAAGTGTTGTCTTCGTCGATGTGATCGGCATAAATCCAGTGGGACTGCCGGACCAGGCCGATAAGCAGAGGTGTGGCATCCTTCACTGTGAAGGTTTGCCTAGCCTGCGTTACCCTTACCTTCAGCAGGTCTGACGCCCTGTGATTCTCAAACCACGGGTTTGTAGCAAACCAATGGTTAATTACCGTTCGCAAGGAATCGGAATCCTCCGAGCTGATCACGTTTCGGGTGTAGTCGTACCCACACACCTCCTCAAGGTATGCAATCACGATCTCCGCCGTGTTCCTGTGCGGAATACTCACGACCGTCCACTGGTTCAACCACAACCAGAGGTTCGTCTGGTTCATCGGTTGATCCGGATCAATCTTGGTGAACTGGTTGCTAACCAGCGTTCTTGCGTCTTTGCTCAATGCACTACTCATCGCCTTCGTCCTCCAACGGCATGAATACGAAAAAAGCATACGGCGCTTCGTAATCGTATAACTCCTTGTCCACCTTTTCGGGGACAACGTCCTTGAAGACCATGCGCTGACCGTGCACGGCAGGCTTCAACCGGCGGATGGCAGCAATCGCCTTCCTGTGACTGAAGCCGTCAAGGTTGCCCATCACCGCGTCCTGATTCACTTCACTGATGAGCTGGCGCTTGAGTTCAGCGATGGTCATCGGGTAGGCAGCGATCTGGATATGAGGGCGGTGATGCCCTCCCCAGTAATCACTCAGGCAAGTGTCTGCATGGCAGCACTCATACAAATTGTGGATCCGTAGTTCACTCATGGATTTTCTCCTGTTAAAAAGTATTCTTCATTGAGGAATGGTTGAGTGTCCTCACTGAGGACACTACTTCGTAGCGTCAAAAGTAGCCCTCCCAGTCTTCAACATTAGGTTCCTGGCAATCGTCGATGTTGAAACACAAGCCGAGCTGGTCGGTGGAATACACCCAGCACTGGTCGCCTTCAGTATTCAAAATCATTTGCCCTTCAATCGTTATCTGCTCGTTGAGTGGGTAAGCCCCATCCTCAGCGCCAGTAACAATAAGCATTGCGTAGTAAGGAGACTTCGACTTCCTGTCCCACGTGGCAACATACGTATAGCCGCCAGTCTCCAGCAAGCGCTTCATATCTTCAAACCGCAACAACGGACAACCCCAACCATTCCAACGCTGTGGCGACGTAAACCCTGCGAAATTATTGTCAGGCTCTTCGTCAAACGAGAAGCCCCACAACGGAAGCGTTCGGTAGGTTTCCCTGGAAAAGTTGCCGACTTCTACACAAATCCGGTGCGGATCATTTTCGTATTGCGGCAACGGCGTGCTAAACAACTTAGGCACGATCAACTCTTGCAACATTTGCACTTCGTCCGGTGTAAATGGGTTGAGGTTTGTGCCGACGGTGATTAACTGACTGACATCATCATCTAAGTGAAACAGTAAACCCAAATAGTGTAAGTCATACAAAAACCTGTATGCCTTACCCTGCGTGAACCGATCTTCTGCCGCTTCATTCGCAAAATACTCAAAAAATCTTTTACGATTTATCATGGCTATTCTCTCCAACGTAATCAGGATTTTTAATTTTTTCCATCTGCAAGGTGTGCCAGTCAGTGCGGACGTACCCCATTTCTTCAAACAAAAACCAGGCGAAGGCTTCATCCTCCTCATCAATTTCTGTGGAATCCACCGACGCCAACCCTTCGTAATACGTCACTCGCCAGACGTACTCGGGTTCGACAAAGTCAGGGTCAACGTCTGGCTCGTCTTCGATAAGCGTGACGGTCTTCGGGGTGAAATGCTCACCCTCAGGGTGCTGTGCCCATGCGGCATGAATCGCAAAGACACGGGCTTCGCCTTCGTCGTTGGCTTCTACCGACACAACGGCGCTTTTGTACAGGACGCCTTGGTCGCCAGTGTTGCGGTATGCCAGTGTTACCGTGTATCGGTTCATGGTTGTTCTCCGTTAAACAGGAGCTGGCTGGGAGGCTTCCACAGGAGCCGACCGGGCGGCAAAGAAGGCTTCCACGTCTTGCTGGAGCTTCAGCCGTTCGGCTGCCTTCATAGCGATGGCAGTGGAGGGGCTATGGAGCTTGCTGTGGTTGTTGCAACGGTACATAGGCAAGTAGGTGTTAGGGCGGGTTAAAGGTGCGTTCATGGGCGTTCTCCGTGGTTGTAGGGTGTCCTCAGTGAGGGCACTTGGTTGGGGTGGTGGGTTAAAGGGGTTAGGCAGGTGTGTGTAACGTGGGAGCCTGGATTACATTTGCCCGCGCTTCGATAGCGCGAAACTTCGATAGGGCTGCGAGTTCCTCAGCGTTCGCTGGGCGTCCTTGGGCAAGGATGGCGTCAGTGAGGCATTGGTGGGCGATACGTGCCTTGCGGGCGGTGATAGAGGCAGCCAGACGTTCGTTGGCGGGGTAGCGGAAGGTGTAGGTGCGTTGAGGGTGGTTCATGGGTGTTCTCCGTGGTTAAAAGTGTTCCTCAATGAGGAGTACTTCGGGGTTGAAGGTGAGCGGCGGTGAGTGGTCTCAGTGAGGACACTTACCACTGGGGCGGATATACCCACAGGCAGTAGCCGATGGGGCAAGTAATGAGCAGGAGGGCCGCGGCAAGTAGGTTCGGGAAACGGTCTGGGAACGTGGATTGTTCCACGCGGTCTAGGAAATATCCGAATAGGGCGGAGGCGAGCAGGATGGCGAGGGTGAAAAGTAGTGTGTTCATGGGTAAGTCCTTTGATTATTAAGGGAAAGTGTGTATACAAAATGGGCGGAAATCGGGGGTATATACCCTTTTAAGGGTTTGCAGGTTGGGGGAAGCGGAAATTGGTCAAAAGTCCAAGAACTTTTCGCTTTTCTATAAACAGGGGTATATATGATTTTAGACCTATAAATATATACATAAAAATCCTTATAAATCAGTGCCCCAATATGGTGCATTTTTGGAAAAGCCACTTTTCCGCTGAAGTAACCACTAACATTTGCCCCCTGTGTAATCCTTACATTTTTTTCCAAACAAAAGTCATTCTCAACAACTGGAAAAAAGCCTATTTTTCCCTTGCGTTCGTAGTTTTTTCCTGATAACGTGCTAAGCACGTTATCAAATCTCAGAACCGGCTTCTTGCCGGTTTTTTATTTTGCGTGGAACATAAAAGTGTCCTCAGTGAGGGTACTTTCCCAGCCTTGCTCCCAGCCTTGCTCCCAGCCTTGCTCCCAGCTGAAATCCAGGCGCACGTCTCCCGCGATCCCTTGGTTTTGAGTTTGAAATTCGCCCAGATTTTTCTTGCGCCTTACTGGCTGATAAGGGTTGGGGTTGGGGCTGGTTATAAAGGCTGGTTATAAAGGCTGGCTTACGTGTGCTTTTTAAATAGTGTCCTCAGTGAGGACACTATTTAAAAAACAAGAAAAAAGAGAGAGGGAGGGGCGAACCCCTCCCGCCTGCTTACCCTCTGGAGATGGCTTCCGCGTGACTCACGTTGTGAGGCACTTTCCGAGGGGGCATTGCTTCTACTTTTTTCGCTTTTTTCGCTTGCGCTTTTTTCGCGATAGCGTCTGCTTTGCTTTGCTCGTTTTTAGCAGATGCTTCTAACCGCTCCGCCGTTATCGTGGTAATAACCGTCTCAAGATCCGCTAGTGTGAGCTTGCCAGCGCGCACCATACCGAAGACGGTGTCGATAGCGGGAATGCTATCTAGTGCCTCTTGTGCCTCCTTGCGTGCTTTTTCAGCAGCTGACTTCACAAGCTCAAGCCTAGCCTGCTCCGCTTTTTCTGCTTGCGCTTTTTGCTTTGCGGTCATGGTAGGAGCTGACTTTTTATCTGTAGCGGGTTTTGCTACAGCATGGAATCCAGCGCACGCGCCGTTGCCCGAACCAACCTGATACCAATGTATTATCTTGGCGTCATTGCCTTGACTTTTTACAATTTCAGCATTAATAGCACCTAGCAGATAGTCACCCATATATCTCCCTATGTTGTGCTTTTGTGACTGGGTTATTACATCTTTAAAGTCTTGAAGGAAAGGCGCAAGAATTTTATTGATAGAAGGTTGACAAATTGGGCGAGTGCCGAATTCTTGCCCTAGCAAAATGCCTGCTTTTTTGCATTCCGTGGCGGTTGCGTTTGCGGAATCGGCAGTGATGGTATTGATAGAAATAGCAAGGTTTTTTCCAAGTGCGAAAGTAGGGTTAGTTTTCATGGTTAGACTCCAATAGTGTCCTCAGTGAGGACAGTTAACAGCGGGGGCGCAACTTGGGCGCTTATCCGCCGACCCCTCAGCAAGATTGCTTCGGGACAGTTGCAAGACTATATGAGGGGCGGGTGCTATGTAATAAGTACATTACACAAATAAAAAGGTAATGAAATCAAAGACTTAGCAGATGGAGGGGGTGAGCCTAGATCGGATTGTCATAAAAAACAGTGTTCCACGGCAAAGCTCAGTGAAAATGCTAGGATATGCTATGGCAAAGGTCAGTGAGGATACTAGAATATGCTATTTTTTTAGTGCTAAGTTGTTGTTTTTAAAGGGAATAGTGGTCACTCACGTGCTAAGTGTGAAAGTACATTATAAATCAATGACTTACCCCCACCCCACTTTTTTAAACAATTTTACACGTGCGCCGGGTCGTACTCCCCCCTCCGCCACGCGCCCATCCTTTACATCCTAATAATAACCGTGTATGATTATTTTAAGTCACTCCTCCGTGGCCCCCCGCCCCCAGTCGGACACTGGGTTTCCCAGGAGTTTGTTTATGTGTACCCGAATCCTACTCACCGCTTTCTCTGAGTCCCATCTCGCCACCTACAACGGCAAAAAATACCAAGCCATCAGCTTCGATAGTCGCTGCGACCTCACCACCCAGGAGGACGCCCGCATTCAGAAAGCCGTCCTGAGTTTTGCCAATAGCGACAAACCAGGCGTCATGGTGTTGAACCCCGACATCTGTGTCGAAACCTGCGAGTTCACTGACACCGTGCCGGAAGGTGCGCTGATCATTGAATACGTAGAGCCCGCTCAGTAAACACCCCGCCAGGCAAGCCCCACTTGCCTGGCGACCTCACCCACAAACGGACATTACTCATGAACCCTTACGAAGTCCTCAATCTGTCCCCAGACGCCGCCCCTGCCGACATTCGTGCAGCCCATCGCACCCTGGTGATGGCTTGGCATCCGGATCGCAATGCCGACCCGCGTGCGCCTGAGGTTTTCCTTTCCATCCAGAAGGCCTACGACATCCTGAAGGACCCTGTAACGCGAGCGGCGTATGACGCCAACCCCTGGGACCTTAACGCCCCTCGTAGCGACCTTATGACGGCCCAGCAATCCGCCATTGAGAACGAAGCGCGTAACCTGCTGTCCATCATTTTCAGACGCCACGTCGACGGCCTCAGTATTGCGTCAGCCAAAAAGTTCGACATGCACACGGTCATCCATCGTGAGCTGACCAATGGCATTTCAGTCGTGAAAAACGAAAGCCGGAAAGCCTACCTGACAGCGGTGAAGCTGAACGCCATCCGTCACCGGCTATCCAAGACCCCGTTCCTGCACCAGGTGCTGCGGGAGAAGCGGGAAGCTAATGCTAATGCCTGGTCCAATGCTCGCTTCCAGACCATGGTCGCTCACCGAGCGCTGGGTATTTTGCTGGAGGTAGATTACGAGGCAGATCCAGAACCTGCCTCCACTTTCAGTTTTACCCAAACCTCCGACTACCCCTTCCGTACCTCTGCAGGTGGATACTCCCCATGAAAGTCGAAATAACCCGAACCATCAGACAGAAAGAAATTGTGGACGTCGAATTTCCGTACTTCTACCAGCACGACCTGAGCCTAGATGATGCGGGCGACACGGTCATCTACGGCAAAATTGAAGAGAAGGTGCAGACGACAATAAAAATAACTTCGGAGTACGGTAGCGGACGTAAAGAGTACGAACTCGCAATAGAGCGCAGGAGCCTGCCCAGCTATGCGTGCTACATCAACAACTCAGAGTACGCCAGCAGTAAAGAAGAGTTTCTGGCTGCCAAAGCAGAAGCCATTGCCGCCCTTAACCAACTTAATGGAGATTGACATTATGCGTTTTAATAAAAACACGAAAACAATAACGACTTGTTAGCCGACCGGCTGGCAGGAAACTGAAAGAGGAAAGTAAAGATGGATAACCAGCACCAGAAAATTAAAGGCTACCGCGATTTGAGCCAAACTGAAATCGACTTGATGAACGAAGGCAAAGAACTGGCAGAAAAGTGTGGCGCGTTTATTGCCAAACTGGAAGCCGACAGCACTACCGACAAACGCAATGTTGCACTGGGTAAAACCAATTTGCAGCAGGGCTTTATGTGGGCCATCCGTGCAGTAGCACAGCCAACAACTTTTTGAGGTGAACCATGCAAAAAGCCAGAGAATCGTGGGGTCATGCAGATATTGTTACCGGAGCTAGAGCACTGGAAAGCAACAAAGCGCCAGAAGGCGGGCCGGTACACCAGATGTTGATTGCAAAGCGGGAAGCGAAGCAGAAATGCCGTGCAGAACGCCATACCAAGCAACAGGCAGGAATGCGCTGAAAGCTATGCCGCTGCTTACATAGGGCGGCTAACACCGGAGTTAAGCAGTGAGCGAACAGAGTGAGCGAGTCCAGCGAACAAAGTGAGCGATGTTGAGCGCGTTGTTATAAACCAGACCACTTTAAACTATGAGGATATATTTATGCAATTTGAAGCGTTCCCAAAAATGGCAAGACTTTCACGCGAGATTATTATTACTGAGAAGATTGATGGGACAAATGCGCAGATTTACATCGGTGAAGACGGTAGCTTTCTTGTTGGTAGCCGCACCCGATGGATTACGCCAGATGATGACAACTTCGGCTTTGCTCGATGGGCATACGACAACAAAGACGAGCTAATGCAGCTTGGCACTGGCAGGCACTTTGGCGAGTGGTGGGGGCATGGCATACAGCGCAAGTACGGGATGGATCGAAAAGCCTTTTCGCTTTTCAATGTGTATCGCTGGGGCGATGAAAGGCCAAGCTGCTGTGACATTGTTCCTACTCTTTACCGTGGGATATTCTCGCAAGAGGCAATTGATGCAACGTTGGAGGATTTGAAAACTAACGGCAGCAAAGCGGCAACCGGTTTTATGAAGCCAGAGGGGATTATTGTTTACCACTGCGCGGCGGGCATTGGCTTTAAGAAGACGCTGGAAAAAGACGAAGTGCCGAAGTCTATTTCTGGTTTATAACACCTGAGTTAAGCCGGCGCGTGTGCCGGAACACACAAACCCCGATCAAGCCACGACACGCGCTCGGCTTGAAGGCGGCATAAGCCGTCCAGTGTAGCGGACTTGATGCGGTTGTTATACGACGAACACATATAGGATGAGATTGCAGTGGAAATGTCTAAGTGGTTAAGAAAAGGGGCTTTCAATGAGAAAGACGAATACTACACCCCTCCAATTTTGGCTGAAGTTATTGTTCCTTATGTGCCGGAGGGCGCTAAGGTATGGCTGCCGTTTGACACAGAAAACTCTGAATTTGTCCACGCATTCGCCGGAAGGAACGAGGTTATCTACTCACATATATGGGATGGCCGGTGTTTTTTCGAGTACGAACCGGAACAATACGATTGCGTCGTTAGCAATCCGCCATTCACGCGAAAACTGGAAGTGTTACAGAGGCTATACTCATTTGGTAGGCCGTTCGCAATGGTGCTGCCTTTGCCGATGTTAAATTATCAAGAGGTCGGCAGTTTCTTTCTCGACAAGGAATTGCAGCTCCTTATTGTGGACAAAAAGGTGTCGTTTGATGGTAATACAGCATCGTTCAATAACAGTTTTTTCTGTAGAGGGCTTTTGCCAAAGGATATTGTTTTCGAGAGCCTGCCACACAACAATAGTAGGAAGCATTATGTCCCTAGCAGAATGCACGGTGATGTGCTGGGAGGCGTATAACGTGGAACTAAAGGGCGAGCGCTTGCGCGAGTCCAGTGAGCAACGCGAACGTCTTTGAACGAATTGTTAGGCATCGGAGCATTGAATGAAAATAGCGAAATGGCACAGCCCCAAAGAACAAAGTTGCAGGCTTGGCAGCCACAGTTGGAGCGTGCCAAGGCTTTTCGAGCTTGCGCGAGACTTGCCGATTATGGACGTACCCCTGTGCCATTTGAATGTGTACTACACCTACGACAAGCTCACCCTGCGGGAAATGGTGATGCACATGAAGGCGGTGCAGGATGCTGATATGGACTTCCCGATTATCCTTGACGAGGATGGCGAGGTAATGGATGGACGGCACAGGATCATGCGGGCGATGCTGGATGGGTGCGAGACAATCAAAGCGGTGCGCTTTGAGGAAAACCCAAGCCCCGACAAGGTTGATTCCGATGCCTAACACCGGAGTTCAAGCGCCGCCGAAGGCGGTCGCGTGCAACGACTTGTTATGCGTAAACACTAACTTACAGAGGAAATAAAAATGGCAACGATGATGGACAAACTAGAAGCACTTGAACTGGCAGCGCACCTGCTTGGCATTGATGAAGATGCTGATGACTTGGACGAACAGGTAGAAGAAAAGATTTACGAACGCTATGAGATTGAGTTCCACAACTTTCGCGTATTAGCTAGTGAGCTGCTGCCCTTGTGTGATGTTGGGCAATCACCGATTACAAAGGAGTTATTCAGAGGCTTCTCAATCCGAGAAGAAACTCACGGCAGATGGTTAGCGAAAGTTGACGCATAAGACTATAAGTTTCATCTGTTTCACTGACCGAGCTTCCCACTTATGAATTTTGATCTTCACCAGTTACCAGCATACCGCACAGAACGCGGTGCTATGTATTGCGCAGACTCATTGGAGATGTTGGCGAAATTGCCGGACAACAGTATTAACTTGGTTATGACGAGCCCTCCATTTGCTCTGCTACGCAAGAAAGAATATGGAAATGCCGAACAACATGAATATGTTGATTGGCTTGCCCAATTTGCAGAACTCGTTTTTAAGAAATTAAAGCCTGACGGTAGTTTTGTTTTAGACTTAGGTGGCGCATACCAGCGTGGTGTACCAGCAAGAAGCCTGTATAACTTCCGTGTTTTATTAAAATTCTGTGACGATATTGGATTTTTTCTTGCTGAGGATTTTTACTGGTATAACCCGTCAAAATTGCCAAGCCCTATTGAATGGGTAAACAAAAGAAAAATGCGGGCAAAAGACTCTGTTAATACTGTGTGGTGGTTTAGCAAAACCGAATGGCCTAAGGCTAATGTAACAAATGTTCTTTCTGAATATAGCGACAGAATGAAAAAGCTTCTGAAAGCACCGGATGAATTTTATTCCCCTGCAAAGCGACCTTCTGGACATGATATTTCAAGTAGTTTTGGCAAGGATAATGGCGGTGCTATACCTTCTAACTTACTGCAAATACCTAATTCTGAATCTAACGGCTCATATTTGGCTGGATGTAAAATGCTCGGCATCAAAGGACACCCAGCTCGGTTTCCTGCCAAATTGCCAGAGTTCTTTATTAAATTTCTGACAGACCCCGGTGATTTGGTGGTTGATATTTTTGGCGGCTCAAACACCACCGGCTATGTTTCAGAGCAACTAGACAGAAATTGGCTGAGTTTTGATATGGATAATGAATATGTTGCAGCTTCAATTCTTCGATTTTTAAGCGGAATGCCAGAAAACGAAATACGAAATATATATTCAAAAGCTTTAGCAAACACTTTTGTAAATCTTGAAGATCATCCATCGGCAAGTGTTTTTAGACAGATGGCGTTTATTTGAAGCAAAGCCCTAACCCCTGCAATAAGCGGCAGCTTTAGCTGTCCGGCTTGATTGCGTTGTTATACGTCGCCTTTGAGGGTTTTAATTTGAAACATTTAGATTTATTTAGCGGCATTGGCGGGTTTGCATTAGCCGCACAATGGGCTGGAATTGAAACGGTGGCATTTTGCGAGATAGATGATTTTTGTGGTAAGGTTTTGAATAAAAACTTTTCAAGCATACCAATACACAAAGATATAAAAACATTAGACGGGAGAGATTATGCAGGAATTGACATCATTACCGGCGGATACCCATGTCAGCCGTTTAGCGTTGCCGGAAGTCAAAAGGCGCAAGATGATGACCGCCACCTCTGGCCGGAAATGCGCCGAATTATTGCACAAGCAAAACCGACTTGGGTTATTTGCGAAAATGTTTATGGTCACATCGCATTGGGACTGGACAGTGTGCTACATGACTTGGAAAGCATTGGCTACGCCTGCCAACCGTTTGTTATTCCGGCTCTTGCCGCAGGTGCAAACCATAACAGGGAGCGAGTTTTTGTTGTGGCCTACGCCGCAAGCAATGGATGCGATGAAAGCAAGGCCACCAGAAGCAATGAGGCGGCAGATGGATACAGCGAGGAAAGGAAGAACAAAAATAGCAACCATGAAAGACGCTGCTGTTTACGGGCTGGAGTGGACTGGAAAAGCGGAACGGCTTGGGGATGGGGAGCTGAACCCGAACCGATTAGAGTGGATGATGGGGTACCCAATAGGATGGACAGAAATAAATCCCTCGGAAACGCAATAGTTCCACAAGTGGCTTACGAGATACTGCGTTGCATACGCGACGTATAACGTGGAGCTAACGTGCGGCCAACAGACATAACCAACTGAGAGGAAATTAGATAATGAAAACATTTAAACGAAGCTGCGTTTTGGCCGTCTCGTTGAGCGCTATGTTATGCGTAACAGCCTGCGACGTTCAGTACAAAAATGGCGGCGGGCTTACTCAGACGCAACCTGAAAACCCACGATACAAGGTAGTAACAATCGAGGGGGGGAAATATATTGCCTTCCAAACAGCTTACGGCTACTGGAACTATTCGCCAGTTGCTGAAAGCTGCGGGAAGTGACGTATAACGAACAGCTAAGTGGCAAACAAACGAGGAGCTAGCAATGACTACAGAAGAAGCAGAACAAACAGGCGTATTGGCGGAGGTTGGTTTGTCCAGCGCCGTAGGCGCGAACTTGAGCGCCTTGTTAGGCGTAAACACAAATGAGGGAAAGATAATGATGCAAGCAGGTAAAGTGTTGTGCCACGTTTCAACGTGCCAGCGTACAGAGTGCAAAGATACTGGCATTTGCCACGCTGCAATATCCCGCACAGAAGAATTGCTAGGCTGCCCGTTCTGCGGAGGCACACCAAAATACTCACCAGAGGCTGACAGCGTTGCACACACCGGCCAAGGCTGGCCGCACCAACTGACCCACAACTGCCCTGTGTTTGAAACGCAGATGCTGGTGAGAGTGCCGCGCAAAACAGGAACTAAGGCTGATCTTTTCCATAAGTGGAACAGTCGCCAACCTGTTGACACCTAACGTTGGAGTTCAGCGGCGCGCTTTAGCGCGTCCGCTGGAACGACTTGTTGGGCGTTCTAAGTGCCGCTTGCCTTTTTGCGCGTAGCATGTAAAACATCCCAAAAGAGGATATTATGGCAACCACTACTAGCCAGAAAACAGTGAAAAACACGCCTACCAGTACCGTCGGACGAGGTAAGGCCGTCACCCTTGCCGTAGCGCCAGAAGTTGACCGTTGGTCAGATGATGCGGTGACGCTCTGTCTTGGCAATAGCCTTGACCATTATGAGACTTGGCTGCCGCCGCAGGTCATCGTGTCCGACGGAGCCTATGGAATCCTTGGGTTCGAGGGAGATACCTCCGACCACCTTGGTATGCCCGATTGGTACGAACCGCACGTAAAAGCGTGGAGCGCGAAGGCCACCGCTCAAACGACCCTATGGTTCTGGAACTCTGAAATTGGCTGGGCAGCCGTGCATCCCGTCCTAGAGCGCCACGGATGGCGGTACGTGAACGCCAACGTTTGGAACAAGGGCAAGGCTCACATTGCCGGGAACGTGAACACCGCGAAAATTCGCCGGTTTCCCGTCGTCACCGAGATGTGCGTTCAGTACGTCTTCGAGCCGCGCATTGATGGTCTGACCCTGCAGCGCTGGCTCTATCGGGAGTGGAAGCGCACCGGCCTAGCCCTCAAGAAGGCCAATGTCGCCTGTGGTGTCGCGGACGTTGCCGTTCGCAAGTACCTAGACCAAGGGCACCTTTGGTACTACCCGCCGCCCGAGATGTTCGCCAAGATGGCCGCCTATGCCAACGAGCTCGGCAACCCCGAAGGGCGGCCCTATTTCTCGCGCGATGGTCAGCTACCAATGACTCAAGAAGAGTGGGCTGCCATGCGTTCGACGTTCCATTGCCCTATGGGCGTAACCAACGTTTGGGAGCGCAACCCATTGAAGGGGGCAGAACGCATCAGGGTTCCCGAAATTAGCGGTAAGGCCGCCCATCTGAACCAGAAACCGCTCGACCTGATGAGGATGATCATTGAGGCATCGAGCGACCCTGGGCACGTAGTTTGGGAACCGTTTGGAGGGCTGTTCTCGGCATCGCTGGCCGCCAAGCAAACCGGCCGCCGCGCCTTTGCAGGCGAGCTGGACCCAACCTATTTCCAGCTCGGGCTTTCCCGCTTCAAGCAGACGGACCTGTTTTAGTCGTCAAACGCGGAGGTTTGTATGAGCGACTTGTACTACATGGACGCGCATCTTTTAGCGACAGGGGACCTTCTCGTAGACCCTCACACCATCAGACAACAAGAAAGACCGTGCCCTGCGTGCTTTGAAATCCACAGCCCGGAGTTTGCTTGTCAGTCTGGGTTCCGTCAAAAATTGGAGTTACCTATGAAAGAAATCATGACAACTGAACGCCTAGCGCTGGCTAACAAAAATCGGCAGTCGCTGGTGTCGACGTTGAGAACGGCGACTGGTATGGAGGCTACTTCCAACCTCTTCACTTTGACTTCTGTCGATATCCGCAATCAGCCCGACCGCACTGCACTGTACAGCTCGTACCACACGGAGCGTTTTAGAGAAAAAATGAATCTGGCTTACGCTTCTTTTCGTCAGCAAATGGTTGCGTTAGCGATGGAAGAAGCCCAGTTATTGGAAGAGGAGTTCAAAAACTTATGACGATTCATCCAGATTCGTTGAAAAGAGACACCCCGGCGTCTTACTACTGCCAGGAGTGTAAGTATCGGCACAACAAAGGCAGTATTCGGTACCACGAGCACTGGGCGTGGAGGTCGGAGACGCCTGAGGTGTTGAAGGGTCGGAAGGCAACCAAGCAAGCAGGGTTCACAGACCCTTACTTGGCGGTAGGTGTGTTTTTTATCATGTTTGGCATACTGGTGTCCGGAGTTATGGCAGGTTCAGGTTGGCTGAGGCTTTTGGAGGAACGTAAGCTTGAAGTGAAGGCGTTTGAAGCCTCTGGTAACGCCCACAACGAGAAGCCTAGAGGACTGGTTGTTTGGCACGATGACGCCAGGGAGGTCACGTGCTACGTGTACTTAGATAAGGGGGTTTCGTGCATACCTGACACGAAGAAGGCCACTTGGCTTTTGAAAAATCCTGAAGGAGTACCGCCGCAATGAGAAAGTATTTGAACGGTTATTTTCTTTTTAATTTGTTGTTTATTGCGTCCGCCGCGTTTTACGGTGGGATGGGCAAGAGGCTGGAGGAGGCTTTGACGGAGAAGCTCAGGTTGCAACGGTTGCTGCTCCAGTACCAGTTGCTGCAGGCGTTGACGGCGAAGGTGGAACCCAAGTCTCCTTTACCTTTGCAGGAGGAAGGAGATTCCGATGGGCGGCATTAAACGAGATCCGTCTATCCCGCCCTACACACGGTGCGAAAAGTGCTCAAAGCCGGTGTTATCAGCGAAGTGCCTGCCATTTTGTAGTGAAGGGTGCAAGAAAGCGGCGGCAGATTGTGAGAAACTTCGCCTTGCTCACCGGCGTCACAGGAGATCGGTATGACTACTTTGTACGTAACCACTATGAAGAGACCTTACCCACTGGACGACCAGGAACCGATCCTGTTGCAGTCAACGCTGGTATTGGCTGACGTCGTGCCGACACTGGGTCGAGCAGGATGCCCTGGTCGGTTTCTGGACGACGTGGGGGAGAGCCTGAACCATCCTCCGCAGGTAGGTGGCAGGCGGTTGCGAGAATTTTTGACTAACGACGGCGGATTGCTGTCGTTTTACCAGATCGATTTAACCAAAAAAGAAGGTAGTGAATTGCATGATAATGAACATTTCTGATCCGCAACACGAGCGCCACGCCAGAGGGTTGGTGGAGGCTTTGGCTGACAGGCGGGCCACCTACAAGTGCGACCCTAACCCGTACATGCGGCGTACAAGGGACCCTCTGACAGGGCAGCCGCTGAAGGTGACCCCAGTACAGAAGCTGGCTAAGATGCCGTTTGTCACTCTCCCTCAGATGATGAACTTTCGGAAGAAAGCACTGAAGGTTATGTCGGATATGTCGTGCGACCTGTAGGGAGAAAGCTGAGAATCCTGCTGGCTTGTGAGTACAGTGGGGTTTTTCGGGAAGCTTTTACCGCCCTGGGGCATGATGCCTGGTCAGTGGATCTCGACCCATCGCCGGAAGACAGCCCTCGGCATTTGCAGATGGATATCAAATCCTTCCTGTCGGTGAATGCTGCACGCTTTGACCTGGTGGTGGCTTTCCCGCCATGCACGCACCTGGCCAGATCCGGGGCCAAGCATTGGCCGGAGAAGAGGGCTGATGGTCGGCAGCAGGAAGCCGCAGATTTCTTTATGTACTTTGTGCATTTGCACAAGACTCAGCCCCAACGGTTTCCCAGGGTGGCGATTGAGAATAGCGTGGGGTGCATGTCTACCAAGTACCGGAAGCCGGATTGTGTGGTGCACCCCTTTCACTTTGGAGAGCCGTTTAGCAAGCAGACGTGCTTCTGGGTGCACGGTGATCTGCCAGCACCGGTTCCAACGGTTGAACCTCCTTACGACAAAGGGGAGTTTTACATCGTGCCGAAATCAGGAAAGAAAGTCCCAGCCTGGTACAACCTTCCGCAGACAAAAGACCGCGGTAAGAAGTGGTCGAGGGCTTTTCCCGGGATGGCGGCGGCTTTAGCCCAGCAGTGGAGCGACCACATAATTAAAGGAGCAGGCAATTGAACAATATCGACTGGATACCGGTAGGTAAAACCCCGAAAAGTGGGGTAGTTTTCGCCGTTTGTGGGCGGGAAACCGGGTCAAATAGGCCGTTCTGGACCCGTGGTTTTTACCTGGCTGAGTACGCTAATCAAGCTACAAGGCAGGAGTTGGCGGCGGAAGGGAAGGATAATTTCACGTATTCCGAGCTCCACGACGCTTGGTTTTGGCCTGAAGGGTGGTACGAGACGTGTGATTTTGACGGTTCAGCTTACCCGATGGGGGGCAGCCCCAAGTTTTATGCGGAGGTGGAACTGCCGCTCTGCCTGATGGCGGCAGCCCCTAACAGTCGTTGACATCCCAGCCCCTCCCCTACACAATTAAAGCCTAACTTTGTCTCCTCGCTTGAGGTTTAGTAATGGCTATTGAACGTGACCTGGTGATTGACCAAGGGGAAACGCTGGAGATCAGCCTCAGGTGGATCTCCAAGGAAACCAAACTGCCGGTTGACATCACCGGTTGTGAGTTTGTCTTGCAGGCGCGTAAGGAAAAGGCCTCCACCTCGGCAGTGCTATTGGACATGACCACTACGAACGGTCGTATACCGATCGTGGACGCAGCGGACGGTAAGTTTAAGCTACTCATCACCGACGAGCACTCTTTCACTTTGACCTTGACACCGGAACCTGCCAACGCCAGCAAGCGCGAATACTACGAGTTGGTATGCCGGCACCCTGACGGTAGGGTTACCAAATTGTGGAAAGGGAATACCGTTTTTTATAAAGCCACCGTGTACCCGGCCTGAGATAAGGTATGGAAGATGAGTTGGTCACTAGCGAAGAATTTGTTATCACGGAGACTCCTGACCCTCATTTTAGCGTGGTGGTACCTGAGGGAAGTGGGGTTGAGTTATTGGTTGTTACTGAAGCCACTGTTATCGAGATCCTGGATCCTAGAGTAGGGTCTCCGACCACCATAGAGTTGGGAGGGGAGCAAGGGCCGCCAGGGCCGCCGGGGTCTGGTAGTGGCAGTGGAAATTCTTTCTTCCCGGCGGGTTGGTAATTCATGGTCGCATACGTCCTAGCAGCAAATGCAACGCTCCGTGATGTCGGCAATGCCGGCATCTGGGGCGTGGCGACTGCGCGTGCCGGCGGCGACACAGTAAATACCAACGGGTTTAACCTGACACTGGATCAGGACACTCGTTACGGGTTATCTGGTACACCCTCAACCAGTTTTGGCTCCATTACGATCAATGCCACCAAGGGCGGTAATCTTTTCATAGATGCCACGAAGGTATGGCTGGTTCCCTACGACACAGGGTCTGGCACGCTGACTGCTGGCACGGCAATCACGTTGACAGGTGTTACCTGCAATACGATAGGGCTTTACTCTGCTATCAATGTCGCGCCTGTTTTGTCTGGCGTTGCAACCGGCTGGCTCAAGGTCACTAATGCCAGCGGGACACCCCCAAGCTCAGGGACTTTTACGCAGGCAGGGTTTACGTTCACGATCACGGGAGCGCCGGTTAAGGGCTTCATTGAGATCGTCGGTGATGAAGCATCAACAATAAACGCCAACCGCCTCGGCACCGTTACGATGACCGGCGACTGGTTTGAGGTGGGTACAACTTCAGGTTCCAGTGCGACAACGTATCAACTGCCAACAAACGGCGGTATTCAATACTATCAAGCGGTATGGGTTGAAACTGCCGTAGGCTCTGGGATTTATGAGCCGTACCCGTGTTCCGGCTCGCTGGTGGCGGCTTCTTCTACGCCTACCGATGCAGTTAGAGGTAAGTTTTGCTGGGTATCTACGGCTGGAGTTTTGCGGCTAGGGTCTGACGGCACCAATACCGTAGGGCATGTGCCAACGTCGGGGCGCAAGATCCGCGTACCTAATATCCTGCTCAATAACTGCACTACAGCAGCCAGAACCGCCAACGTATTGCCTAATGCCACGCTCGCTACCCGCTACGACTTCACCACTACAGGTGGCGGCGTGGTAGCAATGGATAAGGTTAATTGCAACTGGTATCTGAGCATATCGCAAGCCTACTCTTGCAACCTAAGCTATGTAGCGACGGGAGAGCAGATCAGTGTCGCTGAGATAGCGCAACCGTTGACTTGGAGCCATGTGGTAGTGGGGCAGACGGCAGCGCAGGCTCAAATAGCGCTGATAATGTCACTTTGCTTTGCTGGAGGCACGATCAGTAATTGCGCCTTTACACGGGCTACGCAAGCTACTGCACTGGCGGTTAGGACGCTATCCGATATAGCTGGTTTTACATTTACAAGTAATCGGTGGTGTTCCCGTGTCTTGAGAGCCGCCGCGAATACCATGATGGCGACTGACACACGGGCGGTTAATTCCACGTTCACCAATGAAGTGAATATGGGCATGGTCAACTGGGTGACGTGTACCAATATCACTTATACCAATACGACCTACTACGACTGTCTTACCACGACAGCAACGGCGAACCCGATTTCCTGTTTCCAACCATCTTCCGGCAGCTCGAACATCAAGATTGATGGTTTGACTTTCGGGGGCTTAACCAATGTCCAACCCTACACGGCTTTGCTGACGATTGCAGCAGCAGGGTGTACCAATATCAAGCTGAGAAATATCGGCACCAGCCCCTCATCGCAACTGAGCTTAGGCTCTGTTAATGCTACTGGGCTGATCTACGCGCTGGCGGCGGGAGCTGCTGCCTCTGACGTAAAAATCCAAAGGGTGTTTTGCTCAAATACTCGCACGGGGATCATGACGGGCGACAACTCCAGCACTCGCGTCACGATGGAAAACGTGATGGGGGACTACGCTGATGCGGCAGATGTATCGGCGGTACTGAACTACGAGCAAAAAGGCATCGGCGGCACACACGCGCTTACAGCCCAGACCGCTATCTATGGCACACATTGGCTAGACCGTTTCATATCAGCCACGGTGGGGCGGGTTGCTGTTTTGATGAACGAGGCGAGCACACTCACTGCATCCCAAGTAATCCTGACCGGGGGGGCAGCCTTTACCGCAGCTGGCGGTTTGTACATGCCAGTTATCGGGCAGACCGCGACATTTGAGATGCCGTATTACGCAAAAGGACATAGCAGCTTCACAAATAGCGCACTGGTGATGGCAGGCGGCACAGTAGGTAACTACCGATTTGAGTATGCAATTAACAAGAATGACGGAGCCGGCTGGAGTGCGATGACCGCGAGTGCGTACACGGCGGCTGCGCTTGCTACTGCTCTCAGCGCACTAACGATCAGCCCTGTTGACGGATTCAAGCTGCGCATCAAGATAAGCACCACGACAACCAACGCCACAGCTATTACGTCCGTGTACGTTATTACCGGTACCAGTGCGGCGAACCAGGCTAATTACTACCCTCTGGACACCATAACCCTGTCTTTAACCGGCTTGGTGACTGGCTCCGATATCGTGGTGTTGGCGGCGGGTACGGAAACAGAACGGGTAAATGTGGACGCAAACGCCGGTACGACTTACAGTTACGTGTACTCAGCGGTGGAAGCTGTGGATATAGGAGTCTTTAAGGCGGGGTATGTCCCCTTCTACATCAGAAATTACACCCTGTCAGAAGCAGACAGTAGTCTGCCGGTTGCCCAGGTTGCGGATAGAAATTACTTAGCTTAACTATGAGAGGGCAGCAGCAATGGCAAAGATAATTGACGGTGATGATCTCGACGTCGGCACCGAAATCACGATAGATACCGCGGCGAAGACCTTCACTTTGGTTGTCGCCGGCACGCTGGTAGCGAAAGACGGCGTGACCTTGCAGGCGCTCTACAGTAAGTTTATTAAGTTGTGGGAAACCTCGGCTTACAATAAATTTCCTTTCCCGATGTATGCGATAGATGCTAAGTCTGGGCAGTTCCAGTTCGGTACGGACGGCGGAACTTACAACGGCTGGAAGCCTGCGAATGACGCTACACGGCAGATGCTGCGTGATGGCGGATGGTCTGAGTATTCTTCAGCAGGGGTGCTGAACCGTCAGTACGTAGGTATCGCCTCCCTGGGTGGGGTTAACACCGGCGCTCAGCTCTATTATCAACGGGCTTCTGGGGATGCCGCCAGCAACTTCACCTTTGATGACGAGGTCAACGAAGGTATCCAGGTTTACGGCGATGTGACCAACGGAAACTTTGATAAGCGGACATTTTTCAAGGGGTTCGTGCGGGAGTACAGCTATAAGTACAAGGACTCTGTATTAGCGGATACCGGTCAGACGGCGACAGGTGCCTACACAGTTAACGTCCTGTTGTCGAACGAGTCTGATCTGGACATCACAGCCAATGACGCGGCTATGACAGAGGCGCCTTACGACAAGATCGGGGTTAAATACTTCTCCGGGGCGTTTTCTAAAGATGTCGATCTGGTGGGAACAGCTCGTAATTTCGGTATCGTTATTGACGTCGGCACACACTCAGGGATCGATGGCAGCATGTCTGCTGCGGGCAACACTCTGACTTCAGCGGCAGCCGGCATCACCGGAGCTGATTACACAGGCGGCACGTTAACTGTTCATGAAGGCACCAACAAAGGCGTGTATACAATCAGCGGCACACCTACCGGATCGGTGATAACTATTACCGGCACGTTCGCCGCTGCTGAATCAAACTCCAGCTTCACACTTCAGCGTGCGACCCCCGTGTCGGCATCACTGGCGCAGATTTACACCAAGGTGCAGTACCTGCTCCGCCAGGACACAGACATCGACAGCACAGGCGGCACTGTAAACGGAAAAACAGCGTCACTGTTGCTGAACTTCGTGGGATCTGACCTGAAGTGCGGCTTCTACAACCCTACCAACCCTAACGGCGGCGGTTCTGGAGTTATCATCCAAGGCATTCGGGATGCGGATATCAACAGCGTCACGTTGTATGACAACACCGGTACCGCCCTCCTTTTCCCTTACGCATCGGCAGGTACGTTGAACTTCAACTCCTTCCTGCAGTCTGGCGGAACCGGCTACTACCGGATGTACTTCACGAATGATGACGCAGGGAACAACCTGGGTTACGACTACGGAACCTCTAACGCCATTACAGTGAATGACAAGGATGGAAATCCGATCACCGGCACGATCTCTAGCGCCTCGGTCGCCTTTAGTTACGACTTCACTAACAACGTCCAGCGTGGAGCAGCCTCCGCCAATGACGAAGCTCCTGTGACGATCGTAGCCGGTAACAAGGGCATAGCGAAACCCGTGGTGGCGACCGGCACGATCAGTGCTAGTAAAGGCCTGTCATTCTCTCTGGTTGCCGAACAAGACCGAGCCTATGTGGCCTAATAGGAGCTTCTTGTGGCCATTACGTTTGACGGGCCTAACCGCCGGATAATTCTGGGCAGCTCCACAGTCACCGCCGAGGAAGTATGGTCTCGGTGGGTGGACTGGCTCGAGGAAGACCCGGAGAACCAGAAGTGGCCTTTGGCTTTTAGCCAGGTAGGCGGCGACGACCTTGGAGCGGGGTTGTTTATCCCGATCTACCTGTTCCTGCAGAGCGGGTGGCGAGTGAGACCGATGGAGGCCAACCACCTCCTGGTTATCACCGGCAACCTCTTTGTGCAGGGGGGCGGTCAACCGGTTGTGCAGACGTTAGGAACCTACAATGTCAGCGTGCAGTACACCGTACCCGTACAAGCCCAGGCGTTTGCTACCTCTGGCGGAGCTTCAGTCACTCCAACCCAAATCTGGGATCACGCCCTGGACGGTGGTTACACAGCTGCGATGTGCATGAAGTTGTTCGGGGCTGTGTTAGGAGGCAAGACTTCCATCGTTGATAACGGCGACGGCACCGCTACGGTAACATTCAGGAACCTGGCGGATAACGTGGATGCTTCAGTGTTCCAGGTAGCTGGCAGTGAGCGAACGTCCAGAGTGGATAACTTGTAAAAGTAATTGCCTTTGGTTATATTAAACAAACAGGTGCTTACCTGTTTGTTTAATATAACCCCTAGAAGGAATTACCAAGATGGCAACAATTAAAAGCAAATTTTCAGTAGGTCAGCCAGTGGCTGTCATTAAATCCGGCAAAGCTGGAGTAGTGACTGCTATTGTCGCCACAAAAGACGGCGTGTTTGCTGACGTGCAAACCAATAGCGCGAAGAAACCTTGGCGCCATGCAGAGAGCGCTTTAATCACGCAAGCAGAAGCTGGTAAGGCCGCTGCAGCTAAAGCGAAGGCAGCGTCAAAAACAGTGAAAGCTAAGCCCGCAGTAGTAGCTAAGCCAGCCGCTAAGCCAGCCGCTAAAAAAGCTGCTAAGCCTGTAGCAGCCGCTAAGCCAGCCGCTAAAAAAGCAGCACCTGCGAAGAGAAGTAAGTAAGTGGCCAGACGTCGCTGGTTCCCGGTCGCCAGTTTACGCTGGTGGTTGACTTGGAACTCAGCGACCACTAGCTTGTGGGGAGTTTCAAATAACCCCGAGGAGAGTACGAACATGAAAGATTTAAATTACAAAAAACCCGCCCAGGCGGCTAAGTCCAGCACAGGTTCAGACCCCCATATCCCAGGTACTGAAGTGATGCTGGATACTCCTGCCTTCATCGACCTGACTTCACCTCCTGCGCAAGATCAGCAGATACTGGAGGCACTACGGCAGGCCATGGTAGTCGACGGCGCTGTACAGGAAGGTCGGGTAGTGATCCACCCACGAGGCGACCGCCAAGTAGAAATCATGAAAGCCGTGTCCAACCAACCCCCTGCGTCTTTCGGGGTTTTCCACCTTGTCTAGTATAACTCCAGCCGAAGTAGCCCTCAGCTCGCAGAACCTCTCTCCGTTGGAGAGATCGGTTTTGGAGGCTGTTGTGACGCACAAAGCTAAGAACAGTGAGGACCTGGTTTCTCTGTTAGGTAACCGGCAGATAGTAGTTAGCGCCGTACTGAAAAAATTATATGAAAAGGGACTTTTGTTCCGCGAGAAAGACAAAGCCAAAAAACGAGGTTTTAATTATGCAGCAACCCCTTAAGGCTTCAGAGTCGATTGTCAAATCACTCATGCCCAGTGCCTGGGAAACCTACAAGCATTCTCTAATGTCCAGCGTCGTCGGGATAGCCAGGTTTCTATTTTCATTCCGAGGCGTGAACGTGGAAGGCACTTACGAGAAACGGTACGGCGTGTTGTGGGTTATATTTACTGAGACGATAGGAATCCTGACATCCTTGCTGAAGATAGCAATTGCCACCTGCGCACTCGCAGTGGCGGTACCGCTGTTCATTTTCAGCCCGATTGTTAACTTAGTTATGCTGCCTTTCTACCGCAGGAAGTCTGTGATCGAGTTGAAGAAATTTATCGACGAGCAGGAAGGTTTGTATAAGGGCAAAAAGAAACAGGTGGATGAGGCCCTTGGCGGTGCAGCTTGAATACTGGCGATATTGATGTACATGAATTTGCGAAAACAGTAGACACATCCTTAGTCCCGGTCTTTGGCGAGATCGAGCCTGGATTCACGCCTGCCGACCTGCAGGCGTTCAACTCTGTTGTGGCTCTCCTTAAAAAGCGCCAACTCCCCCAGAAAAAATTGAGGGAGTTGATGTCAGCCATAGGGGCTTACGAGGAGGACTCTTACGGCGGTGAGGAGGGGGATGACGAGGACTACGATGAAACTTTCGATATGGAGAAAGAAGTCGCTGAAGTTCTCCGAACCGTAAAAATCTTGCGCCGGACTATCCTGAGCCCTAATAAGCGTGCACTGAAAGCCGGGGTGACGGTTGGGGACGCTAAAGACGTACTCTCCATGTCTAACAGCATGATAGCCACCCTGATGAAGTCCCATGAAAAGATCATGAATATGGCCAGGTACCGCGCTGTGGAGCAGGCTACTGTGGATATTCTTCGGGAACTTGATGGGGCTGAAAAACTGGTAACGGACTTGGAGGATTTCCAGGCTTCTGGCGCCAAAGGTGATGGACCTTTAGTGACCTCGTTTTTGACTGCCTTGGAGGCGAGGTTAGATCAATGACCGATATCCAAGGGGAGACCTACATCCACAGTTATTCATTCCCTCCTGGCACTAAGGTGGTCGGCCCCCAGGGGGAGGGGATGTGCATAGGGGTTCTCAGGTTGTGGTTCCGGAGTGAGACTATGTATTCCGTGCTGATAGACGGTACGGACAACGAGTGTTGGTGGGTTTCGGAAGAAGTCTTGCTAGCCGGTGACGGACTTTGGAAAGTGACCTTTGTCCCTGAAAGGCTGCCGGAGACTTTCCCATGAGCGTGGAAACCACTGCAAATTACATCGCCAGAGTTAAGGCAGGTATATCCAGAAGTAACGACCTATCCCAAGCCCCTCAATGGATTGAGAAGAATACTTCCCACCCAGAGGACAACCAGAAGCGTTGGACGTTCACTGGGCACGAATACCAGATGGCTATCTTGTCTGACACCGCCAAGATCGTGGACATACAAAAGTGTTCGCAAGTAGGTATGTCAGAACTGTCAGTGCGGGGAATGCTGGCGCTGCTGGCCATGGAAAGAAATTTCACATGTATTTACGTACTCCCTACTGCAGGGTTTGCCAGCTCGTTTACCAAAGGCAGGATAGATCCGGTTATTGAGTCCTCCAAGTACCTGAAGGCAGCGGTCAATAAGAACGTCGACTCCACCGAAATGAAGCAGATAGGCACCTCGTTCCTGTACATCAAAGGTACCGTTGGTAAGAGTGCCAACATCTCGGTGCCTGCCCAAGGCCTGTTTAAGGATGAGGTGGATTTCTGCGATCAAGCCGCTCTGAAAGGCTTTAACTCCAGGTTGGGCCATGCTGGGGAGAGGGAAATCCAGAGGGGGTTTTCTACACCTACCGTAGCCAAGTACGGGATCAACGAGGCATTCCTTGCGGGATCGCAAGCACATTACTGCGTCAAGTGCCGGCACTGCCTCCAGTGGGTAGCTCCTAACTTCGAGCTTGATGTTGAGATCCCGGGCTTTGAAGACTACGTAGCCAACTTCGAGAAAGAGGATTTGGACTCGGATCGGCATCAGATTCACAAAGCCTTTATCCGGTGTCCGGACTGTAAGACCCCTATCGACTGGAGAGATATCTGTAACCCAGCGAAACGGCAGTGGGTCCACAAGTACCCGGATCGTGAGAAACACAGCTACCAAGTCTGCCCGTATGACGTTCCCAGCATCAACACGCTAGGTAAAACCCTGTCGCAAATGACAGAGTATCAAACGAAAAAAGACTGGGTGAATTTCAAATTAGGGTATCCGTTTGAGGACTCTCAAACGTCGTTCCTGGATGCGATGATCGTAGCCAATAAGACAGGGCGTGCCCTCCACATCCCTGAGATGGATTCAGTCAGCGAAGCCAACCCTCCTAAGGTTTGCAGCAACACCTTCTGCGGGATTGATATAGGAAAGACCAGTTGGTTTATCGCGTTATCGGAAGACCCTCAGATAGCAGGGAAACTAAACATTATTTACCAAGAAAGGATCCGGCAAGATGGCGATGATTACCTGTACCGTAGAGTTAAGTATCTTGAGAAGTGCTTGGGGTCCGTTAATGGCGTTATGGATGCTGGCCCTGACATCAGCACCTCTAAGAAATACTGCTCCAACGGCAATATAGGGCAGACCTGGGCTTGCTACTACGCTCGGAAAGGTAAGGATACCTTGGACATTATCGAACTCAATGACGAGGAAGGGATTATACGGGCAGCTAGAACCGAGACCCTTAATGACCTTGCCGGCGAAGTGAACGCTGGCAGGATTGGATTTCTCGATGACGGAGATTTCCCTTTGGTGCGTCAGCACCTGTCTGCCTTGAAGCGGATCGACAGTGTGATTGAGGGGGATCAAGCCTCGAAGTGGGTTAACACCGGTGACGACCATTACGGCCATGCTTTGAATTATGCCCACATAGCTTTTAAAGTAGCCAGGATGCGCCTAGACATCCCTAAGATAATAGGGGTGTTACCGATGGCAGGGGCGGTACGGTTGAAGTCCAAAGACATTGACATAAGTAAAACTTACGGGCAGCTTCTAAATCCATAGAGGATTGCGGTAGACTACCACTCATAACTTGAGGACATGCACTTGGCCGGTGAACAGCAAACAGTGATGCCTAAGCGCCTTCTTACGAAGGCGGCGGCCCAGACCCCGGCGTCTGGCGTGGAAAATGGACAGGCTATATCGGTTGATAGTTTTAGCGTCCTGAACCAGACGGTTCAATCCCTCCGTGCGAATAACAAAGTTCCTGAAGCACTGCGCCAACTGGTTTCGTTTGACGGGACAGTGTCCTCTGCGGTTTTCAGCTTTGTTGAGGTAGCTCAGTCAGGGTACAAGGTAGCTGCATACGACCCCGTCACCCATACCTACTCGCCAGAAGCTACTCGACTGGTCAACACCTTTATCGCCAGGCTGAACAGCCTGTCCGATTACAGTAAAGGGTTCGCTGACCGGATGTCGATGGACACCCTTATTGAGATGGGCCTTCTGGAGACGATCACTACCGGCGCGGTCTGCCAGGAGCTCGTACTCGACAAAGCTCGTTTGCCCGACACTATCAACATGTTTTCCTATGACACGGTGGAGTGGAAGGCTAAGAACGGCGCCAGATACCCAGTTCAGAACGGCTCCTCAGGCGAGATATCATTAGACTTCGCTACCATATTCATTACAGAGTCCCACCGGTTTGCCTCTAAAGCCCGCGCACGGTCAATGATGGAACCCGCTATAACCACCTCGTGGTATTTCAACGAATTCATTGAAGATATGCGGCGTACAGTCCGCAGCCAGGGTAACAGTCGTTTAACTGTCACCCTGAACGCCGAAAAAGTTATAGCGTCAGCCACCACAGAAGTGCAGGCTGACCAGGCGCTTCTGCAGGCATTCCTGGAGACGGTAAGGACAGAGGTGGAGAATGTCGTTAAGACGCTCAGTCCTGAAGATGCTTTGGTCATGTATGACACAGCAGAAGCCAGCGCACTCAGAATGCTGGGGGAGAAGTCTGATTACGTACCTCTCCTGCAAAACCTCTCAGGGAATATGGCTACCAGCCTCAAGTCCAGCCCCTCTATACTCGGCCTAAGGATGGAAGGGTCCCAGTCACTTTCAAATACTGAGAGCTTGATCTTCCTCAAGATAGCGCGAGCGATCCAGAAACCCCTGGAAACGAATATGTCCAGGATACTGACCCTGGCTTGCCGCTTGTACGGTATAGATGCTTACGTGGAGTTCAGGTTCAACACGATAAACCTGCGCCCAGACGATGAGCTGGAAGCTTTCAAAGTTATGCACCAGACTAGAAACCTTGAGCTGCTTTCGTTAGGATTCTTGACAGATGATGAGGCTGCTTTAGAGTTTGATGTTTGGGCTCGGCCTGCAGGATCCCCGCAACTTAGCGGGACAGGGTTCATGAAAGCAACTACTATAGATGCTTCCAAGGCGTCCCCGAATACGGATGCGCAAGGGGCGGCGTTACAGCCGGATACTCCAAACAAAGGTGGCGGAGCTAGTCAATGAAGCTTAAACATAAAGGTTACTGGTTAGGGACGGTCGAAAGTTTCCAGCACGCTGAACAGCAGGCTCAGAAACAACTCGCCCCTGTCAGTTTGAAAGATATCCATGAAGTGAAGAAGGTCAAATTGGATGCCGGATTTAATCCAGGCTCCATGGACCTTGAAGCAACCTCCCTCGACGTCAGCTACATGACTGAAGTGAAGGATGGCATCGGCATCATAAAGATCGACGGCACCTTAACGAATGATTACAGCCCTGTTAACCGCTACTGGGGCGAAGTGTCCTACGAGGAGGTGGCAGCGGCTGCGGCACAGATGGCGGCAGATCCGAGTGTGAAAGCCGTTCTGTTGGACATCAATAGCCCGGGTGGCGATGCTAACGGTATCGAGCGGGGGTCTGCCGCCCTCGACATGTTGGCACGAGCTAAACCTACCTACTCCTACACAGCCGGCATGATGTGCTCTGCTGCTTACTGGCTCGGAAGTGTGGGCAAGCAAGTGTGGGCTTCCTCCCTGTCGACTGTTGGCAGCATCGGGGTAGTGGCTATCCACAAGTCGTTTGAAAAAGCGATGGCTCAGCAAGGCGTGACAGTCACTGTACTTCGCCAGGGGCAGTACAAGATGCTGTTGAATCCTTACGAGGATTTGACCCCTGAAGCGAAGGAAAGCATGGAATCGCAGATGAAGATCATCTACAGCATGTTCCTTGGCCAGGTATCCGATAAGAGAAACATCTCAGTAGACGCACTGGCAAAGGGCCCAGGGCAAGGGCAGACGTTTCTTGGCTTGCAAGCTGTTAAGGAAGGATTGATAGATCAGGTTGGAGATCACTCTAGGCTGTTCAATCAGTTGAGAAGTAGTTATGCTTCTCAGGCAGCCGGGAATACCGGCATTCACAATATGTCCGAAAGAGGATTGTCTATGAAAATTTTTAACCGTGGTGGCAAGAAGTTTGCCCTCAATGCCAGAGGCCAGGCAGCTGTCGCGGCTGGCTTGAATGAGGACGAAGCAGGTCAGAATGAAGAGTTCCTGGACGAGGTAGTTGAGAAAACTCCTGAAGAGCAGGCCGCAGAACAAGCTGCTGCTGACGCCGCTGCCGCAGAACAAGCCGCTGCCGCAGAACAAGCCGCTGCTGACGCCGCTGCCGCTGCAGCAGCTGGCAAGCCAGCTGCTGCAGATGTCTCGGGCATGTTGCAGATGACTGATCGCTTGATCGAAGCGTCTACCAAGAACACAGCTATGGCCGCAGAACTTACTAAGCTCCAGGCTGAGAATGAAGTTTTGAAGACTGCCAACGCCGGTTTACGCCGCGTATCCATGGCGTCTATTAACCGCATGGAAGTGGCCATGAATATGGCTCCGTCCAAGCAGGAAGATTTTGATAGTGACTCTACTGTTGTCGCCAAGTTTAACCGCTTGGAGTCCGACTTTAACGGTCGCTACAAACCGGGTGCGAAAGCAGAACACTCGAACGGAGGGGACGGTAAGGCAGGTACGGCTGCTAAAACCAGCGAATCGACGGTCGATAAATCTGCCAGAAGCCTGACAAGCCTGAGCTAAAGCTCAATCCCCGAACCCTTGTGAGGTATTTTTAACATGGCAAAGTTCAAGTTCAATCAAAAGGTTGACCTCGACCGTGCAGACATCACCGACGCAGCGATTGGCGCTGCTGCTGGTGAAGCGTGGTCAAGCAATGACATTGGCAAGCTTCTGAAAATCGAAGCCAGCTCAGTGGATGCAAACTACACCGCTATCGCGGACGGCAACGACATCGAGGGTTTCCTCGTTTCTGTTGAAGCTGTCACCGTGAATGACGGCTTCAAATTCGGCAGCGTACAACGCAACGGACGTGTTTGGGTTATCAATGCGGATGCAGGCGCAATGGTAGTTGGCGATTTCGTTGTAGGTGCGACTCAAACCGTAGCTATCGGCACCGCCGGCAAGAGTAAAGTTAAGAAGGGCGCGGGTGTTGCGTTCAAATGGCGCGTCATTGCACTGAAAGTTGCCGGTGCAGTTGGCGATGAAGTTTTGATTGAGCGCGTTTAATAGGAGCCCGCCGATATGCAAGAATCATTGATGATGACCAAGTTCAAGATTCGTGACGCTGGAGGTAACCTCACTGAGGTTCCTTTCCACGCTAACGAATACCAGAAAGCGTCTGAGCACGGCTTGACTCTTACTCAGTACCTTAGCCAGAAATACAGCGAAGGCACTGATGAAGGCAAGTACGGCCCGGTAATCAGCCAGATGATGGGCTCTGCTGGCATGTTCCTGGGTTCCGACCTGGCTACTGGCCTGCGCTCACCTAGCATGAGAGATATCGTCAACGACGGCATCCAAATGTCAAACGTGGTGCGTAACGACGGCTCTGATCGCAACAGCGTTGCTGGTCGTTTGCTGTTCCCTGAAATTATCATGCGTACCATGGAAGCTAACCTCCGTGAGAACAACGATGATTTCATCGGTGGCTGGAACGCCATGATCGCCATGACTGACTCTATCAGCGGCCCGATCTTTGATCAGCCTTTGATCGATGTCTCCGCGCCTGAGGGTAGCCGCGCTAACCCGATCGGCCAGTTGGCATTGCCTGACGTGATGATGTCCATCACTACCAGCAATGTGCCACGTCGCATCGCCACTCGCTCGATCGGTCTGCAACTGTCCAACGAAGCCCAAGCTGCTACTTCTCTGCAGCTGGTTAACTTGGCGATTGCTGCTCAGTCACGTGGCGAGCGCGTAGCGCTGATCGAAGAAGACATCGACGCAATCCTGAACGGCGATCCTGATCGCAGCTCAGAAGGCGCATTGGCTTCTGTGAAAGCGAACGTGTACGACACAGGCATCATTGCTGCAGGCGCTATCACGCACAAAGCGTGGATCAAGTACCTGCGTACTGGCTACCGCCTGCGTAACATCAACCACGTCATTTGTGACTTGGCTACTGCGATGGCGATCGAAGCGCGTACTGGCAAGCCAGTGCAGTCAACCAACTTCAACGGCCAGGGTTCAAACCTGGCAGTGGACATGACAATCGACAACTTGTCGATCAATGCTCCACGTGTGTTGATTGTTGAAGATGGCGTTGTACCGGCTAACACGCTGATGGGCTTGGACAGCCGTTACGCACTGCGCCGTGTAATCAACGTGCAGGCTCAGTACTCTGCGATTGAAGAATTCGTTCTTCGCCGCGGCTCTGGCTTCCGTATCGATTACGGCGAAGTGACTCACCGCTTGTACGACCCTGCTTTCAGCGTTCTAAGTTTGACGTTGTAAGTTAAAAACTCAGGGGCTTCGGCCCCTGAGTTCCTTACCGATTCTGGAGTTGTCATGAACACACCTGATAAAGAGAAAGACCAAGTTAAGAATTCAGACTCAGCTGCCTCGAAAGAAAAGGCACCTGTAGTAAAAGCAAAGAAGTACGTCACTACTGCAGCGGTACGCTCGCGCAGCGGACGCCTGCGTGATCCCCACACCGGTGAGATCTACAGCGCCCAGAAACCTGTCACGGCTGAACTGGCGAAGGAATCCTGGTTGGACTCGCAGATAAAAGCAGGCTTGATCACTGAGTACGTGATCTAACATGACTGTCGCGGTAACTGTATATTCCGACACCGACCGCATAAGGGCGGCTTTAGGGGTTGACGAAGCGGACGTCAGCGATGACGTCCTAATCGATATGCAGCTTGAGCTGGAGGTTGAGGTGGACTTAACTGCCTGGATACCCGGCTTCGACCCTATAACTGAGGTGTTGTCCGACCCCCTGGCCATCAAGATGATGCCGCTGTATGTAGCTGCGTTTTGTGCGTTCACCGCGCTGGACGGCAGGGAGCTTCTGTACCCTTACCTGTTCAAGGACGGCAAGGCGGAGACCCGCAGGTTCCAAGTGGACCTGCAAAAATTGAAAGACGATCTGGCGGCCAAGGTGGCCAAGTGGAAAGCCGCTATCATTAAAGCCGAGGGCTTGACTGCTGTCTCAGCCGGTACGGCCAGCTTTATTTTCGGCTCAGCACCCCCTGACTACGACCCTGTAGCGGGGGCTTAATATGCGCCTCGATAGGGCTGTCGCCAAGTTCGCCAAGAACACGGTATGGGGCTGGAACGAGAGCAGAAAATGCTTCGAGCCCACTGGCAAGAAGGGCTCATTCTGGGTTTACGATAAGTTTATTTCTGACCGGACATTCGGCACAAAGAAGCGACTTCTCAACCTGCCTCGGCAAGACTACATCCCCTCTGAGTACGAGTACGTCCGGGTTGGGCATGCGGTTGCCAGGTTTATGGTTGACTCCCTAAATGAGGATGTCTACTCCGACGTCCCTTACGCCAATACCTACCTACTACGGGAAGCTAAGCACCTGGTGGAAATCGGTTCCTTGCGAGGGGAGAGCAGGGCTTCAGGGGTTGGCGGCAAGAAATCTTTTGTCGTGGATTCCGCTATGTTCGGGGACTACGAAAGATACACCAGCAACGGATCGACAGAGTTCAACACGGTGGACTACACAGTGTCGGACGTATTCCTCCCGTTGTCGGCGCAGATAACCAGCGCCAACCTCCTCCGGATCGACGGGAAGATGTACGAAGTGTCGGAGGTATCCAGAGTCAGTAACCTGCTGTGGATTCGCGCCCAGAAGTTGGCGGAAGATGCTCAGGTAGAGGTTCAGCGCCATGCCCTCTATGAGTGTGACCTGGCTAATTTATGGGGTACTACTGATTACATCTCCGAGACAGGTGACCCTGTAACCCTAGTGTTTACTACCCCTTGCCAAACCAGGCTTGTACAAATAGGGGCGGCGGGGGCGTTCACCGGCACTCTTATCTGCGAGCTTGACTCCCAGCATTACGAAGTGGCTCTGTATGACAGTGCCCGTAACCTGCTGGCGCACGCACTGGAAGGGTCGGTAACTTTTACCGGTACGGCTGACGGACCCTTTATACTGGCAGCAGTGCCGTTGCATTTTCAAGATTCTGGATCCAGTGATCTGACCATTACAGGTATAGCCCCATGAGTGAAGTGATGTTTGAGCTAGCACTGAAATCCACTTTGGATTATTTGTGCAAGCAAGCCACCCAGACTTTAAAAAGTTCCGGAGATCCTGATCTGGTGGAACTGATGTCTGATGGGCTGGATAACCTGGTATCGATCGACGCTACGGCCAAGAACAGCCTCCCGGCAATTCTCTGGCAGATGGGGCATTTGAAGCCTGCCCCACTGGCGCCTTTATTCGAGGTGTCTCTGTCCATAGGGGTTAAGACGACCAACGACGATGCCAACTACGTCATGGTGAAAGTGTTGTCCCTCCTGGCCAACCAGTTCAAAGCCTCCGCCGATTTTCAGATATACGACTATTCGGTTAAAGCAGCAGACCTCCAAGGGCAGTCTCCTTTGGGCGTGATGCTGATAACTGACACCTCCAGCAACCCTATGCTGTTTGAAAACCAGTCAGGGTTGAAGTTGCTGGACATCCAAGCCAAAGTCATTCAGTACTTGTAATGGCTAAGGTAAAGGTAAAGGTAAAAGGACCTCCGGCCGTCAGGGTGGTAAGCCACCTGAAGCTGGATAAATTTCTCGTGAAACTGGCCAATAAAAAGTCAGTTAACCGGGCTGTGCAGTATAAAGTTTATGAGACGGCCAGGGACAAGTTCCGCCTAGAGTACGAAATAGCCTACCGACACCTTCTGCACCAAATCATAAAGAATTTGTCTAATGGATTCCCAGGGGCGGATACTGGGGGGTCTGTTACCTTTTACGCTTACAACCCTTTCAGTTCAGGTTACGAACCGATTTCTAAGAAGTGGAAGCCGCTGAGCAAGAAATACTTGGCCAGTAAGAACGCTTCCGCCTCTGCCCTGGCGTCTGAGCATGCCGGTAAAGTAGCCGCCGAAGCCAAAGCCAGGAAAGGGAAGAGGGCGGTAAAAGGCCTTAAAGCCGGCAGGGCCCCTATAAGCTCTGCGAATAAGTTCTGGGTTTTCAGGAGGAATTTGGTAGACAAAACCTCTCAGATGTTCCAAGCGGAGATGGCAAAGGCGTTAGTGCAGACCCATAAGAAGTCAGTCAAAAGGGGCGGGGTACTTGTAAGTGGTAGAAACAAAGCTACAATCAGGTACTCTGCTGAGCTACAGTTCAGCAAGTTGAAAGCTCCTTTTGTTGATGATATGGTCCGTAAACCATTCATGACGGGGTTAGCAGAAAAGTCCAGAGTGTGGGACGACAGCCCAGGGTCAAGCGCGAAAAAAGGTTTCCCTGCCTTTGCTTACGTAGAAGCCAAAAGGCCGTTTGTCGTAGACCTGAGTGCTTCTGTTGGTAGGATGGTGAGGCAGCGCCTCAAAATTAAATAACCGACTTTAAGGAGTCAAAATTATGTCACTTGGACAAGCAAAAACAAATCGCTTCCAGATTGGTACTGCTGAGCTCCGCGTAGGCCCTTTGGCTAACGCAGGGAAGCTGACGCAAGCCCACTCTGTAGGTCTTATCGATGAGGCTAAGGTTTCTTACTCACGCGAAGTGGCTCAGTTAATGGGCGGCTTTCCGAAGAAACTGGTAGATGAGACCCCGACCTCAGAAGCCACTACCATCACCGCCACCTTGCGCGAATACTCTCGCAAGAACTTGGGCATCCTCCTGGGACAAGGTGTACTGTCCGCAGCTACCGACCTTAATGACGACGCTACTGGCGTCATGACAGGAACAGCTGCTCTTCCAGTTATCCCTGTGGCTGGAACCCCCTTCGCTGTCAATGACACTGTCACTGGCTACATTGTAGGCCGCCCTGACCTGGTGTTCGTTGCCCGTATCTTGGCTAAGGATGCTACAGATATCGACGTGACACCGATCGATACGACTCTGTTTACAGAGATCAACGCTGCGATCACCGCCGGATCCACCTTGCGTATTTTCCGTGCAGCAGTGGTTAACGTAGGTGATCTGGCTGATACAGAGTACTTCTCTGCGTCGTTGGTTCAGAAAGACCTTAAGACAGGTCGTCCTTTGGTTTTCAACTTCTGGAAAGTTAGCGCTAAAGGTGGCATGGACTACGCTACTAACGCTAGCGACTATGCGTCTACAGAGCTGTCTTTAGAAGTTCTGGAGCCGACTGCTGCTGACTACGGTGTAGGTGGCGAATTGGCTCACCTGGCAGCTGTAATCCCTAACGCCCCGATGTGGGAGTTGGTGAACAGCGCGGACGTTATCGTCTAATAGGCGGTTAACGGGTAGAATAAAAAAGGCCGGCTTTGCTGGCCTTTTTTATTAGCTGGTGGAGGGGAGCATGCGGACCGTATTTTACGTTGACAGAGCTAGAACCGTGGCGGAGGACATCCCCTTAACTTTCCTCTTGATAGAAGTCATAGAGCAAATGCAGGACAAGCTCGGAGGGTTGGACGCTTACCAGGCTCTGCAGATAGCTTGTGACTGGGCTGGCTTAACTGAGCAAGGGAGTTTGATCACTGAGAAGCAGGCCGAGAGTTTGCTGCAGAGAATAACGGCGGGGGCGGCAGCAGGAGCTGAAAAGCCTGCACAGAGCGAATCTCGCCGCCCATCTAAGCGGACTTTCGCAGCTGAGTTCCTGAAGTACTACGAAAAGATGCCGCTGCAGGACAAATGCCTAATGGCTGCTAACTACGACTTTGAAGTGGCTAGGAAGCTGTATTGCGTTTACGATAAGGAAGTGTCGGAAAGCATTATCCGTAGGCACTTTGATACTGAGTTTGCCAGGATGCAAGTAGGTTACGAGGCAGTAGTGTTCGGTATGGGGGGTTCCTTTGGCAGCAGCAGCCAGCCGGAGGGGGAGATCACCGACTTCACCCCTCCCCAGGACTCTGGTGACTATGTCAGCGCGGCACAAGATTTTGTAAACATGCAAAAATCATTTCGGAGTAAGGCCAGATGAAGAAAGGCAAGGGTGAAAATGACGCAGAACTCCTCATTGGCGTAACGCTTGACGGCGGCCAATTGCAGAAGGATCTTGAGGCTGCTTTCAGCAAGTTGAACTCTACCACCATTAACAAAAAAGCGGGCGATCTCGGTAAGGGGTTTATGAACAACCTCTTAGGGGGTGACGGGGCTCGTAAAGTGAACGAGAGGGTGGCAGCAATAGCTGACAGCTTGCGTAAACTTGACCAGATAACTAAAGATTCTATAAAACTGGGCAACGAAGGGAAATCCAGTAAGAAAGTTGATGAGTTCCTCAAGCCGTTTAATCGGTTGACGAGCGGCCTCAGTGTGGGGGCTGACAAGATGGCAGAGGTTCGCCGCCATCTTGTGAAAGAGAAAGCCGCCTTGCAAGGGGTACTGGATTCTGTCCAGTCGCTGGCAAATAACGCACCTAAAAATTCACGCGCCCTGGATATTTTTTCTAACCTCCCTGACGAAAAAAAGTTAGCCGTCTCTGAAAGGAATTTAAAACGGGTAGCGCAGCAGTTAGAGGCGGAGAAAAAACTTCTCGACGATATGCGCAAGATGCACCGGGCGGCGAGAGAAGCTGGGTTGACCGGTGTTGCTGCTGAGCTGGCTGGGCGGTTGCCGGGGCAGGCCTCTAGGGTTAGCCAGTACAGCCGCGCTGCCGATCTAGGAGGGGCCAGCTCCCGTGAGCAGAAGCGCTTAAGCGGTATTAGCAAACGGGCGGAGAAAGAGGCGGCTCGTGAAAGGGCAGCGGCGGAGAAATCCTTAGAGGCTCAGCGCAGGGAGTACGCGGATAAAACGGCAGCTGAGAGGGCAGCCCAATCCAACCAGCGAGTTAAGGACCTCCGGAAAAAAGCCGCAGACGAAATTAGAGCTGAGAGGGCAGCCGCTAGGGGAGATCAGCGCCAGATTTCCGGCAAGGCCAACGCCCTTATAGGTGATGCCAGAATGCTGGCGGATGCGGAAGCAGCCCAAAGAATGCGGCTGTCTAACGAGAGAGT